>Ga0116227_10012144_pt1 | contig 14167 bp, 12 predicted proteins | sample S1TSphgellanicum_FD_89693 | JGI IMG/M metagenome (GOLD analysis project Ga0116227, IMG submission 89693) | Host-associated microbial communities from peat moss isolated from Minnesota, USA - S1T2_Fb - Sphagnum magellanicum MG | ecosystem: Host-associated > Plants > Peat moss > Unclassified... | reverse complement strand
GACGACGACGGATTCGCCAAGCGCGCGGGATCGGCGCGTCGCTTGCCGCCTCTCCTTTCGCCCGAACAGCGTCTACGCCAACGCATCGGCGACGAGGCCTTCGCCGAAGAGATGCGGCGGTTCGGGGAACGATAAACCCGTGGCGCGCACGGCGTCGGTGATGCGGCGCCGGCGGCGAAGAGGTGTCGCATGAACGACGTACCGCGCCGGCCGAACCGGGCGCTTTGATGGCCTGGGTCTGGACGCGCTTACGTTTCGCGTCGCCGGGGGCGCTCGCGCTCGGGGCCGCGATGTGCCTCACGGCGGCAGTGGTTTTGGACCGGACCGATCCGCGGGCCGCGTTTCTTACGGGATTGCTCTTCGGTCTGGCGGTCGGCCTCGGTGTGTTCGCTTTCGCGATCTGGAAGCGGCGGCGGGGCGGCCCGTGAGGGGCATGGTGCGCGCGCCTGCGGGGCCGCCTCAGGTCGCCCGGCTCGTCCGCATCAGGGCGTTCCTGGCCTCGAGCGTTGACCGGTCGCTGGGCCCCTTGCCGGGCTTGGCTCCCGGTGCCTCGAAATGAGCCGCGACCTGCAACCGAAGCCCAACCGGCTGGTTCTTGTGTCGGTCGTCCTCGGGTTGCTGTTCGGCTCCGGCCTGCTGGCGCGTCAGGTGTGGGATTATCTCGCCGACGCGGGGCAACCGGTCCTCCGGCAGGCCGATCTAACGTCGGCGCTGGGCTCGATCGCGATGATCGCGATCTTCGGGTTGATCGGATACAACGCAGCGCGAAAGGTGAAACGATGAAACGCGAACGGATGGGTCGGATCGATGCGGAACTGCAGCGCGAGCTCGCGCGGCTGATCTCGACCGAACTCAAGGACCCGCGCTTGGGCTTCGTAACGGTAACTCGCGTCGAGATCACGAACGATTTGCAAACGGCGAAGGTTTACGTCTCGATCATCGGCGACCGTCATGTCGCCAAGCAGAGTATGGAAGCGCTCGACCACGCGAAGGGGTTCCTTCGCGGCGCACTCGGCCAAGCGGTCGTACTGCGGCACACCCCCTCGATTTCGTTTGTCGAAGATCGCACGACCGAAAAGGCGATAGCGCTCAGTAAAGTCCTCGCGCAGAGCGTGCGCGAGCCCGTGGGAGAGTCCGATGATTCGAAGTGAAGCTCGCCATTCGACGACCGAAGAAGTCGTCGCGGAACTGCGAAAACGTGAAGCGTTCGTGATGGTCAGCCACGTCAAGCCCGACGGCGACACGCTCGGCGCCGGGCTCGCGCTCGGGCTCGCCTTGCGTCAAATCGGGAAGCGCGTCTACTACTTCCAGCAGGATCCTGTACCGCGCAACCTGCGCTTCTTACCCGATGCGGAGTTCGTCTCGCGCGAGCTGCCGCACGACTTACCGAAGGACGCGCTTTGGGTCTTTTGCGACATGAGCGACACCTCGCGGGCCGGGGAGTACTTGCCGCCGCTCGACCGCAGCAACATCCTCGACGTCGATCACCATCTCGCGAATTCGCGGTTCGGCGCGCTGAACTATGTGCTGGAAACGGAATGTTCGACCGGAACGTGCGTGCTGCACTTGCTGCGCGCGCTCGGCAGCACGATCACCCCCGAGATCGCCACGTGCCTTTTGACGACGATCATGACCGACACCGGCGGCTTCATGCACTCCAACACCACGGCGGACGTCTTTCGCACGTCGGCCGAGCTGGTCGACCTTGGCGCCGATAAGGAAGACATCACCGAACGCATTTTCGCGAACAAGCGCTTCGCCGCGGTGCGGCTCCTCGGTGCGGCCCTCGATACGGCCCGGCTCGAAGAAAACGGCAAGTACTGCTGGTCGATCGTCGACGACGCGATGCTCGCAAAGTTCGGCGCCGACGGCGAAGATACCGAGGAAATCGTCAACCACCTTCGCTCGGTCGAAGGCGTCGACGTATCGGCCCTCTTCAAGGATATCGAAGGCGACGTTCGCGTGAGTTTGCGCAGCAGCGGCCGCGTGAACGTGCAGACGGTGGCGGGACGCCTGGGAGGCGGCGGACATTTCCGCGCTTCCGGATTCACCCATCGCGGCTCGGTGGAAAGTGCGGTCACGGCGCTGCTCGAGGCCCTTCGCGCGGAGGGATTGTAGCGGCCGGCTCGCGCCCACCCATGCTCGGGTTCGTCAACGTTTTCAAGCCGGCTGGACTCAGTTCGACGCAAGTCGGCGCGCGCGTTCGCCGCGTCTTTACCCGTGCCGGCGCCCCGAAATTGCCGGTCGGCCACCTCGGTACGCTCGACCCGATGGCCGCGGGCGTTCTTCCCCTCGCCCTCGGGAATGCGACGCGCCTGATTCCGCTGATCGAAGACCGGCGTAAATCGTATCTCTTCACGCTGGCACTCGGTCGCGCCACGGCGACGGCGGACGCGACGGGGGCGACGATCCGGACGTCCGCCGTTCCCGCCGACGCAGAATCCCGGCTACGCGAGGCGGCCGTGGGATTCGTCGGCAGCATCGAACAGATTCCGCCGATGTATAGCGCCGTGCAAATCGGCGGCGAGCGTTTGTACGATCTCGCGCGCCGGGGCCGCACGGTGGAACGCGCGCCGCGCAAGATCACGATCTACGCGTTGACGCTGCTCGGTTACGCGGACGGCGCGGGGCGGTTCGCCGTGGCCTGTTCCGAAGGCACGTACGTGCGCACGTTGTGTGAAGACCTCGGTGCGGCCATCGGCTGCGCGGCTCACATGGGTGCGCTGCTGCGCGAGGGCTCGGGACCGTTCGTTTTGTACGAAAGCCTGCTGCTTGAAGACATCGAGGCCGATCCCGATGCGGCTCTCATCGTGCCGGAACGCGTCATTCCGCTTCCGACGATCGTGCTCGACGGCCGCGGTTCGGCCGACTTTCGCGCCGGACGGCTCGTCCCGTTGCCGGCGGGCTCCGCGTCGAAGCATCTCTTCGTGCGCGACTCGGCCCGAACGCTCGTGGGCGTCGGGGAAGCGGTCGGAGCGCTCCTCGCTCCGCGCAAGGTCTTCGTGTAGGCCTTGGTTCGAAGTTGAAAATTCATCACGAGATCGAGTCACCCGCGACGGACCGGCCGCTCGTGCTCGCGATCGGCTTTTTCGACGGTTTGCATCGCGGCCATCGCGAGATCGTCCGTACGCTCCTGCGATTGCGCCGCCCCGGCTATCGCGCGGCCGTCTTGACGTTTCGCAATCATCCCGCGACCCATCTTCGTCCGTTCAACGTGCCGCCGCTGATCGCGACGCTCGAGGAACGCGTCAATCTACTGGCCTCGACCGGCATCGACGAACTCTTCCTCGTGCCCTTCGACGACCGCATCGCGTTGACGGACGCGCGCGCTTTTCTGCGCGAACGTCTCCTCGGCACGCTCGGCGTTCGCGCGCTCGTCGTCGGCGAGAATTTTCGGTTCGGCCACGGGCGCGCGGGAGATCCGGCGCTCGCGCGCGCGGTCCTCGGCGAACGCGGCGTTGCGGTCGAGGCGGTGGCGCCCGTGCTGGACCGCGACGAGCGGATTTCGAGCACGCGCATCCGCGCCGCGATAGCGAGCGGCGACCTGGCCACGGCGGATCGGCTCTTGGGCGGGTCGTTCGCGCTGCGGGGCCGCGTCGCACTCGGCGCCGGCCGCGGGCACGACCTCGGCTTTCCGACGGCGAACCTCGTCGTGCCGCCGGAGAAGACGCTGCCGGCGGACGGCGTGTATGCCTGCGTCGGACGCTACGAGGGACGCGATTATAATGGTCTCGTTTCGATCGGCACGAATCCCACGTTCGACGGCGTCGCTCGAACCGTCGAAGCGTGGTTACTCGATTTTCGCCAAACGATTTACGGCGAGGAATTGAGTTTGCGCGACCTGCGCTTCATCCGCGCGCAACGGCGTTTCGACGACGTTCCGGCGCTCTTGGAACAGATGCGTGCGGACGCCGCGCACGCGAAGTTTCCGTCGTTCAGCGCTTCGTGACCGGCGTCGTGACCGGCTTCGTGGTCGAAGGTTGGCAACGGTGAAATCGACGTTCTTGTCGCTGGCTCTTTTCGCGGCGATCGGCGCCGTCGCAGCGTCGACGCCGGCGCTCGCGGTGCCGCATGCGGGCGACCCCGTTCCGCCGTTCACCGTGCCCAAGTCCAGCGGCGCGACGGTCGGGTCGGCAAACTTCAAAGGCAAGCCGCTGTACGTCAATTTTTTCGCGTCGTGGTGCGGACCGTGCAACGCGGAGGCGCCCGATATCGCGCGCCTGTACCGCACCTATCATAAGCGCGGCCTCAACATCATCGGGGTCGACGAACTCGAAGAAAGCGATAAGGCCGCGGGATTTGCCCGCAAATATGCGTGGCCGTTCGCGGTCGGGGTCGATGCGGACGGGACGATGGGCCGCGCTTTTGGGGCGGTCGGATTGCCGGTACACGTCTTCGTCGACCGGCGTGGCAACGTCAGTACGTATCGTCTCGGCGAGATGTCGCCACCCGAGATCGAGGACGCGATCAAGAAGATACTGTAACCTCGGCTCGAATGGCCGCGCATGAAACGGATCGCGGCCGGCTTCGTTCTCGCATGCCTCGCTGCTTTCGTGCGCGTACAGTCTCTGGCCGCGGCGCCGTCCCCTGCGGACGCGGCGACATCCCAGTCGTCGACCGTGGCCGCACCAGCCTCCCGTGCGTTAGCCGCGGCCGCACCGGCTTCGGACTCGCCGGACCCGGGCTCCCGAGCCTCGGCCGCAGCCTTGGCGGCTCCCGCCCCAGCGGCCCCGGTCGCCTCGGTCGCCGCGGCCCTCGATGCCGCGGCGGCGAAGGTCGTCGGCACGAAACACGTCCCGGGAATTGCGGTCGCCGTTGCCGAGCACGGCACGATCGTCTTCGAGCGCGCCTACGGTACGGCCGACGTTGCGAAGAAGACGCCCCTCACGGTCGACTCGCGATTCGAAATTGGTTCGGTAACGAAGCAAGTGACGGCGGCCTGCATCCTGCAACTCGCGCGGGCCGGCAAACTTTCCCTCGACGATCACCTGGGCACGTTCGTTCCGGACTACTTCATCGGCCGCGGCGTGACGGTGCGTCAACTGCTCGCGCAGACCTCCGGCATTCCGGAATATCTCGAGGGGCCCGACGTCGTCGCGGACGCGGGCACGCAGCCGGCGACGGCCGCGTCGCTGCTCGCGCGCGTTTCCGCAAAACCGCTCGAATTTGCGCCGGGGACGACGTGGAAGTACAGCAACACGAATTATATTTTACTCGGGCGAATCGTCGAGGTCGCGTCGCGCGAACCGTACGAGCGGTACGTTCGCGAACACGTCTTCGAGCCGGCCGGGATGACCGAGTCGGGATTCATCGCCGACGAACCGACGCTGCCGGACATGGCACGCGGCTACGCGCCCGATGCGGCCGGGGTCGAGCCCGCGCCGCCGTTGCGCGACGATTGGTCGTGGTCCTCCGGAGCCATCGTTTCGACCGTCGGCGACGTGGTGAAATGGGACGACGCCCTGCTTGCGGGAAAGATCGTCGCGCCGCAGGACGTCGCGCTCATGCGCACGACCGTGCCGCTTGCGGGAGGCGCATCGTCGTCGTACGGCTTCGGCTGGATCGTCGACTCACTCGGAGGCCACGCCCGGATATGGCACGACGGCGGGACCTTTGGTTTTCATTCGGTCAACGAAACGTTTCCCAAGGACGATGAGGCGATCGTCGTGCTCGAAAATTCGACGTCGGCCGATGCGGAGTCGCTGGCGACCACCGCATTCACGGCGCTCCACCCCGATGTCGCGAGCGCCCTGACGGCGCCGGTTGCGGGCGAAGATCCAAAGGTGACGGCGCGCTTGCGCGATTGGCTCCGGCGCTTTGAAACGGGCGACGTGGACCGGGGCCAACTCACCGACAAGATGTCGTCGGCTCTGACGCCGGATTTGATCGCCAAGACGAAGAGCCAGTTCGCCACGCTCGGCGATCCGCAAACGCTCGTCTACAAGGGGTCCGCGCTCGAAGGCGGCGATACGGTGTACGCGTACCTCGCGGATTTTTCGGTGGGCAAAATACGCATCGTCATGTCGCTCGATGCCGCCGGCAAGATCGACGGCTATTTTTTGCGGCTCGCATGACGCGCGAGTCCTTAGCGGCGCCGGCACCCGGCATCACTTCCGGCGCTCGCCGCAGAACGCTTTTGGAAATCGACGACCGGGCCGCGCGCGCCGCGAGCGTCTTCCTGGCGGCGGGCCTCGGTGAAGACGATTCGGTTGCGCTCCTCCTGCGCAATGACTTCGCATTCTTTGAAGCGACGCAAGCCGCAGCCAAGATCGGCGCGTACGCAACGCCGGTCAATTGGCACTTTACGGCCGCCGAAGCCGCCTATATCTTGCACGACAGCGGTGCGAAAGCGCTCGTGGCCCATACCGACCTCTACCGCCGGGTTGCCGGCGTGGTGCCGCCGGGGATCGCCGTCTATCTCGTGCCCACGCCGCCGGAGATTCGCGACGCGTACGGTTTGGACGAAAGCTCCGCGGAGAACGAGTGGGGGCTACCCGAGTGGGAAGATGCGATTGCCGGCGCGGCGCCGCTGACCGCTGCGCCGCCGCCCCCCCGGCTCTCGACGATCTACACCTCGGGAACGACCGGCAATCCCAAAGGCGTCGTGCGCCGCGCGCCCACGCCCGACCAGCTCGCGCATCTCGAAGTGATGCGCCGGCGCTGGTGGGGTCTGGGAACGGGCGAACCGACGACCGTTCTGATGAACGGCCCGATGTATCATTCGGCGCCGAACAGCTACGGCATCGCGGCATTGCGAACCGGCGCCGACATCGTGCTGCAGACGCGCTTCGAGGCCGAGGAATTGCTCGCACTCGTCGAAACGCATCGCATTTCGCACATGCACATCGTCCCGACGATGTTCGTGCGCCTCTTGCGTCTGCCGTCCGGGACGCGCGCGCGTTACGATCTCTCGTCGCTGCGCTTCGTCGTGCACGGGGCCGCGCCGTGCGCCCCGGCGGTGAAAGCCGCGATGCTCGCGTGGTGGGGTCCCGTGATCTACGAATACTACGGTTCGACGGAGTCCGGCGTCGCGACGCACATCACGCCCGAAGAGGCGCTTCGCAAACCGGGGAGCGTGGGCCGGGCCATGCCGGACGTGCGCATCGCGATCGTCGATGAGGACCGGCGACCGGTCGCGCCGGGCGAGGTCGGCGAGATCTTCGTCGGATCGGGGAACGTACCGGACTTCACCTATCGCGGGCGCCCCGAAAGCCGCGCGGAAATCGATCTCGAGGGGCTCGTGACCTGCGGTGATGTCGGCCGGCTCGATGAAGAAGGCTATCTTTTTCTCTGCGACCGCAAGCGCGACATGGTGATCTCGGGCGGGGTCAACATCTATCCGGCGGAGATCGAAGCCGCGCTGATCGGCTATGCGGGCATCAAGGACTGCGCCGTGTTCGGGTTACCCGACGAGGAGTTCGGCGAAGTGCTGCACGCGTGCATTCTGCCGGCGGACGGTTTCGAGGCGCTCGACCCAAGCGGAATTCGGACGTTCCTCGAAGAGCGCTTGGCCCGCTTCAAGATTCCAAAGCACTTCGAGATCGTCGACGACCTCCCGCGCGAAGATTCGGGCAAGATCTTCAAACGAAAACTGCAGGCCGCGCGATCCTGAAACCGCGCGCCGGCTCGGGCGACGGGCGAGAAGATCGTGCGAGCGGCTGCGTAAACAATTCGGGCAGAACGTAGCGCCCGCGTAGAAGCCTCGGCTCGCGCCGTAGCGAAGCGGCCCGGATGAGTCTGCTGATCGAAGATCTCTTTTCCGTGCGGGGCAAGGTCGTGCTTGTGACCGGCGGCAGTCGCGGGATCGGCGAGATGATCGCCCGCGGCTTCGCGGCCAACGGCGCTCGCGTGTATATCAGTTCGCGTAAGGCCGAGGTGTGCGAGTCGATTGCGGCCGAACTTTCGCTCTACGGCGAGTGCGTCGCGATTCCGGCCGACCTCGCGCAGATGGGGGAAGTCGAACGATTAGCCGCAGCGGTCCTGACGCAAGAACCCAAGCTCGACGTGCTCGTCAACAATGCGGGCGCGGCGTGGGGCGAAACCTTCGAAACGTTTACGGAGAAGGGTTGGGACCGGGTAATGGACCTTAACGTGAAATCGCTGTTCTTCCTCACGCAAAAACTCGCGGGCGCCCTCGAAGCGGCCGGCACTCCGGGCGCGCCCGCGCGCGTCATCAACATCGGCTCGATCGATGGCTTGCAGGCGCCGGTCTTCGACAACTATTCTTACTCGGCCTCAAAGGCCGCCGTGCATCAGCTCACGCGGCATCTCGCGAGTCATCTCGCCTCGCGGAACATTGCGGTCAACGCGATCGCGCCGGGGTACTTCCCCTCACAAATGACGAAATTCATGATGACGGAGCATCCCGATTTCGCTCAAGACATCCCGCTCGGACGCGCGGGCTCGCCCGAAGATATTGCCGGCTTGGCGATTTTTCTCTCGTCGCGGGCCGGCGGATATTGCTCCGGCAGCGTTTTCACGATCGACGGCGGGCTGACGGCGGCGTCGCGACGGCGTTGAACGGATATCGGCGGCGATGCTTCTGCGGCCACTGAAGCTCCGCGTTCCGGAGGTTTCGCGGGCGTGGGTGAACCGCATCGACGTGGCCGCACCGTTGCACGACGGCGTCCGCGTGCTCGCGGTCGTAGCCGGGCCCGGATTTGGAAAGACGGTGCTCGCAACGCAGGTTGCCGCGTCGTGGCCCGGCACAGTGTTCTGGTACGTGTGCGATGAAGTCGACGCGGATTTGGCCGTCTTCGCGGCCCACCTTGCGACGCTGACCGATGCCCCGGTCGCCTCGACGGGCACGCCGCCGCCGGCACCTGAGGAGGTCGCAGCGAATGCCCTCGACGCGTTTCTAAAGCGTCCCGGGGCACTGGTCGTGTTCGACGACGTCCATCGGTTGAGCGGTGCCTCGCTCGGCGCGCTGACCGATCTGATCCGGCGCGGCGCCGCCCTCGGCGTCTCATTCTTGCTCGGCGGCCGTGAGTTGCCGCTGCCCGCGCACCGGTTCGCATCGCACGGTTCCTTTGCGCTCATCTCGGCTGCCGAATTAGTTTTCGACGAGCAGCGGAGTCGCGACTACTTGGCCAACGCCTTCGGCAACCGGCTCGACGCGCGCCGCATTGCCGAACTGGCGCGTCAGATCGGCGGCTGGCCTGCGGGTCTCGCACTCGCGGCTGCCGTTCCGGCCCGCGAATTTTGCGGCGACGCGCCGCTCGATGCCCCGTCGTTCGAGATGCTCTTCGATTATCTCGCGACCGAAGTGTTCGCTTCGCTCGACCCTGGGGACCGGCGCTTTCTGCTGGACATCTGCGTACTCGACGACCTCGAAACCGACGCGTGCGACGCCGTCGCGCAAACGACCGACGCGCGGCAGCGATTGAATCGCTTGGCCAAGCTCGGTCTCTTCGTAGCGAGCAGGGACGCGGACGCCTTCGAGATGCAGCATCTCTTCAAGTCGTTTTTGCGGGACCGGCTGGGGCGAGAATATGCGGAGCCCGCGCGAAACGATGTGCACGTGCGCGCGGCCGATTTCTTCGCGCAACGGGGCGACGCGGCGAAATCGATCGAGCATCGATTGGCCGCCGGCCAGTACGATGCCGCCGCCGCCGCGCTCGCGGGCGTGGCCTTGCCGCTCGTGGCGACCGGGCAGGCCGATCGGGTCGACCGGTTGCTGACCGCCCTCGGTCCGCAGCGCGTTGCCGCCGACCCGCTTCTTGGGGTTGCGCGCGGCCGCTTGCTCCACGCGGCGGGCGCCTGGGACGAAGCGCTGCGGACGCTCGGAGCGGCGGAGGCACTCGCCCGCCGCCACGATGCGCCCGATGCAGCCGCGGAAGCGGTCCGGGCCATGGCGCCGATGCTCGGCGCGCGCGGCGAACGTGAGCGGCTGAGCGCGCTGATCGACGGCGTCCTCGCGCTCGATCTCTCCGATGCGAAACGCGCGACGGTTTCGATTTCCCTCGGGGCGCATTTGCTCGAGTGCGAGCGGTTCGATGAAGTGCTCGAACTCTACGCGCGGATCGGTCCGCTGGTCGCCGAACTCGACGACCTCGCGCTGCAGGGGATCATGCTGCACAACACCGGCGTCGCGCATATGCGGCGCGGCGATCCCTTTGCGGCGCAGACGTTTTACGAACGCGCGCTCCGGGCTAAACGCGCGTCGGGACAGCGGCGGTCCGCGCTCGTTACCCTCGGCAACCTGTCCGTGGTGTTGCGCACGCTCGGCGAGATCGCCGAGGCGACGCGAATCTCGACGGAATGCACGAACGAGGCCCGGCGGATCGGCGACGTTACGATGCTTATCCACGGGCTCGAGAGCGCCGGAGCGCTCGCGCTCGCCGCGGGCGAGCCGGCCACCGCGGCTGCGGCGTTTGAAGAAGCGCGGAGCTTGTGCGACCCCGGCGACGCGATCTTTTTACCCTACGTCCTTCACGGGCTCGCGCAGGTCGCTCTTCGGCGCGGAGAACTGGCGGAGGCTGCAACGACGTGTTCGCGAGCGATCTCCCTTTTGCGCGGCGACGGCGATTTGCAGCGTCGCGCGGCGGTGATCCTGACGCGGGCCCGCGTGGCGCTAGCCGCCGGAGATCCGATTTCCGCACGAAACTTCGCGCGAGGCGCCTGCGAACTTGCGGAGCGCGGCCCAAACGCGCTCGAATCGGCGACGCTCCAGTTTGAGGTTGCGGCCGTGATGCTGGCGGTCGCGGCGGCGCTTCCACCGGCGGAAGCCGATGAGGCGAGAAACGCCGGCCGGGCCGCCGCTCGCAAGGCACTTTCGCTTGAGTCCGTGCGCGACTATTCGTTTCTTCACCGCACCCATGCCGAAGCGGTGAAAGCGTCGCACGTCCTGCTCGCGATCGACGATCCGCCGGCCGCGACGCTGCGCATTGCGCTTTTCGGAGCGATGCGCGTTATTCGCGACGGGGTCGATGTCGAAGCGGGAGCGTGGAAGCGGCGAAAGGCCCGCGAGATCCTCGCGTATCTCGTTCTCGAACGCGGCCGGCTCGTTCCGCGCGCCCGGCTCGTCGACGTCTTCTGGCCGGAGGCGGACGCCGACGCGGCGAGTGACAACTTGCGGGTCGCCGTCAGCGCGGTGCGCCGCGCCGCGGGCAACGTCATTCGCTTCGAGAACGGCGGCTATCGCTTCGCTGCGCCCGCCGGGACGACGGTCGACCTCGACCGCTTCGAAGACTCGCTCGCGCTTGCTCGCCGCCTCGGTGACCCCGCCGCTGCAAGTACCGCGTACGCCGAAGCGCTCGAAGTTTATTCCGGCGACCTGCTCGACGGATTCGAAGATGCGAGCTGGTGTTTGCACGAGCGCGCGCGCTTGCGGGATGGCGCTCTCGAGGCGGCGCGGGCGCTCGTCGCAACCCCGGACGCGGCAACAGTGGCCCGGTCCCGTGCGCTCGAGCGGTTACTTGCGCTTGCACCACTCGATCCCGAGGCGATGCGCGCACGGCTCGACGTGCTCGCCGGCGCCAAGCGCGTCGGCGAAGCACGCGCGGAGTACGAACGTTGGCAGCGGCGCTATGCGGAGGCGCTCGGTGAGGCTCCGCCGGATATCTGGCATCCGCCGCGGCTGGCCGTGGTCCCAAGTACCGGCTGAGCGCCGGCTGTTCGCGGCTGTTCGCGAACTGTCGCACCACGGGCACCATACTGGGGAAAATCTCAGGAACACTTCTCCCAGGAAGGACTCGCCGTGAAGCAGATCGTCACAGCCGCCCTCGCTCTCGCCGCCACCGGCGTCGCCGCCTCGGCCGATGCCGCCGTGTTGCGGCCGTCCGGATCGCTCGCGACCGCCCCGACCGCGACCCGCGCCTTTCCCGTCCTGCCGGGAACGACCGATCTCGGCGCGGTTCCGAACGCCATGCCGATGCACGTCGTCGTCGGCGTCGCGCCGCGCAATAGTTCGATGATTGCAACCATCGTCAAGCGTCAAGGCACCGCGGGCGATCCGCTCTTCGAAAACTATCTGACGCCGGCGCAAAGTGCGAGCACGTTCGCTCCGACCGGGAGCGCTGTCCAAGCCGTATCAACGTACTTGGTGAAGAGCGGTTTCACCAACGTGACCGTAACGCCCGACAACCTCTTGATTTCCGCGTATGGGACCGCCGCGGTCGTCGACACTGCTTTCAACACGAAGATCGACTTCTTGAACACGAGTGGCGGCGGGCTGTACGCAAACGTTCTGCCGGCCCTCGTGCCTGCGAGTTTGAAGGGCGCCGTAACCGCGGTACTCGGGCTCAACAGCTATAAACTTGCGCCGGCACTGCGCTTCGCGCGACCTGCGGTCCAGTCGCGGTTGCGCTCTCTCGGCGCCGCGGCACTGCGCCCTGCGGGCTCCGGGGCAAGCGCGGCACCGCAGCCGTGCGAGCTTTCGGAGGCGGGATTGTGCGTGCTCAACTCGTACTCGGCGACGGGCTTTCAGCTTGCCTACGATGCGCCGGCATATAGCGGGAATCCGAACACCTGGGGCTATACCGGAAAGGCCACGCCGATCGCCCTCTTTACCGAAGGCGACATGACGGCCGTCCTTACGGATTTGGTCGACTACGAGAACGCCAACGTGCCGGCTTTGCCGCACGTCAAGACCAAGGTCATCAACGCCGGCATCGCTTCGCCGGACGTCTCCGGGCAAGATGAATGGGATCTGGACTCGCAGACCAGCACGGGCATGGCCGGCAACGTCAAGGAGCTCTACTTCTACGTGGCGACGTCGTTGACGGATGCCGATACGGCGGTCGCGTTCGACCGCTTCAAGACCGACGATATCGCTCGAGCCGGCAGCGCCTCGTTCGGCGAGTGCGAAGTCTTTCCGATGCTCGACGGCGCGGAGGTCGTGGAAGACGAGATCTTCGCGCAAGCCGCCGTTCAGGGGCAAACCGTCTTTTCGTCGGCGGGCGATAACGGCACGACCTGTCCTGTCGGCGCGTCCACTGGCGTTCCCGGAACGGGGTTGCCGGCGCAAAGTTATCCCGGCGTTTCGCCGTACGTCGTAAGCGCCGGCGGGACGACGCTCGTCACCAACACCGGCGCGGGCACCTACGATGCCGAAGTGGCGTGGTACGGCACGGGCGGCGGTCTGAGCGAGTCGGAGAATGCTCCGTTCTGGCAGGCCGGCGTCGTCTCGCCGGTCGCTACGAAGGCCGCGTATAAAGAAGTGCCGGACGTCGCCATGGACGCGGATCCCGATACCGGCGCGGCCATCTACGTGGACGGCGTCGTCACCGGCGTCGGCGGGACGAGTCTTTCGTCGCCCCTGAGCCTCGGGGTGTGGGCGCGGCTGGAAACCTCTCATACGAACAAACTCGGCTTTGCCGCGCCGCTACTGTACCAAGAGTATAAGAATTCGACGACCTACAACCCGACCTTGGGCCTCTACGTTCCGCCGACGCCGCCGGCCGGGGCCCTCACTCAGCCGATCGGCGGATTCCACGATATTCTAACCGGTACCAACGGAACTCCCGCGCTTCCCGGTTACGATACGACGACGGGACTCGGGACCTCCGACATCACCCTCCAATTCACGAATCTGCCGACAACCTACTGACGCTTCGAGCATTCGTGAAACGGCCGGACCGCTGCCCGCGACCTTCGATCGCGGGCGGCGGTGCGTTGCATTAAGCCGCTATTACCTCGATGCGGTCGGGGTCGTGCAGTTCGACTCGGGCTCCGCCGCCCTCTTTGATGTCGCCGCGCAGGATCGCGCTCGATAGCTGGTTGGTGACGAGTCGCGCGATCGTTCGGGCGACGTAGCGCGCGCCGCTGCCCGCGGCCATGCTCTGAGTCGCAAGGTACCGGCGGGCTCGCGCATCGAGCACGATCGAGATGCGCAGCACCCCGAGGCGTTCGGCGACCGCGTGCATTTGCAATTCGACGATCGCTTCGATCTCGTGCTCGCCGAGCGTGTTGAAATGGATGACGTCGTCGATGCGGTTGAGCAGTTCGGGGCGCAGGTAGATTTCGAGTTCGGCCGGGTCCGCGTTGCTCGTGAGGATGACGATCGCGTGGCGGAAATCGATCGCGCGGCCCTTCGAGTCCGTCACGCGGCCGTCGTCGAGGATCTGCAGCAGAATCGACGCCACATCGCCGTGCGCTTTTTCGAATTCGTCGAAGAGCACGACGCTGTACGGGCGGCGGCGCACGGGTTCGGTCAATTGGCCGGGCT
>Ga0116227_10012143_pt1 | contig 14170 bp, 3 predicted proteins | sample S1TSphgellanicum_FD_89693 | JGI IMG/M metagenome (GOLD analysis project Ga0116227, IMG submission 89693) | Host-associated microbial communities from peat moss isolated from Minnesota, USA - S1T2_Fb - Sphagnum magellanicum MG | ecosystem: Host-associated > Plants > Peat moss > Unclassified... | reverse complement strand
TTATTATTATTATTTTTTTTTAACCACCTTCTTTTCTTCTCCCCCCACCCCTTTCCCCCATTCCCTCCACCCCAACCCCCCCCCCCCCCCATGGCATTTGTCTTTTTTGGGGAGGTTCTAATGACCATCATCCATATCCAACAAAATAATCATCCCTAAATGGATGTAACAAACAACAACAAATCATTCACACAAAACATAACATTACAACAAATCATCCTTATTAGATGTATAAATAGCAAATCATCCCTAGGTATTCAACAATAAATCATCATCCTTATTAGATGTAAAAAAATAGCAAATCATCCATAGGTATTCAATAACAAATTATCATCCTTATTAGATGTAAAAAATAGCAAATCATCCCTAGGTATTCAACAACAAATCATCCTTGTTAGTACATATGTTATACAAACATATCTATGATTTGAGTGAGTTGGGTTATTTGACCTAGATCCTTAGGTCAGGTTAGGGGAATGGTTGGTGAATGGGTAGGCAAGGGTGGTCATGGCAACTTGCTAAATTGCACTTGGCTTGGTGATCAAGGCATACATACTCGTGTAAAAGTGTAAGTTCACATACTAGGTAGTAAGTACTATTGTTGTTGCCAAGGGTCACATAGTATACTACCATTATAGTTGCTAATGCTTCCACCATGGTGAATTATCCTCCACCTACTTCCTCTTCACACTACCTACATAACTATTAGTGTTGTGCATGTATATGATTTTTGTTTTACCAATTGGGTAAGTGTATTTTTAAAGTATATTAACTTCAAGTATGAATGTATAACTTTAAACGTGTAATTGAATTAATTTTTTTAACACCTATATTCATAGGATTTTACATGTCATAAACCTTTGAATGAATGAAGAGACCTAAATCCCCTGAATGTCAGATCATTTGGAGGCAAGGACACACGAAAAACTTCTTCATTCAAGAAATTGAGGTTATATTATTCACTTGGTGATGGGCCTAAAGCCTCCAAGTCCGAATGCCCTTTGCCTACTTGCCATAGCTCTACATATGAAATCAAAATATGAACCATGAAATTTTGTTCCCTTCCATTGTTATAAAATAAAACAAACAGGAAATAAAATATGCCTTTGCAAAGGGTTGTTTGAATCATGGTCATTCTCTCACAAAAAATGAAGTTTATAACAAAATCAGAATATTGCACCTCCCACTATCATGGAATATTAAGGTGTGTAAAACAATGAAGGTATTGCTTTTCAAATTATTTTTGAATATTTTTTTATTTAAAAATGATGATATTTCATCACCCATTTATCATTGACAACTATGGTTTCCTAAACAAGGCATCGATGAAACTTGTAACAATGTAAAAAAGTTGTTAGATCACCATCTACACCTACAAATAATGTAGACAAAAAAGAGTAACATGAGGTAATTCACTTAAAACCCTAACTTGACTGTGCAAGACCACAATGAAAAGAATTGCAAGACTAGCACAAGAAAAAAAATGCAAAATGACAAAAATATTAGCAAAAAATAATTAGGTGTAAAAAGCTCACTTGAAACATGTTGTTATTGGAGGTTGTAACAACGTAAATAGTTGTAAGATGATTGCTAAGGCGACTAGAGAATTAATTAATTTGAAAATATATTCTTTTAACTTTGTAATGACAAATATCATTAGAAGAAAAACTCTTCAAGTGGTAGAACAAATAGATTATTGATTTCTTATGTAGACTTGACATAGACTGAACTTGGTAGAAAAACACAATGCTTATCATCCTTTCAAGATTACCAAGCAAATACGACTTCAAAATGAAACACAATCAGAATTTTGTAATGAAGAGAAATCAACTTCAGGAAGATATGAAAACTCATATTATTCTCCACATAATGTACAAAAATAAGTTCTAGTAAGCATAATTGAGCATGTAGCTAATTAAGTATCAAAGTAAGCATCAAAAAATATCTTTAATTAAAGGTATTGAATGCCTAAAATCTCTCTAAAACTAACAAAACTACCTTATCTATAGATCTATTAATTCTATAACTAAAAGTCTTATCACTGAAATTTTGGTACTACAATAAATAAATAAATAATTGATAATAAAATCAATGACCAAAAAAAATTGGTAACAAAAATCCAATAGTCAAATTTGATAGTGATTCTCTTGCACTAAATTTTGTGTATTAATTTTCTTATATTAAATTTACTCTATTAAATTTCTCATACTGAATCTCCTTGTAGTGAATATTTTGACCTTTAACAATGACAACAACACGATCAACTACATTTGCGAACAACTTAAACAAGGGGAACAACATGGCATAGTTCACAATGAAAAGATTTGCAAGGTTTATCATTCCTCCATATATTCCAACCCTTAACATTCTCTTCTTTCCAACCCATTCCCTCTTTCTTCATGTCACGATTTGTCCCTTTGCATTTTTTCCTTTGTTGAATCACTTTGCTTCCATAGTAATTGTTTTGAATCATGGAGACCCAAAAAAAAAGATTAAAACTTGCAATATGCATATGTATTGTATTCATTGGTCATTCGTTCATTCTCCCATAATAGATTAGGGTTTGCAACAAAAATGATTGGCCAAATGTAAGTGTAAACTTGCGCATGTACGTGTAGATCACATGATTTACACTTGCAAGGTTTTCCATATCATGTAAATTGATCATTTACACTCTCACACACACACATTGGTAATTACCTATGTGAGTGGGTAAGTATCATAGATAAATAGGTAGGGAATGTAAATGGTTACTATGGAATTGGGTAGGTAAGTAATGCACTTTGGTGTGACTACTTGGTAGGTAGATGCATGTGGATGGTAATTCATGTTGGCTAGGGTTTTTTTTTCCCATACCCAACAAGGCAGGGTCTTTGTGAAATGTGGTTTTGTCCCACATGAGGAGGTATGAAACGATCACACTCTGAGACCCGACTATTATCAATTTGCTTCTTTTAAGCGATACCCATGACGACCAATTTCCTCAATTATTCTTGTGATAGTACTCACATGCCACCATGTATGTGATGGTTGGAATTGAAATACCCAACCTGATACCCGACCGAATAACCTCAATGGGTCATTTACTAAGGGTTAAACATTGGTCAATTGGTTGTCCATGGATGATCATCATCTCCCTCTTTTCTTCTTCTTCTGTCTCTTCTTGTTCCTTAAAGCTAGGGTTCTCTCTCTCTCTCTCAATCACTAGGAGCCAGTAAATGACCTGTCACAATTGATGGGTTGTGTGGAATCTGCATCTAAGTATTCCAGGGAACCCATCTGTTGCAATTAAGTACCCAAAATAATAAGGGATGTTAACTTATAGTGGAGATCGGTATGTGGAGCTCACATGGCACATTGTATTTGATGCGGGGCATGCAGTTGTTGGTTGAGTTAGTTCCCTACCTAATACTTGCTGCAGCTTTTGGAAATTTGGACACAACAAAAGGGAGCTTTCATCATTCCCAATTCACAATTTTTTTGTTCTTCTTGTAGATTAGATTCTTAAGGGTTTTTTTTGGTGTGTGTTTCCAAGTAGTTCATACACCCAATACTTAACCAAAACAGTTCAACATACACACACACACACACACACACAATATTCCAGCCTACAGTAAGTATAGTCCAGTCCGACAAATAGAATGTAAGTGGCTATTGCATCAGCAATAAGCATCTCAAGGTCCTATCTTGAATAGTAAGGAAGCTGTCGGCACTTGTTGTGGTCAAATGAACGGGCCAACTCTTTAACGGATTTTGTTTCCTAGGATATGGGGGTGGTGGCTGGAGGTTGGTTGGGGATCCTTTTCATATTATGGTTAATCTCCTGGAAGAGGCTCTTTCCATTAGGCTGTTGTGATCACGGATTCTGTCTCCATAGCAGGTTTTCATTTACATTTGCTCGATTTAGCTGTGTATTCTGTCTCAATAGCAGCTTTTCATCTACATTTGCTCGATGTAGCTGTGTATTCTGTCTCAATAGCAGGTTTTCATTTTACATTTGCTCAATGTAGCTGTGTATTCTGTCTCAATAGCAGGTTTTCATTTACATTTGTTCCAGTTAGCTGTGTTCATAGTCACCGGAGAACTTTAGAAGTCATGCATTGACCAAATGTGGAGTTGTATGAGATGTGCAAGTCAAGCTGTGAGTCACTACTAAAAGGTGACATATGTCAGTCCTGTGGGAACATCTGTTTTTCAAAAGTCTTCTAGAAATTTTTCTTACTCATGAAATGCTCCTCACATTCTTAACAATAATTACCTACAACTCCAATTGCAGCTCTCCAATGGAAGGTGCTTGTCCATGCAACAAGAAACAATGCTCTCTATCAGTGGCTTTCCATTAGGTTGGCTGTTGTGATCACATTATATGGGGTGTAATAACTGCAATCACTGATCACAGCGACCTCATGGAATAAGAGGAGAGTCTGTCCATATATTTTAATACGTAACGTATAAAATTTGTGAAATTTCTTACATTGAAGCTCGCACAACATGGGTGAGATCAATGTTTTCTTTTCATTTTTTTGGGTCAAATTTGATAATTTTGTCAAAGTGGTGTTCATCCACAGCAAGATTTAACAAATTTTGCTATAAATGAGATATGAATTTTTTAAAAAAAGTTTAAGCATACTTCTTTATAGTTGGAACTAAATAGACAAATATGTTGATTTTTTATGAAGGCTTTTAAATTTTTGATGATTGAAAATCTCAAATTTCACTTCATTTTCATATTTTGTAATTCTAAATTTCACTTTCTGAGGGGAAAAAAAGCAGTCGGTGAGTGTCAACTGTAGCATATGTAACAAACTTATTCCACTTTGTACAACCCTAAGTGTGAGGTATGATTGTACAAACCATTGTTCACCCACTACTCCTATTGAGTAAAGAACTTTCACAAAATTGGGATCTTCAAAAAACCCTAAAAAGGGTATTACTTCTTTTTTTTTTGAAAAGGCAATAGGTAAGATGGAATTCTCAATTAGGTTTTCAATTTTTAATTGCTTGCACAACAACTACACAATCTTCAATTTTGTGTATGTAGGTGAAACCATACCTTTTTTTCTTTTTTTTTTAAAAAAAAAAAAAACCATAATGTCATGTCAAGTTCAACACTAATTATATTATTTTCAAATATGTTGAAATTTTCATGCATTTTTTTTTCAAAGAAAGAAATTTTGTGAATAAAAGGAAAGTAGATGATGGTTTAGAATTTTTTATTTTTCAACATGGAATCTTCAAAATAGGAACCAACATTTAATGAATTAAAAAAATCTCATGGAAGGTTCTTCCACTATTCAGCCTTTACTTTACTTTTTCTTTTTTTGTTTCTTTCTTTAAAATTCCACAACCAAACATGTCCAAATCCAAGGTACAATAATATCATGTTGAAAGCACCATGTCATCTCACCCCCAACTTCAAGGCATCACCAACCCTCTACTTTGACCCATTGCCCTTTCTTGGTATCTATGATGCTCCAAACATTAGAAGCAACATCAATGTGACAGTACTACTTACAAAAACAATTTGTTAAAAAAAAAAAACCCATTTCCACGCACTTTGGTACTAGCCTAGCCTAGGCTATTTTGTTTCAAAAAAATAATCCAAAAATTCACAAAACTTATGTGAGTCCAATATCTTATTCTCCAATCCATTTTTCTCAATTATTGGAGGGATGCCACTTATGGCAGCATCCAAAACTATAAATGCCCTTCAAATTGGGCATTGTCACATTTTAAGTTGTCAACACAATATTGATGAAGTTAATGATGGAGTTGGTGAATTTGTGTAGATGGTGATGTAGGCTACTTGTAGTTTTCTTAGTTAGAGGAGGAGGAGGAGCAAGAGGTGGTCTGTCTCACTGAGGTGACAGAAATTGTCAGTTAACACTAGAGTCAAGTTAACACTAGAGTCAACTTGATGAGTATGGTGTAGTTGATAGTTGTCAAAACTCCAAAGTGGGTATGATGCCTAGTAGTGACATCCTTTGGGTTTCAATCATGCACTTCCTTGTGTGATGACCTCTTTCATTTGTATTATAAAAACAATTGAGTCCTTTAGACTTACACCTCTTTAGACTTACACACCCCCACCCACCTATTTGGATAGGAAAAGGGCATGTAATTTGATCTTTTGGTAAGGTGTTGTGATTCGACTTCAAAGGTTATATATTGAATCCAATTTTGATTCCATTGGTGTGTAATTGGGCATTTTGTTTTGAGAGGGGGGTGGGGTCATGCAGTGTGCAAACAAAGGTTGGAAGATTAGATCGGTTGCAAGACACACATTTTCTTGAAGTTTTTCTTGCTTTTTCTTGTTTCCAATCTTCACATTATGTCTTGTTTTATGCATCCAAATTGCATCTTCAAATTTTCAACCTTCCAAATTTCAATGATTTGGAAGGTTGTCATTGTGAATGTTTTTAATTTTTGAACATCACATGTTTGTGAGAAGTGGTTGATCAATTCCAATTAAATATTATGTTTTTCTTCTTTTTTTTCACCCAACTATGGTGCCCTTCAAACTCATCCAAATTTCAATTTTTTTGCATATACACATGTGTAAAATGGTAATGTGTCATCAAAGAGTGGTATGCCTCCAAGAAATCTAACAATGCTTTTGTCTTCTACATCTTTAAAAGGAAGCAAAAAGTTAATTTTTGAAGTCACATTGACACCCAAAGTCATAGTTGTTGTAAGCCCTACCAAAATGGAGTAGATGTTCAATGTAGTCCAAAGAAAAAGAAAAAGAAATGTGGATGGGAGTTGAATCAAGTTTGTAAATTTTTGGGTTGTGAAACTTTGTTGGTTAAAACCAATGTTGGCAAATCTTTTGGTTTGGAGCATTAAACTTAATAGTTCAAGTTTAGGTTTTTATTATATCAACTTAGACCCAACACCCTTTTGGTGGAATCAACACAAGGATTGGATCATGGAACTAGCCTTTTGCCAACAATTAGAATTGGAACCTTGAAAATAAACTCTTAAAAAAACATTTGGGGTTCTTAAGGTAAACACATTGATTTTTTTAATAAAAATGTCAACATGTAGGTTGAACTTTTTAGTTCAATGAATGGTTTTAATTTCCTATAAAATTAATATTTTCATACAAACTTGTTATGAACTCAATTCCTTCATAATTTTCAATTTCAAATTGTCATCAGACTTCAAACCTATAATTTTTTAACTTTGAGGAATGTGTATTGTGTACATGGAACTAGACGATGTTCTCAAACAAAGCCTAAAGGTTCTTGAATTTGAAAAAAAAAAAATTGTCAAAATTAAAACCCTAGGTTTCAAAATTTGAAGAATCAAATTCAAATGTGATTTCATAAAAGCTAGTCAAATAAATTTTTAATGTCAAAAATGAAATTGAAAGTTCTTTCATAAATGAAGAATTAGACAACATTCGATAAAATTGAATTGTGAAGAGGATGGGAAGATGAAAATGGTGAGATGTAAGATGTGTTTTGTTATTAATGCCAAAATTGGACTCCCATGTGAAACATTATAGGTTGGAAAAATGCACTATTCCAAAACTTGAAATTGTTATATGATTTATGTGTGTTATATTAATGCACTTATGAAAAATGAGAAGTTGTTTGCCTCTAGAAGGTGTGATCTAGAAGGTGTGATAAAGTATTCCAACAACAAAATGGGGGCAAGGTAAAAAGGAAAAATAAATTTGTTTAGTTTGTTGTAATTTAGTATCTTTTATGTCAAGTATTTACTATAAAACATTAGTTTAGTTTATTATTTGTCATTGGAACCCAATTCAATGTGAGTAATGTTACAAACTTTTCATGTTTGGGAGGTTTATCCCCATGATGTGGTTAATGAGTTTCATTTTTCATATTTCAAAAATATTCACTTGCACACCACAAGAATCCAAGTACAAAAAACACAACAAAATAACAAAACAACCATCATGATGTGTGTGCATGTTTTCATGTGTGTGACTTTGATAGTTTTGATAATGTTGGGTGCCAATCTTGTAACATGCGACATCTACAAGAAGGCTAGCCCATGACAAAATTTGGAAATTTCAAGTCACTTTTCCAAATTCTCAAGATTAAAAACTACCTTTGCAAACACATGTCAAATTCAACAAGGCAAAAAATGGTAGAAATCAATGTACAATGTTGTTATGAATGCAAGAAACTAGGTCTAGATTTAAGCCTATTTGCCACATGGCCTAGGTTTTAGCTTAACCTAGGTGTCACATGCTTAGGTTTTAACCTAGGTGCCATGGGTCATATGTGGTTTTGACATAGATGCCATGTGGCCTAAGTGCCACCTAACATGGCCCTAGGTCTAAGCCTATGGGCTTTTGTGGCATATGTGGTTCAAACACATGTGCCACATTGCCAAACCCTAGTAGCCCTAGGTACATGTGGGATATGTGGTTTAAGCATAGGTGCCACATGGCCTAGGTGGTATAAGCATAGGTGCCACATAAGTTACACTAATTAATAAGTTAATAAGTAGTACATGTTAGATTAGGTAAACAATTAGGTAATAGTTAAGTAGCTAGGTAGCTAAATATTATTAACATGTAATAGTTGTGATTAAGTTGCACCCACAATGTTTACTCCATATTATTTACATTCCAGTTCAAAAAAAATAACTACATAAGGAGGTGCATTAAAAATGTTGGAAAAAGACAAAAAACATGAAAATGAAATGGTCGTTTGGTAAATGATAAAAAGGTTCAACTTTAAAGGCTAAGTATTAAATGAAATAAAATTTTACTCATTAGGTGCCATGTAACCTAGGTTTAAGCCTACTTTAGGTGCCATGTGGTTTAGGTCTAAGTATAGATTAAATATAAGCTTAACTTAGATGCCATGTGACATAGGTCTAAACATAACTTAAATGCCATGGGGTTTAAGTCTATGTTTAGCATGAGGGCCACATAAGCTATTGGGGCTTAATTTAACATAGGCCTTGCCATATCAATTAACTTAGTCTAAACACCATGTGTCATAGACATCACTCACATGATGAATGAAATTTATTCATATGGCTGTTCATTCATGATTCATAATTAACTCCTAGTTCACTCTTTTGTAACTCCCAATTTAGTTCACTTCTAATTAATCCCCAGTTAATTTCTTATTAACATCTAATTCATTCCCATTTATTCTAATTCATTTTTAATTGATTCATAGTTAACTTTTAATTCACTCTTAATTAAATTTTAATCAATTTGTAGTTCATTTGTAATTACAAAGGTTTTTTTAAAACTTCCCTGGTCGAAGGGCACATGGAAACTTCCATGGAAATTTTCTTGGACTAGGTTTTCAAATGGGTATAAATAATGGTAAGAACCCCCATTATTTTCAACCTGTTCAACACTAGTTTAAAATACGATTTTACACCATATCTTTGTTTTTTTGTGTTTATGTTTTTGTATTTCATCACAATAAAGATATATTTGTACCTTGGTCTTACACATTTTGTGTTCTTGATTTAATGTTTTTGTTATTGATTTGGTTATTTTGTTTTGTATTTTGAATTTAGATTTAGACATATCCTTTCATCATTCATGTTTATAGTTTTCATGCTTGTTACAATTTGAATAAACTTTCATTAAACATGTGTTTATTTTTGTCATCAATAGGTTTTTTGGAATTAAACATGATCCCCCTCTTCTTTAAAATGTTCTACATGTTTTTGTAATCGTGTATATGTCAAAAGAAGATATTATCATGTCCATGGAATAAATCCTTGTTGCATTTAAACACATGTGACAAAAAAATCAATCACTTTGTGAGTTTGTTGTTCATTTACAAAATATTCAAACATCGACATCATTAAGGTGTGTTCTTATAACACCACTTCAAACAAAGGAACTACAAATCAGTCTCCTTGAAAAGTTTGATGGGACACATTCAAAGTTTTGAACTTTTCTCAACCAAGCACATTTAGTTGCACTCACATCATTATAACCCCCATGGCCTAGTCCAAGTTGATCTTATTGGCACCTTACAAGCATAACCTTTGTGTGGTTTGTGTTTTTGTTGGAACATTAATTTCCATTGTTGAACGATTTTGAAACATTTGTTGAAAATTTCAATGCCACTTTTGAAAATTCGGACAAAGAACGTACATCAATAAATAAGTTGTGATCACTTCATCAAGGACCTTGCCTAATAGTCATGTATGCATTTGAATTCAAACAATCAACATGCAATATTTCATGGGATGAAATTGCACTCATGAGTCAATTCCAATTTAGATTACGTATTGATGTTAAAAACTTATTACTCACAATGTTAAATCCTATGATATTGAATCAAACCATTACCCAAATTGTTCAATGTGACAATAAGCTTTTTGAATGATGTCAAAAGAAGTGTTGGGAGTTTCACCATTATAAAAAAAAATCATGCCCACCACACCATCCCCACTGATGGCATGTAGACGATCCCATGCAAATCAATAAAAGGCAATTCAAATTGCTCATGGAACAAGACAAACAATGACTTACAAACAAACTATGTTTGTATTATGGAGAACTAAATCACATTGCTAACAATTGTTCAAAGAAGTAACACATGGCCTGAGTCATTTCTATGAACACCCTTCGTCTTGAAAATTTGGGAAAAGAGGATGTCCAATCTTAATAGGGACCATGAGATTGTCGAACCTTGATGCCTCATGTGATCAAAATGGTCTCAACCTATTTTCAAACCCAACATCTTGTTTCTTATTGTTAATCGTGATAAAATGTAACAAATCCACGATAATGAAAATTAATGTGTTATTTGATTTTGGTGCATCTACATGTTTCAATGACAATGAATTAATGTGACAATGTAAATTACCCTTTGAAAAAATTGTATGGTGCTAGTTTTGGCAATGGTAAATCAAGTTTACATTGTAATTCATCTATCATGATAGTTATAGTAGAACCTCCATCCAACAAGACATATTCTACGAAATTTTTACCAATTTGAATTGGGACAATTGCCATATGATAGTTTATGGCAATTATAGAAACAATAGGTTTTATGGTTGTAAGTAATGGAGATGGTTTTTTTGAGGATTATAATTTGACATTCAAATATTGTTCAAGATTTATAACCAACTTGAATTAAATTCCCAAAGTCAAACTATCCTTGGCATCCAACACCTATTTTCCAATGTCCTTAAAAGCTTTTTTTTTAAAATGTACCTTATGCATTTCTACAACTTTTGTGGAGACAAATGATTCCCTTGAATTTACTAAAAGTACCTTTACAAGTTCATGAACATGTGTTTGTAATTCACCTTGATTTGCTTGAAGTTTGAATGATGTTGCAAGAGAGATAAAGCTAAAGGTGGATTTTTCATCTATAATTTTATGACGGCTTCCACAAATGAATTTTGGAGATGTTCCTCATTTGTTCAACTATAAATCATTTGACCTTCCTAGGTTTTTTATTAATGAACACAAGTGCTTGAACTACCTTATTCTTTGTGGTGATGACACAAACCATGTTGATTGGAACCTCAAGTTCTTTTTCTTCTATTATAGGTTTACTGTCATTCTTTGATTGAAAGTTTTGTCCTTAAATAAGGTTTAAGTTTCCTTTTATCTACAATAGTTTGAGGCTTTATGACCTAATCGGGCACAAATGTAACAAACACACTTTTTTTGTGTGTCAATATTGTTATGATTATTGTTCTATCCATTACCAAAAAAGCTTCTTATTGGGATAAATGGGTTGTAATGGCATTTTTTTTAGTGTTATAACCTACACATTTATAGATGGTGCAATATTCATCTATTTACATTTTACTTACTACCTCATGTTTCCTATCATCCTTACCAACAATCAATTGAAATTCCAACAATGCATGTCCATCAAAGTTAGTTATGTTTTCTTCCCAAAGAATAGCAAATTCCTTGTGTTCAATCAACATCACTCTCTTCATTTTAGTAGTGTAATGACTTTTAAGTGTACTTTTAAATTGGCTAGAAAGAAAGTGGTTAAAAGATGATCATTAGCCTTATGTTCTAAGCATTTGGCCAATTTTTTAATCCATTAATATAAACCTCCACTTTTTATGTAGGTTTGTGCTTGAGACCCTTCATCATCATGGAAACATGTTCATCATTTTGAATTATTTGATATCTCCTATAAAATGCATCTCCAAGTTCATCAAATATGAATCCTAGTAATTTGCATTGGATTTAAACACAACATTTTTGAAGGTGAACCCAAATAGGTTTATAATGTTTTTGATCATTGTTTCACCATTGGCTTTAATGGTTTTTTTGAAATTTGAGATGTGTAAATTTAGATTAGATTATAATGCATATATTGGGTATGGTTGTGGATTCTTGGATGTAGGTTTTGGAATTACAAACATCATTGGAAACACATGGGAATAGTACCATGATGGATAATATGGTCCCCATTTTAGTCCCGAATTTGGACACCCTTGATTAGGCCCCATAAGAACTATAGTTCCTTTACATGCAAATGTAGGTTCAACTAGAAGATTGAGGGGTGGATTAGGTGGTCCCCCATTGGTTCCTCTTCTAGGTGTTCCACTATTGCCACCTAATCCAAGCAAGCTTTGACTACCACCTCTTTTTGGTAGGCTTCCACCACCTCTTCTTAATGGTCCATTTCTTATACCTCCACTTCCAACACCCTTAACTTGTGGAATTGCAACATATGTAGATTTTGGTATTGTCACCTTAGGACTTGAAATAATTGTCTACATAATTTGACTCACCATTTTAAGTTGGGTCTAATTTAATTTAGTACTTGTAGCATGAAGTTCACTTGCCCAACTATTGCAAGTTGAGTTAGCACATGTCCTATCCCCACACATGTTGTTATTTTAAAAGGGTGAATTACTGGATATGCAAGTTTTGTTTCCTTAACAAATTACATCATTGTCTCCAATATAATTAGGGGTAGCCACCACGATAATTTGGTAGTTGTACAAGGTAATCTTTTAACTCATCTAACTTCTCCACAAAGTTGATAAGTAAGGACATGTGGTTACACCAATTATGGTCATCCAACAAGATAATTCCATGTTGGTCTTGCAATGTCCACAACATGATAATATGACAACATGTTTCCCAACTAAATTTGGTGGCACCATGGTGGTGTCTAATGCTATCGAATTTGTTGCAAATGGTTTGTACAAGGTTATTTGTTATTGTAATTATTGCAACCTTTACTAAATTACCTACAAGCTATCATCTATCACACCAAAGCTACATCCATGTTTAAATTGTTGAAATACCATTATTATTGTTAATGCATGCCAACATTCATTTGATAAAATGTTTCAAAAATGTGTTCACATTTTGCATGTGGACCAATTGTTGCATCTTTAGCTTCAGTGCAATATTGTTGTTGATCTTCTTACTTTCACAAATTTTGGTTCTCCTCTTGAATTCATGGACCAAAAACATGATTTTCTTAATGGATGTCTTCTTGCAACACATGTCTATCACCATTTATCAAGTAGTTTTTGTATTTTTTTAGAATGAGTGACTTCACTTCTCCTTTCACTTCACTTGAGGTGGCACATCAAAATAACATACCACCTCAAAAATTCAAGTTGGGAAGTGGATTCTATTGTCGTAACAAGTTCTCTTTCCATGCTTGATTCCTTTATTAAACATTTTGGTGAAAACTTTTCAACTTCATGTTTTCTTATGGTGTACATGACCTATTGATATCTAGGTGTTTCCACCTTTATTTTGGTTATAGATGTTTCATTGCATGTAGCAATTCGTTGCTCTTGTCCCCTAAATCTTCTTAAAATTTTAAACATCACGAATGAATTAAAAGAATGACTAGGAAACTAGATACCTTTGTTAGATATTATAGATAAATTGACCATTTTATAACCACATTCAAGAGTATAATATTTTCCTATAGTGGATTTCAACCAAAAAAATGTCAAATCTTTTCAAATCCTTTAACATTTTTTTTGGATCTTAAGTTTGTTCCCTTGGTAATTGGTCCTTTTCCATGTTTTATGGTTGAATATTTGTTTTTTAAGCTTGTACCCCATGTTTGAAAAACTAATTTCTTGATTTGGTTTTCATAGCCTTAATCTCTTCTACTAACACCTAGCTTGAATCTTGTTTCCACTATTTTTTTCATTCACTAACTATCCATGGTGTCCACACACAAACATAGTGACATGTTTT
>Ga0116227_10012142_pt1 | contig 14172 bp, 14 predicted proteins | sample S1TSphgellanicum_FD_89693 | JGI IMG/M metagenome (GOLD analysis project Ga0116227, IMG submission 89693) | Host-associated microbial communities from peat moss isolated from Minnesota, USA - S1T2_Fb - Sphagnum magellanicum MG | ecosystem: Host-associated > Plants > Peat moss > Unclassified... | reverse complement strand
TGACTGTGCTAGCAATTTTGTCATGAACAACTCCACATGAGCATTCAATTGTTCAATTCCCCGAGCATTTGAGTTGCATGCCTCTAGGATTTCTAGTAACTTTGTTTCAATTGTTGCAATTCATGAGAAAAGAATGGTTGAATTGGAATCCTGCCAAATTTGCATACGTTCCCCAACATAATTACAACCTAGTTCAACAAACATCATTGATTATAGAATTTCATCACTAATTTCACTAATTTAAGATTGTTTGTAATTTATCCCCTAATACAACTACAAGAATGTATCCATATGCATATGTGGGAACTCACTGGGTTTCCATTTGGGCCAACTGAGGCTAGCTCTGCAGCTGGCACCTCAAATAATGATGGACTTCGCCACGCAAGTTTTTTCTACAACCCCAAAAAATGCATCCATTGAGCTCTAGGGGTATGGAATTATATATTCTATGACTCATATGCCTATTGTCAACAATTTATACACATCTTCAGAGGCAAAAAAATCAAGTTTAAACAAACACATACCAATTTGGCTTCAGCAGCAACTTTTCCACCACGACCATATTTGCTTAATTTTGTGACTGCACCTCTTGCACCTGTTAATTGGGAGGTCTTTTTTTTTGTGTTGCGTTCTTCCCAATATTTAACAAGTGCTACCCGCTGGTCAACATCCACACCAAGAGGGCATCCAGTTTGCCCATCCTTTTGATACCATTTTTTAAGACGAGATCTTTCAAACTTCATGAATCATCTGACACAATCCCTAAAGCCACAGGCACTCAACTCATGATGGATATATTCAAATAAATTATCAAGTTGACTACGGAACTCAGCCATGTCCACAGGGTTTTGTTCACCCACTTTAACAACAACCATATTTAGGATACGAGGTGCAAGACCCCGCATTACATTATCCCAGTCATTTTTACCATTGCATGACCCATCAATTTTGCCATGCTTTGTCACCTCCACTTTGTGAGGTGGCAATTCTTTCTTCTTCCGCTCTTCTACCTCAAATTCTATGGTCTTTTTTGCCACCCGTTATTGTGTTTTAATGTCAGCCTTTGACATACTAGATGGTTCTTGTAGCTCCTCTGTGGTTGCAGGCATTTTTTCCCTTTGAATGTTAGTTTCACCCACACCAAACCCACTAGCCCATCCAGCATGTATGGAACCCCTACAACAACCACCAGGGCCATCCCAATTTGCATGGCCATGGTGGTTTGTTCCCATCCCTTTACAATTGTTATTCCACTGTCCTTGGTAGCTAGCAGCCCACTGCCCTTGGTGCTTATAGTGCCCATGTGGTGGTGGTGGGCAGTTTGATTGTCCCCCTGCCCATTGCCCCAAGTGTCCACAATGCCCAAGTGGTGGCATACACTCTGCTTGTCTATTAACTAATTTCCATTGTTGCCCACCATATCCTGGAGGTGGCCCACCTTGTGCATTAGGCCTGCAATATTCTTCTGCCTGCTGTGGAGTGCAACTTTCCACCCCCCTTTGACCACATTGTGAAGGACAAGTTGTACAACCTTTCTTTGAATTTGCTCTCAGCTCTCAATCATGGTACTTAATCCCATGTCAGTAATTTGAAAACATATGGATCCTATACCTAGGCAACTTCCAATAATCAAGACATTCAATACATAAGAAAAATGATAAGAAAGCAACAATCAAAGAAAGCTCTTCTGTGGAATTCTGCATGCCATCTTTCACAAGACAGCTAATTCAGTGGATGGAGGTGCAGCACACATCCATCAGTCCAGATACTAAAATGATGATTGTGGTGGGGGATAATGCTTATGGACTTCTCTCAGATAGTCAGGGTGGCAAGGTAAATTAATCCTTTCCAGAATTCTATCAGCATTCTCAATAGACACAGATTGCCCATGCACAACAAGGTGATGTAGGCAAACCTCTCACTAGTATTCTCTTAGAATGTCTATTGGTTTACAATAGCTATTTCAATGAATAAACAGGGAAGCAAGCTGCCTCCTGGTTACAAAAGGAGGAGTAGTCGCTCAGTATATGGGAAACTTGAAAGTTGTGGTCCTTATAAACAGAGTCCCATAATAGCAACCTACAAAAAGGTTGTGTTGAAAATTGCAGGTCATTGCAACTTTGAAGGGCCACTTAGACTATTCATTTGCATCAGCATGGCACCCAGATGGTTAAGTTTTTGACAGTGAACCAAGATACAACTTGTTGTCTATGGGACATTCAAAACCTTGCGTCCTCACTAGCACTTTTAAAGGGATACATTGGTGTTATTCACTCCCTCTGCTTTACTTCTAAGGGGTGTTTTATGGCTATGGCTGAGCCTATAGACTTTGTGCATGTGTTTGACACCAAGCAGAACTATGCAAAGTGACATGAGATTGATCTCTTTAGTGAATTGGCAGGGTTTCCTTTCAGCCCTGATTCTGAAGCTTTGTATTTGGGAGTTATGGACCGTACTTATGGCAACCTTCTTGAGTTCAACTTGAGTCATCATGACTCCTATGTCAATTGTCTTCTTTAAATTGCAGCATCTGCATTTTGCATTCCTGGTTCTGTGGGTTATATCCAAGTAGGCATGCAGGCTGGCAGGACTATCAACTTGCTGAACCCACTTGGTGGTTGCAAGTCCATATCCCTGTTATGCTTTAAAAGCAGTGGGTAAAAACCTTAATGGTTTTGATTGTTTGGAAGGTTGGTGAGGTGTTGTGTGCTACTGAAACAAGGAAAAGTTCCTGTGAAGAGGAAGTTGGCTTCAGGCAAGGCTGGTTATAACAAGCAAGTATGCTTGGTAACTTTCCTCAACATGTTTAGGGTACAAAGAGGATTGGCTGTGGTTCAACTATGATGACAGAGATGATGGTTGGTCAACCATGATGAAAACCCCACTTGGTTCTCATCCTGGAGTTGATTAACTCTTGTAAATAGTGCAGAAAGGTGGGCTTCTTCAATAGACAACATAGACAAGAAGCCACTTCTGAATTTAGTGCCTCTAGAAAAGAGCTCAATTAGGTTGGGCCTTGAAAGGATATTAAGGTTAGTAGAAATAACATGACCATGATGGGAATCAACAAAACTAGGGAAACGAAAACAAGCACAACCCGAGTGAATAATTTTATTAACTTGAGAAGCACGAACAGATCTACCCAACGCCCCATAGCTAAAAAACTCTTGACCAAAGGTTGTGACATATTTCCAAGCAACTAAGGGAGGGTACCAAAACTTTCTAACAAAAGGAGGAAGACAATCTAACACAGAAGGAAGGTTTAATATGGAAGAGAGATTCAAACCATCCATACGAGAAGAAACAAAAACAGAGATAATGAGATCTCAACCTAAGAAAGAGGCACTTGACGAGAAAGAACGAGGAAATTTTTTCTTAATAAAATTGCTCAGAATTTTAGACAGTTGAAAAGCATGGCCAACATCAAGACTAAGAACAGAAGGAGAAAACTCAGACAACAACAAAAGCATATGAACCAAATTCTTGGTCTTACATTTAAAGAGAAAAACAATAGAAAACTTACCTTGAGACATAAGAGAAGAAAGGAAAACCAGCCTTCTTTTGTAATCTTTGTAGCCAAAAATTATGTGAGGAGAAAGGTGAGGGACCCCACTATGATTTGGTTGCACATCATCAGAAGGAGAACTAGTCTCCTCAAAAACTGGCAAAGAAACAACATTAGGAAAATGGTTGACAAGAACCCAAACTTTGTTATTAGGATGAGCAAATGAAGGCTTGCTGCCCTTTCTCCATAACATTGCAGAAGCTTTATGTACCCTAGGAGAATGTCTATTGTTTGACTTGCCTTCTAGGTTGTAACCTCTTGGAAAAAAAGTGTGTAAAATACTCATCCATTTTCTTTCCAATTGAGAGGCAACGACCTTAAACAAGTTCAAAGCAAAACGGCCTTCAAAATCAAAGAAATTCCCATCTACTTTTTCGATAGGAAAAACTTTGAAGGAATGGAAACCCTCTTTGGCAATGGTAGCATATAGTGGCTTAAAATCAAAAGACAAACTAGCAGGCTTAGACAATCTGCTAGCTTCTTTTATATGCTCTTGGAATCTCTCAAAGGCAGACTTACATGTTTGACCAACATATAACATTCTACTATTATTGACACTGTAAATAACATAAATTACCCCTTTATCTGAAAATGGATAGAAGTTAGTTGAAGAATTCAGGTGTTTTTGCCTAAGCCTTTTAAGTCTGTTGAAAGACTTAATGTTGAAGACAAAAAAATGAGTATTGGCAATTACCTTTTTAACTAGGCCCCATTTTATGTTTCCATTTCCAAATTTATGGAGTTTATTTAAGTTACATCGAGCCAAAAAAAGAAATCTATCAAATTGAGCGAACCGAATAACATTATGGAACTTAGCAAGCTCTCAATTTAAGGGACAATTGCCAGCTCAAGCAAAGGTTCCCAATCTTGATAAGGACTCAAGAAGCCCCCTTTAGTGCGGGAGGGCTGCTCCCAAGCAGTAGGGAAGTCTAAAAAGGCATTGCTTGTTATGACTCAAAGATGTAATAAACAATATGTATATATGTTATGACAACATATATACATTCTGTAATCATTGCAGTCATTACATAAAAACACATAGTCATTTGCTATGTGGAATGAAGATAAGAACATTGGGACAAACTAATTGGCAAAAAAATCTTGCAAAATCAAGGCACAAAATATATAAGATTGCAATCATCTAAATGCTCCTGGTTAGGGAATAAGTAAATAGTCTTGACCACTTAATCTGGACAAGCATTGGTTCTTGACCTACCAACAACTTCCAAAAACAAACTAGTTGCATGAAACAATGAATTTTTTTTTTTGTTTTAAACCTAATCTGGTGTCTTTGTTGCCATTCGTTTATTGCCAAGGTTTTTCACTTCCTTTATAGTTGAAGACGCATTTTGCAAGTTATGCACCCCTTCTTTGAGCAGAATAATTTGTTGTTGCCGTTCAAAGCTAGTGCTATCAGATTGTTCTTCAGACTGCTCTTCATTGCTACTGGTGTCACGTTCGCTTTTTGATGCAGACATTGACGAACCCCCCTCTTCTGCCATGCTTACTTGTGGTCTTGCAGCAATCCTATCGCTCTTCCTATGTGGTTGTGACGTTGTTCTATCCACAAGATGTTGCTTAACCTTCTTCTTATGTGGAGTTTTCCACCTACAACAAATGCCACAATTTCGAAATACTCGAAATATGGTTAACACTATGATAGATACAAACTCCACTCCTGTGCAAGTAATGTGTGAAAAATATAAACTTTAGACTGACAAGAACATGAGTGAAAGGGCAGTGCATTGGCCTTAAGGATGCAAACACATCACTGTGTGACACAAACCCTAACGGAAGTATTTGGCTATTTGGTAAGTCCCACCCACACTTGTAGATTTTTGACCTTCCCTGCATTTGATCTTACAGTGGAACAAGTCTACTATACATAAACATTAACAGACATGTTTGCAATAAACCTACATTTCAAAACCACACGTGTTTGCAAATGTAAGGAGAGGATGCTATAAGCTCACAATTCAGCAACCTGACGTTCTAGTGGAACTAGTCATGTTTGGAGCTCAGCAATACGTTGAGCTCATGCTTGTTCATAAAGGTTCAGCTGCGGGGTCTCAACAATGTCCACAACTCCATTGTTCTCAGCCAATGCAAGTTCATGTTCGCATTGTCTAGCACTCAAGCCACTCGATAGCTTGGATAGGTTGTAAGACTCATCTATGCAAAGTCTTTCCATGTTTCCAGTACAGTATGGAAAAATGCCAGGAAGTGGTTGGGTTTGCACAAACAATAGGTGTTGGCTCGGGCTTTTAGGAATAATGTGTTTTGTAGTTATTGAAGCCGAACTTAAAACAAGAAAAATGCCAGGGAAATGGCGGGGTTTACATAAACAATAGGTGTTGGCCTACGTTTTTAGGAATAAAGTGTTTTGTGGCTGTTGAAGCCGAACTTAAAACAAGAAAAATGCCAGGGAAATGGCGGGGTTTACATAAATAGTGGGTGTTGGCCTACGCTTTCAGGAATAAAATGTTTTGTGGCTGTTGAAGCCGAACTTAAAAATGTGTCCCCCATTGTTCAATGTTAAAAGGTATGCACATTGCATATATGAAATTATAGTATGAAGTGTTCCATCACATGTATTTGAGAACTGAGCATAGATTCATGTGCCACCCATGACTTGTTGCATGTTCCTAATTTTGAAATTAGAATTAATGGCTAATGTTGGGTGTTTCACATGTTGTCAAGGATTTCGGATTTTTTTACGAGTATGTTAAAGTTGCATGCACTTCATGGGGGGAGGAAAAGTTTGTTGAGTATGAACTTGTGCACATGACATCCATGATGTTGTTATGAGCTCTAGAAAGGGTTATATTTCTGTCAGTGTTGCCCCTGTGTTGCCCAATGCAAAAAACAACTGAATCTGCCACTACCTTCACAAGACATTAAATTGGCAAAATGTTAAGTTCATGTGCCACAATTTTTATTCCCAAATTCAATTGTCCAGAATCAAATTATTCATAGTCCTTGCTCCTCAAGTTCTGAAACAAAGTTACAACATTACCACCACAATTAAATTCAACTTAGTTCCAAACATACCACAAACTTCATACTAACATACATCCATGATATTGAAGAGGAAACTCCACAATAGTCCTGTTGAAGGTATCTATTGATTCTAACCTTTATCATGATAAAATGTAGTGGTTGGTGCCTCTTACCCCTTTCCATATCCTTCAAGCACACCACTGAGTAGAAGTCCAATGCTAACATTAACTAGGCACTGCACAAAAACACACATATGAATTTGTGCAAGAAACTCCAGAAGAACAATTTGAAGGTATACAATTTCAACAAACTTTAGAAGTAAACAACCACTATAGGAGTAATCATGATCTTATGGGTGTCAAACCAGCACATTCATCATGAATGGTAGCCACTAAGCGCCATGAACCTGTATACAGCTAACATTAGCATGTGCTGATACATAAGGCTGAAAGCAATTAGTTGAAGCATAGTACATGGATTTCAGATCCTCAAGAAGCAACCAACCCTAGAAAAAACTATATTTTTATCTATATAGACCTTTTTTCATAGGTAATAGCTTTTTGCTTTCAATAGTGAGATTTTTATAGATTAAGAAGAAACCAATTGATTCACTTTTGATCAAGCCAAATATACTACACAATATTATGGATTTATAAGGAATGACATGGTCCTTGATTTAGCACACCTACTTGGGCATTGACATCACAACCACAAAACATAACACATTTCAAACACATTACTTTTTTTTTTTTCACATGTGTTTTGGTCATGTAATTAGAACTTGACACAAGAGAAAGGTAAGGCTAAAACACACCTTACTTTTTCAACTACCAATGTCTACCACAAAACTCATAAAGACGTCACACCACAAGACAAAAGGTTGTCTGCACTTTGGTGGAGTTAGCCACCGTACTAACATTATATCCCATGTCTCATAAGTTCTTAGCCACTGTAATGCATGGTCAAATAACATAAAACTTTTTTTCAACAACATAATGAATTCAATACATTGAGGTATTTCATGATCCAAACTGCAGATTGGTATATTCCTAGAAGGCAAAACGGTACATAGTTTCCACAGTAAGCAGTAGCTCTTTAGAAGCAAGCCAAAAATTACAAAATTTTATAACATGTGTAGATTGAGCCTTCATCACAGACTCCACATGACCATCTAGTAAGGACATGGTAAGCTGTGGGAAATCCATAAGTACCTGCATTCCTTAGCAATGATAGACAACCTGTCATGAATTGTACATCTCCAAGGCATCTTTTCTAGTTGTAGAACATGGAACTAACACAACATGGGTCATATGAGTTATGTGAGTTTCTAACCTCAACCATCTTATTCCCACATTCTCTACAAACAACATAGATAATTTCGTGTGAACTTGAATACTACCAATAGTCCACAGGTTAGACTTGCTAAGTGTTTTCAGCAAAGACCTGATCAAGAATTATCATAATATTGACTATTTTCAAAAAAAATACAGCCAAGATAAACTTCATGACTGCCTTTAGCAAATGCAGTGTACGAATATATAACCCACCAGTGGCAAACAATTACCTTGGAAAGTGCTTGACTGATCATAGTCTTTTCATACTCCAATGCACTAAGAAGGGCACATGTACCCCCAAGCACTGAAGGAAAAGGGGCATCCAAGACCCCTTGTAAAATACAACTCACTTAACAATTTACCAAAAATTGAGGTGAAGTGGGAGCCAAAACCCAAAAGTTCTTGATGTTTGCAAACAACACTGTTGTCATGTCATGGAACCTTTGAGTGCATCAAAGTAGAGAAAATATAGGATTCCTCCTATATTTTGGCAATATGTTGAAAACAATTCTGAAAATATGACAACTTCAGAAAAAAAAATCCTCCTAATGCGACTAGCCTAGTACTTGCACCCGTTCCCCCCCCTCCCCCCACAAAAAGATCCTCTGCATCATTGGCACCTCCACTTCTTTGGTGCCCAGAATGTTTGGCCCAAAAAAAATCTACTGTATGTTGCTGCTAATGTATAACACCCTGATTCTGTTGTTGCAAAAACTTTTTATACCTAATCAAGCGTGTGCACTGGCAATTAGAGTCTAAAGTAAGTAGACTTCCCAGATGTGTTGCAGCATGTGATGTGGCTGATTTGGCACATAGTGAGAACCGAGGCTAAGCTGCCTTTCACTTTGCTGGAAGGTCACATTTGAATCTGGTGTAGAAGGTGAATTGTTATGTGGTTGCTTGATACCAAAGGGGCCTACTGTCGCACTTCCTCTGTTGGGTGAAGGGATTAGGGGTGTGGTGGAAAAAGGTGGTACATTGGATGAATGTAATGGCATGCTGCAAACTGGGACAAATAACTACAGACAAGGGAATTATGCATGGATGAATTTTGCAAGAAAACTGACAAATACATGAAACCATATTGATTAACTGAAGCATTCATCATTTTTCTACAAACTCACATGGTGGAACACCAATTGATTATCTATAGACGATGAGAATTGTTGAGAGTGGTGAGTGCCTCTAGGACTTCGCCAACCCATATCATAAGCTCCAAGAGAATGTAATCCATACATCTAAGCTGTCCCTAGATTCCTTTCCCCAGGATCCCAATCATCCATTCTTCAGTTTCCACTGCCTACTGCTTGCTCCTGAGCATGTGGTGTCAGACCCTCCCATACATACTCTTCCTCATCAGCATTTTGGCAGTTCTCAATTCCTTGCATATATGACCCAAAGGACTAGGGTGAAGATTTGATTAATGCAACAACAATAGCATTTTCCTACCACACATCAAACTGCACATGATACATGATAATTGGAAATATGGGATATATGTAGGAAAATGAGCTTTACAAGTATAAAATAGTGAGGATTGAAATCATCACCTTTGAACAATATAGCATATTCAACTATGCAAAATTGTTGAGCCCTTTAGGCAGGGCTGATTTGGTCCAAATCCAATTCACAAAGGAAGTAGTGCTGAAAGCACCAATGTTATCGGGGGCATTGCCTCTCCAATTTAGCATAAACACAGACCTAACCTTTCACACCCAACATCATCCACACATCTGCTTGTACTAAAAAAATTTAATCAAGGCAATCCATTAAGGACAACTTTGTGGCAAGTGCACTTCCAAAACACAGGATAGGAATCAAGTGTTTTTAGCCTTTGTTGATCCCTTACTATGGTGCGATAGAAGCCATGACCATAGTGGGCTTTGCATTGTGTTTGAACTCCTTACTTGTCAGTTCATATATGTATTTATTTTCAAGCCTGTTCAACTTTCATGGATAATACCTTGCATATGCAATTGATGCTAATCCAAAACACCTTAGATGCCAAAGTCAAGTGAATGTATCCCATATCCATCTACATAGATATGGGATAGTAAAATTTCCAATATAATATATTATGTTCCAAAAACATTAACACCTAATTATAAAGGTGCCACTAGAAAAAAAGATATAGCATGTGTCATTTGCCCTTCAACTTTTGTGAATATTTGAGTCAAGAATTTGTGTCTCAGGTCTGTCCCACCACCTATTGAGTGAATGAAATGCCAACCCTTGCCAAGTATCAACTTGTTGAGTGATAAACATATCTAAGGTGTGAAGTGGTTGAGTGTAACCAATCTCAGTTTCTGAAATATCTTGTGTATCAATAGCTTGACCACTAGCCTTTTTTATACTAGGTTGTTGGTGCTAACATCAACCACCACTACTTTATGTTGAACAGATCTTGTACCGAATTTGTTTGTCACCAAGTCTTGTAAAGGGCGCCTAGATTGCATGGGTTCTAATGCAACTTCCTGCAAAACACCCCCAACCATGCATATTTGTCTAGAGTCCCCACACACAACCAACTTTCCACTAGTTGTTGGGTTTTGGTGCTCAGGGCCCTACATTATTTGTTCAAATGCACTAGGTGACATTTGAGCTAGCACAAGACATTGTACCTTCATTATATTGTGCCATCCCTCTTCCATTACACAACGCCATGAAGGGGTTTTAAGTTGTTTGGTCAAAGATTTTGGCTCACACACAATATTGGGCTCTTGCACCTCCTTCAATTTTATACGTAGGGCAGCCTTTTTGACCTCAAGCTCTGGTTTTGCTTGCGCACATTCTTTCTATTCCCGTAACCAAATCATGAAATCTCATAGTGAACATTAGGGTAAAACATTCATAATCAACAGATTACATATGCAAACAAATTGGTTTAAACACCACCTGACATGCTGTTCATTCAAGACTGAACTGACTTGCAGTTTGTTTAGTTCATCCTCGAGTTTCTTTCTCTCTATAGCCCTTGCACCCTACAACACCCCATTGATATGGAATAATCACAATATGAAATGTACATGGGGAAATGGAATGTTGTCAATATGATCTTAGAAGTAGCAAAGCCAACTTTTAAATGCCATCCCAAACCTCATGAAGCCCAAGTTGACAAAATGATGACAAGAAAAGTTAAAAGATACCTCACGAGCTTTGGCCATTGTCTTAATGTTATCCAGTGAAACCTGCAAAACTCCATTCACATGTTGCAATTGAATATCTATGTTTCTAGGAGTCTAGATAATGCATATGACATACCATTCAAATGTCTTACTTATGTGCACATATTCAAGAAAAGACGTGCTTGAGTTCACATACATGTTGAACATGAGAAAAAGGTGTCCACCTGCAACTGTCGAACACACACAAATAGTGATGCCACTTCATCACTGGCCGTCTTCTGCCCCATAACCAATTTAGCTTTTTCCTTCTCCAACATTGCCACTTGTGTAAACACCATTTTTAAATTATTATTGTATGTACAAATTTTGGATATTTCTAGTCTCATTTCTCTTTTTACAATTGCACTTTTTATGAAAACTTATCCAAGGAAGTCACACAACACCTTGATTGTTGCTTGAGAAGAAGAAAGACTGTACTGCAATTTTTTGCTCGAGGCCAAGGTCTTCAGAGGCTTGTAACTTCATGGAACTCTCCCAAAACTTCTACTGGTAGATTGTGATAGTTTGAAAAAACTCCACATTTCTTGCAAGTACAGCCCGCATCTCCTTACACTGCAAATAATGTTTTTAAAATAAGGATACATTCTATACAATAATCTAGAAAATGGCATTCACACAATCCAATTTTCTTAATGTTGTGACATTGACCCTAACGAATAAAACATTCATCAGCCAAAGTACCTAACAACACAAACCTGGTTTTCATACTCTTTTTTGAATGCTATCATTTCATTTCTTGTAGATGTTGCTTCTACATCAGCATGTGCATGCTTATTGTAGAGAGATGAAACCTCTTGCCTGCATGTTCAACACAGACTAGGGTTTGGTTATCCATTAGACCCTAATTTGCTCAAAAATTCAGGACACACAACCCTACAAATTTCTAGGCCTATGAAAGTTGGTTGCATTTCCAAAAGCAAAACTCCACATGAAAAATTGGGTGGCAACAATTAGAGTTACAAGGGCTGACCTAGCCTTATTCAATTCTGCCTCCAAAAATTCCACATAATCTGTTTTTTCTTCCCCCAACTTGCCAGCTTCATCCTGCTAGAATTTTTGTTCATAAGTGACATTTAAACCTTTTTTTTAGTAATTTCCAACACAAACTAAGAAATACACACAAAAAACATACCTTTGAGCCATCCACTTGCTATTTCAAACATGCAATTGGACCCATGATCATGAGTTGGGAAACATGATGAGCAGTCACCTCTTCTTCATATAATCTTCTATATGCACCCACCTAACAACATATCACACCCCATGTTTGTGTCCAGAATAAAAAATGAGTTATTCATTCAATTTTTTGCATCACAATTTGCGCGTGAAGTGGAGGTAGGCCTGAGGGCTCAAAACGCAATCTAAATTTTCAGAGTGCCACGTGGCATCATTTAAAACACTTTCAAAGAAAAGTTGAAGGTGACCAACCAGTCGTCAATGTAGGTGCCGCAAGTTGGCTAGGGTGAACCAGCACCCATGTTGGTACCTTGACTTTTTTGAGTGAGACCTTTTAGGTTAGTGCTGCAGGAGCAGTATTACTCTACTTGAGAGAGAAACGGACGTAGTCAATAAAAGACGGCGATAGGCCTACCTCCACTCTAGGTCCCAGAAGGGACCAACTAGTTGTAATTTGTATTTGCTTCCATACCACTAGCATCCTCTAGTATATTCAGTTGGTAGAAGTAACCCACTTGTAGTGAGTTTTTGTTATTCTTCAAGCTATTCAAAAATGCCAAGTGGCCAATGTAATAGTAGGAGGCTAGATGACCCTTTTCGGCTTATAGCTAGAGATGATAAGATGTGGGCCAGAGAGGTAGAATGGGCCCAACACCATGGCATGACGAGAATAAGATGTTTGTGTAATAGGTGTGCAAGAAAGGTTAAGTCAGTCTTGCTTGCCACAGTTTGTGGGCATTTGATACCGAATGGTAGGCACCCACTGTTTAGGGTTTGGAAAGGCCTAGGCCCTCTTGATGACTCTGCTGAAGAGTGGGTTGCAACAAGTAGAATTTCAACACAAACACCAATGCAACTGGTGGATGAGGGTGTCCATGTGGGGTAGCTTTTGGAAGATTTGTTCCCAAGTGCAAATGTTGAACAAGTAGGTATGGAGGAGGCTGCCTTGAATCTGAACTCAGGGGAAGATGGAGTGGGGGGGCTAGGCATGGTGCATGAGGTATGTGAAATCATGGAAGAGTTGTCAACTGTGCCTGATAGCATGGCAGCGCATGGGGACCTTGGTGCAAAAAAGGATACAGGAAACAATGATGAAGGGCTTGTAGCAGATGACTATGATGATGTAGCTAGTGAAGCTCAACGCCTTCAAAAAACATGCCAACCCTTATACAAAGGTGCCAAATTTTCAATGCTAGCAACAACACTCCTCTTGATGAATGTGTGCATGGTGCATGGAGTGTCAAACAAGTTTGTTGATGAACTATTGGCATTGCTTCACAAGCATTTACTGCCACCAGACAATTGCTTACCACCAACAATGTATGCAACTAAAACCTTAACCAGCAAGGTAGGACTCAATTACACCAACATCCATGCATGTGTTAATGGTTGTGTATTGTTTTGTAAGCAATACGAGACATTGGATACCTGTCCGAAATGTGAATCTGCACGATTTAAGGAACATGGACAGTCCCGTGTGGCAATAAAAGTGGTGCGACACTTTCCATTAGTACCCAGATTGTTACGCATGTATCGAATTGTAGGGACATCTAAGCTCATGACTTGGCATAGCCAAAATAGGAGCATGGATGGGAAAGTCCGGCATGTGCCTGATAGCAGGGCTTGGGAACATATTGATGCAACTTTTCGAGATTTTGCTAATGAACCAAGAAACGTAAGGTTGGGGCTCACCACAGATGGAATGAATCCATTTGGGGAGAAAAGTAATACATGGTCAACTTGACCTATATTGGTTTTGAACTACAATCTTCCCCCATGGTTGGTCACGAAAAAATTCTTCTTGTTGTTATCTTTGATAATCCCTGGTCCAGATAGTGTGAAAAGTAGCAATTTTGATGTGTACCTAGCCCCTGTGCTTGAAGAACTAGCTGAGTTATGGAAGGGGGTGAGG
>Ga0116227_10012141_pt1 | contig 14172 bp, 19 predicted proteins | sample S1TSphgellanicum_FD_89693 | JGI IMG/M metagenome (GOLD analysis project Ga0116227, IMG submission 89693) | Host-associated microbial communities from peat moss isolated from Minnesota, USA - S1T2_Fb - Sphagnum magellanicum MG | ecosystem: Host-associated > Plants > Peat moss > Unclassified... | reverse complement strand
GGTTTATTGGGAGAGGGAGGAAGACCACAAAAAGCAGGGAAGGGAGTGGTGTCAGAATGGGGGGCGGTTTAGCTGTGTTAAGGGGTTTTTTTGTGTTGTTTTGGGGCACAAACGGGGAAAAAAAAATTCCATTGCAGAACAAGGACCTTTTTAATGCTTTTCTCTCTAGAGGGGCCTTCAACAAAAGTAGGAAGGTTTTTGCTTGCATAACCTACTACCAATCCTCCCCAATTTAATATTAAAAAAAAAAACCCCCCAAAGACTTGGTCAAATGACAAACTCCCCCAAAGATAGAAAACCAAACCAAACCAAACCAAAAAAAAAAAATAAATGAAACAACCCCCCTCCCCCTCCCCCCAACCCCCCCCCCCCACACTGAAAAACCCAAAAAATAAAAAATAAAAATTGATTAGCCACCTATGATTATTCCAAAGTTTGAGTGAAAAGAGTTAGGCAACAAAAGACCTAGTGGCTCCTTTCAATTTTTTTTCTCCCTTGTCGTTTGGTATTTGTTTTTTGAACAATAAAATAAAATAAAATAATTATTTTTTCAAGGAAGGAAGGAGGAGGAGGATATAAGGGGAGGGGGGGTAGTAGTAGGGCTGGGGAAAAAAAATGGTGCTCCCCTCCCCTCAAGAAAAGCTAAAAAAAAAAAAGCCCAGTTTATTACCTACATAACAGCTGTTCTGGGGGTGGAAGGAAGGGGAGGGGGGGGAAGGGATGATTTATTACGCACTTTTGTCAGAACCCCCTTTTTTAGGTCACAATGTTTTTTTTTTTTTTTTTTCAGACAAGAGAAACGAGGGACGTGTAAAGCATCGGTACGCAGATAGCCTATTTATAGGCACTCACGGGCTACGAAATAGCCCGGTGGCGGGGCCAGCCAATCAGCCAGCTAGACCCACCTAGTGCCCTATAGGGGGTAGGACTTTACACTTTTTTCCTCGCACTTTTTTATTATTAAAAACACATGCACAAAATATCCGGGTGGGCCCGGAGTTCGGACGGGGTGGTGGGAGGCGGGGGGGGCAGAGGGGGTGTTGTGAGTGAAGGAAGGAAGGAAGGCAGGAAGGTACCTACCTATTTACCTACCTACCTGCCTAGTGTCCTTTTGCTTTTTTGTTGTTCTTGTGCGAAAGAAAAACCCAAAGATCCCATGTCCTGAAATCAGGACCAATTTCAGGACTTGGACATTACCCCCTTTCGGGACCTCGTTTTAATAGGTTGTGGTTGGCCGAGAACCATGAACGAGATCCTGAAATTCCGATGCGAGGTCCTGAAATCTGGGTCGACGTCCTGAAATCCGGGTGTTATATCCTTGGGGACGTGGAATACTAGTTTCCGGATCTCCGATATTTGGTGGTCTAAAGTCTAAACAGGGTGTCTAAAAAAGGGATTTTGAGAACGGGTGGTACCAGCCCTAGGCTTAGAAGCCCGGTTTCACCCGTGCTACGAACCGTTCTGGAATCCGGGTAACGGACTGTTCTCGCGCTGTCGAACGGCGGGTTTACGGTTTACCCACGGTTTAGAGTATGGACTCTGAAACCGGGTTGTAGTAGCACGGGTGCGGCGGGTGCACCCGTGGTCTGGAGTAAGGGTGGTTGAGAGTGGTCAAAACGAGAGAGACGAAGAAGAGGAAGGGCGAGGAACGCGGTGTTGTTGCAACCCAGCCCCGGGCCTGGAAGCCGGGGTCAATGAACCGCTCTGGAAACCAGGAAGTACAGTAGACTCTTCTTCTCGCGCACTCGAAAGTGGGTTTTATTGTTTACGCACGGTTTGGAGTCTGGTCCAAGAAACCGGGTTGTAGTAGCATGGGGGACCGGGTACCAGAGCACGGGTGTCGAGAGGGTCGTCAGAACGAGGTAGAGACGACGAAGAAGAAGAAGAAGAAGAAGGGCGAGGAACGCGGTGTTGATGCAACGCTGCAGCAGCGCATCGCCCGTGCGCTTGCGGGCTTCACTCGCTCGCTCTGTCTGCAGATCGTCTCCGGGGGAAGTCAAGAGCGTGCTTATCAGTACCTGAACGGCTGCAGAAATCGGGGAAATCGGGAAAATCGGGCGAAGTTTGTGAGTAGATTTGTGAGGAATTTTGTTTTTTTGTGTTGCATCGGAACTTATTTTTTGCTTGTAGGCTCCGGATTGATGATGATGTCGATGATGATGAGCATCATATGAACCTACAAGTTTTCTGGGAGGTGCTGTATCGGCTCCTGGAGGAGCTTTTGTTGTGTCCGTTTTTCTCTGTAATTCTTCTGCATCTGCCGGATCTGGATCAGCCGACGACGGTAGTAGGTCGTGATTATTCTGCAGCAGCAGTTCTCCTGCAGCAGGGTGGATTTTTGACTAATTTGAGGCATTCTGCTGCTGTCAGGACAGATTGCGTGAAAGGAGCTTTGTAGGAGAAGTTGTCTTTAGCTGTCAGAGAGGGGGCAGAGAGAGACAGAAGGAAGTGGACTCCGGGTATGCTTGATGGAATACTATGCGCCAGCCAAAGGGGCGCCCTCTTCCTTTGTAGGCCTTGAAGGTGGTTCAGGGAGTGATTCTACTGGAGTACCTGCAGTGCTTGGTTCTATCCCGTACGATGACTGGCATGTCAAGCATGGCGTTCCTTCCCCCGGCAGCACAGCGGCAGATACCGGCGTTGAAGGTAGGCCAGCTCATCGCCTTGCCCCGAACCTCTCCCCCTCCCCCTCTCATTCACAAAGCTGCCGCTCTGCAATTGCAGCTCTCTCCACTGACACAAAGTTTTTGATAATAGTGACCTTCCATGAGAATCGTGGTGCAGGTGACGATGATAAGGCTTCTTCATCATCCCGATAAGAAGAAGCAACAAAAACTGTGAGCAGCAGCAGTAAATTTGTGAACCCTCTTCGGGAGCTGCTGCCGCTGATCGCGAAGCGACTCGGAACTAGAAAACTGTGTCGTCTTCGTGGATGTCTTATATGATTGATCTGCTGCCGCCATGGCCGGAGTCTTGGATCTGTTCATGGACAGAGTAGTGATCACCTTTTGCTTGTGACGCACAGCAGGTTTTGTGCTGCAGAGTTTCTTTCTGTGTTCTTCCAGGTGAACTAGGATGTCTCGATGATAAGGGAATTGGATCAATTTTGGTGTAGAATAGACATTGTTTTCTGTCCCCAGTCGGATGACAATGGAAGCCAAAGATCCACAGATCCAGAACCTCCGATGGTGAAGTACTATGTGTAGTTCATCAGCTTGTCCGTAGCTCCAAGAACGTTTAGCGATCAGTACAGCTTCACTCGCGGAATGCATGCAAGGGAACTCTGCATATTGCTTCAGTTTTACGCCCCTCTAACACATGCAGTATATTTCATGCTCAGTGGTTTGTCTGGTTGGTGATCTTGTGACGAGATTCAAGGACAGACCACAGAGTGAATCAGAGAGAACATTTTTGTTTAGAACTGCAGCAGTGATTTTGTTACCGTCATGGCAAGAGTTGTGAAGAAGTTATGATAGAGATTTGCTAATTACACAATAAAATGTATTGTTGGTTGCAAGGTCTTTCAGAAGCAGTGTGGCAGATGACAATACAGTCACAGGAGGGCAGTGGCATGGATGCAGTGGCAGGAGGGCAACCTGGGCAGTTCCCAGAGCGACTTGGTGAACCAGACTGTGTATATTACATGCGCACAGGCTTGTGTGGCTTTGGTCAGACTTGCCGATTCAATCACCCCCCAAATCGCAAACTGGTGAGGGACAACTTAACCACATCCATTTGTTTGTACATCAGAGACAGGCTGCACTTCTTGTGCTGCAGGTGTGATCACTGATGCAGGAAGTTATATCAGAGGTTTGCTTGATTTGGGATTTTGTGATGCTGGAATTATTCTCTAGGGCATTGACAAAAGGACATTGGTGTGAATTGTGGTTGATGCACGAAGGAGGATGTGGGGCGAAATTTGAACTTAGTGGAAACCTAAACTAGAGTCTGAATCTCTCTCATATTACTGGGCAGAGTTAGATCCATGTATTTGAATTCAATTTGGGATGCTGTAAGTCATATGGCTGCATGTTCATGTGATGTAGGCTACAGCAATTGCCCAGGGAAAGGGAGAGTATCCTGAAAGATTTGGTCAGCCAGAATGCCAGGTACTGAACCTTGTTCTCAAGCAGCTGTGTTAGATAGTCTACAAGTATGGAGTGTGCAACTTGCCAGGCATACAGGTCTATGTGGAAAATGCAAATCTGCTGTGATCTATTGCTTACTCCTTGCATTGTGGCTATCCCTTTGTGGATTCAGTTGAACTCTAGCTTGTAGGTTCAACTTCATACATGCTGTCCACCTCCAAAGGGTAATCTGACAAGGGGGTGCCCTCTGTATCATTGTGTATATATTGTCCAAATGCATTGTGATACTCTGCCATCCCCTCACTATCGTGAGTTTGAGGTTGATACATTGAGTCAGAGTGAATTGGTTGATGGTTCATAATTCTTGATTTTATCTGTGGTGTCTTCAATTGTACAAATTCAGTATTATCTAAAGACGGGAACATGCAAATTTGGAGCAACATGCAAATATCATCATCCAAGGGACCAAGCTGGATCAACAGGGCGAGTGCAATTGAATGTTGTCGGTCTTCCTTTGCGGACGGTGAGTCTATCTATGTTTCAGGGTTCTTTGTTGCATTGTCTAGAGGGACATTTCTAAATGCAGCTTTCTAATCCTGTAATTCCTTAAGTATTCACCTATCCAGGTGGTGCATTAGAAAAAGTGCTGAATTGCACTGGCTGAAATACTTTTGCTGTCTGCCATTGGAGGTGCAGAGAAAGGAGATATGTGCAATCTCATTTAATGCTTGCATGATTTAGCTTATGAATGGGTTTCAGACATCTCAATTGGGTTGTTCGCTGTGAACATGATCTGTGAGCTTTAAACGGGTTGGCATTTGTGGTTAATTCTTTTTACCCAGGATGAGAAAGAGTGTGCCTACTACATGCGCACAGGCTCTTGCAAATATGGTGTGACTTGCAAATTCCACCACCCACAGCCTACAACATATCTTTCACCTATTTATTCAACTACCGGCGCTCCAACATCACCAGCCCCCCAACTGTACCCACAAGGTGTTCCTTCGTGGCCTATTGCTAGGGCACCTTATCTTCACCCTCGCCTCCAAGGCCCTTCCAGCTATTCACCTGTGGTTCTTCCTCCGCATCAAGGTGTTGTGTCAGTGCCAGGGTGGAACACATACCAAGTAAGCAGCCATCCTCTAATATAACCTATCCAAAATGTCCCTTGTTGGGATTTTGCCTAGATTTATCTGGCCATTTCTGAAACAATTGCCAATGTCATGCCCTTTTGAACCCCTTTGTTTCAGATTTTTACTTGAGGATTTCATTTATTTTATTTGCATAGTTTTCTTGTGGTTATGTACAGAACACCTTAATGGAGACTGCATTGGAACTCTAGGCAAGAAAGGTGGTTCTAACTTATGTTACCTCAACATGAGCAGTTGTAATGCTGATGGTGTGGTCTTGAAGGCCCCAGTACCATTGCAGGGAATGAACACCCACTGACATTGGAATTAGTTTGCTTTGTGCATGAGTTCCAGCTGCCTTTTCAGATGTCTTTTGAGAACAATTGCTACCCTGATTGAACCTGAGTCAAATACTTGACATCAAATTCTATGAACCCTGGATATTGAATTGGTTTTCAGAATGTGTATATGGTGCATTAGTGGTTTGTCCTGAACTAAATCTAGAAATCTTTGTTATCAATAGTACAGTGAGGTTTTGACACGAGGTGTTCATAGTGCAATGATTTACAAAAAAATGATTCTTTAGCTTCTGTGAGCCATGTATACTTGGACCAGGTGGCATTGGTATGGTCTAATTTTTTTAGTAGACTCTACAACTTAGAAATCATCACATGGATGGTGAGATACATAGGCCTTCATTGTTATATTGAAGCCAATGCTTGCCACATGTTGGAGCAGTGTTACTTGTTTGTGTTTATCACCCATTCTAAATGTTGCTACACTGCATGTAACAGGGCCCAGTTGGTCCCATTTCATTGTCGGAGGCGCAACAACATCCAGTAGGAACAAGTTATGTATATGGAGCGCTACAACAGCCTGATTCAGGCAGTGGTCATGGTACATATGCCCCTTACCTTCATGGATCCTCAGCTATGGGTCTTCCAGCAACACAACCCCATAACATCAATGGCCAGCGAGACACAATATTTCCTGAAAGGCCAGGACAACCTGAGTGCCAGTATTACATGAAAACTGGGGATTGCAAGTTTGGGATTACCTGTAGGTACCATCATCCAAAGGACAGAGCTATCCCTTCACCAACATGTGTTTTGAGTCCGATTGGTTTACCATTGCGGCCAGTAAGGACTCTCTTCATGCTTGTTATGTACGTCTAATGATATTGCGTGTTCTGTTATTGGAGATCTCTTTTCTATTTTCCTGAAAACTTGTTCCTTGAAAAAGAAAGGATGTACTTGGACGTGTATCTTATTTCTCCTGTCCTCCTCCCCACCATTTATTACTTGCTTTTTTGATGTTCTGAATGACAGGGTGCACCACCTTGTACCTTCTACGCCCATTATGGTATTTGCAAATTTGGACCCACATGCAAATTTGATCATCCCTTAGGGGGCTTGACTTACAGTCCATCAGCATCATCATTGGCAGATATGCCAGTTGCACCTTACCCAACTGGGTTTTCACCTACTGCGGTTGGTGCTTCTTCCTCAATTGAAGCTCCTCATGATGGTCCATATGGGGCCAGCTCATCCAACGAGCCAGCAGCTCCTTCAGAACTCCCTGGCCTTCAACAGTTGAGAAATGGAACTGATCCCCCAGCTGTAGGTGCATCAGCGGGTGCCACCACAACACAAGATTTATCAACTCAAGTGGCAATTCCAGGAACAGGAAGTGGAGAGCACAGCCAAGCTTGAAGTTAAAAGTATGCCACTTGAGCAAAATCACCCTTGAATGCTGCTTTGTCTTCAGGATTTCAACAACTTCATGCAGAACTATTGGTTTTTCGTTCCAAACTCCTGGGTCAGTTGACTCTGAAGGTCCCATCTAATAAGACTGCGACTGTATCCAATAAGCGTTTACCCAATTTTTCTGCAGGATATTTTGGAAGGCTTCCACTACCTGTCAAGTTACTTCAAGGGTTGATCCTGCAGGGATCCACCCTCTTCACATGACCTCAGGGTTTGCTTCTCCTTGTTACATCATCGATGCCTGCCCCGAATTTCCCACTGTATGTTCTCAAACCCTCCTGGCCCTCTTGATCATTGCCTCAGAGCTTTGTTTGTAGTTCTGAACCATTAGTTTGTTCCCTTGAATTGTTGTTGCTTAGAATGTTCAGCATTCCAGAAAGCCTTTTTGGTTGTATGGAACTGCAAAGAGGAGAAAAGTGCACTTTCTTGATGTAGACTGCTCTGATTAGCTGTTTTAGTTGCTTCAGGCCCATCGCCTAGACACTTTCAAATAATAATTGTTACTCTTCCACCCAGAGTCTGTCTACTAGATTGCATCTCTGTTAGTGCAATCTCCACTGTGACAACTGTGCACACACCTGTTCACATTTTGGTAAAGCGTTGTTGTATGCAAGCTTGCCGACATTTGTTATTTAGTTTTGAGCAATCAAATTTGGAAGAGGATGCGATTCTTGCAATTCTGTTGGAGCCCCTGAACTTTTCTTACTCACCTGGATTGGTTTGGTCTGTGATCTGTCACAATTGCAAGTCTATCAGTTTTTTCACTTGTTTGGTATGGTTGCAGAATAGTAGTGTGGAAGAATTGTGTTAACATGTGCAGGGTGGTCTCTTCTATGTGTTAGAGCAGCAAGGTACAACAATAGCAACCCCTATGGTGTTAGGAATAATAAAAGGTGTGGACGAATTGTCGTAATCCAGTTACAGTGTTTTGGTCTTTGATGTGTCAGATTGCTCAAAGTGGCTTTTGAATGTTGGGATTGTTAAGCTAGTTTTGAGATGTTTAGGATAATTCTAAGTCTGCTTGCTACATTCAGCTTATTGTCTTTTGAGTGCCTTTGAAAACCCAATTTGACTCTGGCAAGTCTTTATGCATGTCACCACAAACTGTCAGGAATTGTTGCATATGCCAAGCTAATTGAGGATGCTTTAAGAGTCTTCAATTGCTATCAAGGTCTTCAATTAGCAGGTAAGTGAGTTGTCTCTCTGGCAATTGAGTGTGGATGAGAATCTAATTTTCCCATTCAGAGAGCACTAGCTGTCTCTCTAGTGCCAAGGTGTACTAGGTGTTTCTAGCCATTTCTCTTCACCTGAAACCAGGTGAAGAGTGTAGGCAGTCTAGTCTGCTGCCAATAGTAGTCTGCAGCTTAGAAGCCATAATGAGCAAGCTTTGTAATTGTGACTAAAGTTCACAATCACATTCTGAAACCGCAATTTCGTTTTTTGGTGTATGATTCAATTAGAGTTCATAGTGAGATATAATGAAACCTTGATTTCATTTTTGACTAAAGACCAATTGGATGACTTGAATTGTGAAATTGTTTTTACTATGTCATGTTCACATTTAATTGCATCCTTGGAAAGGATTGGTCTCATTTTGTATTTGGTTTGCAATTCCTGTTATGTTGGTAGGTATTGATTTTTGAACCTACCAGCTTGGTTGTGGGTCCTTTTTAGTACTTTCTTTCATACCAGCTTGGTCCTGGCATGGGGTCTGACACTGGTTTTAGGCTGGTTGGTACCAGGCATGTAGTACATGTATTATGGTTTGGGTATAAGATTTGTTAGTGCCTTGAATCATAAGAGCCTGGTGGGGTCCTTTGTGCCAGTGTTTCTACACCCATGAAGCCTCAACTAAAAATCAGGGCCAATCTATTCATCCAGGAATGGGATTACAAATTTAGCAATTCAATTGAATTCAAAGCTTACTGATATATTCTCAGGAGTCTCTGGAAGAAAATTTTAACCAAAGTCAATCATTTCAATTGCAAAATTTAGTTGAATTTACACTAAAAAAAAATTTAAAAAAAGGAAAATCATAAATTTTCTGTCAAGAAAAGTACAAGATTTTCAGGGGAAAAATCACTGGTGTGCACCCATCTAAAATTCTAAGAAAGCCAGATTTGGCTTATCAAGTGTTTAGAGAAAATGGTTAACACTTGATGGTCATTTTCTTGTACTTTCAGGTGGCTGAAAATGAGCATCATTTTTCTTTATTTTCTTCTAAAGGTTTGTTTCATGATTCAAATATGCATATTTTGCAGCTAGGCAAGAAACATGGTAGACAAGGACAAAAGCAAAACCAAAGCACAATAATGGCAAAAATTATTCCATCATCGAAACCCTAAAACCCTAATCAATTCATAGAAAGATACAGCATTCTACAAACATCCCTTGTTCTTGGGTGGCCATTCCTCTTGTATTGAATTATGCCAATGTTTTGGGCTTTTATGTTAATAAGGCTTTTCCAGCCTTTGGAAAATGCTATTTGGAGCACTAGAAACACAGAAGCAAAAATGATGAATAAAAATTGAAACACTCTCTTGTATTCAAAACATAAGGTTCTGATATGACACCTCTGTCTCAGCTTTTCTTTTTATTGGGTGAATTTTTGCCACTTGGTGACAAAAATAAAAAGGCTGTGCGAATTGTACCAAGGATCCTTTTAGGGAAAATTAGCCCATGGTTGCCATATTTCAAGTTTAAAAGAAACTGAAATTGCCATATTTACACAATAAGTTCCAGCATATTGTCAAAATCCTTAAGTTTTTTTTAATGTCCTCTCTCCGAAATTTGGCTAAGTCCTCTTGTGGATGATCCACCAACCCAACTACCTCACTAAATTGGAAAAAAAAAATCCTTAAGCAAAGTTGTTATGGAGTGTGCTGGGTACAGGCCATGGTGCCCATTTGATTGCCCATTGGGAAAATTTTGCTTGCCCAAATTCCCCAAAGGAGCCTCACCTGACACAATGCCCTATACCCAGCACATTCCATGATACGGTTAACACGAGTTCAAAATTAGTGACGGGTACAACAAAAATATTCATACCTCGTATGAAGTATAGCTTCACCGGTCCTAAAAATTCCTTGTTGAATGGGAAGCATTTGTTGCAAGTATCATCACTATTTTCACACCCAAAATACCCAAATGCACTTGGGGAATTTTCCAAGGAGTTGTAGCAAGTCATGTTTCTTTAGTATGCTGGCATTGGATAGGCTGTGCTTTGGAATGCACTGGAGCCCATCACCGTGCTTGTGGGTATACTCGAGGGTGCAATTCCACCACCCCATTGCACTGAATTGCTTCTGGTTTTCAGACTCTTGTATATAATACTTGATGGCCAGTATCCAATGTTTGTTTCATCAGTGAACAATGACCATACAAGGATACTAGAATCAAAGATCATTAAGATAGAGATTTTGCCTCCAGAGTTTGTGTTTTGATCAGCAGAGTGTCATGTATGACAAGCTTTCACCAAGTACCCAAGTGTTGTCTATCTGGATAAACTGCTTAGAAGCTCAAAGAAAATATTTTTATTCAAGATGACATGATGAGGTTTTTGTTTGCAAGAACACTTATGATCATCAATAATAGTATTACTATGGGAAGACAAATTATGTCTCAAAGTCAAGTCCATGGCTTGTTCACACCTACCACAAGAGGCCCAATTTTCTCCTACAATTGTCCAATTCCTTTAGATGATTGTTTTTCCCTTTTTATCCAAAAAACATTGAAATATAACAAAATGTTACAAAGCAAAGGCTCATAGGTTGAAATTATTTTATTGTATGTACTATGTACCAAAGAATGCTATGAGAATTATGAGAAATTATCTCTAAGATGATGTAATGATATATTTTGGTTGCATGAAATTTGTTGGTGTTGATATGAGAGGCAAATACATTAAAATCGTCATCCCAAGAATCTCTGAGGTTTTCCAGCATGTTTTGAAAACTCATTGTGGAATGTATGAGTGTATGGACTTTATACCCAAGTTTTTAAGGTGATGGGTGACTAAACTTGCAGGATGAAGATATTCATCTGTCAAACCTCTGTTTGGAATCTGAAATCATTCCATGGAACATGAGTTGAGAATTCACCAGGGAGCTGCTCATTGAGGCAAGGATCCATGGCACTTGTATTGTGGACTCATCAGTGAACTGCACATTGGGGTGAAGGCCAATGGAGAATGTATTGAATATCCATCATTGAATTGCACATTGAGGGAAAGCTCTATGGTACACGAATTGAAAATTCTTCAGTGGTTTGCACATTTGAGGAAAGGACAAAGGACCCTTGACGACTAATTTGTTGATGCATCAGTCATCTGCACATCGGAGGCAAAGATTTATTGGACATGTTCAGTGGAAAGTATGAATGTATAGGCATTTTAGTAGTTTAAAGGTGATGGGGGACTAATGTTCCAACTTGAGGATTTTCACCAGGCAAAGTTCGCATTGCAATACATAATTTTTCCATGAAACATGAACAGAGAATTCTTCAGAAGAATGTGGAAAATTGTATTGTGGGATCAACAGTATATTGTACATTCATGCAAAGATCCATGGAAAATTATAAGTTTAGCACTGTGTCGAGCATTGAGGGAAAGTTAATATGGTACATGACTTATATTCTCCTGTGTCGGACATTTGAGGCAAAGATTTATTTGATATGGTTGGTGGTTGCGGTGGTGATGTTTTTGAGAAGTGTAGAACAAGGGGAATGTTCAGTGGGCTTTTTACTTCGTTAATTGTTTGCTGTGCATAATTTCAAGTATTGCTGAGGGAAAAGAAGGGAAGCAAAAGGATTTGGAAATTCATTCAAGGTGAAGCAAAAGGATGTCATCAACCATCTCTTCCTCAGGAATGTGAGAATGTAATGAGTATAGCAATGAAATGAGGAAACTAATTAAGAAAGAGCTACATGCATGCACAAACCCATTGCAAAAATTGTACACTAGAAATGGACCTTTACAGCAAGCGAAATCTCAAGAAGAGATTTCAGCAGATGTTGTTACAAATGGGTGCACATAAGAGCGACGAGGGATCGCTCTCACAAGCATTGCATATGCATTCATACTACAGAAGGTCAGATCTATGACCCTGGTGTGAAGTTGGTAGCATATGCCCAGGCGTTGTTGGCAACAGGGTCAGCCAAATGATCACTCAGATTCTCCAAGGGTCCCTTGCCTGTGACGATGGCCTGCACGAAGAATCCAAACATGGAGAACATGGCAAGGCGCCCATTCTTGAGCTCCTTCACCTTCAGTTCAGCGAAAGTGTCAGGATCGTCAGCCAAGCCCAAGGGATCGAATGAGCCTCCTGGGTAGATAGGATCCACCACATCACCCAGTGGACCTCCGGCAACGCGGTAACCCTCCACGGCTCCCATCAAGATAACCTGAACAGCCCAGATGGCGAGAATGCTCTGGGCATGAATGAGAGATGGGTTGCCCAAATAGTCTAAGCCTCCGTCGGAGAAGATCTGGGAACCGGCCTTGAACCAGACTGACTCCCCGAAGGGGACTCCGTTCTTGGCAAGAAGCTCAGGGGTTAGACAACCCAAAGCTCCGAGCATCGCCCAGCGTGAATGGATGACTTCCAACTCCCTATTCTTGGCAAATGTCTCCGGGTCTGCTGATAGTCCTGCTGTGTCCCAGCCGTAGTCTCCAGCAAACTCTCCAGTCAAGTAGGAGGGTGTGTCCCCGGAGAATGGACCCAAGTACTTGGGTCGGTCAGCACCATACCTGCATCCACAGAGAGAGTTGAAAATCCATCAGAAAACACAAAACCCACAAGAAATCAAAGCTCAAAACCATAGAGAGAAAAAAAAAACCCAGAAAAGAAAAAAAGAAAGAGAAGAAGAACGAAGCTCTCTAGTTGTAACAAGACCATCACTGACCAGATGCTGCCGGAAGACTTGGCCTTGCTACCACGCATCTGCACGCGAGCTTCACTGTTACCAACTTTGCTGGACAACTCTGAGACTTGCTTCAGAACAGTCTGGCCTGCGAACGCCGTAGAGGCGCATGCTGTTGTTGCTGTTGCCATGACTGGTGGGATACCAAGACTACACTGGCAAATTCTTCTTTGCAACAAAAGAACGAGAGCGAAGGCAGGGCGGCGAGAGAGAGACGAGAGCTGTGCGAGAGAGGAGGGGAGCGAGATGAGAGCTACTGGTGCTGATGCTGCTGCTGCACTCCTGAAGTGAATGCAGAGGAGTTCGAACTCCGGACCTTAAGAGAGCAAGAACGGCAGTAAGAGGATGAGCGTGGTAGCCAATAGGGTGGGTTGGAAAGATTGGGGCAAATCCGGGCAGCCAATGAGAGAGCGTGTTTCAGGATTGGACAGATGGGAAATTTGTCCACATGCCCTTACGTTCCCCAAAAAATCTCAGCTTGTGGATGCCTTAATTTCCCTCTCCTTTTTCTTTGGGGCCAAATTGATTTTGTGGGTTGGGTTTTTTTGGGGGGTTTTTAATTTTTTTGAAAAGAGCTTCTTATTTGGGTGAGATTTTTGGCCATGAAATGGTATTGAGGGTTTGAGGAGTGTAGTTCCTAGTGGCCACCATGGTTTTGGACAAATGTGAAATTTGGCCACTTGTCCCAGGCTCCGAAAAAAAATCTTAGCGTGTGGATGACTTAATTTTCCTCTCCTTTTTCTTTGGGGCCAAAATTTTTAAGTGGGGTGGGTTTTTTGGGGGTTATTTTTGGGGTTTTTAATGTTTTTTAAAGCCTCTTATTTGGGCGAGATTTTTTGGCCATAAATGGTATTGAGGTTTGAGGAGAGTAGTTTCTAGTGGCCAAGATGATTTTGGGCAGATGGGAAATTTGGCCACATGCCCCAGGTTCTGAAGAAAAATCTTAGCTTGTGGATGACTTAATTTTCGTCTCCTTTTTTCTTTGGGGGAAAAATAATTAAGTGGGGTGGGTTTTTTTGGGGGTTTTAATTTTTTTTAAAAGGAAGCTTCTTATTTGGGTGAGATTTTTGGCTATGAATGGTATGAGGTTTGAGGAGTGTAGTTTCTAGTGGCCAAGATGATTTTGGGCAGATTGGAAATTTTTCCACATTCCCGAGGTTCCAAAAAAAATCTCAGCTTGTGGGTAACTTAATTTTTGTCTCCTTTTTCTTGGGTGGTAAAATACGTAAGTGGGGTAAGGTTTTTTTTTTTTTTTTTTTTTTTTTTTTT
>Ga0116227_10012139_pt1 | contig 14175 bp, 10 predicted proteins | sample S1TSphgellanicum_FD_89693 | JGI IMG/M metagenome (GOLD analysis project Ga0116227, IMG submission 89693) | Host-associated microbial communities from peat moss isolated from Minnesota, USA - S1T2_Fb - Sphagnum magellanicum MG | ecosystem: Host-associated > Plants > Peat moss > Unclassified... | reverse complement strand
GATCTCGACGCGGCGATGGACCGGCTCTTGCGCGAAGGCTTCGCCGACGCCGAAGGTAACCGCATCGAGGGGCTGCGCGAATTGCTCGAGCGAGCGCGCGACCAGCGTCGCGAACTCGAACAGCAGGCCGACCCCGACGGCGAGATGCAACGCTACCGCGACTGGCTCGAGACCATCGAACAGATCGAGGGTCACGAGCTCGAGCAACTGCTCGCCGAGGCCGAGGGTTCGGGTGACGAGCGGCGAAGCGAGGTGACGCGTGGTCTAGTGGAGCAGCGCCAGATGCAGCGCAATCTCATGAGCGAGAAGTTGGGTGAGCGTCTCGCGAGCTATCAGAACTACGAGTTCGTCTCCTCGGAGGCGCGCGAGGAGTTCGAGCAGCTGATGGCCGAACTACAACAAGACGTCCTCGACACGTACTTCGAGCAGAGCAAGCAGATGATGGCCAATCCCGAGGAGCTCGCGCGAACGCGCGACATGATGGATGCGCTCTCGACCATGATCGAACAGGATCGGCGCGGCGAGGATCTCGACCCGACCTTCGAGGACTTCATGGAGAAGTTCGGCGACTACTTTCCGGGCGCCGAGAGCCTCGAGGACGTCATACGGGCAATGGCCGAACGCGCCGCCGCCGCCGAGGCGATGTTCAACTCGCTCTCGGGCGAGCAACAAGCGGAATTGCGTGCGATGTTCGCCCAAATGATGGAGAACATGGAACTCAACTTCTCCATGAACCGTCTCGTGTCGAACCTTCGCCAGGCGACGCCCGACATCGACTGGAATCGCGCGCATCGTATGCGCGGTCAGGGCGGCTCGTCCTTCGCGCAGGCGACCTCGATCGCCGAGCGACTCGGCGACTTGCGCAACTTAGAGGAGTTCCTCGGTCGCGCGGGTGCGGCCCAGGGCCTGCCCGAGGTCGACATCGAGTCCGTGCGACGCAACCTCGGTGACGACGCCGCGCGTCACGTGCAGCGACTGCAAAAGGCGCTTCAGAGCCTCAAGAACAAGGGATTCGTCGATCGTCAGGGGGGAGAGTTGACCCTGTCGCCCAAGGGGATCCGCCAGATAGGTCAACAAGCACTGAAGGACCTCTTCGGGCAACTGCACGATTCGCCCACGCTGGGCGCGCACCGCGAGGCCACGGTGTCGCGTGGTGGGGACCGCGAGGAATCGTCCAAACCCTGGGAACCCGGTGAACCGTTCGCCCTGCACCTGCCCAAGACGCTGCGCAACGCGGTGTTTCGACAGGGTCCCGGTACGCCGGTGCGACTGCACCCCGATGATTTCGAGGTCGAGGAGTACGAATCCACGCGACGTTCGTCCACGGTCTTCGCCATCGACCTGTCGCTCTCCATGGCGATGCGCGGCAATCTGGTGCCCGCGAAGAAGATGGTCCTCGCGCTGACCCAGCTCATTCGTTCGAAGTTTCCGCGCGACTTCGTCGCCGTGGTGGGTTTTGGTGAGATGGCCCAGGAACTGCGTATCGAGGACATCCCGGCGCTCACGATCGACTACGCCTACGGCACCAATCTGCAACACGCCCTCGCGCTCAGTCGCCACTTGATGCGCGCCGAGCGAGGGGAGCGCCAGATCGTCGTGGTGACCGACGGCGAGCCCACGGCGCACCTGATGGACAACGGCGAGCCCTTCTTCTCGTGGCCGCCCGTGCACGAAACCCTGGAAAAGACGATGGCCGAGGTGCTGCGCTGCACCAAGGCGGGCATCACCATCAACACGTTCGCCCTCGACATCGAGCGAAGCCAGTTCCCGTTCGTCGAACAGATCGCGCGCGTCAACGGCGGGCGCACGTTCTACACGTCGGTGGACGAATTGGGTGTCTACGCCCTCGACGACTTCGTGCGCAGCCACAAGGCCGGGTAGGACCATTCTCCACTGGCTTTGATCAGGTAGTACGTAAGTTTTCTTGCAATTCTCCGCAAACCGCGCCACAATGACATCGTTGTAATTACATCAGTGGTGGTTCTCTGCTGCGGGGAGGAATACAACATGGAAATAGGCGAACTGTTGAGTGGCCTTGAAGATCGTGGCTGGCAGGCGAGGTCGAACTGCATGGGTGTCGACCCCGACCTCTTCTTCCCCGAGCGCGGCGCGTCCACGCGCGAGGCGAAAGAGGTGTGTCGAGGGTGCGTCGTGCGCGGGGAATGTCTCGAGTACGCGCTCGACAACGGCGAGAAGTTCGGTATCTGGGGCGGAATGAGCGAGCGCGAACGACGCCGGCTCCGTCGAGCGCGCGCGATCGAGCGCCGTTCAAAGGCTGGCTGATCCTCGCGCGATCGCTGCTTCGATCGTCTTTTCGGACGAGAGGTCGAGTTGGACCCAGCGACGCGGATCTTCGGCGTCGAGCAAGGAACGCGGCGCGAGTCCCACGAGCTCAGTGCGCGTCACGCGTTCGTTCTCGCGCAACATGCTTCCCACCCGGTCGTAGACGGCTGACGGCGGGCACTGGTTGACGTCGAGCAAGTTGCAACTGACCTGCACCTCAGGATCGAGGGCGAGGCCCAGCGCGCGCACGTAGGGCCCGCGCACTGACGCGGCCAATTCACGAGCTCGAACGAGTGTGGTGCCCGCGAGCCACATGTTCCACGCGACGAGCACCGAGCGTTCGCCAACCGCGACAGCCCCGCGCGTGCGTGACGGTTGATCGGGGCCGAAATCTGGTGCCAGGTCTCGAAAGGCGCGACGGCGCACGTCCGGCAATGAGCGAATCGAGCCGTCCCCGAGGGGACCATAGAGGAACGTCGCGACGTCGAAGTTGTCCGCAATCCATGCGGCGGTCTCGTCGCGTAGTTGTCGGGCCCGTGGACGCTCGGCGTCCTCGAGGGCCACGAAGGGCACGACGTCGACGACGCCGAATCGCGGGTGTACGCCGCGGTGGTGCTCGAGGGTGAGCACGCGCATCGCACACGAGATGAGTGAGCGGACGTCACGCACGAGCGCGTCGCTTTCGTTGATGAGCGTGAAGACCGAGCGGTGGTGGATTGGGTCACTGTGTCGATCGCGCAGCGACTCGCCCGCGCAGCGCGAGAGTTCCTCGAGGACTCCATCGTCGCGACCCTCCGAGATGTTAAGCACGCACTCGAACATTGGATCGAGACTAGGTCGATGGCGTCACCTTGGAGGCCGCGGATCGATGGTTGCCTTCGCACGACTTGTTTCGCGAGTATCGAGGACTCCACCTTCCGGGTACTTCAACGTTCCAGCGAGAGTTCACGCCACCAACCATCGATGACGTCGATGGCGTTGGTCCCAATGGCGTCCTTCACCGACCTCTACGCCTCGAGTCACTGATGCGGGCCAACGCCGCCGTCAACACCCTGGTCGAAGGGATTCGACCGCGCCGTGAAGCGATGACGTCGCTCGTCTGAGCGTCGTCACGTCCGTGAAGTCCCCAGTGGGCGACGTAGGTCCGTGCGTGCGTGTCCCATCGGCCCCGGGACGAGCCCCAGTAGAATGGAATTTGCGGAAACCAACCCGAAGGAGCGCCGTGAGCCAGATCCCCAGCATTGAGAGCACTGAGGTCGTCGACCCGGTGGGCCACGTCCAAGTCGTCTATCTCGGTCCGGTGGCGCCGCACTGGGAGTGTCGCATGGTGTTCGGCGACGAGGAACAGACTCAGGCGTTCGTGGACCGCGTGGACGCTCGTCTTCGATTCCTGCCTCCCCACGACCCGCAGTTCCGACGCAATCGCGAGAGGGTGAACCGCGACGCCGAGCGTGAGAACCTACTCGTCGAGTGGAACCTCGGTTACGAGGAGGAGGCCTAGTCGCCTCGTCGTGATTTAGGCCAACGGGGAGGTCGTCACTCGCTGGTACCAGTCCTCAGGGGCGTCGAGCTCGTGCGCGCTCGGCAGTCCGTCGACGCGAAGGAGTGCGTCGAACACGCCGAGTCCGTGAGCCTCGACGAGTTCGTTGACGAATTTCTTCGCACGCTCGTGGTGGGGGCCCTGGGTCGCGATGCCGAACAACGCGGCGGCGGCGTCCTCGCCGCGCGCGTCGCTCAGGCGGTGGCGGGCGTAGGCCTCGGTGAGCAGCGGGCGAGGACCGAGGATCGACTCGGTGATGCTGAGCGCGGCGCGGTCGAAGAACGCGAGCAACACGCTCGACGCGGCGTTGATGGCGCGGGTCGCGTCGGAGTCCTCGGGCACCTCGATGCCCTCTAACAGCGCCTCGGGGTTGCTCATCAACTCGTTCACGTCCTCGGGGTTGATCATGTTCTGGAGACGGTCGAGGAGGTTGCTCTGGGCCGCCCCCGCCTCGCGCACGGCGTCGATCAGGAGGGCCCGCAGCGCGTCACCGGTGCCGGGTCGTGAGAGCACGAGGGCGGCGACGAATTCCTGGGCGAGGGCGAAGACGTAGACCTCGTCGGTTTCGAGCGACCAGGCTTGGGCGAAGCTCGTCAGGTTGTTGACGACCAACAGCCGAGTGGCGTCGAGTCGCGGCAGCGGCAGCACCGCGAGCGACCACGCTCGTTCCGAGAAATGTCCGGCCACCGATCCCATTTGAAAGCCGGTGAACAACGGCCCAATGGTGGCCGCCAGTTGGTTCATCATCGCGTTGTTGGGGTCCTCGAGGTCGACGGTCGTCGTCGCGCTGAGCAGGGGCTCGATCAGTGGTTTCCATTGCGCGAGGGCGGCGACCGTGAGCGCCGAGCGGTTCGCCGCCGTGAAGCTCGCGTCGCTCGAGACGCCGAAGAGCGAGTCGACGTGCCGGCTCACGAGTACCGCGAGCTCTTCGAGACGTTGTCGTTGTGCGGGCTGGGGGTTCGGGTCACCGTCCTCCCCGCGCGCGATGTTGAGTCCGAGTTGGGTGGCGGTCTGGAACCAGGCGTCGGGACCCTGCTGGCCGAGCAGGTTGAAGATGTCGCCGAACATTCCGCCAAAGGGGTCATTACTCACCCCACCAACTTAAAGGCTGGGCCACCACGCGTCGTCAAGGCTCTCGCGAGACCCGCGACGTAACATCTTTAGACATGGCCCTGGACGTCGCACTTGATATCGGGACGTCCTCGACGCGCCTCGCGACCAGCCAGCGTGGCGTCATCTTCAATGAGCCCACCCTGGTGGGCATCGATACGAACTCCGGTGACGTCGTCGACGTAGGTTACGGCGCCGCAGACCTGGTGGGGCGCACCTCACGTCACATCGTCGTGTTTCGACCCCTCGAAAAGGGCGCCACCGTCGACTTCGACGTCACCGCTCGGCTCATCGCCGCACTCTTCGCCCGCGCCGGCGTCTCGAAACTCAGTCGGGCGCGCGTGGTGATGAGCGTGCCCTCGCTCGCGACGCCGATCGAGCGTCGCGCGCTTCGTCAAGCGGCGGTCCAGGCCGGCGCCCGTGAGGTGAGTCTGATCGAGGCGCCCGTCGCCGCCGCCATTGGCCTGGGTCTGCCGATCCAAGAACCCATTGGCTCGGCGGTGGTGGTCTTGGGTGCGGGGGCGTCCGAGGCGGCACTGATATCGCTCGGGGGCATCGTCACCAGTGGGGCGCGCCGTCTCGGGGGCAACGACCTCGACGGCGCCATCGCGACGCTCGTGCGACTTCGCCAGGGCGTGGTGCTCGCCCCTGCGACGGCCGAGGTGCTCAAAATCACGCTCGGTTCGGCGTTGGGACTGACCAACGGCCGGGTCGAGAAGGTCGCCGCGCGCACGGTCGAGCGGGGCGAGCCCGTCGACGTCGAGGTGAGCGCCGAACTCGTGAATCACGCCATGGCCGAAGTGGTGGCGCAGACCATTCGTCTGATCCAGGAGTGCCTGAGCGACGCGCCGCCCGATCTTTCACAGGACGTGAGCGCGCGCGGTCTGCGACTCGTGGGCGGCCACGCGCTCTTGAACGACTTCGCCCCACTCATCGCCTCGAGCACCGGGGTCGAGACCACGCTCAGTGCGCACCCCGACGTGGTCGTGATCAACGGCCTGTTGGCGTGTCTCGAGGAGATGTCGTCGATGCACGCGCTCTTTCGTGGGGTGGACGCCTAGTCCTGCTCGCCGGAGGCCTTGTTGAGTTGGTCGACCGCGGCGCGCACTTGCCAGTCGCGGTCGCCGGCCGCCGTCGCAAGCGCGGCGTCGATGTCGGGACCTTCGAAATTCGACAGCGCCACGATCGCGCGCCGTCGCACGGGCGCCTTGTCCTCGAGCGCCTCGAGGATCGCTGCTCGTCCTCGATCGTCGCCGAGGGCCCCGAGAGCCGCGACCGCGGACTCGCGACATCGCGCGTCCTCGTGGTGTCGCGCGATGTCGACCATCCGCTCGACGCCGAGGATGTCGAGATGTTCACCCAACGCGAAGATCGCCGCGTCCACGACTAGCGCGTCCTCGTCATCCAAACGCGTTCGAATCTCGCCGAGGAGTTCGCTCGAGAGTTCACGCTCGTAGGCGAGCAGTGAGAGGGCTTCACGTCGCACGTCGACGTCGTCGTCGCACAACGCGCGGGTCCATGACTCCTCCGCCATGATGCCCCGACGTACGCCCGAACGAAGAGCGAGCACCCGAGCGCGCGGGGCGCGATCGTGCAACGCCGAGAGAATGAAGGAATCGTCCGCGCCTTCGTCGTCGAAGCCCGCCCGTAGCAACCGCTCCTCGAGTGGTGACGGTAACGTGGATTCATTACTCGACATACCTCTATCTCAGCACCCCGCGAGTGGGCTCGTCGAGTGGTGATCGTGGTGATCGCGCTGCTCGTCCTACTTACCGTCGTGGTGGTGGTCGCCAAGCACTGGACGCTCAACGAGTACGCCATCACGCCCGGCAACGCGACCCCCGTCGAGCCCCTCGTGCACGTCAGTGGTCTTGCGACTAGGTCACACCACGACCAGATCATGCTGACTGACGTGTACCTCGAACAGCTCAACGCCTGGGAGTATTTCACCGATCACTTCGAGCGCCACGTGCAGTTCGTCACCGGGGCGCAGTTACTCGAACCGGGTGTGCCCAACAGTGAACTCGGCCCCCAGGGCTACTTAGAGATGAGCGACTCCAAGTCCTACGCCGAGGTCGCGGCGTTGACGGTCCTCGGATGGAAATTGACGCCCACGCCCATTGGCGCCCTCGTCACGAGCGTCGCGTCACCCTCGCCGGCGTGGAGCGCCAAGATCAACGTCGCCGATCGGATCGTTTCCTTCGACGGCACGGCGGTTCGTTCGAGTTGTGATCTGGTGAGCGACGTGCACGCCCTCGCGCCCCACACGGCCCTGACGCTGGGTGTCGAAAAGGCGCACATCAACAAGGCGGGCGTCATTACGTGGTCGTCGCGGTCCGACGTGTCCTTGCACACGGCCGCGTCGCCGGGCGACCTTGGCGCGTCGGGCTGTGCGGGCGTGAGCGGAGCCAATCGTTCGTGGCTCGGCGTCGCGCTGGAGGACGCGTCGAGTTACGATTTCCCCGCCAAGGTGACCATTGACACCAACGACATTGGTGGTCCGTCGGCCGGACTCGCCATGACGCTTTCGATCATCGATGAACTGTCGCGCCATTCGCTGACCGGCGGCGTGAAGATCGCCGCCACCGGCACGATCGATCAATACGGCAACGTCGGCGACGTGGGTGGCGTCGCGGAAAAGACCGTGGCCGTCCAGCGCGCGGGCGCCAAGTATTTCATCGTCCCCAAGGTGGAAGTCGCGACCGCGAGGGCGAACGCCGCACCGGGACTTCGCATCATCGGCGTGACGACGTTAGGTCAAGCATTACGCGCCCTCGAACGCCTGGGCGGGGCCAAACCCACGCCGATCACGCCACCCCGAGGCCTCTCTCGAAGTGCGTGAGGTCGTAGTCTTGAGGCAATGGACGATCGCCGAATCCCATCCTCCAGTCGCCCGAGCTCGTCGGACATCGTGCGCACGAGCTTTACCACCCTGCGCAAGGGGGGCATCGACCCCCAGGAGGTCCACCAGCACCTCGAGGCGGTCGCTCGAGAGGTGGCGCACCTCGAACAGCGTCTTCGCGAGGCACGCGAACAACTGAGCGATGCCGAACGACGGGCGGCCAACCCGGTGCTCGACGAGGCAACACTGGCGAGCGCGCTCGGCGCCCAGAGTGCCGCGATCTTGCGATCCGCGCACGAGGAGGCCGCGCGCGTCACCGCCGAGGCCCAGGAGCGCGGCGCCCAAATCTTCACCGAAACCCAACAACGCAGCGCGGAGCACCTCATCGAGGCCCAGGAACGAGCGACCGCGCTGATCGCTGACGCCGAAGCGACCGCGACACAGATCGACCACGATTCGCGCCTCGCCGCCGAACGGCTCATCGATTCGGCCAAGCTGAACGGTGACGCCTTGGTCGAACGCGGACGAGAGCAGGGCCGCGCCATCGTCGAACAGGCCCACGAGGCACGACGGACGGTATTGAATGATCTCGCGGTGAAACGTCGAGCGCTGCACATCCAGATCGACCAATTGCGAGCCGCCCGCGACTCGTTGGCCACGTTCGTGCAATCGGTACGCGACTCGGTCGACGCGGTGCTGAGCGGGATCAACGGCTCGGACGACGCCGCACGTCACGCGGCGCTCGAGGCGCTGCGACTGCGTCCCCCGTCGCGCGAGCCCACGGAAGAGGAGTTGCTCGCGGGCACGCCGCTGCGCGAGGTGCCCGCGATCGAAGAGAGGACCTTGACGCTCGTGCCCTCGCCGACTGACGAGGTACCCAAGGTGAAGTCGCGACGTTCCGCCAAGACCAACGGCATTGAGACCCACGTCGAGACTCACGACGAGGAGACCTTGCTCGAGGACGACCCCACCGGTACCGACGTGGTGAACGAGATCTTCGCGCGACTTCGCAAGGCCACCCTCGAAGAACGCGGCGCGCAACCCAGCGCGCGAAAGGTCGTGTCCCCACCCGCGAAGGTACTCACCGTCGACGACGAGATCTTCAAGCGACGCGACACCGCGCTCGAGGAGTCACTCGCCGTCCTCACGCGAAAGGTGAAGCGCGCGCTCCAGGACGATCAGAACATCATGCTCGAGCGCCTGCGCGACGTTCGCGGTCCCATCACCCAGGAACTCGAGGATGAACACACCCAGCGCGCGCGCTACGCCGACGCCGCCTTTGACGCCTTGGCCGACGCCGCCGTCGCCGGTGCACAGTTCGCCTTCGACGAGGCGGGTTACACCGGTGAGCCAGTGAGCAAGGTCGCGCTCGACGACTGCGCCGCTGATCTCGCCGTCACGATCGCGTTGGCCCTGCGTAAGAGGATCACGACGGACACCAACGGTGACGGTCCGGACCGGGTGAACGTCGCGTACAAGGAGTGGCGTGGCGCGAGGATCGAACGATTGTGCACCGACGCCGCGCGTCGAGCGTTCCACCTCGGCGTCCTTGCGGCCTCGCGCGGGCACGCCGTGCGCTTCCTCGCCACCCCGAACGACGCGCCGTGTGACGCGTGCGCGCGTGACGCCGCGGCCGGCGAGCGCAACGCGGGTCAGGCCTTTCCCAGCGGATCGGCGTACCCGCCGTTGCACGCCGGATGTGCGTGCGCCGTCGTACCGGTCTGAAAAACGACCTAGGCTTCGTCCGTGCGTAGTCCGACTGACGTGACCCCTCCGCGCCCCCGGCGCGTGGGGCGGTTTTCACGCCGATTCTGGATCGGGCTCGTCGTCGTCGTGCTGTTCATCGGATTCCTGTCGCTGCGGAGTCTGGCGGGGCTGTGGACCGATCAGATGTGGTTCTCCCAGACGGGCTTCGGCTCGGTGTGGTCCACGCTCTTCGTGACCAAGGTCGGCCTGGCGTTCGTCTTCGGGCTCATCTTCTTCGCGTTGTTGTGGGGCAATCTTCTGCTCACGGACCGTTTTGGCGCACGCAACCTCTCCTTCGAACCCGAGGACGAGATCGTGCGACGGTTCCAGAACGTGGTGCGACCCTACGCGGGTCGGATCTACGCGGTCATCGCGGTCATCGCTGGTCTCATCGCCGGCCTTAACGCCACGGGTCAGTGGCAGGCGTACCTGTTGTTCGTCCACTCCAAGCCCTTCCATCTCAAGGACGCGCTGTTTCACAAGGACTTGAGTTTCTACATCTTCCGTCTTCCCTTCATCTCGTTCATCGTCACCTGGACGTTGGTGTCGTTGTTCGTGATCCTGATCATCACGACCGCGTTCCACTACCTCAATGGCGGAATTCGCGCGACCCGTACGGCGCCACGCGTCGCCCCTCGGGTCAAGGCGCACCTCTCGGTGATCGGGGCGGGCATTGCCTTGATGAAGGCGTTTGGTTACGTGATTGCCAAATGGGAGCTCGTGAACTCGACGAACGGCTACGTGCAGGGCGCTGGTTATACGGACGTGCACGCGCGGATGCCCGCGATGACGATCCTCTTCTATCTCTCGCTCGCCGCGGCGGTCATACTGCTCGTCAACGTGCGCTCGCGCGGCTGGTCGCTGCCCGCGGTCGCCGTCGGACTCTGGGTCTTCGTCGCGCTCGTGATCGGCGTGCTCTACCCGACCTTCCTCCAGGCCTTAAAGGTCAGCCCGGCCCAGGCCACCTTGGAGGCGCCCTATATTCAGCGCGACATCAACGCCACGCGCGCGGCCTACGGCATCAAGGACGCCGTGTATCACACCTTCCAAGGGGCGACCACGATATCGCCGAGTCAGGTCAAGACCGACGACGCGACGCTCAACAACATTCGTCTCTGGGACCCGGCGCCGACCATCTCCTTACAGACGGTCACCAAGCGTCAGTCCATTCGCTCGTACTACACCTTCACCACGCTGGCGGTCGACCGCTACATCATCAATGGCAAGGAAACGCCGGTGCTGATCGGTGCGCGTCAGCTCAATTCGTCGAGTCTGCCGTCGCCGAGTTGGGTGAACACGCACCTGCAGTACACCCACGGCGAGGGTGCCGCGGTGATCGAGGCCAACGCCGTGGACTACTCGACGGGTAACCCGGACTTCGTCGTGTCGAACGTACCGCCGGTGTCGACCAACGGCATGCCCAAGCTCACGAGACCCGATATCTACTTTGGGGTCAACTATTCGGGTTGGGTCGTCGCAAACACGAAACAGCCCGAGCTTAACTACCAGATCGACAGCGGCCCGAACGCGGGCCAACCGGTCGAGACGCACTACACCAGCACCGGCGGCGTCGCGGTGGGCGGATTCTTCAGTCGTCTGGCCCTGGCGCTCCGTCTCGGTGACTTCAACTTTCTCATCTCGAACCAGATCACGTCCAAGAGCCGCGTGCTCTTCGTGCGCGACGTCACTCAGATGGCGAGGAAGGCCGCGCCGTTCCTCACGTTCGACCAGAGTCCCTACGCCGTGATCGCCAACGGTGAGGTGAACTTCGTGCTCGACGGTTACACGACGACCAGTCAGTATCCCTACTCGCAGAACGACGAGAGTCTCAACGTCAACGAAGGGAACATCCCCTACGGCACGAACTACATCCGCAACTCGGTCAAGGTCGTGATCAACGCGTACACCGGATCGATGAAGTACTACGTGAACGATCCCCACGATCCCATCATCCAGGCGTGGGAGGCCGCGTTCCCGAAGATGTTCTTGCCCCTGCGTGACATGCCCCAAGCGATTCGCGACCACCTGCGCTACCCGGCCGATCTGTTCTCCATGCAGGCCGCCGTGCTGGGTCGCTACCACATCACCAACGCGAGCGCCTTCTACACGGCGTCGGACAAGTGGGAGATCTCTCCCACCACTGGGGCGGGCACGCCCAGCGCCACCCTCGCCCAGACGGCGATCACCAACGCCGCGGGCAACGTCATCTCGACGTCACTCACGCCCATGAGCCCCGTGTACCAGGTGGGTTCGTTGCCCAACACCAACGAGCAGCAGTTACTCGAGTCGATCGCCTACGTGCCCGCGGGTAATTCGGGCACGGTCCAGGGACTCACGGCCTTCATGATCGCCACGAGCAATCCCGGTGACTACGGACAACTCAACGTCTACGTCACGCCGCGGGGAACGTCGGTGACCGGTCCGGTCCAAGCGGACTCGGAGATTCAGCAGACCTCGCTCGTGAGCTCGACGATCACCCTGCAGGACCAACACGGGTCGGAGGTCCTGCTCGGCAACAACTTGATGGTGCCGCTCGACCAGAGCGTGCTGTACATCCGACCGCTCTACGTCACCAGCACGTCCAATCCGCTGCCGCAACTTCGTTACATCATCGCGGTGTTCAATCAGCAAGTCGCCATCTCGTCGACGCTCTCCGGTGCTCTGTCCCAGGTGCTCGGCGCGAGCGTGAGTGCCGGCTCGTCGTCGGGCTCATCGTCGGGCTCGTCGACGTCGACCGGCAGTGGTTCGACGAACTCGACGGGGACCGCGGCGTCGTATCTCAAACAGGCGTCCACTGACTACGCGGACGCCGAAGCCGCGCTACAAGCAGGCGACCTCGGGAAATACCAGACGGACGTGAACGCCATGGACGCACAGTTGAAGCTCGCCGAGGCGATCCTCAACAAATAGCCGCGGACCTCCTTCGCCGGGACGTGCACGCTGCGCGCCTGGTCGCGAGTAGTTTCGTGGCGACATGACGTTTCCGTGACGAAGCGCTGGTCGCGAGTACCCGCGAGGTAGGTTGACCCTAGGACGCCAAGACCCCGCTTCCGTGTAACTCGTCACCTCGACGGGTTTTCCACTAGAAAGCAGGCCGTCTCGTGCCCCGATCTTCACGGATCCTTACGTCGCGTCAGCCGTTTCGCCACTCGACCAGAGGTCCACTGACGCTGTTGGTGGGTACCGCCACTCTCGCCTTCGCGGGCTGCCTCCTCTTCGCTTCGTCGGCGTACGCCGCGGGAACGACACCAAATACCATCTCGGTGGGTTCGGCGCCGTCGGCGGGTAGCGACCACGGTACCTACACGCCACAGGCGCAGGCAACGTCCAAGGACACCGTCAACATTGGGCTCGACAAGTCCTCGAGTGGATGTTCCTTGAACTCGGGCAAGGTCACCTTTACGGGCGCGGGCGAGTGCGTAATTAACTTCAATGATGCGGGTAACTCGACGTACGCCGCCGCCGCGCAGGTCACCCAGAGCATCAAGGTGTACGCGTCGAACACCATCACGGTGAGCAACGGTCCCTCGGCCGGTAGCGCGGGTGGATCGTATTCACCGGGCGCCTCGGCGACGTCGGGCGACACGGTCGTGCGCAGTCTTTCGACCGCGTCATCGGGTTGTTCGCTCTCGGGCGACACCGTGCACTTCACCGGTGCGGGGACGTGTCGCGTCGACTTCAACGATCCGGGTAATGGACCGTTCGCCGCCGCGGCCGAGGTCCAGCAGAAGATCGACGTCGCGTCGGCGAACGTCATCTATCCCAGTACCCCGCCGTCCGCGGGAACGATAAACGGTACGTACAATCTCAGCGCGTCGGCGACCTCCAAGGACGCCGTCAGCTTCTCGCTCGACGCGACGTCCACGGGCTGTTCGCTTTCGAAGAACGTGGTCACCTTCACCGGTAACGGTTTCTGCAAGGTGGATTTCAATGACCCGGGCAACGGGGCCTTCGCGGGAGCTACGCAGGTGCAACAGATAATTACCGTGGGCACGGGTGGACCGCGGGTGCAGTCACCCCTCTACTTGACGAGTCTGAACGGCACGAAGTACCACTCGTTGACCCTGACGTCCGTAGGCGGCTCAGGTAGCGGCGCGGTGACCTACAGCGCGACGTCGGGAACCGCCCACTGCTCGCTCAAGGGTGACGTCCTGTCGTTTTCCACCGTGGGCACCTGTGACGTAACGGTCTACAAGGCCGCCGACAGCTCGTACCTCGCCGCGCAGTCCGCCGTCACGGTCGTCACGATCAATTTGCCCAAGGCCCCGCACGCGGTTCGCGTCACCGCGGCGGTCTGGACGGGCCGAACCACGCAGACCACCATCGTCGGCTCCGGCTTCTACGGTCAACCCAAGGTGCTGAGTAGCGTGCGCACAACGCGGGTCGCGGTGAGCAGTGACAACGGAAAGTCGCTCGTCATCCACGTCAGCGTGCCGAGTAACGCCCCACGCGGGGTCCATACCCTCACGCTCACGTTCGCTCACGGTGAGAAGACGTCGGTGTTGTACAACCAGCGTTGATGGCGGATTTCCCACGTCGGCAGTGGTGAGGGGAGCACAAGACCTCGCACCTAAGAGTGCGCAGTTTCCCTCGAATCGGGCGTCTGGTATGCTGGTCTTTCGCAACGCGGGGTGGAGCAGTCTGGTAGCTCGTC
>Ga0116227_10012138_pt1 | contig 14176 bp, 4 predicted proteins | sample S1TSphgellanicum_FD_89693 | JGI IMG/M metagenome (GOLD analysis project Ga0116227, IMG submission 89693) | Host-associated microbial communities from peat moss isolated from Minnesota, USA - S1T2_Fb - Sphagnum magellanicum MG | ecosystem: Host-associated > Plants > Peat moss > Unclassified... | reverse complement strand
CTATCTTGGGGAGCCTCCATAGTTTCATTTTTTTGTGTGATGGGCCAATCAAATTGGTTCATTGTGAAAAACAAAACAACAAAATTGGGAGGCACCTCATCTAATTAATAAAAAAGGTGAATAATTAAGGTGTTATTAGGAATGTCATAGTGTGATTCATATTAATTACATCATGGGTGCCCTCACAACTTTTTTATTTTAATGGAGCCATATTGATTGGCCCACTTGCAATTGTTTTCGAACTTTGGGGCATGCCCCCAATAGAAGTACCTCTTTGGACCCCAGTTGCAAAATAGAAACAAATTTGCACCCTTGGATTATAGTTTATTTATAAGGGAGTTTGAACTTTGGGCAAAGCATATGGGTTAAACACCCAAGTGCTAATGGCTAACTTGCAACATTTCTACAACAACAACATCATCATCATCTTAAATTATTATTATTTCATTACTGGTTTATTTCCTTCCCATTCTTGGTGGGCAGAAAGCTGCAGTGTCAGACTTAGCAGAGGGATGCTGTGCAGCCGGCAACCTCGGAGCTTCCAGGGTGTCGATCCGTATGGACGACCGGACGGATGGAAAGGACGACCACCCAAGGATATTATAGAAGTAGATAAGAGATTGGAGATAGGAGACATATATTGTAAACATGAGCGCAAGCTGATGGGCCTATGAGTGTCTACCCTACCAGGTCTGTGACTCATAAAATTAATTATCCCCTTTTGTGGAGGGTGGAATCTATGAGGGAACATGTAAGAATCACAATTTAGCATGCGAGCCTAAGAGCATCTCGAACCATACCCCTTTTTGAGCCTCTACAAATGGTTACCCCATTCAGATGTTGTGTTCATTATTTCCACCGTTGACACCCATAAACATGAAAAATTCCACAGTATAAAATGATAGACTGTTTTAATACCATCACTTGGGCCAATCATTATGGGCAGTTGATCAAGAAGTAATTTTGTCTATTGGCTTCAAGATTGACTATCTTGGAGAGCAATATAAGTTTTGTGCATGTTTGTAAATTTAGATTCAGTTTCATGCTCCCATAGTACTTATCAAATCCAATTGTGGAGTGTTAAGTAATTAATTAGTTTATTAGAGTGCATTTTAGCATATAATTGTTTTAAGATTTGCAACTTGCAATGGAAATATTTGTAAAGTTCGTTAAATTGGGGGCAAAGACCTCATGTTTAGTCAAAAGACCAAATGACATGCACGACACTGGATGAACATTGTAGATGGGAAAAAAACTCAGGTCAAAACTCAAAAATACATCGATTTTGGTGACATTTGAATTTCACCACGAGTTTTTTGTTTTTGCACATTTAAGGTTTTGTGAAAAAAAACATTTTCAATAGTAGTAATGTGATCAAGGTTGAAGTGAATGAGGAAAGAAATTGGTGAGTGTGGAGAGAAGTTGCTAAGCAAAGAGAAAAGTCAGTATAATTTTGGGAACAACATGCTTCTTAATTATGTGTGACAAAAGTTGAGGTGAGCAAGGACAATAGTCATGTGATTTTGTGAAAAACACACTTCTTAGTTTTGTGTGACAAAAGTTGAAGTGAGCGAGGACAATAGTCATGTGAATTTGTGAAAATCAAAATTCTCAATTCTATGTGACAAAAGCTCAAGTGAATGAAGACAATAGTCATTGTGGTTTTGTGAGAAAAACACTTCTCAAGTTGTGACAAAAGTTGAAGCAATCAAGAAGCTTGAAGGAAGCATGCAAATTTTTTAAGTGAATGGAAAGTTCGTGAAAGCACGACAATTCTAAAACCTCCATTTTGGAAGCATGGACACAACTGAAAAGGGTTAAACTAGCTTACTTTTGGAGTTGTGGAGGCAATTAAAGTGGTTGGGGGTTCAACAATTGAAGAAGCTTGGAGAAGCCAACTGAAGTGTGTACAAATTCTAGAAGTTTAACAAGGTTCGATTGCATTTCCAAGGTTGTAGTTTGGTTTTCTTATAAGCAACTAGTAGGGAGTGTATTATCAAAGTGGTGAAGTGCATCCTTATAAAGTGAGGATTATAACCTCTTTGAAGTTAGGGTTGTTGTAAACAAAGCTGGTAAAAATGAACCTAATGTGTTTAATGATTGTCAAGAAAGTTTTCTATTTGGGAAGTTGTCCTCTTGTTTATCTAGTCTTTTCCACAGTTTGTTGCTTTCTTTCTACCCTTTGTTGCAAGTTTTCCAAATCTATACAAACCCTAGCTACCAGCCAGTTAATTGAATTTCTGAACAAAATTCCCTCATACCAACCCTTACAAATTGAATGTGAGTTTGATGCATATGGACATACATCTTGCCCCAATCAATTTGAATGCAAGTTGTTGTCACCTTTCATGGATTCTCTTGTGATTTCACACGTTTTCCCACACTTTCCTATGACCCTTTCCATGTTTTGCTACATATGACAAGTAAATAAAACATGGTCTATGGTTGTTGCAAAAAGTGTCTTTTGAAATGCATTGGCAAATGTGAACATAAACCATGGACCTTACCTTCTTTGTATTGCTAAAATTGGTAGTTCAAAGATATGTCTTTAAAAACATTTTGAGAATGAAATAAACTACATAAAGGTGTGTTTGGACACCGTTGACTTAAACCACAACTTATGTGATTCAAATTCAATACTTTTAGATTATGTTTTTACTAGGTTACAACTCCCTTCATAGAAAACTATAAATGTTCTTTTAGATCCATTCCTTTTTTTAGCAATTTTTAGTATGGCAAATATGGTAGATTCTAACATTTTCATGGAGTTACAAGCAAGTGACTACCATTCACCTACATAGGAGCATGTTTTAACTACAACACACCAAAAGGCAAAGGTGCTAAGGAAAAAAAAAACCCACAAACTATTAATGCAATATGCATAACTAACACTATGAAAAATTGTGTTTACTGAAACCACACTACCCTATAACTAAAACTCAAAAAACAATTCATATATAACTCTTATGCAATTATCCCCTAGGTATTACAACTACTATGCAACTATTCCCTTAGAAATACGGTGTATTAATAAATAAATTGTCGCATCAAAAAATCAATTAGTTGTATTATAATTACAAGTGAGTTGAAAATGAATTTTTCTATATGGTAATTTATATACATTGTACATACATATGTAGTTAACCATGTTTGACTTTTTCAAGAATTGCATTGTAATTACATCTAGCAATTATTTTAGAACTATTATAAATGTATCACTAAAACAACAACTATGTTGCAACTAATGTACAACATACATACATGCGATCATGCCACATGTCCACATTCCCACCACCCATTATAAGATACATTTGTAACTAGTTTTCAATTATGATTCCCATTGATATAATTAATATGGCCACTAGTGCAACACTATTAAAGTACTAATGTTCAATTATGTTATGATTATAATACAACTACTTATAACTTAATAAGGATACATATTCATCAATTATTTATATCTTCATCATAAGTGTTTCATTTTGAGTGATTTAACATGTTATGAGAGTCGGCCTTTGTCACATTTGGTGGTTTGTTTTTTTGAGTTCTTGACCCCCTCTACTTGAGGGGCCATAACTTTCTCAATTTTATTCTAATTTTAATGATTTTTAGTCCAACAAATGCACCAATAGGAAAGGTTCAAGTATTGTTTAAACACCAAAAACAATGAAGCCCTCCCCTTGCATCTAGCCTACCTTGAACACTTAAATGCTATTGTTGCAACTCAATTTGCAACTAATAAACAACTAAAAGATTTAACCTGTATGTTTTGTTTTCGAATTTCATGTTACAAACTATATATATATATGGTTTGTTTTTTTATGTTGTCACATTAAAATATATGTGTCATTTTGGGATGAGCTTAAAAAAACTTAACCTAAACACAAAACATAAAATAAAAAATAAAATTTCATGGTTATTCTTTAGTGCACATAATCTTGTGCTTTCCTACCTCCTTACCTACCTAGGTAAGTAAGTAGGTCTTACTTTTTTACCTACCTATGTAAGTAGGTAGGTAGGTAGGTAGGTTCTAGGTAAATGTGTAAGTATGTAGGCCTTAAAACCTACCAACCTACCTACCTATGGTTATGTACTACCTACCTAACTATTAAAACAATTTTTTTTATTCCAAAATAAAATTAATATGTTATGTGATAATTATTTATTATGCCACATGTCACAATATCGGACCATCATAAACAATCATAATGGACGATGGTAATCAATATTTCAAAAAACAATTATGTCCAAAAATCTTCATAATGCCATGCGTAAAATTACAAATGGATGACAATTAATGACATTAACACGATATCATGGGTGCAATTATAATGGAATTGCATAGTAGTTGAAAATGAGTTGTTTTGATTGAGTTGCAATTGAGTCGCGATGAATTGCACCATATATACGATGAATTACAACTATGCAACTCATGCACCTTGTCCGTTAACACTCACAACGTATAAATACAGTGGGTTGCAAGTGTCCTTTACAACTCAAAAATTGACTTGCAAGGCCAATTGCAAAACACCCATTTTTGTCATAGTGTAAATACATTAACAATTACATAAAACCTTCATTTCGGGCACTATAATAAGGGCAAAAACCGTGTAACCCAATTGATTCATAATGTAGTTTGGAAAAGCTTATATGCTACATACAAAGTAAAGTACCTAAATTGTACATTCCAAGAGGAAACACTAAAAGACCAATTACAAGAGGCATTGAAAAAATTGAAAACAACAACGTTTAATTAACATGATTTTGATAAAACCAATTTTCAATATGATGATTTTTTAAATAGTTGAAGACCATCGATGGACAATCTTTTATGGATGTTTTAAAGAGGCAATAGTCTTTTATAGTTAGTGTAGGACTCACACTTGCTATTAATATATTTAGTAAAGATTGAGGCAATTCATGTAAATATTAATGCCCCAAGTTTTATATCAACTCCAAGTTTTAATGCTCCAATTGAAAAGCCTATTCAACTTATGTCAAAGGTTGAAGTGTTGAACATTTAGTCTATTAGTATTACGTCCAAGTTAAGCAATTTCAATCAATAGTGAATTTTTTAAAAATTATTATTGACACATGTTGGCATTACCCAACAAAAACATAACAAAGCCAAAATTGCCAATATGAAGTAGGCTAAAGAACTGGGTGTAATATCCAAAAAGGAATTCAAAACAAAAGTAAAGTTTATCTTGGGTCTTTAACATCATATTTCAAATAAGTCCAAAATCTCATTTGTCTAGAAGGTTTAAAGGTTAGGTAACCTATGTAAGCAATTAGGTAGTTTATCTAGCTTAAATAACTATATTTCCTAGGTAAGTGACTCCCTTTGTAAAATGGATTTTTCCAAAAATTAAAACATGCTTCCAAGGTGGAATTTCAAAATGTCGAAATGAAATAATTTTTTTCCAAAAATTAAAACATGTTTCCAAGGTGAAATTTCAAAATGCATAAATAAAATGGATTTTTCAAAAATTAAAGCAAGTCAATAAACCTCCCAAGAGGAGGGTAGGTAGGTTAACCCCCCAAAGAAAACCCTTGAATTGTACTTGTAGTCTAGAAACTTCTAACCCCCTAGTCATGTTTCAATGGGAGCTTGGGTCCCACTTTGTTGCACTTTAATGAAAAATGTAAACTAAAGGTCAAATGATGAAGTCATGGTGAAAAGAGGCATAGGACATTGGGTCACTTTCAAGATATCTCTAATATAAAATATTTTAATATTTTCATTACAAATAAGGACATCAATTGATTTTCATCCATTTGATATTTAACATCTTTAAATTTGTTATTATTATTTTTATCACCTTTCAATTCACCTTTAGAGATTTTAGAAGATGGTTGAATTTTGTAATATGATCTAATGGCCAACAATTTTAAGTAGGATTTATAAAAACATTTTTTCCCCAAAGCAACCTTGTTTTAGATTTTGATGATTAGGCCATGATATTCACCGAACATTTGCACCAACATATCCCAATTTCCACCAAACTCAAAGCCAAATTGACAATTAAATCAACATATGCATTTTGACCTTAACTTGAGTGCACAATTGATTTTAAGGATGCACTATGAAATGGTCTTTCTCAAGATGAAAAGAAGCTAAAGGTTTTTGAAATGAGATTGAACTAAGCAAAAGGGTTGACACTTGGAATGGGTGCAAGAGAATGTAAACACATTCCTATGTTGTACAAAATGAAAATGCATGAAAATCAAAGGAGGTATTTTATGGAATCCCAAGTTGAACTCTCATTTTAGGAATTAAGAATCCTAAAGAGTTAATTGGGATTTTTAAGGAATCATGATTTTTCAAAAGGTAATTTGGGGGATCAACTTTCATCTAAATTGATTGAAATTTAGCTTACTAGAAAGATCTTAACATGAATTATAATGTGGTGTGATTGCACTGCCAAAACAAGCGTAGTGGTTAGAAATTATGGTCATTTGAAAACTTGAGACAAAAATGTCCCAAATGTTTATGAATAAAACTGTCCATGTTCAGAGTGCAATTTGAGTGAAATCATGAATCAATGAGCCAATATGTTTATTTTGTTTCAAAAGACTATAGTTTTTTTTGTCAAAAAAAATTTCATAGAAAGAAAATTTTAAACATAATATTATTTGAATTAATATTTTTACTTATTATAGTTTCCCCAATATATCACATTTTTTGTTAATAATTTCAGAATAAATATGATTTTTTTAAAAATGTAAAATTCTACATTATATTTTTACATTTCATCTTTAAAGTGATCACAATTTCAAATCATGTCAAAACATGTTAACTATTTTGAGGTTTATACTTTTGTGTTATAAACTACAAATTTATTTTAGACACAATTTACATTGCACCACGTTTACATGTCATAAAAGATTATGAACATCAAATAGACCCAAAATTTCAACTAACAGATTCTTTGTATTTTGAGCATCTTTTATGTGTTTAATAGTCCCTTATTATTACAAAAAAAATAAAAATGGTTGCTTTCATGGTTGGTAAAAGGGTGCAATCATAATCAAACGAACCAAAAACCATGTCAAAGACCAAAAAACATATTTATGTGATGCCACTTTAATGTCATGTTGATCAATAATTTTTTTTCTAAATGATTTATATGAGTGTTGAAGAATTTTTTTAAAAAAAGAATTTAATAAATTGAATTTTGGTTTTAATAAAGGACTTTTGAACTTGAACACCCCAAAATCAGTTTTATAAAGCACTAGGCTAAAGACTTTTTTAATAAAGAAATTTTTATGGGAAAAAAATTAAAATGATAACCTACCATCCATATATGAAAAGCACTCATAATTAAAAAATTGTGATACTTGAAAGTTTTAGAAATTCAAAATATCATTTCAAGAATTTCAAATTTTAAGAGTCATTTGCTAGATGTAAATGGGTCATAATATGTATGACATATGAACAAAGTTTTGGCTTACGATTTTTAAAACTAAACCTTCAAGTAATTATCATATTTTAGCATGATTTGGAATTATGATCATTTTTCAAAATGAAACAGAGAATTTAGTAGAATTTTTACATTTAAAAAAAATTTGCATATATTCAAAAATAGTTAACACAAGTTTTCATAACCCTAACCTTGGGCTTGTGACCAAGGCAAGGACTTGCAAAGGTGCGAGTTAAAAACGAAACCCAATAATCACATTACATGCTCTTGGGAGTGTAGGAGAATGTGAGGGAATGAACCCACACACTCCCAAGTGGGCTCCCATTTTGGGAGGTGGAATCTTGATGGATTCTCAAATTTTTAAAAAGCAATTACAAGGGTCAAAAGTGATTGGATTGAATAGTTCCTTATACCATTGGAATGTTTTTGAAACATAGATGTCTAAAATGGACTTTCATGACCTATTTGGGTACTTAAAACACATGTTATGGCCAAAAGAAGGGTTGGGAATCAAACTGCCAATTTGATTCCCGACCATTAAAAGTTGAGAATCACTTTGATTTACTTGCATGTAGGCAACGTGCCACATATCTTGGAAAGCTTTTGACAAGGGCTATAGCTTTGCTTCAGACCTCACTTCAATTGAAGGTCTGCACAAAAAGTTATAGGCCTCCAAAGTTGTGAGAATATCAATTTCGAGAATTTTGGGACTCCCAACTTAGGAATCCCGGGACAAAATGACATTTGGGTGTAGGCCCTATGGCTAGGCACAAAAAACTATAAGGGGGGAAGGTGGTGGCTTCCCCCAAGTTTGGGCTGTGGTGAATTTTGTGAGTCCGTGTTTGCTCATGGTTCGTCTGTGCACCAAAAATGCTCCAACTATGCACTAACCAACTTGTTGTTTGGTTTGTGTAAGTCCATGTGAATAATTGACCTGCTTGTCACTTGTTCTAGTCCCCATCCCAAAGCTCCAGCACGCCCCTTTAACCCTAAGTGTTGTAAGTCAGGGAATGTATTACAACTCATTATCTTTCTATTGTTTCACCTTGGACTCGCAGTTGAGTCTATCAAGGAGTTTGGTGGTGCGTCACAAGTAATGAATTTATTGGGGGACTTGTCAATATTTTTAAAAACATGTTGCAAAACAAATTCTTCAAAAAATCCTTTCTATGAAAAAGTCAAAATGTTCAAAAAAGGCCCATTTGTGGTTGAATCCTTTGTCACTATTGGCATGTTTGACTATGATCACACCCAAAAATCAAGGACTTTTAAACAACCATTCATTAATCAACCTCATTTCATTCCATCAAGACTTCAGACCATTAGACCCACTCAAAATACCCAAGATCACCATCACTTTGAATTAGAACTTGTATAATGGATTTGACATTTTTTAATTATTGTGATCAACTATCCAAGGTTTTTTCTAGCTAAACTTGGACACCATCCAATACAAAAATGCATAGTGCATAATAACCTTTTATGCCTATTTAATTTGTGATGTTCACATGAACTTGAACAACACTTTGCAAAACTTCACCCCATTGATTTACAACCACATCTACCTTACACCAATTGATTCTATTAACCCCACACATGGAAAATTGTCCTCATGAAACATGTAAGCATAATATGGGCACCTAACATAACATACCATTCACCAATTGATTCTATTGACCTCATATATTTGAAAATTGTCTTCATGGCACACATTAACATAATATGGGTACCTTGCATAACCTTCTAGCAAACTAAAACACCTCATAGAAACTAACCTTGGAAGGTAAAATAATGGTTAACCTAGGGTATAACCTAGGGAACAATAATGTAATGTATTTAAAGTGACAACATAAAAAAAACTTATTTCTTATAATGAATTACTTCAATTAGTAATGAATTATGTCAACTAGTAATGAAACATGATGTTAACATAGTGATCCTATAATGACATAACTTTAAGCAAGATGAAATGACTAGGGTGGGTGAACATATTCATTAAAAAAATCTCTTCATGATTTAAGTTGGTGAAAGGTAATATGTGAATTAACCTCAATTTTACAAAAAACCAAAAATGGGTAATTTAAGGGTCATGATTGCTTACTTGTCAATGTTTACTTAGGGACCACATGTAGACTTAGAGATTGCAAGTAAGACTTGTGAACAATAGTTTCACCTTGCAACCTTCCTTAGTCACATTAATATGAATCAATTTTTGCCACCATGGTCTAAATTTGAACACATTTCCAAGCAATATAAAGCAATCATTTGAAAATTTTCAAATGAGGGAAAACTTTCTTTTGGAACCAAATATAGTAATGTGAAATCCAAAACATGACATTTAAATGTACTTAAACATAGTGCAACTTGACACTTAAACATACAGTCAAATTTCAAAGAATTCATCTTCACCTTCACCTTCTTGTGGAGTCAAAACTTCAATGTTAGTATCATGCAACCAACACACATGTTCCAAGTGAACAAAACACTCACCTTCAAGGACAACTTCAAGGGTTTAACCTTCACTAATGCTTGTGGCTCTAATAACATGCACAACCTTTCCTACATTGAATGTTTGTAATTCAAACTTTAATCACCCCACTTGTTCAAATCACCTACCAACCCAAGCTTTTCAAAATAAAGGCACCCCAACATAGTTCTTATGTGAAGCTTCGATTTGTTCCCAACCACAATATCACACCCAAAAAAAATAAAATTTCAAAACATATATATTGTCACCTAAATCCCAATTCAAATCATAGACCTTTACAAAACTCTAGGTTCACAACACAAACTCATGAAGTTTAAAACATTCACCTTCTTAAAACACTAAGGATTTTTGGTTTTTGAATGCCATGAGCTCCCTTTCTAATCTTTGATGTAGTTGTTTAAAAGGTGGAAGTTGAAGTTGTGGCTCCAACTTAATCAATCACTCCTATAGATCATGATCAACTACACCACTTAGTTGCCATCACCTTAAAACAATGATGTCCCCCACATTATTCATTTCCTCATTAGCAAATCATGATGTACATTACACAAGAAAACAAGAACATAATTTGCCTAAACACGAAGTGTTGATGTGCAAGTCCTGGAAATATAAACACTCTTTAACATTTTCAGACTTAACAAAATGTTCAAGAAAGTTCATATGTTGTAGTTGTATTTGATATAATCCCTAGTTCATCCATTATATTGATGCAACAATCAATTCCATCCAAACAACATACTTGAAGGTTGGGATGAAAGAAGATGCACACCCTAGGTCGTTGCTTTAATCATCCAACAAAATCCCATGTAGTTCCATCGACAATTAGGTTTTTTCCCCACATTTTTGTCTCGTTTTGCTTTGCTTTTAGGTTGTAGGTGATGTTGTGGGAATGGGTTGTTACTTGACATTGCAGCCAAGCAAATCAAACCAAGTAATGCAAGCCTACCTAATTGATTTTAGTTGTGTTTTCAATTTTATTACTTTTTTCTTTTGAAGTTCTTGCCAAAAGTTTTATAACCTTGAAAGCATTTTAGAAAATGGTTGTTGCTAATCTTTAAGACCCATTCACCAAATCCCTCAAATGAGTCTCCTTCAATAACCATTTGTTCAAGCCATGGTAGGTAAGTAAGTTTTAGGGTTAGCAAATTATCTCGATAGGGGAGCAACTTGTTGGAATTTCTCCCATTAGTTTTCAATTAGATCATTGGTGATATAAAAATTGTGCTATTTTTTCAAGGGGTCACCATATTCTTTTCCTTCAATGATGAACTAGTATTAGTACTCAACTAACTATACACCTTGTATTGACTATTATTTATGCAAAAAAAATCTAAACACTTGTTTAAATCTAGCTTATGTTATATGTTAATGTCCCTATGTAGGTATTTTAATGTGTGCTAACGGGATTGAATTGCAAAAAAATTTCATGTGTTATTTTGAAACTTTAAGCCAATATGATGAATGATGGCATTTGGATGCAATCATATACATAAAAAAATGTGGATCGTTGAGTTATACTATCTAGTCAATTCAGAATGTTCACATATCTCCTTGATTGTCAACTTAGAGTCTAGTTCATCCAACCATGCAAATCCCAATATTGATTTAACAACCTTTTTCTAATTGGCACCTTGTCCATGCTCACAATGTTGATGGGTGTTGACATGTTCACAATATGTAGCAATAATATGTGGACATCTAAACATGGGCCATCCTAGACTTACATCAACCTTCATTTGATGTTGATGACAACCTCAATTTTAGAAAAACATCCATGTTTAATAGCATGATGCACCCATGATCAAAATCTACCACCATAAATGTAATCACACATCTAATGTCAACCATTGTAACCATCAAGTTCTCTAATTAACATGAAGGCTACATCACCATTTTGGAAGTGACCTTGTAACCTTATATAATTCTATTATTACATGCATCAAATCCGTCTTTTTCATAGTAATTGTCAACATTATTGACATTGTGACCCCCATTTTATGAGACTAACAACCAAACAACTATCAAACTCAACCATCAAATGCAAACTTCAACCCTTGTCCAATTTATTCAAACCCACCTTAAATGACCTCCTTTTTCATTATCAAATAAATGATGTTCAACTCCTCTTAGTTCATTTCATCTTGTCATCTTTAAGCCATTTTGAATAAACCTTCCAAAAACTCTAATTCCCCACCATCATAATAGTCTCCATATACAAAAAATTTAAAAACATATCCCTTTAATGAAGTGGGATATTGTTTTGAATCTCATGGCAATGTTTAAAAAGCCCCCATTCCCTTAGGGTGTAGAAACAATTCAACAAGCCAAAAAGGGTGTTAGACCACAAAGAAAAATAGTCCAAATTAGAGAAATAATATTTATGTTTTATTACTTAAAACTATGAGATCATGGCAAGTTGTTTTTTCATTCAAAAATTCAAACCAAAAATCCGTTTGATGAAATTTTAAATCTAAGTTTTGAATTAAGACCTTTGAAAATGAACACCTATTCCATCAAAAGGAATCAATTTTGCAAAAGACTATCAAAAGGATTCATTAATTAAAACATTTTGATGGGAAAAAAAGAAAGGATAAATACCTATTAGCCACATTCAAAAATCATTCATACCTTAAAATATGTGGAATTCTAAAACTTTAAAAATTCAAAGTACTTTTCAAAATTGATCCATAGTTTTTAACTTTGAAAGTTCTTTACCACATATAAATGGGGAATAATTTACATGAAGTGTTTAAAAAGTTGTAGCTTATTATAAAAAAAAACATAAAAAATGTAAAAAATGAATTTTTTGTTATGATTTGAAATTGTTACCATTTAAAAAAATTGAACATTAAATTTATAAGGAATCAACACACTTTCAAATTTTCTTATTTATTAAAAAATGATTTTTAAAATGTCATGTACTAGGAAAATTATAAACATTTATTATAAAAAATTGCAAAAATAAATTGTTCAAAAATTCAGTTATATGAAAAAGTTATTTTTGGGCAAAATGACATGTAGTCTTTTTATAAAGTAATCCCCTTGGCTCATTGTATCTCGTTTGCACCCCTTAGCAACATCTTAAAATATCTCTTTGGATTTTTCCAAACTTGTTTCATGCATTGTTGGAGGCTACATATTTTCCTCCACAAAAGATTGTATTTTCCAAAGATGTGATAGTCAAATCCATAAATCCGGTTGAGCTGCTTGAATGTTGTAACCTCATCATTGATGAAGACCTCTAGATAATTCATGGTTGAAAGATAACCTTCTTCCATTACTTTTGATGTTTGGTAGCATTGATCTTCAATGTGCCCAAATGTGTCACATTGATTACATTTAATGCTACATTTTTTTGTTTTTTGAACTTTAGTTAGGTAGTTATATTAAAACCTTTGATAGTTGTTATGCACTACCATATCGATGCCCACAACTATACTATTCACAAACATAAACCAATAACATAGATCCCTTTAAATGGTGCATTACTTTCAAACCACCTCTTTATTTGGGGTTAAGGTCCTCCCAAGCCATATAATGAAATAAGAAGTTCCTTGTGAAAATCCATCAACAATGACCAATTTAGTTTGACAAGTAGGCCAAGTGCAAATGTGAGCCCCATTGTTAGATGCCTAATTTTAACCCCCCCAAATCTTTGGCCAAGTGTCAATCATCGTGGAGAAAAAAATAGAATAATCCATATCATCTATGAATAGGTACCTAGGTCTTAATGCATTGAAAACAAAACCATTATCCAATCAATACTTTTTCCAAAGGTGGTGTAAAACATACCATATGCCAACCTTTCCAACACTTTGATCACAAATTAACATAGTGGTAACCCATGTGAATTGCTTGCACAACATACAACATAATTCGACAATAACAATTGTCAAAGATGAGTCAACTTGGCCTCAACATGTGGAAGATGACATGATGCATAATCACACATATGTTCCTTCTAGGTTTGACCATCTTGTCATTGCAACAATAAGACTTTGGAAAGCAACACCTCCCATATTCACAAAATGATGCGCCAAGTGTAATCACATTTAAGGTACTCAATGTTTTTTGTTGTAGGTTCTCTTCATTTGGATCATCACCTCCAAATTGTGACATTGAAAGAGGAGGGAGAGGGGGGGGGGGGGGGGAAAAAAGAAAAAAAAGGGGAGGAAAAAAGGGGGGAAAAAAAAGAGAAAAAGATTTTTTTTTAGAAAAAAGGCTTTTTTTTTTTAATGTTGGGTTTTTTTTTTTTTCTAACACT
>Ga0116227_10012137_pt1 | contig 14177 bp, 10 predicted proteins | sample S1TSphgellanicum_FD_89693 | JGI IMG/M metagenome (GOLD analysis project Ga0116227, IMG submission 89693) | Host-associated microbial communities from peat moss isolated from Minnesota, USA - S1T2_Fb - Sphagnum magellanicum MG | ecosystem: Host-associated > Plants > Peat moss > Unclassified... | reverse complement strand
TTTTTTTTTAATTTTTTTAATTTTTTTTTTATTTTTTATTTTTGTTTTATAATTTTTTTTTCTGAAAAATTAAAAAAATTAGTCAAATTTTCTCTCCCAAAAAAAAAAAAAATTCAAGACTTTCCAAAATCATTTTGTTGAGAAAACAGCAAAATTTGTTTGTAAAATAGCACTGCTTGTGGTTGTTGACATGGTATAATTTTTATTTTTATTTTTATTTTTTCAATTTTGTGATGTTGCTCAAGTGATCATCCAAAACAATATTTAACCAAATTCAACAATATTCAAAATATGAAATTAGAAAAATAAAAATAAAAATTAACCACCCATAAATGTTGGTAGGCAGTTGTATATATTTATTTATTTATTTATTTAAAGAACAGAGAATCTTTGACAGAATTTTTTTTTTTTTTAAATTCCAAAATAAAACTTGGATCAGTGATTTATTTGGCAAATTTTCACCATTTTGCAAAAAATATTTTGAAAAATAATATTCTGTCACAAATTCCAAGTTTTTTTTAAAGGAAAAAAAAATCGCCACAATTGCCTACAATATGAAAGGGTACTTAAGATTTTCTACTTTCATATTTTGAATGTCGCCAAATTTGGCTATGTACACTAATGGGATGACCCCCCACTGCCTCGGATACCGCGATAACCGAGATCCTGAAACACGGGCTCCAAGTCCCGATCTGCGGCTCTGCCCCTCAGATGTCATCACCTCGATCGGAGCAGACGACCCGAGCGGCGACCATCTTCGTGTACACACACACACAAGACGATCGCTCGCTGCGGGTGCAGCAGCCGGCGTGCAAGCTCGCGAGCTGCTTCCAAATCTTCCGCCTTCGTCTTCGACTCGATTGCAGATGATTGGGATTCAACAGAAAATTCACCAGCGGCCCAGCATCTATCTCTTTTGGTTTTTTTTTAAAAAACCAAACAATACCAAATTCCTTTTTTTCTTCAGCTGAAGCTTGGGTGTGTCCTTGAGCAATGGGGAGAGTGTAGAGGAGCCGGGGCTTGTTATGCAGTATGTAGAAGAGAGGTTTTTGTGTGTGTAGAGATCTTCTGTTGCTGAGCAGCAGTTGTGATTAGTGAGCTAGAGATTTGATGGAAAGAAGAAGATGGTGATGAGAAGTGGGTGGAAGTCAGAACCGCAACAGGGGAACAGTCGGTTGAATGTGTCTTGGCTGTTTGAGAACGGAGGAGGAGTGAGGAGTTTAGAGCTTGCGGAAGAAGAAGAGTAGAAGAAGAAGAAGAAGCTGGAGGTTGTGGAGGTTTGGATTGTTGGGGATTTGTGTCTGCTCATCATCATCAATGGCTGGAGACTTGCAGGGTCGTGAAGGAACAGATACCTATGATGATGAAGACATTGTGGTTGAGCATGAGTTCTCAGTGGAAGATCTGCAATCTCCAGTACAAGAGAGGGAAGCATGTAACATGGAGTCAGCAGCAGTAGAGGGAACTGCTTTTGATGGGCTCATGATAGAGGTCAAGGAAGAAGAAGACACTCATGTTGCCACTGCAGTAGGTTCAGTGGAACTGGCTTTGGAGGAGGAGGGCGACATAAACCTGCAGCAGCAGCCGCAGACAGTGTCTGTACAAGAGTCACGCGAGCACCCATATGAAAAAGCTTCATCAGGTGTCGAAGCAACTGATGCACAAGAAAAGAATCTTGATGATGCACCAATGCACAACAGATGTGGAGTTGCTGCGATGCTGAGTAGAGATCATCATCTCCAAGAGGTTGGAAGAGAGCAGCTTGAAGACTGTGCCAATGTGACTGAAATAGAACCACGTACAGGCAGTGAAGAAGAAGCTTTGTTGGGTGGTGAAGCAGCAGCTTCTCCAGGTGCACCACCACCATCTGAAGGAGTCATAGAGACAAAGGATGGAGTTGGTCTTCTCAAAGGAGAAGAAAAAAAACCAGTGCATGAGGATGATGATGCTATTATTATGGCAGCCACTTGTGAAGTGGAGGAGGAGGACGATGACAGAGCTGCTGCTGTTGCTGCTGCTGCAGAAGATGATGGCATTGCTTTGCTGCCCATGGATACAAGCCAGAAGACTATAGCAACAACCACAAGTGATCAAGGTAGCAAGGAAGCGATGGCTCTATTCACTGAAGGTATGTTCTCTGGCTTCAGGGTTTCAGAGTCCTTGCATTCTATCCTTGAGAGACTACACCAGCTTGGAGGTCTGTTGTTGTTTGGGATTCTACAGGATTGCTCAAAACATTTGCACCAGGTGAATGATGACTCCATTTTGGTTCTCAGCCATGACAGGAGGAGGAGCCTTACAAGTGAATGCAGCTGGTGGAGAAGAACAAAGTGATTCTGAAGGGGGGCTAGATTCTTGGGAGATCAAACAGAGGAAATCGGAAAGTGCTTGTAACACCAAGCTTACACTTGGACAACCAGTTGTTACAACATCTGAGCTTGTTGTGGATGATTTGCCAGTTATCTCAATGGTGGCACCTACCGACTTGATTACTGCTGTCACAACGTACGGTGATTCAGTGGCTGCAAGGGAGGAGGTTCTGCTGTCAGGGGGTTTTCAGCATGGTCCTCAGCAGGTGGTTGATGAGCATCAGCTGCATGTGGATACCGACAAGCACCTTGAGCAGGCACAAATTCATGCACAAGAAACAATGGCAACTGCAACAGCTGTTCTTGCACAGAGCCAGCTTGTATGGGCACGCATTCACTCACAGCACCCTTCAGACTTGGGAGCTGCACGTGAGGTTCAAATTGCTTCTTTAGCAGCAACTGTGGCAGCTGCTGCCTCTGTTGCAAAAGCTGCTGTTGAAGCTGCGAGAGCAATTGGAGCAGCTTCTTCCAATGTAGTGGCACCATCCCAGAGTCTTCCATTCAGGGCTGCCCAAGCAACAAGCAATGAGCATCCTCAACAGAACACAAATAGAGCAATAATAGAAATTCGCCAAAATGTGGAGGCACTAGAATCTGTGGTTCAAGCAGCTGGATTTGCAGCACAAGCGGCCACGCAGGGAGCTGTGATGGCCATAGGAAATCCACTAAAGCAGGCAACCAGAATGGCAAATTATTGGAAGAGAAAAGTAGCAGAGATGGAGGGAGATGCCAATCCCAAAGGGAGAAAAAACCAATCTCACAAGAAAACAAAGCTCACAAAGTCTCGAGGGGTTGGTGAAATCTTTTCTGGAAAGAAGACACCCAAAAAGCAAGCACTCTGGACTCAAAGCTCACCAGGAACAACACCACTGAAGAAATTGAAAGGCAAGGAAGGACTTCATCATACTGGAAGCTCACCAGTAACAATGCCAAAGAAAATGAAGGATAAGCAAGCACTGCATACCAGAAGCTCACCAGTAACAACAACGCCAAAGAAGATGAAGGATAACAAGCAAGCACTTCATTGTTCTGGAAGCTCACCAAGGACAACACCAAAGAAAAAGAAGGAAAAGAATGTATCATCATCCTCATCATCTAAGAGAGAGGTGTTCATCAAGGGGAAGGCAGTTGAGCAGGGCAAGAAGGCAGGAGATGTGGGAAAGAGTCAATCAAAGAAAAATGCTGCTGCTGCTGCTGCTGCTAAGAAGCAGAAGAAGAAGATGACTGCAATGCCAGAAATGACTCCAAGGTATGCTGCACTGCAGTTAGCTGGTGTTGCCACAACTCAGAGCCCAGACCTCAGGGAGCTTGTAACAAGGAACAACACCCCTGAAGTTATCAGCGAGGGATCAGTTGTGGAGGTCAGAGCTGTTTCTGGAGTTTTGCATTCTCACCACAGACCTCTCTCTCCTCTCTCCCCCTACATGCACAACAAGATGGAGGTTTCTTACCCTTCTTGTTGCCTTGGTATTCTTTAAGTTTCTAGGGGTACATGGTTGATGCTGCTTCACCAGTGGTTTTATATGTATGGCACACATGCAGGTCATGTCTGAGGAGGAAGGTTTGCGTGGTGGATGGTTTTCTGCAAAGGTTCTTACATTAACTAAAACAGAAGCGTTGGTGGTTTATGATGAACTCCTTACAGACGATGGTCATCTCTCTCTCTCTCTCTCTCTCTCTCTCTCTCTCTCTCTCTCTCTCTCTCTCTCTCTCTCTCTCTCTCTTTCCCTCCTCAGTGTTTTTTGTCACTGCTCTCAATCTTGTAACCTAAATCTTGTCTGTCATGTGGTAGCTGGAGCTAAGATGTTTTCATTTCTTTGTCTAGTAGCTGTTTTGATGTGTGGATAGTCTGTCACAGTTGGTTGCTTTTACATTGCAAAAATGAATATATAAAGGGTTCTTCAAGGTATATTATCATCATGTGTAATCTGGTTTCTTTCTATGCATTCTTGCAGGAAGCTCTAATCTGAAGGAGTGGTTTCCTCTGAAGGATTCAGTTGTAGGGAATGGCATACTGCGGCGGATGCGTCCAGTGCATCCTTTTGTGTTCATCAAGGATGGGGGCTCAAGGGCACGCCGCCGTGTAGCTCTGGGTTCTCAAATTTGGTCTGTTGGAGATCATGTAGATGCCTTCCTCCAGGATGGGTAAGGATGTCACCTCTTGTCCCTTGTGAAGGAACCACCAGTAATGTGATTTTGACCAGAATCTCTCCAGCATCAGTTGATTTCCAGAGAACAAGCCATGGAAAGAAAAAGGAACATGCATTGTTGATTCTTTTCTGAGGACAAAAGTTTTCCTTGAGAGAATTTCTGATTTAGACCAAAAAATTGGAAACATGTCAAAGAGTTTTGTAAGAGGATCAAATGATGGATTGGCAACTGAATGACTCCAGGTGGTGGGAAGGAGTTGTGAAGGATGTCAAAGACATGGACGAAAACAAGATCACCCTTTACTTTCCAGGTTTGCAGAAAGTGTTGTAAACCAGGGTTGAACATCTTTTGAACTTCTTGATGGATGTTGAGATGATCGCAAGACTTGTTTTGTCAGGATGTTTGTGTTGTTGTAACAGATAGTATTCCCTATTATTGAGGGAGATACTGTCAGTTTCTCATTAGTTGAGCATCGAGTCACAAAGCTTTGACCCTGAATCTGTTGTCAATCCTCGCATCCAAACGAGACCTGCTGACTCTACTTCAGGAGTTATCCAAATCTTGAGTAGTACATCTTTTCTGTGTTCTTTGTGTGAGTTTCCATTCTGTGTGATGATGAGCTTAGAAGGTGGTTTTGTGTATCTGCAGGTGAAGATGACACAGCAGTTGTCAAGACATGGAATGTGAGGCCATCCTTAACTTGGAAAGATGGTGTGTGGGGGCCATGGACAGGTTCTGGGAAGGATGAGGTAAGGGAGCTATTGAATACTTGCACACTGCTCTTACACAAAGGTTCACTCTTTGTTCAGCACAGTGGGAAAAGTCCTGAGAAGCTTAAGAAAGTTCCATCTTCTTGAAGAGAGCTTGGGAGTGGACATGGTTGTGATAAACATTTGGTTCCCGTGGCTTTTTTTGTTCCAGGGTGGTCAATTTGCAAAACAACAGAAATATGAGAGCAGCCCCAATGTTAAAGGAAAGAAATTGACCAAAAAGAGGAAGCTTTTGGAATTAAGAGAGGATGCTCCTGAGGCAGATTCACCTCCGAGAAGTGTTCCACGGTTGCTGCCTGAGGGCAACACATTAAGTAGTGTCAGTCATGCACATCACAAGCTTGCAGAGGTCAGTAATGCATTGTCGACTCCTCCCAAGCACCGGCTTTCTTCTGCTGCTGCTGCCACGGTTACCATACCAAAATCTACCAAAAAAAAGCTCAAGGCACCAGAACCTGGGGTGCCAATGACCAGACAACAAAGTGCAGCAGATAGTGATGAACATCAGAGACCAAGGAACCCAAAGCTGCCAACTCCCCGGGTATGCTTTTTAACAATGTTTGTGCATGAAGATCTATCCATTAGTAAAGAGCAAGAGGCAAGATCTGTTTCAGTTTTACACTCGTTATTTCCTGATAGTGAATTTGAAGATTTCCTGAGATGGGGAGTTCTTCACATGGGGTAATGATCTGCATCAGTGTCCATGAATGCTGGTAACTTTGCATGAGATTTACTGAATTTGTTGCCTGATGTTTCCATACCTTTTTTCTTGGTGTATGCAGCGCTGCTTGGAACGAGCATGAGTTCTTCCCATGGAATTGAAAAACAGAAAAAAGCTTCTGAGCAAAAACACTGACATGTAAAAACAACACCTTGTAAATTGCTGGACTACCAGTTCAAGTCTTTGGAGAAGTGCAGATCCATTTCAGGAACTGGGTTTCAGGTGCTTGTCTTTCATCAGCTTATATCAAATTGTTTGATCTGCACCCAAAAGATTGGATTACTTTCCGACACCTTTCTCATTGTCCCACCTCAATTCAAGTTCTTGGGCTTTGGCTTTGTGTGTATAGTGGACTGGCTATGAGCATTTTTGTAGCCAACAAGAATGCTCCACCTGCTTCCTGGGTCCTTGGGCTTGGACCTTGGTGTAAAATTCACAGACCTAACTTTGAGCATTTTAGCCAATAAGAATGCTCCATCTTTAGTGTGGGGTAATCCTATATTTGAAATTCAGTGTTATCATGACCCTCACCTTGTGTCAAATTTTAGTCTATATTTCAATATCATCACCAATTTCATATGTTCCAAATGTCAATATTAGTCCAAGACTGGTTCAAATACAATGTATTTTTTTTGTATTCCAAATATTGGGTTTCTAAAAAGAACTTTGGAAATATGAATATCATCCACATTACCCAATGCTCATCTGCTCCAAGTGACCACTGTGCCATGAAATAAGTTGTTCTAAGAACAAGAACAGGGAGGAGTGAAGTATTGCACTATCAACACAAGACTCCACTCAAGATGCTCAAACTCACCCCAACAAGACATAAACTGCTCAGTATTGATTAAAAAATGGCATCAAAATAGCACATTGGACCAACTTGTGACATACAACAGAAGACATAAGTGCCCTTTTTTGAGAATAGAACTGAGAGACTGCTTGTTATACAAATTCTGCCACTAGCTAAAGGTAGACCACTGTCCTGGCCACCTAGAGAAGGCAGTCATCCTTCCAAAACATTTGCACTCCCACCAAGTCAGAAGTTTTATGATTTGACTCAGATGGCACTTTATGAAACACCTCACATGTGTGTAAGGGTTTAAGAATTTCCTATGCAATGGTCCTATCATCTATTGGTGACAAAACCTAGATCATAAAATACTTTGTTTGTGAGCTTCTAACTCCAAATTAATGTCCAGGATTTGAGTAGGTGGAGGGGAGAAAATTGTTTCATCAGCTGGGTTGACTGCCACTAACTCACTTTCTTTGATAGGCACCATACTAGAAATGGGGAGGGGCTGAATGGAGGAAGATGGTGCAGGCATCATATCTATGCCATCTTCTGAAACATGTTCTGGTGAACTTCCTGGTGTGTTTACCCTTGTCTTCAGGTAGAACTTGTCATCTCTAATATCATATGCCTCTGAAGTGCGTACCTCCTGGCAAAGTGAGCAAGGTGCACAGAACAACCACTGTATGCAATCGGTCAGCCCAGGTTGCCCACAACACCATGTTTTTGAAGGTAGATTGTATCTTTCTCTCATCCGAATCCTCCAAAAGCCCCCATAGAGTAAACCAAACACACTCAAAACAACTCCTGTTGCTGCCAAAGCATGGCGGACATTCCTGCATAAAGTATTATACCACAGGTACATTAGACACAGAGGCTGCTGACCCCAATCCCTGACACTGAAAATAGATGAAGACTAACTTAACTTTGCAAGTCAAATGGAAGCAATTTTAAAACCTGTGTATAAGAAGTAATTTGTCCAGATTCAGATCAGAGAGCATATTACTGGATAAAAATCCATAGATTCAATCTGACATGGTCATCAACCAAAACGCTTGAAGTCCCTGTTCTGTGGCTCAACAAAAGCTGGCTCACAGGACCACACATACTAAACTCCATAAGCAGAAGCATGTATTTTGTTAGAGCATACCTGTTACTGACGTTAACTGCCGCAACATTGAACACCAGACAGGGGGCAGAGCACAGGAGGAGAAAGGTAGCAACGTGCACATAACGATTGCCAAATCCCATCCGGTCCAAATTCCAGCCGAATACACATGCAAGACAAGTTATTGAGAGTAGAGTTATTGTGGGCTCCTTATAACAATCAAACAGACCCCCATCCCACTGTGGATTCTCAACAGGCCTTCCATCTCTGGATGCAAATGACATCCTCTTCTCAAGCAGATCGTAATTTTCCTGCAAGTGGAATATAGAGGGATGCCTTGTGGCTTGACCTCTCTCAGATTTATCTGCTTCAGTTTCATCTTCATCAAGTCTGTCCGGCACCTTGTCTTCTGCCACAAAATCCTTTCCCAGAGGACTCACGGAATTGTAGATCCCTGCTGCAGCTGCAGCTCCAAAAGAGGTAGCAAGGGTGATGCCAACACCAATTGCAGGTCGGTTTGCTCTTTTGTAGCCCCAATTTAGTCCACAAAGTGCATACTGTGCAAAGCAATTCAAATGCAGCAGAAGCACAACCACAAGCATGTGAGACCATTCATTGGGCTTCCGCAATCCCCCTTTGCAATACACATCTCGCAGCTTTATGATGTCTTTAGGCCGCCACCGGATCAACCACACCATATGCAGGATTCGTGTGGGATGCACATAAAGCACCATGAGAGTGAAAAGAGCATTCAGTATTTGATTCGAAACTTCATACCAAGTATCCCTGTCACTTTTCTTTGGAATTACTTCGTCCAACATCCCCACCAAAACCATGAAGAGGATTGCCCCTGACACTGCAACTCCCAACACCCATACGAGGAGTGCTAGATTCTTGGGATTTTGAAGCCATATCTTGGCCTGCTCCTTCAATACCTGCCACTTCACCTCTCCGATAAGAGGCAGTGTGATTCCATCCCTCAAAGTGAACTCTTTTGGTGAAGGTGTTTGCTTAGAGACCTCTTCCCTTTCCTCTTTGAGCCGTGCAAAAGTTGCTGATGGTGTAAGAAGGATTTTGACAGGTTTCATTAAGGCTTCTGCGATAGGAGATGCTGGTTGAGGAGAACTGTTCCCACTTGCCTCTCCATGCTTCACACGTCTTGATTTCTTGTGTCTGGAATTACTTGTGTCTGAGCCAGTCTCAGAACCATCCACACTGTCCCTTCGACTTCCTAGCAAGTCTCTCAGAGACCATGAATGAAACTCAGCTTTAGGATCATCACTTGGTTTTGCCCCAACATCTTGAGCCCCATTTTCACCCTTGACAGCTTTGCCTTTCCTGCTCCTTGGAGTGCTCTCTTCCGTCCCTGTTTCAGATCCTTCTGTGTTTCTCCTTTGACTTGTGAGCAGGTCTCGAAAAGACCATCCCCTAAAATCAGCTTGCAAATAATTGATGGTCTTCTCACCTGCATTATTGCTTCCTGTTTCCATCTTTGTGTTCTGCGGATTACTACCTATAGGGGCAGTCAAGTGTGGAACCTAACTTCAGGTTCATCCATTTGCTCCCCCTTTCACCCTGATCCCCATAGCAACCAGAAGATCAAGTCAGGTTGGGAGTCTTGTCAGTGTCAATTGATACAAGTGTCAACCATATTCAAACTATTCTGTACATCAAAGAAGAGCAGTCTATTTTTGTTTATATTCCAATCTGGTCACAAGAATCTGCTGCAATCTAGAATTACATATGCAGCAGAGTGTGCACCTGAGGGGAAAAATCAGCTTGCAAGTTGCACAATATGTTGACAAACAAAAGGGACTCCACACCCCATCCTCTCCTCCTCCACGACCAACTCCACGAAACATATGCCTGCAGTCCAGAAACACAGAAACAGGTTCACAAACACTGTCCAAGCCATTTATGCAGATGCCTGGTCAGAATTTACAGCAATAAATCCAAACATTCGATGCCATATTGGATTGGATTGTATTCCACATGTAGAAAAATGCTAAAGAAATGTCCTGCCATATTTCCTTGCTTGTGTTGTAATCCCCCAGAAGGTACCTGCAAAATTGATTTTCTTCTGCTCTGGAAAACCAAAGTGAGTACAACACATGCACAAACAGAAACATTCCATATGACACAATAGAATGAAGATCTGATGCACCTATGATCACTGATTTGTGTGGCATACTGACCCTCACACTTCCAAATAATTACAAACCTTGCTGTGGCAACTTCATATGGACAGGCCACACAGTTCACAATTCCATGCATAACCCCTGGAGTGCACATGTTCTTGTCTTTCAAACCAAAACTTTCTCTTGCAGTTCAGAGTGCAAATGTTCTTGTCTTTCAAACCAAAACTTTCTCTTACAATTCAGAGTGCAAATGTTCTTGTCCTTCAAACCAAAACTTTCTCTTGCAATTCAGAAGATAATAGTGCATGAGAGACAGAGAGACAGAGAGACAGACAAACAATCTATGACTTGAAGCAATTTTTCAAGCCTTCACAAAACTGTTGTTTCTTGCCCTGACATGTACCAGCAAAAAGGCCACAGTATACTATCTTCGTATGATGAGTCTGTGGATGCAGAAATCAAGAGTAGATCTGCGAACACACTACAACCAAAACAAACAAACAAACAAAACAAAACTTCCTTGCATAATAAAAGAATACAACCAAATTCTCTCTCCTTCCCCTCTCCACGGTCTTCTCCTCTCTCTCTCTCTCTCTCTCCCGTTCCCCCACCAAAAAAAGACAAGTCTTTTACAGCCCTCTCAAGACAAAATTAACAAACAAACATACACCGTACTAGGCTAAACAGCTTGGAACGAAATACAAAATAAAACGCACCTCTGTGTCGGTTGGAAAAACTCTTGTGCACTACTGCTTTCCAGTAGCAAAAGGGAGCTTTCCCATCTTCATGCAACGCCCGCCATCCCTTCCCCTCCCTCCCCCCGCGCGCCCGCGCGCGCACCTCCTAAACAATTTTCCTTTGGAGAAAGGAAGCAAAGGAGCTCCAGCTCGTGGAAGATGGGTGGCGGAGTTGACGAGACGGGGGGAAAGACGCCGACGCTGTGCAAAAGAGAGAAAACAGATTTTTTTTATTGAATTTTTTATTCAAAAAAAGCCAATTTCACTGCTGAATTTTATTTGAGAGAAAAAAAGTTAAATTAAATTAAATTAAATTGAATTAAATTAAATGGGGAAAAAGATGCTTGTGATGTACATCACTAGGGTAGAACTGCCCTGCCCTAGTGTTTGAAAGGTACCTACCAACCTACCTACCTACCTTTCTCCATTTATATCATACCTATGATTGATGTTTGGTACAAAATAATTGGCAAAAAATCTAGTCGAAAAAGGAAAAAAAAATTATTAATATTTGTCAAAAATTGTTGAAAATTGAAAATTGAAAATTATTGGGTTACTATTATTACAAATGCATAATTCACAAGATGTATTTCGCATAATTATTCCTTAACTGTTGAAATTCTGAAAAATTAAATTTGAAACTATCAAACCTCTTTTTTTTAAATAAATAAATAAATAAATAAAATATTCCGTAATGGAGTGTGGAACATCAGTTGTAGGTAGGATATACGAGTGAAGGGTACACAACAATTGCTAATGAAATGAAGGTTTGAGGGAATTTAATTTGCTTGCTCTCTTAAGAAAAAAATTGAATGGGAAAAACAAATTTTCCTTATTGCTAGGAAAATGTGGGTTGGTGGGGATTTCACACTACTCCCTCAAAATAATAAGAAGGAAAATAAAAAGGCTTGTTATCAATGTTTTTAAATAAATAAAAAAATTGAAGTACCAATAAATGGTGAGCATCCCAAGGTAAATTTAGCATTTTTAATGACATTTTTTAGAAAATTATCCAATTTTTTATCTAAATAATAATAACATATTTTAATGACAAGAAATTTCGAGGAATTGGTATATGGGTGATTTTTTTTTTGAAAATTTTCATATGGTTTTAGTTGGACAATTTCAAAGACATTTCTTATCATATAGTCATCTTGGACATTTTCTCTTTTCTTACCAATTTTCTTAATAATTATCTCACCTTTTTCCTAATAAATATCTCATTCTTTTCCTAATAACTATCTTCATCCTTATAATTATCTCTCTTTTTTTTCCCTACTCATCAACATCAATATGAAAAAATAAATTAACAATGTTTTGTTTCATGTCCATGATATTTATATTAATTCAAATTAAATTTAACATTGACATAAATAATGATGAATTATTGAAAACCATGTGAAATTTTTATTTTTTAAAAAGTTGATTGTCATTGGTAGTGCATAGCAATGCAGAGCCCAAATTATAAGGATAATTGAAAAATGATGATTTTTGTTCCAGAGCAAAAAAGTTTCCCTTTCTCTAGTCAACTTTCTGTAGAAAAAACAACAACAGCCACTTGCAATAGAATATGAACAATTTTTATTTATTTTGGTTGTGGCAATATGAAAATCCATCAAGAAAAAGAAAAAAAAACACACACACAACCATACTTATGACTCATGTTTGGCACTAATTAATTCTTAAGAGGGCCAGATGAAATTAAATAAAAAATGTATATAATAGTTTTTGGAAGGTACCCCTTTTGCATTTATATATGCTGAAGGAAAACAACATAAGGGTAAATTAGTATAACTTATTGCTAAGTAAATGCAGGTTGGTGGGAATTTCTCTGCTTTCTTTTTTTTTCTTAATTAAAAAGGGAAATAAAAGGCTTGTCACTTTTACTAGTGTTTGGAAGGCACCAACCTTTTTAACGTATATACTGGATCAGGGTAAACAACAAATGTGTATACCTAATAATATATCTTGTCTTTGACAATCAAAAGTATCGCCACCTTTTACCCTGGTCCCCTAGTTTCTAGTGGTAAATATTGTTCTTGTTAGAGCATCTCCACGGGTGCTCAATCTGTGACTCCAGACAATAAAATTTATTGTAAAAAAGTCAAAATGTGCCGGTTTAGCTCAGGAAATTGGTTTTTCTGCGCCAAAGTCGTGCAGATTGCAGTGGCTGGTGAAAGGCGCAACACAGTTGTGCACCTCCAAAGAAGAGTGTAAAAAATTGGACCTGACTGCGGCTCAGTATTTCTGGTTGGTCGATCATAATGATTAGTCCAGGTGGTTTGCTGCTATTAGTAGTTCCCACATATATGCAGTTCTGGTTACAGTTTTATTGGTGGGGTTGCCAAAAAAAAAAAAAGCTAAACTTAGACATTTAATTTTATTATCTAGAGTCACATACTGAGCACCAGTGGAGATGCTCTTATATCTCTAGCCTGTTTGATTTTATCTTGTGGCTTGAGTTACAATTTACCTACAGAATAGTGAATTTTTTTTATTTAGGGATCTAAATCAAGTCACAAGGTAATTTAAGGGAGGTTCATGTATGAGTGTGTTCTCTTGAGGGAGGGGCACCTGAGGGCGTGAGTGAGCCGGTGGGTGTTCCCAAACCTCAAGGGAATGCATGAATACTGGAACTTCCTCCTCTTATGTAAACAACTCTCTTCTTATTTCTTTGCTTCTTCCCCATTTTGTAGAAATGAAATATTTCCATGGGAACATGACAACATATAAAATTGGAGGAGCTCCTCCAGCATAACACCATAGGGTTCTTATGCTGGGGGAGATCACTCAAAATACACATAGAAATAAAAAGGGAGTCGTTTACGTTCATTTTCATATTTGGGACCTTGCAATTACATGTCTATCCTTAAACCAAACCAATTGTGAACTTGGGGAGAACATAGTTGGATGTCTGTGGGAACATATCGGGAACAAGAAAATCCAATACCCCCCCCACCTCTTTTCCTCTCAAGAGAAAAAACCCACTTGGGGCCCCAAGGGACACCAAGTTGGTGAGAGGAAGAGGCCTATGATGACATATTAGTCAACTTCCAGCATACTAGTGGAAATGTCAGCACAATTTATTTGTTGGCCTTGCCTTGCTATGCAAGGCAAGGAAAAATTGTGTTTAGATTCATTATAGAGTATAGTAGCTTTAAGGGATTTTTATAGGCCCCCTAGGTAATAATAAATAATAGGTCTATTTTTAAATGAGGATTTTTGAAAGATGATGTTTTGGTTTGTGTTGAAACTTGAGAGATTAGTTATACAGTTATAGTAATATCTTGAAGGATTTTGGTTTCTTTTTGAGGATTTTTGGAAGATTATATTTTTGTATGGTGAAATATTTGAGTTTCCATATTTCTTCTTTTGTATTAAGGTAGTACA
>Ga0116227_10012135_pt1 | contig 14178 bp, 6 predicted proteins | sample S1TSphgellanicum_FD_89693 | JGI IMG/M metagenome (GOLD analysis project Ga0116227, IMG submission 89693) | Host-associated microbial communities from peat moss isolated from Minnesota, USA - S1T2_Fb - Sphagnum magellanicum MG | ecosystem: Host-associated > Plants > Peat moss > Unclassified... | reverse complement strand
GGAAGCCAAAAAACAAAAAATCCCACAACTCCCGCGCCCCCCCCCCCCCCCCCCTTCTACAAAACACACGACAAGGAACGGGCAGTGACTGAAAAAATTTCCAGGCACTGCTCGGATAGACAGACAGACACTGTAGCTTTAATATATATGATTGAATTGCATGAGTTGCATATGTATATGATTTCAGATATGGTGAATTGCATCTGTTGCAACTCATGCAACTTGTTCAATAACACTAATACCCATAAAAATATGTTGAGTTGCAAATGGTCATTGTAATTCAAAAACCCAGTTGTAAAGTTTTCATAGCATACCAAATGGATTCTGACTAAAAATAAGACCTTGGTTATGTAAATGTTTTAATAACAAGTGGAAAATGAGTTTACCAAGCCAAATATAGAGCTATTTTGTAATATTGAAATTTTTTTGGGTCTTGCTTGAATCCTCCCTATATTGGAATGTCTTTAAAAAAATTTCAAGTTTGTTCAAACTTGTGATGTTTTTATTTGTGATTTTATTATTGCCATCAAGAGTTTTGAAAAGGTTTTTTACTAGATGTATTGTGATGAGCAAACAAGGTATGGGCATAATGACTTTGGTCAGTTTTTGGACATTATGGACCATTACAATGATGTTTTACATCATGTTTGGGTTATTGAACCAACTTCACGAATTAAAAATGTAGCATTTCAATTTTATGGGTGGACTTACATGTTGTATAAATGATGCACACTAACATAGTGTTTGAATTGGGTTGCAAAGGTGGACGAGCTAATGGTTGTGTGAGAGGTAAAAACATTGTAGCAATGCCACTCATGGTGACATTGAGAAATTGGAATGAAAGTCTCCTTCATAAGAAATAATGAATGCCACTAACATTATTTACCTTCAGTTTTAGCTTTAGCCAAAAGTTGGATGAACAAACCTCTTTCTTAAAAATGACCATTATGTCCAATGTTATTAATTACAACAATGAAACCTTCCGTAAATAGTAACCCATGTTCGAAGATGTGGGCATTGTCAATTAGTAATCAAATTATTACTCACAAATTATTTGAATAGCTAAGGCTTGTTGAGCTTTCTATGGCAATGTTTTTGAGAAGTGTGAAGGATGAGAGGTGTTTCTCTAATTAGTCCTTGATTAAAAACAAGTTGAAAAACTAACTTACAATGCATCTAAACTTGATAGTGCAAATGTATGCATAAAAACATTACTTTGTAAATAATTTCTCATTTTTGGCACAAACCTTCTTTTGTGTCCATGGACACAAAAGAAGGTTTGGAGGGTAGCAAAACAATAGTAGACATTGCTTTTGCAGCAAAGCTTATTGCCCCATTTTTTAAACCCCATATTTGCTTCAAAATTTTGCCTTTATTGTTAGTTTTGATATGTATTAATATATAAGATGTTCTAAGTTATGTTCTTGGTTTGATGATGATTGAGTAATGCTGCATGAAATATTCCTGGATCATGATCCATTTGATGATGATTGATGATGATGATGGATCAAATGGTTTCATGATCCATTTGAATTGGGGTTCAATTTTCCCATGAGATTTTGCTTCTAAGTTCTATCCCCTAAAATTTTCCTTTTGCTTCAATTTCAAGATGTCAAATTTTTACTCTATTTCTCAACTTCTCACCATTTATTTTACTTGCAAGAGCATGCAGATGCCTTCAAAATTGAATTGAGAGCAACAGCAACCTTGTAGCCAACAACCTTCTAGCATAAAGAAAACACAAAATAACCACATTTTTTATCAGAAAATGAAAAGATCCCAAAAGAAAAATCAACTGATCAGTTTTACAGGCTATTATCACATGTCATCCCTGGACTGGAAAGCCCTAGCCACCAGGGCTACCATTGAAAATCCTTTAAGAAAAACCCTGACGCTAAAGTAAGCCTTGTACACCCGGAAGTGCATAGTATCCTTATTGTTCTGGAACATTTGAATTGAATGTTGCATTTTCGTGGAAGAAATCCATTTATATATATGTATATGGGGTATTCTAATGATCCATATTGCTATTAAATGCCCATTAGAAAGTGCTTGGATCTTCCCGCTATCTCAACTACAAATGTCTGCACTGCCATCATCTCGAATACAAATTATCTCCCTAATCAATGAACAAAAAGAACAGTGCATGCATGTACCTGATCAGCTGGGTTTTGTAACGGGTTTGTAACACGACTTGGTTTCAGGTCACCCGCAAGTGAATAGATGCTCCAACCATGCTTCAGAGAAGATTCATCCATGCCTGCTGTCTAACGTAATAATGAAAGTTCCAGAATCAGCAATACATAATTGTGGTTTTAAATTTGTGCAGGCTGCCACTTGCCTCAGACGTTGCAGAATGAGAGCAAATGCGTACTTTAATAGCTCACTTTTGGATAAGATTGATTTTCATGGCTACTTCTTAATAAGTGGGTTTGGAGCTCCTCATTTGGGTGTAGTCCACATAAAGATCAAACTGTAAACATGCATGTGCATGATTCTAGTTCAAAAACATGTAAATTTCAGTGTGTTTTTATATAAGTGTTCAAGTGTTTTTGTATGGGTGGTGTGTGAAAATTTAGTTGTGTAACTTATTTATGTGCTAATCAAGGTTTTTCTTTTCAATTTGATGAGGTTGGTGGACTGGCCACAAGAGGAATTAGCCAAATCTGGCTACATGTATGTCAAGGATAGAAGTCTATTATATTCCAAAATCTGCTGACTATTGAATTTTGGAAAAATGAAGTGAGAGAGGAAAGAGTGAGTTGAACTGCACACCATTGGTCACTTCTCACTTGAAACAATGAAAATACATCTAAATATACTACTCAGCCTTTGGTTTTACAGGCGAAATTTAGCCAAAAAGTGAAATTTAAATTTCAAATTTCAAAGTAGAAGTGATTTTCAAAGTTTTCAGTTGCCAAAAGTGGAAAATTGCAAAATTTCATGCATTTGGTTTTCATTGTGTAGCCAAAAATATAAAAGGATGATTAAAGATTTGTACTTTATATTTCTGGTTGATAGCCAGATTTGGCTAAATCTCCACAAGGATCATCACCACATTTCCTACATCTTCCTGTGGATGGTCGCCACTTTGGCTACAAACAAAAATTCCTAAAACAAGGGGTGTGTCACACTGTGGCCTTGCCATCTACATTAAAAAGCATCTTATTAAGGCAAAAGAAGAAGTCTGGTAACTCAAATATTTAACCATGCAAAAAATATAATCTTCAAAAAAATCCTCTAATAGAAACCAAAATCCTTCAAGATATTATAACTTGATAACTAATCTCAAGTTTCAACACAAGCCAAAATATCATGTTTCAAAAATCCTCATATAAAATAGACCCATTATTATTTCCTAGGGGCCAAAATCCCTTAAGCTACTACACTTTATAATGAATCTCAACACAATATGCTTGCCTTGGAAGCAGGCAAGGCCAACAAAAACTGCAACTACAAAGAAGAGGGGTTTGTCCGAGGGTTTGACTGATGAAACACAGCTTAGAAAGATAAGATAGATAGATACTTTGACTCTCACACAGGTCAAGGATCCAGGACAGCCAGCCTCCCGGGTGGGTTATTGTCAGTGTACTTCCCGGATTAATGGAACTTTGTTTCCAAGAAAAAATTGAAAGGCCGCGCGCGGCGCGGCCCGCCCCGCTGCCTGGCTTGAGGAATTTTGGGCCCCTGCAGGAGCTGCCAACATGCCTGGACGGACAGTGGACATGGGCAAACATGGGCATTTGGCAAAAGGTGGTAAGTAAGCAAGTAACAAACAAATCTTGCATTCGAATCCTTACCAACTTTTGGTCCCAACATTATTTGTAACCTGTGTGTCTCCATGTAGGTTGTGATCAACTCTGACAGTGCAACAAGAGCTATCGTGTTCGTCCTGCAGAGAAGTCAAGGACTGCTGTGTTCCAGACTCCAGTACTGATCAAAACTTTCCCAATATGCCAGCCAGTATAAGAGTCTATGCTCCTGAGCTGTAATAAATTTTCCAGCTCAACTCCTATGGGTACCATTATAAGTAGCATCTCTGCCTTATAGATTCATAAAGACCCTGCTCGGATTTTTCAGTTTAATCCAAGGGCAACTTACCCAGTGTCATGTTTCCCGTTTCAGAAAACAGAACGGCCGCTCGCTCCAGCAGTTATTCTGTTTTGGAGCGGTCATTCCGTTTCTAGGGATTACACCCCACTATTCTCATGATACCCATAGGAAAAGAAGGAAAGAAAAAAATCCGAGCAGGGCGTTATGCTCAGTAAAGCCCTTGGCCACAGGCCTTACCAGAGTTGGGCTTGTGTGCTCAACGCAGAGCTGAGTGTAAGCCCAATTCATGTAAAGCCCATAGGCCAACAGCTTTAGTGGAATCAGGCTAACTTAGTCCTGGCACTAAATAAGGGGTCGCCTTGACCACAGAATTGTGAGGTGACTGTGAGCAAAGCAAGATGGACTAAGGGCGATTTTAGACGAGGGTCCCAGGTCCAGGGACCAATGAATTCAAACAATCTTATCGGTCCAAAGCTTTCAATTGGTCCCAAGGCCTTTAGATAAGGGTCCCAGACCAAAAAGTGGCAAATTGAGGCTAAAACTACATGGCACCTGTTTTGGAGGGAAAATCAATTGGTTCAGATCACAAAACAGTGCTAAAAGGAGAGCTCCTGATTTGGAGAAGCAAGAATCAGGCTAGGGACCAAGGTAGAGTCCAACTCAAGGATTCAATTTGCTTCAAATAAGTCCAAATTGGTTCCTAGGAAATTGGACGCTGGACCCTCGTCTAAAGCGGGCCTAAATAAGGGTCTCCTTGACCATAGAATTGTGAGGTGACTCTGAGCAGAGCAAGATGGACTCGATGTAAGGAAAGCTACTGTTGGGATACAATCTATGACAACAGCGGCCTACTGGAAAGAGGCCTTTACTCATCACTTGCCAGATACAACAGATTCCCCTCATGATGATAAAAACGGTACTCATCTGACTCTGATATCTGATGTCTTTCATTACAAGCTGCTAACTGACATCTGCTAATTAGTCATGTAAGTTAGCTTCCGCCTGTTTCTTATTTTATTCCTTTTCTTTGTGACAAAACTGCAGACTACCAGTCCAGACATGGAGCTTAATATGTCGTTCACATGACAAACAATGGTAGAATCTTCAATCTCACTAGACGTCTGCACACTGGTCATGGTCACTTGATATACAGGCCTAATATGACAAGAACCAGGGTGGATGTTTTTTTGGCTGGCAAAATAAAAATTTCCCCCAAAAAGTGAAATTCAAATTTCAGAATGAAGTATCATTACTGGGATTATTAATTTCCAGAATTCGTAAATTATCCACATTTCTATACTTTATTCAACTAAGTAGTAGCCAGAAATTCAGAAGGATGTTTAAGATCTCTTTTAAAAACTTTCATCTCTTTTTTAATAGCCCAAATTTGGCTAAATCTTCCTATGATTGATCACTACTTTGACTCCACAATTTTTCTTTAAACACTGGGTGTTGGATGCACCTATGACCAACAACAACATTATATTGGAGGCCACCTACAAATCGGAAAATTGCATGTTATAGATGCAACAAGGTATCATTCACACTCATGGGTGTGCATTAGTTTCCCTCATATGAGTCTCACAGCTTGGAGGTACAAAGTCTCAGGCTTGCTTTTACTAGGGTAAGTTATTGATACCCATCCCAACACTCCCTCGGATACAAAGTCTAATGTAATGCCCCCACCATGGGGGCATTCCCCAAACAAGGAGCCCTAAGATGGGGCAATAGCCCAGTCTAGCCCACATTTCAGGAATGTTCCACACCCATGGGCCTTACCCATTGTAAAAGCAAGCCACAAACATCATAATGATCCCAAACAAACATAAGTAGAATGAGAGGCAATAGGAGGAAGCACCTATACTAGGTATATTAAGAGGCCTCTTAAATATGTATATACGCCTTAATGCTTTAAAAATTAAGCTGTAAGGCACTGAGAGAATTTTCCTAGTGTAACTTCTATGGAGGACACCTTATATTTGTGAGACGCCTCTTATGCAGGAGTGCACATTTCACTCTTTGAAATACTCACACTGTTTCTTTCTCCCCATGATACCCGATGGCTATCACAAGGAAGAATGAAATTCCTCATTGGTCTTTACACCAAGTAATGCCTAGAGAGCAAGGTGTTCTTGAAATAAGCGCACGCCCCAAACACCCTCAGAATGGTGAGTTCCTAAAATAGGTGCCTGCCTTGAGCCAAAGGGTATGTCTATTCTTGGAATGCACCACTCTTTGGGTGTTACCTTACATTTTTCTAATGTTTGTACCAATGCAAGTTTTAATAGTGAAACATATCACACATTGACATTTCTAGGGCAACATTCAGAGCGAGCTCAACATCCCAATAGAAGATTTGCAAAAAGTTGAAGGTTACCCTTTTGAAAATGTCTTTCAAAACATCAAAAATGAATAAACATGTAAAATTTGAAGTGTCACTTCTCTAAGTGTATTAATTTCTATGTCTTCAAATATAACTTGAAAATCTCACATTATACGTCATGATCCAAGTCATTTTGAGCTCACAACCAAAGTTAAGGCATGATAAAAGAAGCAAATTGAAAGAATGTCTCAAGATTCAAACACATTCTTACAATTTCAGGAGAGTGCTGAAAAGTGAATCCTGGCACCTTAAAGCATATTCCCACTTTGGGAATTGAAGTCTCATGATGTTCCAAAATTTTGGGATAAGATTTATAGCTTCAAACCTTGTCCAAATTGAACCTTTTTTATATTATTGGAAAGGTCATGAAAAATAAACATTGGTCACATTCCCCATTTGAAGATCTTAAACATTAATTATATGACTAATTGAATGGTTAAAAATAAAACTAACAATTTGACACCTTATCATTAAAACATCCAATAGATGTCAAAAAATTCTTAATTAGATCATGTGGTATCACATTGGAAAGATCTTTTCAAGCAATACAACTTTTATCTTGAAAGTTTTCAAATTAAAGTTCATATGCAAAAGTTATGAACCCAAACATTAATGAGATTCATAACTTGGTAATTTCAAGAAATTTTCAGACTCCAATACAAAAGTTTTAGGAATTTATGCCACTTCAATGTAGTCTTCAGTGCAATTGAAAAAAAAAAATTCGAGAGAAAAATGATCATTCCTCCCAAATCAAGGTTATAATTAATCATGTAAATGTGTGTCTAGAGTGATTTCATTCAAGCATCACTTTGGTTCCAATTTACACTAAGCACCTTCTTTCTTTATTTGTGCGTACCATAGTATATTTACCATTTCAGCAACAAAATGCCAAGTAATTAATTAAATTTGAAATCTTAATTTCAACATTTGGTTTTTTAAATCTAAAACTTTTGGCTGGTAATGATTATAGAAAATAATAACCGGGGCCTTGTCAATGTCATGGAATAGTCTAATGTGTCTAGATTGCCTCAATTTTAAGTCGTTGTCTTGGAAGGTTTGCGATTCAAAACCTAATAGTTGAACTTTTGATTTTATTAAAATTTCAACACATATAATAAATAAGATTTTCAAAAGTTTGGCAATTTTTATTTTTTTAAAAAATAATGCTAAAATGGTAAAGGTACTAAAGTATTGAATTCAAGATTCATCTTGAATTCAACTTATGAGTTCATCTTAATCCCATTTTGGAACTCCCATGCCTTTTTTTTTAATGGGAGATAACGAGTGCACCTTGGGTTTACAAAATTAAAATTGCCAAGGTTTTTTACCCCAATATATATGTTATTTAACCTAGACTAAGATTTTAGCTTAGGATCTAAACATGTTATTAAGACCCATGTAACTTGTAACAACTATTTAATTTTTCATGTTTTTATATGACCTATATTAATTTAATGTCAAAAAAGTTTGACGCACTTTTATAATAATGTTTCAAATACATTATGGGAACATTTGTATTAGTTTTGAAATGATTTTAATGAATATAGAGTACCCAAAAACATTTTTAAAAGAATATAACCATTTTTTTTGCTATTTAATCCTTTTTTAAAAATGTTTATGGGTATTATGTATATTCATTTTATACACACATGTACCTAATAATATAATGTGTTCTCTTTGAATTGTTAATCTAGTTCTACCACATTATCTTGATTAATTAACAACTTCTTAAACAAAGCACCAAGGAGGTGGGGTTGGGTCCTAATAACATGTTTGCATCCATTAACCTAATCTACATTAGTACATTAGTCCACCTAGGCTAGGCTAGCATTTTATTACTACTTGAATTTACCTTGGTAAGGTATGCATGTGATAGGTGGGTTAAAAGGTAGGTAACTAAGTAGGCATGTAGGTAAGGTAGGTTAACAAGTGGGTGTAGAGAATTTTGCTAACAAGCTAGGCTAAGTAGGTCACTAGGCTATGCAAATAGTTAGGCATTCAAAAATATATAGTTGTTATTAGCATTTGTGACTACAACAACGGATACAACAACGAAAATAGCTAGTGGCAAAAATAATGTATCTAATTTGATTACATAATCATGGAAGCATATGTGGCATAAACAACTACATTATATTTTTGAACCATGTTTTGGCATAGTGTTTGCACACTTCTTAGAAATGAATGTTTAATCTATGGATGTTATGTATGGAGGTGTCCCACTCTTGTAAGCAAATTGCATGTCTAGGCTTTGGCTTCTATCAATGTTTTCCCCTTTAATGTTTATAAGATTCATCATATCAATTCACATAGCTAGTGGTCTATTTTTAATTCTTACAAATAGAAATCATGTAACCTCAACATAAATTATTTTCTGATTCACAACATTGTTTAACACATCATTCAAACTTCTTTTTAAAGGTTACAACTTTGCCTACTAAGAGTTCTCAATTTGAATGCAGAATGAAAAAGTTACGAACCCATGAAGTTGCAAGATTCATCACTTATTAGTTTCAAAGATTCTCATTTTGGGAATTTTTTTTAAAAAATCATTTCCAAAAGGCTTCATGGGCAGTTGCAGCAAAGTATATTATAGGGATGATTTGTTAGAACCTCTTGCCAAGTTTTGGCCATGATGAATATTGTAAATATGAATTAAGTTGTGACTTTTCCATGCATTCTTTTGGCTCCAAATATAGTAATTGTCTTTTTCTCTTTGATTTGTGCAATTTGATATGATTTTGAGTTCAACTTAGGTTGTTTTAATTCCACCTTGAAATTCTCACACCTTCATACTTATTGGAAATTAAAAGGTGCACCTTGAGTTTACATTCCATTACAAAATTGAATTAAAGACGTTACTTACCACTAATACCACTTGATAAACATAGGGGTGCATCAAACGTTATTCCTTGAATTTATATTTATTTGATTTATTTATTTGTTATTATGTGTGAAAATATTCATGTCATGACCCTAACTTGGGGGTGCAACCAAGCCTTCAAATTGAAAACGAATTAATGTCCTTCCCAACATGAAGCCAAACCAAGTTGGCTCCCTTGTACTTTGGCCCAAAATGAATTCAAGGTATGACATGAATCAAATGAATTCAAACACAATTCCATGTGCAAGGAAATTAAGTGTAGTGTGGGGGTCAAGAGGAAGCATTCTCAAGACTATTAATGTGAATTTTCACTTTAAGAGTTTGACTCATTGAGAGTCCCAAATGGTTGGAACCTTATTTAAAGGATCAAAACATCTCCAAATAGAACAATTTTCAATCATTAAGAAGGTTTTAATGTGAGCTACAATGTGGTGGGCTTGCATTGCAAAAACATATTTAATGATTTGAAGGATTGTAATGGAATTAGAATCATGTGATTCATGTTCATTTGCTCATTTAGAATGTGATTTGACAAACTCAATGATGTCCAATTAAGGATTTTGATACAACATTGGAAAAATAAATTAAAAGGGTCATAAAACGTATAATCATATATCATCCCAATTAGACACATTTTGGGGAAATTAAAACTAACCTCTTCAAATTTTGGGAATTCAAACTTGCCCATGAATTTCAAAATTCCCATTTGTGAGAACTATGAGCAAATGCCATTAGGATATGCCACATTCATGATAACTTTCAAATTACACTATAGGGGTGAAGGCATTACAAAATTTAACAAAATATTACACATTTCAAAATCTAGTTTAAAATTGAATCAACTTTTGACTATTAGGGGTTAAATTACTAGATTAGAAGTTGGGGTTGGACTTTACTATTTATTGCAATAGTTTGATGATTGAAAAATTTTAATACTAAGTAGTAGCGCTAAAAAGGCATTACTTCCATTAGTTTAGGAGGTAGTTGATTCAAGCTTTAGTTATTTTAGTTAGTGTTCTAAAGGAGTGTGTTAGGGGGAGTTATGTGACTTGAGCTTAGCCACCAAATAAGAGCTTGGTTGACTTTGGAAAATAATTTAAGTCCTTTTTATAAAAGGTAGGTAGTATTAGTTCACCTATTTAAAGGGTTGTTTTTGGGCATGGAAAAAGAGAGTTGGAGTTGGATAAAAAATGTATGCTTAGATTTCTAGATAGAGTAGATCATACTTAGGCAAGGGTTACAATAGTGGTATTGAGTTACTATAATATACTTCCAACAACTTCGTAATGTGTGTGGGTGTGTGTGTGTGTGTGTAGATTAGACTTGAATAAAGGCTACAATAGTGGCATTAGGCTATTGTAATATTCCAAAAACAATATGCTAATGTGTGGTTGTGAAACAAGTGCAAAAATAATGGGTTTATACTTTCATTTTTGTGTATTACTTTTAGCACTTGAGTGTGTTAATTAAAGGTAGATATTTGTTTGGGTTGTTATATCCATTAATGTTCAATCTTGGTAGAAAGGCCTCTAAACAATCAATATTCGAATTGTTATTTATTGCTAAACTTTTGCCAAGGATTACAATAATGTTTTCTCAATGACATAACTCTTTCATAGTAAATCAAAATTGAACATTGTTTGTTCTAACAGGGTTTTTCCTCTAGGCTATAGTGGCTACTTGACTACAAAAAACCTATCCCTTGAAGATCTAAATCTAGTTATTCTATTTCTTTTGTTTTTTGACAAAACGTAGCCCTAGGACTATTAAAATATTTGGAAACTTGATTTTTCTTGGACAATATTTCATAATCAAATGAGGTTTTTCACATATGAACTTAAAGTCAAGTAACCTACATACTACTACATGTATTTTGACAAGTTTTCTTACCCAATAGGAGTAATTTGCTATTTTTCCCCTAGGAATTATGTCCTACTAGGTCCCTTTCCATCAACATATAAACATAAAAAAGTAGATTCAAAATCTATTTTTAAGTTCCATTATGAAGCTATTATGCACTCCCTTGAGTTTCTAGGAAGTTAAATATCAATTTGAGAAACTACCTAATAATAAAAAAATAACAAATACATTGACTTATTAGTGTGGGCTTTAAATATTATTTTTCAATAGGAAACTTAATGAAATACATATGTACTAAGTTACAACACAAAGATAATTGTGTTAAGTACATCATAATAATAAAAAGTATTAAAATATACTTGGCATATACTTGAAACAAAAGTTGATATCTACTTGCATTTGAAAAAATTTATTGAAAGTGTAATCCAACAATGTAAAGTTTGAAAATTGATGACCATTAATGAAGAAGTAATTTATCATTGATCATTAAATTAAAAGAATTGAATGTACAACAATTCATTATTATACTAAATATATTTTCATCTTACTTCTTTTGGGGCTACCAAGATGGTCAGATTTTTTACTTTATTTTGCATTAATAGGGAAAATAATCTTTTTAAATAATCTAAATCATGATGCTTGTCCAATGTGAGTTCATGCCTGTCATGTGTTGCAATTTGGCCACTTTTGGTTCCTTAACCATTCCTTTTAATGTTTGCACAACTATAAATTTTATTTTTTTTCATGTTTATTCATGGCATCCCATAATATATGGCTTGAAGTTTGTTTTGGATTTTTTAAAAATGAAAATTGTTACAATTTTGTATTCCGAATAGAGATGGCCCCTTTAGCAATCAATAGCCTTAACTTTGAAATTTCATAATTAAATTATATTTACTTAATTAATTTCCTAATAAAAAGCTAAAAATATAATGATTTCAAAATTAGTTTAGGAAGACCATTTCCAAGAAAATTCTTAAATCATGTTTCAAATTTGTGTTCTTGACCAAAAAGTTCAAGGAAAGGAATGAGCGTGATGTTCTTGAATTTTTTTATAAATGCAATGAATAGGAGCATCAAAATATATAATATTCTTGATATTCTTGAAATTTCAAAATCTATGGAACCTAATAAATGTATTCATTAAAATAATTTATGAAAAAAAAATTCAATGTTTCCTATGATTTTTGAAAGTTCAATGGGTCTAGGAAAATTAAGTTGTGACATTCTTCATGGCACCACCCAAGGATGGGTTTGCCCAAATGGGAATACTTTTGGACTATTTTTTAAATGCATTTGTTTTTTTTACTTTTCAGGATATATATATCATTATGTTCTTGAGGTGTGATTTTAATGGAAAGTAAAAAATATATTTGTTAAAACTTATTTACAACATACTTTACAAAAAACAAGTATATTCTTCATTACAAAAAATAAACTTTGAAACTATTTGCATTTCAATAAAGTAAATTAATTCTTTTTGAAATGATTTAAAAGTTGAAATTTTATGCACAACAATGAATAACTATGTTAACTTTGATTTTTCAATTAAAAATATTCAATTTACAACATTTTTGATCATCTACTTTCATCCAACTTTGACAAACTAATTTTTGTGTATAATTTATTATGCTTACTCCCTCAAATGTATTATTAAAATTAGAACTACCAATTTAAAGACATAATTTAACATTATTAATTTGAATTTCTATGTAATGTAGGTATTTATTTATGCATAATACATAACACCTTCAAAATTATGGACATTTGAAGTGAGCATTAAGGACTTTACAACTAATAATATATATATGTACATATATGGATTTCAAAATGGTCCAATCTTTGATACTATGATTGTTAAAGACTCAAATTTAGTTAGATAATATATGAGTAGGTTGGGGTAGGTAGATAAGTACATGGGAAGGTAGGTAGGTAGGTATGTGTGTGACCTCAACTTTGGGTATGTGACCAATTTTTGAGAGGGTCACACAATGGCCTTCCCAAGATGAAAAAAGTTGGATGTATCCAAGTGGAAACAGGACGCAACTAGGTTCATGACAAGGAAAATGCACCAAAAAAAAATGTCTTGGGATTCAAGCACTCTTACAGATGTGACAAAATGCAAAGGAGATGAATCCTAAGCATTCCCAAATGAGAATCACTTTCGAAATTATAATTTTGTAGTGTTTGAAATGTGTGGAACAAAAGTGTAGATAGTAAAAAAGGTCCAAATTGTGCCCCCGATACAACATTAAAAAGGTCTTTGGAGCAAGAATTTTTTTTGGAGTTTGCGTGTTCCAAAGACCTTTTTAATAATATGTATATATTGGATCATTTTTATTACTTGCACTTTGGGCTCAAAGATTCAAGACTCTCCAAAACTCTTATTCCCAAAGTGATTCCCATTTGGGAATGCTTGGGACTCACTCTTTTGCAGTCTCCCACACTTGTGGGAGTGTGTTTGAGTCCCAAGACATTTTCCTAACCCACTTTCCTTATCATGAACCTTTAGCCCTGGTCATGGCCCATTTTCACTTGGAAGTATCTTAATTCTTTCATCTTGGAAGGCCATTGTGTGTCATTCCCAAGAGTTGGTCACGCTCTCAAGTTAGGGCAACAACATTGTCCCATAGTTAAAAAGAAAGGTCAATACCTTCATTGTTATTATGAGGTTCAATTGTGAACTCTCATAGTTCATGCACTTTGGTTGAGCTTCCTTTGACATTTTTCATGCCAAGCTACTTTAACAAAATTCTTGGCGAAACTTCATGATCATTCGAGCCTATGTTGCAAACCCAAAACAAGGGTTGCAATTGTCACCTTGGCTTCAAGCTTGCATTCAGCCTATGTTTAGTGATTGAATCCCATCTTGGGGGGGGGGGGGGGTTTTAAAAGGGTTTGCCTTTTATTTTCCTTATAAATTTTCCCCCTTTTTTTTTTAATATTTAGGTTTCTTTTTTTCCATTTTCTTTTCCTTTCTTTTTTTTTTTTCCTTTGG
>Ga0116227_10012134_pt1 | contig 14179 bp, 1 predicted proteins | sample S1TSphgellanicum_FD_89693 | JGI IMG/M metagenome (GOLD analysis project Ga0116227, IMG submission 89693) | Host-associated microbial communities from peat moss isolated from Minnesota, USA - S1T2_Fb - Sphagnum magellanicum MG | ecosystem: Host-associated > Plants > Peat moss > Unclassified... | reverse complement strand
TCCCCTCCCCCCCCAACCCAGAACCCCCCCCCCAAAAACTCCTGAAAACCCCCCACCCCAACCCAACAGTCCACCCATCCTGAAAAAGATATAAAAGGACCCACCCAAACCGCCTCACTCACCAATCCAGAATCCCCAAAAAGAAAAAAAGAAAGAAAAAAACTCTTGCAACCCACACCCATTCACCCACCCAACTCACCCACCCTCAAGAGAAAAGAAGAAGAAGAAAGAGATCTCCTCAATCCCTCTCCCCTCCAAAAAGGTGGACGGTCAAGTCTCTTAGTTTGTGAAACTCAAGACGAGTTTGTAAAACTCAAGATGAGTTTGTGGAGATCTCTATTGAGTGGATAAGGTGGTGGGTAGGTGGCCTTTCATGGAAATGCATCCTAAGAGGCTCTTTCTATTGCAGGCTGCAGAGCCAGTCACATAAATAACCTGGCTTCAGTAGAGGCCATAAACCTTAAAGTTAGGAAACCTTGCATATGTAAGAAATCATTAGAAATCTGACAAATTAATAAATTATCCCCAGAGAGAGAATGCAAGTAGTGTTCTGTTGACATCTGGCTTCATCAAATGGGTAACATAAAAGACAAGTCAACCACAATCATGTGAAGCCGATCAATACCCAAGTACTCAAACTATTTCTTTATGATATACCGAACATGGCATCACAATTGTAAGGGGGACTCATCACCAGCTAACAAGTGGCTACAGACTACGGAACAGGTTTGAGTGTGTGATGGTTATATCATGAATAGAGGTGGCCCGACTATTCAGAACCACCAGTGTGCACAAACCTGTTACCAGACATAACCAATTATACAAGCTCACAGGTTATGGGAGACATAAGAATGTGAGTTATGAGGTTTAGCCAACTAGCAACCAAAAACATGCAAAAAATAATCAAGGAGATATGAAAATGTCAAAAGTTGAGATGATACATGACATAATTCGGAAGCTCTGGTCCAATGGTATGCTGCCACATTAGTGACATGCTCCTTACAATTGGTTATATATATATAATATGTGTTCAATTTTGTGATGTCCCCAAAGTGAAGATCCATGGATAAGAAGATTTAGCCAAATGGGCTACAAAGCAACATATGAAAGAAAAAACATTTATGCACCCTTCTATGTAGTTCACTATCTACTATTAGGTTTTCTAAGTAGATATGTAGGTAGGATAATAAGTGGTTATTAGGTAAGTATCTTATGGGTGTACATGGTCAGTTCATGGCCAAGGTACCTTCACCTTGTTGAGTGAGGTCTTTTAGTGGCCATATTAAACTCAAGAAATGTTAGATTTGGACTCAGAGATCCTGATTTAGTTCAAGCATGGGACATTTATAAAATTTAGAAGCAATTTAATACAAATTTAGGATTTGAACCATGGTACCAGTTATTTCACCCCAATGGATTGAGTGTGGCCTCATAGAGGCTATATTTAACCAGGGAAATGTTAATTTTTGCACTGAGAGTCAAGAGTTAAGACCCTGATGGATGGTAGGATATTCATAATGTTGAAAAGCAGCCCTAAAAAATTTTAAGTATTAAATCATGGTACCTACAATGTTGTTGGTGGTATGAATCTTAGGTTTTCATTAAAGGCTACTATATAAAAAAGGAGCAAAACCAGCAATTTGGCCCTTCAGAGGCTTTAGGGAAATTTAGGGTTTTGGTTATCAAGAACAGTTTTGAATGCTGGGTATGGCCTTACATGGGCAAGAGGATTTGGACTTGGGTTATAAATCAAATACTTTGTAAACACACAAAATTATGACTATAACCATATCCAATATTTTACCATAGTTCATAGTTGTGCTCTAAGTTAAAGCTATCAAATGCATGTTTGGAATTCATGAAAAAAGGACCTCAAATAGCAACATGGTTCATGTAGTTGAATGCCAATTCAAACTAAACAAAATGAAAAATTTCAAATCTTCATCAAGCTCAATATCTTTCAAAAATGTAAAGTGTGAAAGGTTGAAAGAACAATGATGGAGAGGTTGAAAAGGAGAGTCATGACTGTATGTGACATTCAAATACTCTCTTACATACTCAAGAACTAGACGTCAATGAATGAATTTGATGGGCAGGAAAGGTCATGTTGCAAAAGCTTTTGCTTGAAAAAAACCATTTGTTTGGCAAGTTTTTATAATTTTGTCTTAGGAACCAAAACTAGGCTAACCCTTGTCCCTTAAAAACCTTGTTACCCACCCAACACCAAACAGTAATGAGGGTACAATAATGATTAATGACAATTTGCCAAGTTGAATGGAATGGGTTCTATTCTCTATCCAACCGGGGTTTTCTTTTTTAATTTTGTGGTTTTGAAAGTTTTGTGAAATTTCCAAAATTTTAGCAATTTTTTTTTTCTAAATTACATTCTTTAAAAAAATTTCTGAAAAATTTCAAAGGTTTGTTGTTGCCATTGTGTGAAAACGAAGCCTCCTCCCTTCATGGGCCAAATGTAGATATTTGCATATGAACACCCTAAACCACAATGTGTGACTTGAACCAGGCATCCTATCACACATATGAAAAAGCTAACTACCTACCCAAAACACTTTAGAATCCCATCACTTGGAGGTTGGTAGTCAAAAGTTATCAACATTTATGCAAGGTAAAAATATGATCATTGATCATGGATGCAGTGGAGACCATGATGTTGGTTGGGTTTGGTGTTGAGTGAGAGTCCAGACATAAAAAAAAATCAGATTGTCATAACTAAGTTATGAAACTCCAACCATAAATTAACCAAAGCACCCAAAAAAAAAAGGGGGCAGGGGAAACAAGGAACAAAATTGAAAGACTCATGTCCAAGAAGACAAATGAACCATCTAAAAGAGCAGACAAAGAAATGAAAAAAGGACTCAGTGCCAAGAGCCAAGTTTTCACATACTTTTGAGAGAAGGTGAATTAATTCTTAGGCCGTTGGCAATTAACTACCTTCAAAGTCTTCATGATACCTTGTCTTTTGAATTTACATATGAAATTTTTGAACAAATCATTCCAAATTGGACACATGATGCCCTTCAAAAAATTTATGACCCATTTGTCAGTCTAGCAGTAAATGAGTGCTTGATTAGGTGGATAAAGGAGCTGAAGAAGTCCTTCCTAGCTAGCTAGCTATTGAAGGCAATTGATCAACATATTACCGCCTTCTTCTTAGGAGATCTATGCATGAAGATAGGTTTATGTTTGTTGGCCTTGTAAGGCAGGGATATTGTGTTGAGAATCATTATAGAGTACCGTAGCTTCAAGGGATTGTGCCTCTTAGAAACTAGGTGAGATGATTCATCCTAATTTGATTGTAAAAATTTCACTTTCATCATTTGACAATTTGGTTTCTCAGCCATCTCGTCAAATGTGTACCCAACCCAAGTGACTTTATCAACAATACAATAATCCACAATATTAAATTTAAGATTATTTTTCAAAAATAGTTATGGCACCCATCATATGCAAAAATTCATGTATTTTTTTCAAAATGTGACAATGTGATTGAAAACATTCAAATGCACATGTCGCAATGAGTTTTTAAAGTTTGGTTTGAGATTTTGCATGAATGTGAAAAATAAATATGAAAAGGGAATTATTTGATCACCTTTTTTTTTTGGAGAAAAAAATCATTAGATTTGCAAAAAATTGAAAATCATGTTGGAACATTTCTTTATTGGTTTTGGTTTGGTAACAATTTTTTAAATGTATAGATATGTTCCTAGAACATGCCATCATTTAATGTGAGATCCCTTTTAGCTTTCTCACAACCAATGTGATGTTACAAAATGAATGAAAAAAAAAAGTCACGACAAATTTTCTTTTATAACAACATGATGATGTATATTAAAATAGATTTATTTTTTATTTTCCCCCCTAGCTATGACCAATTTATCATATAATATCAATTGTTGATATTAAAATTAATGGCAGGGCCATTGTGTATAACACAACTTGTTTTGTTTGGTTGGATGTGATGAGACCCTAACCCTCTCAAGTTGTGAGCCCCTTCCCTCCACTTTTGGAAAGTCCTCGATGATCAATGGTTCGCATTTTGTTTTTGTAAATTTTTTACTAAGGGAGCAAAAGTTATTGAATTTTGAGTTATTTTTATCTAAGGGATTTTTACTTTTTAATTTATAAAAATCAATATTTCGATTCCATAAGATCTCTGAAGGTAAGCCCACTTTGATCAGAACAATATTGGGATGGGTGACCAAGCATGAGGTTTAATATACTTGGTTCAATGGCTCACAATGGCCCACTAGTGGTTACTTAGATGTCTCTCAAAAACATGTTATATCAATGATGGATTATTATTTATTTATTTACTTATTTATTTATTTATTTATTTGTAATGAACTCAATTTGCAGAACCACTCATGAACAAATGTCATAGAAATTTCACTAATTTCAGGTATATGCCCCACTCCAAGGGCAAATATTTGGTTTCATCTTGGTAACCAATTCTGTCGGAAATGGGTCTCATATATTGGCAGATAGGTAGGAAAAATAGACAACTTCTAGGTAAGTAGATGGTTTATACATAGCTACGGGCTGCTTTTATTACCTACCTACTAACAACTTGCTTGTGGTTGTTAGTGGGTAGGTAGAAAAAAAAGGCAACTGAGTTAACAACCATGGTTAGCTTGGGAACTGGAACCCAACAGAGAACTGTTTCCTGATCACTTACCCATTCATCCTTCATGGTGCGCTGGGGGGTGTTGGTTCATTGTGGTCTGCATTTTGTAGAACCATTTAATAAAACATTTAAAATTAATTCTTAAACTTAAAAAATATTCAAATTGAAACTGCACATGTCTGTCCAAGTTAAATATTTACAAATAAAAGGATTACAAGGAATAATTGTGATATAGTAATCAGTGAAAAAAAAATCACAACTAACACAATCAACAAATTGATTATGGGTACCAATTGATGAAGGGTATGAATAGCTCCAAATATGTAGCTGGCCAACATCATCAACGGAAATGCATAATTCATCCTTTGGGGGAAGGATTAGATATAAACCCTAAATCTGGGAATTGGGCAAAATTTCACCATTGGTTCCATCTGGTACTCACCAATTCACTTTTTCTCAACGTAGTTTCAGATCTTGTTAGGTTTAGGGGTTTTGCTTTTCATCATTTGAAGCTCATTGATGTTAAGCTTTCCTCTTCCTATCACCTTCAAACTTGTTGCTTTCAATCAATTGTTTGTTTTTTCACCACCTGCCTTTGGAATTCTACAAGCTATGATTTTCAAATATCTTTCTCATAGTACTTTTCTTGCAATTTTCAAGTAAGGTTTCCTACCTTTATTGTTGTTCGTGATTGTCGAGAAATGTTTGCTTCATGTGTTTTCGTTTCTTGATAGCGTTGATTTTTTTGTTCAGGTTTGTGACAAATCTCCACAATAGTCCTTTCAACAACTTCAACTTCCAAACCTATATTTTATCATTTCTCTCCTTTTTTTTATGCTATAATTTTTTTATAACTTTTTTTGTGTTTTTAAATTTCTTTTTTGTGGTTTCGGGTGGAGGGCCAAAATGGTTAGGGCACTAGTCAAATCTTTTTCTTTGGTCCCCTGGCTACACCTTTAGTTAGGCTTTTCATGGTTTTCATGTTTACATTGAATCCCACCATTGTTTAAATGTGTTGTTGCTTTTCATATTTGTAGTGCATTTCCATGTTAATGTCCAATCTCTTCAATTTGGTTTTTCTCTTGTTGTTGTTGTTAATCCTTGTGTTTGTTAGTTAGACTTTAAACTTCAAACTTCCATGGTGTTCTCTTCATGTTTGTTATTCAAGGTAAGCTCATAAGTTTTTTCACAATATTATTATTACTATTGTTGATGTTTATTCATGTATATTTGGTTTAAACTTTTAATGGATGACATTCTTCTTTACAATTCAAGGTTTTTTCTTTGACCCTCTTCATTTATTTTTATTGTTATTGTGCTTGTGTTATAAATGAAAGGATTTATATCATAAACATTTTTGGTCATGATTTGATAATAATAATAATGTGAAATCTATTTTTTCATAAGTTTGTATTATTAAAACATAAATGTCATGTGTATAAAACATATGAAATGTCAATGAAAATTAAAAACTTGTGAACAAATTAAGTAATATTAGAGAAAAAATCATGAGAAATATGTTATGCATTTCCTGGCTTCCTATGTTACATGCACAACATCTTTTGATCTTTAGATGTCTTGTGGTGGACATGACACTTTTGCCATGGTTATTAGTTTCAATAACAATTTATGAACACCCACACATATTACAATGAATTTTTTTTAGGTGCTTAACATAACATGTGCAACAATGGCAAACTAGATAAAGGTCTTGTTAGATTCATTTAGTTTACTTGACAAAGTCATTACTTATGTCAAGGGTGAAAGGTTTAATTTAAGTATGTTGATTATGGCATTCATAAATGTTATTACTTGTTTTTTCTTTCAATTATGCAACCCATTTGTGGCTCATTGTTTCGGCCACACCATGCGAAAGTCATGTCAATATTCATTTGATGATGGCAAAATAGTAGGAGAAAAACCAAGGTTTTCAATTATGGTTTTGACTACATTTCAACTACATTTTGAAATTGAAAAAGTCACTTCCAACTATATAATTTTAAAAAAATTCAACATGATGTTTTCTACTGCCTACCAAAATAGTTGACAATGTTGAGTCGAACCCACAACATAGTTGAAGCCTACTTACACGTGTCAATTTTTCAATTAACATTGAATTGACAAGATTTTAGTTGAAAGCGACAGACCATTTTAGTTGACAATTAATTTTCAACTTCTGGATGAAGCTAATCCACCTTCATCCATACCTCAAAATTAAACTTTCAATTATTTTTCAACTTCAGGAATTATCATCAGGGGTAACCTCCCATTGGATGAACTTCATCCACTAACAACCATGACATCATCAAATAATGAGTTGAAAATTCAACTACATCCTAATTAGGTCATCAAATTGTAATTTTAACTATTTTATAACTAGACCAATCAAAGAATCTAACCAATAGTTTGTTACCACATGGCCCTACTCAGAATTATGTCTAGGCAAATAATCTAAACAATAGTTTGTTGACACGTGTCCCTACCTAAAATTATGTGTAGGCTTAGGTCTAAGTATGTAAGTCCACCTAAAAATAAGTAGATAAGTAGCTACCTACTAGGCCTACTTATTTATATAAACCTTCTTAACCTAAACCTAGGTAGGTAGGTAGGTAGGTAGGCATAGGTAAATAAATAGACCATAGTGTTATTTAGGTTTAAGGTAAATATGTAGGCTTCAAATAATTGTTTTTTTCACCACGTGGCCTTTAAGGTCAAACCTTTTTTATTAGTTTGTCCTAGGTGCCAACTTCACCTTTTGAAAACACTTGGTGCACCAACTTCATTATGTAGTTTACAAACATGCAAGCTATGACAAACAATATGGGATAAAAATTATAATTGCACTCTAATTGATATTTTGTTTCAAATGTTTTGAAGAAAAAAAATTTAAACCCTTTCTAATTTGAAACCCCATACCTTTTATATTTTAAGTCTGTTTTGAATGATTTAAAAAAATATGGGTGCATCAACTAGTGATTTACAAGACTTCTTTGAACTCAAAATGCAGCAAAGTAATGAGAAAATAATTTTATCCCAACATTTGAAACTATGATATTTTGTTTCAAATGTTTTGAAACAAATCAAAACTTTTCTAGTTTGAAACCCCATATCATTTTCATTTTAGATCCATTTTGAATGATTTAAAAAGCTCTAGGTGTGCTAATTAGCGATCTACAATATCTCTTTGATCTTCAAATGTAACAAAACAATGAAAAAAAAGTTTATTTCGAAATCCAAAACTGTGATATTTTGTTTCAAATGTTTTGAAAAAAAAACTTTAAAACTCTCTAGTTTGAAACCCCATATATTTTTCAATGTAAATTGGTTTTGAATGATTTAAAAAACTATGAATGCACCAACTAGTGATTTACAATATCTTTTTGAAATTCAAATTCAACAAAACAATGACAAAAAAATTTATTTCAAAATCCAAAATTGTGATATTTTGTTTCAAATGTTTTGAAAAAAAAACTTTAAAATTCTCTAGTTTGAAACCCCATATCTTTTTCATTTTAAGTTTGTTTTGAATGATTTTAAAAACTATGGATGTGCCAAATAACGATCTACAAGATTTATTTGAAATCCAAATGCAACTAAATAATGACAAAACAATTTAATTCCAAAATTTGAAACTATTTTAACAAATTTATCACCAAACATGAACCCCTTTACACAAAACAATTTATATCTTCCTTGTTTTTTGACCAAATTGAATTTTTTTATAACATTGGAAATGTTAAAGGAAGATTACAAAATTTATTTTAACAACAAAAAAGGAGCAATGTGTAAAAAATCAACTTCCTTTGAAATCTTAAGTGTAGGTGGTAGGCCTATTTACCTTAGTTGAAATTAAGTTATAATTTTGGATTTGAAACTAAATGCTTTTGTCATTGTTTTTAGATTTGAAAAAGGTTTTATAAATATCTAATTGATTCACCCATAGGTTTTTAGATTGTTCTTGAAAGAATCTAAAGATGATAAAGATATAGGGTTTGAAAGAAGAAAGGGGCTTTAATTTTTTTCTTCAAAACATTTGAAACAAAATATTAATTAAATTACAACCACAATTTTTATTACATGGTGCTTACTTTTTACTAATTTAGGGCTAACCATCTAAGATTAATTAAATGTCTAATATCAACTAGAGTGCAACTATAATGCACCATAGATCTACTTGCAATTTTTTTTCAAAACATTTGAAACAAAATATCACAATTTCGAATGTTAAGATATTCTTTTGTTGTTTTTTTATTGCATTTGGAGGACAAAAAGGTCTTGTATATCCCTAGTCACGGGTTTTTAGATAATTTAAAATGGACTAAAAATGCTAAAAATATGGGGTTTAAAAAAAAGAAGGTTAAAAAAATTTCTTCAAAAAAATTGACACAAAATATTACAAATGTCCTTTTCCTCCTCTTCATGTTTTTTTCCTTGTTCTAAAGAAAATTTGTAATCCTTCAATTTGCAATTCTAATAACATAAATATCGTTATTAATTTGGTTAAAGAATGAAAAACATATTAAATTTTGTAATGGTTCTTAGGTTTGTGTTCAATGTTGGGTGGTTCCAAGTATGTAAGATCCAATTATTAATTAAACTAAAATAACAATTACTTATAATAATTAATTATTTTATTCTACCTACTAATTATTATAAATAATATTAACTAATAAGGAATAATCTTCATAAAAAATTTAATTTATTGTAACGAAATTAATAAAATTTTAATAATATAAATTATTTAAAGATTGCCTTAACTATAAAAATTGGGGAAAATACATGCATTAATTTAATAACATTATTATTTTCAAATGTTAAATTTTAATTAGTTTTAAACTAGGATAATTATATTTTTATAATTTAAATAATTAATAATATTATAGTATGATTTTAATTTAGGCAAATAATCAGTAGTTAATTCTTATTAATTAATTTAACATACATGGTGCTTAAGCTTGGCTAAACTAAGGCTAACCATCTAAGGTTAATTAAATGTCTAATGTGACACGTAAGGTACATTTAAGGCTAAACCATGAAACACCTAAACTAGATTAGCTAAACCACATACTTAAACCTTTGGTGCATGCCATGTGTGCAAGTATTTAGTATTTGAAGAAATAATTATTTAATATTTAATTATTTAATAAATTCACAAATCAAATTAATTGGTAAATTTTTATGTATTTAATTATATGGATATTACTAATAAAATAATATAATAATTTATTTGTTAAAAATTTAAATAAATTACTATTTTACTTTAAAAATTATAATGATCAACTAATTAAATTAAAAATAATTAGGTTTTTAATTGATTATATAACAACTAATTGGTAATTCTTGAACATTAAATATAAATTATTAATTTTGTAACTTATTAAATTAATTTATAGATACTAAATTAGTTCTAATTAATCATTAATATTAAATAATTAATATTTGTTAATTATTAACCATAATGATATAGTTGGGATAATCCAATTTATAAATGAGATGATGCCGGATTTTTAATGGCCAACTTACGACACATGTTAATGAATAGCAATGAACCATTTGTCTTCCCATCACAAGTCCAACAAGTTTTTTATTTTGATGATTCTTCCAACCCATGGTGGAAGGTTATATTGCATAAGGAGCCATGAAGTAGATGCATGTTCCTAGACACCTATGGAAAGTACATTAACACAAATGAATATGGAAATGTGTTGGATGCGAAGGGCAATGCCAAATGCACCAATCACTCCAAGTAATGTTGGTGCAATATTCCTTTCTAAGGAGGAGTGATTATTATTCAATGAATCAAAACACTTTAACCTTGAAAAATAATCCCAAGGAAGAAATTTGAGGACATAAATGTTTGTTTCAATTAGCAAGGACACATCAACTTAATGTCCCACACTTTTTAACCATTCCAATACCATGCCCAATGACTTTAAACAAAGACGTTTGTGTTTTCCCACTTCTAATGTCTTATCACATCTGAACACCATGAAATGGAAAATTTTCCAACAAACTTAAGGCAAGGTGTAGTGTAATGAAAGTTATTGACTTCAATATTTAAGGGTTTTGAAATTATAAAAATTGAAAATTAGTCACAACAAAATTGTAAAAAAGTCGTAATTAAGTTAAACCTAAAGTCAAATGAAAGTTGAACTATAGTGGAAAACACAAACATTATTTCATTCATCAAATTTTCCAACGTTCATCCATTCATAAACAAGGTTAATCAAGATAGTGAAATGGTCGACATGATAGAACTTGACAAATTTTGAAAATGGATCTCTCCATTATAGCTCGATTATGAATTTATTAATTAAAAATAAAAATCAATGGTTAATTGGCAACAATGGTCAACGTTGTACACTTACCAACTTAGTCAAAAAGTCGATAAATTGAAATGTGAAACATGCCATGTGGAATTTGTTGAAATAAATATAATTATGTAGTCGAAGGCAAGTTGAACCCAACATGTAATCAAAAACTAGTTGGTTAAAAAATGGTTTTAATCTCCTAGTGAAATTCGTCTAGATTTTCAAAAATGAATTTGAATTATGTTTAAATGTCATTGTAGAAGAATACAACTTGGACAAAAAAAATGGGAAAAGGAAACAATAATGAAAATATTCTTACATTATTGTAAATGTCACAACCTTAGCCTTGGGCTTGCGACCAAGGCAAAGGCCTGCAACAATGCGAGCCAAAAGTGAAGCCTGAAAGTCACATTTTATGCTCTCGGGAGTGTAAGAAAGTGAACAAATGAACCCCACACTCCCAAATGACCTCCCATTTTGGGAGTTAGACTTTCGATGGACTCTTAAATTTTCAAAAAAAAATTACAGGGTCAAAATTCATTGGATTCAAGATTTCCTTATATCATTAGAAATATATTGGAATGTAGATGTCTAAAATAGGCACGCATGACCCATTTGGATACTTAAAACATAAGTTATGGCCAAAACAAGGGTTGGGAGTCAAATTGCCAATTTGACTTCCGACCACTAAAATTCAGGAATCGCCTTGATTTACTTGGGCTCAGGTGGCTTGCCACATATCATTGGAAAATCCTTAATAAGAGCTACGACTTTGCTTTAGACCCCACTTCAATCAAAGGTATGCACAAGAAATTATGGGTTTCCAAAGTGACAAGGAGTCCTAATTTTGAGAATTTTGAGACTCCCAACTTGGGAGTCCCAAGACAAAATGATATTTGGTGCAAGCCTTGTGGCCAGGCACAAAGAATAATTTAAAGGGGAAGGTGGTGACTTCCCTCAAGTCTGGGCCGTGGTGAATCTTGTGAATCCATGTTTGCTCGTGTCTTGTCTGTGCATAAAAAATGCTCCAACTATGCATTAACCAACTTGTTATTTGGTTTGTGCAAGTCCGTGTGAATAATTGACCTGCTTATTGTTCATCTTAATTTCTATCCTGGAGCTCCAACATGCCCCTACACCTTTGGAATGTTGCGAATCAGGGAGCGTACCCCAACTCCTTATCTTTTGTTGTTGTCACATTTGAATTCGTAATTGAATCTATCAAGGAGTTTGGGGGTGCGTCAGTAAGGTTGCCAATAAGGATGCTGAAAATTCATATGAAGATGTAATTTGCATCATGAATCATCATGTGTCAAAAAACATTGGAATATCAATTAAATGTAATCTCCATTTGTTATGAGCAATAATAGTTTTTACATTTGTCATCACAAGTCCCAATGTGTCAAACTTGGGGTGTTGTTGAAGCTATTACAAATATCTTATTGCTAGTGGTTAATCAATGTGTACTAAACCAAAATTAGAGCTCTTGGTTGTTGTCAAATGCATTTGCTTTTGCTTTCACCTTGTGCATTTCAATGAAATTTAAAATGAACATAGTTCAAGCTTTGAATCAACTTTTGATTTGGATTGACTTTGACTTATAATTAACAAAGTTCAAATTGAAAATGATGACACAAATGAAACTTTTTAGCATTCTTTAATTCTTATATTTTTGCAAAGACATAATATCTTTGGTCATCATGTTGGACCCTTGTTTCAAAAACATGAAGGTCATACAATATTATGTGGCTAATATTTATTGTTGAAGTTATTGTAAAATATGATGTTAAAGTTATATATTTGTTGTTGTTGTAAGTATATTAACATCTAAACTTTATGACAACATCAATAAAACCAACGATGTTGTTGTGCCTGGGTAGCTTCGACACAAATTATATATATTTTGTTTTGTCATAAAGGTACTGAATGTTGAAAATCTTGGAAATTCAATCAAGATAGGTGGGCAAATTAAAACCCACAATTAATACAATGAAATATAAAAGCCTTTCATTAGTCTACCCAAAAGCACAACAAGAAACCAATGAAAACATTAAGACTTTTATTGAATTTATCCTTATATGTTGTAATTTTCAAAATTAAAAACTCAACAGCTGAATCAGAATCTTCAAATTATATTAACTATTTGGCACATAGATGCTGAAGCTGCCAAGGTACTATGGTTGTTGAAAATGATGATTATTTTTTCAATAGATTATTTTTGTTGATGATGTAATCATGTAACCTTGAAAAATGAATTACATATCTTCAAATGGTTATGTGTACGATTGGTAAAAATTGATAATTTCTTGGGTTAGTGGATGACACATGTAATACAATTTCCACACATGTTTTTAATTTATTTGTCAAGTACTCAACATAATAGATTCACAAATTGGGATTGAAAAAAATTTCAATGTTGTTGGCATTATCACAAAATTTTCAATGATTTAGGCTTGGAATTGACAACTTGAATCACTTCATTTCTATTATTAAAAATTAGCCTAGTGATGTTCGTGTAAAGTGTGAATGAGTCAAAAAATCACTTTGAATGATTTTCTCACATGTGAAAACATTTTGATTGAGGAACATAGAAAGCACATTGAAGAATAAGGTCTTTTTGAAAGGACTTAAATTTCAATTGTTTTCAAAATATCATATGAACAAATCATAATTCAAAAGTTCATTTGAGTTTTTTCATGATTTGTGATATCTACAAATCAAATTATATTGTTGTAGGAATGTTAATTGTAAACTTCCAATCATGAGGTGGGAGAAAATACAATTGGAACATTCAAATAGATAGTTGGAACTTAAAAAAAAGGTTATATAATTTGTGTAACATTTTTGTTATTATGTTGATGAGTGAAGGCAATAACTCAAAAGTTTTTTGGTTTTTTATAGTTATGTTGTTATGTTGGTGTGTGAGGGAAAAATCTTAAAAGTGTTTTGGCTTTTCTTTTATGGGTTTTGTTGATGCATGAAACATCCTAAAAGTGTTTTAATATTGATTTTTGGTTTTGTTGTTTTGTTGATGCATGGGAACATATAATAGATGTTTTTACATTGATTTTTGGTTTTGTTGTTCTATTGATGCATCAAAGCAACAACTCAAAAGTCATTTGGCATTTGCTACTATTGTTATGTTGACACGTGTGGGGGGTAGTAATTCAAAAGTTGTGTTTTTGTGTGTGTGTTGGGGGGGGGGGGGGGGGGGGGGGGCGTTAAT
>Ga0116227_10012133_pt1 | contig 14179 bp, 13 predicted proteins | sample S1TSphgellanicum_FD_89693 | JGI IMG/M metagenome (GOLD analysis project Ga0116227, IMG submission 89693) | Host-associated microbial communities from peat moss isolated from Minnesota, USA - S1T2_Fb - Sphagnum magellanicum MG | ecosystem: Host-associated > Plants > Peat moss > Unclassified... | reverse complement strand
GATATTTTTTATTATAAAACACAATTAATATTATTTGTTATATATTTGATGTGTGTAGAATTTTTTTATTTTTTTTTTTTTTTTTGTGTGTGTGTGTGTGTGTGTGTGTGTGTGTGTGTGTGTGTGCTTTGGCAAGCATTTTTTTCCCATCTTCTTGTGCAATTTTCTTGTCATCTAGTTTATTGGTTTATTTCAAACATTTTTTAATGTTGTCACATGTGTCTTGAATTTGGAGGCCATTGCATGTCACAATGTAACATGTTGGTTGTTGTTTTGGTTGTAAGTTTATTTGATGATCTGTTGACAACAAAATTATGTAATTGATTCAACTTGAATCCAATTTTTTGCACTAATTATATTGGACTAGCTGAAATTATATATTATATTTCAATTATTAAGGTAACAATCTTAAATAATGTAAAAATTTTATAGGTTGTAAACTTTAGAAATGATTGGCTTGCAAGTTTGTAGTGAGTTATAATTAGTGTTGGGCAATTTTCACTAAGACCTTCAATTTTCACAAGGAGAGTCAATTGTACCACCAAAGGTGATAATTGGTTTGAAAATCGAAACAACAATTCTCACCCAAGTGAAAACCAAACCCAATGAAAACTAGCTTTTTTTAATTTGGGAAAATCAAATCTATTATATGAAAAAACCAAACCTTGATTTTTAGGTTAGTGGTTAAATCATGGTTAGTAGATTGTAGGTGGCAATGCCTAATGTGGAAAAACCCTTTTGGTGTTAACGTTACTTTTGCTACTACTTGTTCATTTCGTTGTTTTTAATGTTATTAGTTTGTCACATTGTTTCTAATGTTGGTTTGTGACATTGTTGGTTCATTTTGTTGCTGTTGTTGTTATTAGTTTGTCACATTATTTTTGTTACTAGTGATTTGTTGTGTCACTAGTTCATTGTGTTGTTTCTATTGATGTTGGTTCATCGCATCATTAGTCCTCCTACTAATTCATTGCATTACTAATATTGTTGATGGTTCGTGCATTGATGGTGGTGGTGTTGGTTTGTCATGTTGATAATTGTGTTGTTGGTTCATTGTGTTGCAAGTGCTACTATTGGTCCATCGCATTGCTCACAAGAACCCACCTAAACCCTATTCTTATTGTTCCTTTATGTTACTCCTTTGTGTTGCTAGTCGTTAGTTATTATTCTTGTTGCATGTGTTTTGGTGAGTTACTACACCCATTACCGTTGCCTTGCAAATGATAAATTGGTGGTTCTTTGCATTGTTGTACACCTCCTACTACTAGGTACCCACCATCACCATTTACCCCTTTGATGTTGTTTTTGTTATTGTTGGTTTGTTGTGTTGCTTGTGCCATGGTGAGGTACTACCCCTTCCCATTGCCTTGTGTAGGTGGTGGAACTTTTATATGATTAAATTAAAAAAGAATAAATTGCATATGCTTAGAAAAACGATTAAATTTTTTTTTGAATAATTTGTAATTCTTTTCTATAAATGTTTGCATTTCAAGTTGCATAGCAGGTTTTGGTCTTTTGATTTACCATACATCTATTTGGTTTTTTTTTCCATCTCATAACTACATTCTCTTATGAAAACTAAAAATGGTTCAATCTTTTGAAAATGAATAGATGATAAGTAAAAATACATGTGAAGTGTTTATGAATGATATAATGGAAGAAGGATATGAAATAAACCCTAGTCTTCAAACTAAAAGTAGCCAAAACCTAGAACATGAAAAAAAACAATGAAAGAAAAAAAATTAAATTTGCATACTCAAAAAACAATGTGTAAGTCACATGGCAAAAAAAAATTACATTGGGTTTTTTTTGTGTGAAAGATAACAAGGATGTTGATGTGAAATGCCCATAAACCATGAAATGTATACTTTGTTATAGTAGTTCAGTTTTGTTTTGTGACCCTAAAACCTAAGCAAGAAAAATTCTAATCATATATAATACAATGTAATAACATTGAAAAAACATGTGAGTGTAGATCATTCTTATTGCAAAAATGTTTGAACAAGATGTAAATAATCCATTGAGGGGAGAAGTGGAAAGACAACTTGTAAAAAAAAAATCAAATCCACTTGGTAATGCAATTGTCAATTTTTTTGCTGCCAAAAAATCTTTTAGAAGGATCATATGTAACAAAAAATGTTTGTTAAAGATATGGCCATGTTAATTGTTTAAAATCATCTACCCATGCAATTTGTTGAAAATCAATGGATGAAGTGCTTATGTTTGCATTTGTGTCCAAGATTATTCTTTCCTTCCAAAATGTAGTTTTAACAATAGATGATCCCTGAGTTGGTGGAAAAAACTTAACAATTGTACGTTTTCCAAACTATGGCAAAATATATATTTGCAACATTGAGTTTTGATCTTTGAATGTCAAAAGGAGTGCATGACATATTTGCCCTCATGATTAATTTTCAAAGAGTTGATTAGCAACCATAACATGTTACATTTAGTCTTTTGAAGCTATAAATATTTTTGGGAAAATTTTGGCCAAAAGCTTGATTTGAAAAAATATATTATTGTTTATTTGAAAGATGAGGGGTCTAACTTGAACATAAATACTTTTTCATTAAAAGTAGATGTAAGTTATGACATTTAAAAATTTACTGAAAAGTTATTAAAACATTTGTTTTAGGCATGCATTTCCAATGCATGTCAATATGCTATAACATATGAATTTTTTTGTAAAAACTTGACATATGTTTCTATTAAAATTGCACAAGGAGATCTACATATGTGTATAATTTAATCAAAATTTTTGGGAAATGTTAACAAGAATGAAACAAAACATGTGTTGACTTTGATTAAGCCTAAAAATTGTTGCAATGAAAGATATATATGTTACAATTTTTATAATTAGTATAAATTAGTAGTAAGTTTTAACAAATTATTTTTTCTATTAAAGATTTGGAAGCAATATATTTTTAGGAGGAATTGTAATTTCAAAAAATAAGTCTTCTTTATTATAATAAGTGACTACTGTTAAAATGATTACACAAGTGCTTACTCCTTTGACATGGCATATCTTTCAAATCTATTGTTGATGTATTCTCCCTTGTTGTGTCTACTTGTGTTTTTAATCAATCCAAAGGTCATTGGTTGTTAAATGATGTTTTAAATTCTACCATTTCTATTTATTTGAATTGATAAAATAATTTTGAATTTCAAGTTCTTTTGATAATTTTATGGAAGAGGAATCCATTGTTTTTATTGAAATAGGTTTTTTTGGCCTCTAACATCAAAATGTAGGTTCATGGTTTTTTTTATTTTTTAAATTTTGAAAAAAATATGAAGAAAAGAAGACTCATAACATGTTGTCTTTGATGTTGAATTGTACATTCAAAAACTTACATTTAATGTTTTCACTTATTGGCCTTGATCAAAGCAAGGTCATTATTGAAAAATATGATAAAAAACCTTGTATCCCATGTTATTAAAATGTTATCATCATTTGCACCCCTTCTTTGGAAATGACATTGTTGACCAAGGTGTTGATGCATGTGTTGATGAAGATTGCAATTTGGACACTTTTGAAATGATAACAAGCACAAATGAACCAACAAAGAAACTTGTCAATAAATAACTTCCAACTATTTTTCAAATGAATATAAATTTGATATCCAAATTGTGAAAACCAAACATAAAAACTGACTGCTATCACATTGTGAAAATTGTCTTGTTTGGGAACTAGTTTGATTAATTTTCATAAAAAAATCTAATACCTTGATTAGTCATCATGAATCTAAAATAATTTTTTTTAAAAACCAAGTCAGTTCTTTCAAGTGTTAGGAAGAACTAGAATTGGCGATTCTCATAAAAAGGGAAAAAACAAGCCATCACCAATTATAATTTATGACAATAAAGTTTTGGTTGGTAATGTCATTTTCCATATGGCCAAAAACTTTTACACAAACATTACATTTCTTATGATTTTTTTTTAAATTAAAATTTGTTAGTTGAAATATCCAATTGAATCATATAGTGAAAATCTTACTGATTATGAGTTTTGAATTTAGTAACACCCTCCCCAACCCACCTTATGCCCTTGGAGAAACAATTTGATTTACACATTAAAGTCTACAAAAGTTTATTAAATTTCCTTTTTTTAAATATTCAAATGAAATTCAAAATCTTACACGAGCCCCCTTCCCCTCCTTGTTTTCCAACATATGGGTTTGAATTTATAAATTAATTTCCTGGGCATGATATTATTGTTTGTATTTTTTTTAATAATTATATTAGGGACATGTTTGAAATTTTTTTTCCACAACTTGTACATCATTCTTAGAACCTAATTTAGGCAAGTTCCCAAAAGAGGTCAACCTATCATTGTGAAACTTAATGCTTTCAACTTTGATTTATTTTTTTTCAAATCCATGTTGATACAATGTATGGAAAAATTGTGAAGTTGTTGAAGAACATTGTTCTTTTTATTCCAACTCAAATTGAACTATGAGTTACTGATATTGGTTAATTTCCTTGCCACTTTTATTTACATCTAAATCAATTCTAAATTTAAAAAGACAAAGGGGTTGTTTGCAATTATGAGAGTATGCCATGGTTTGAAGTTTATAAAAGTTTTTGTCATAAGCATAAGGTTGTATTTTCTTTGATTTTATAATATTGGAGCAAACTTGATATAATTGAAAGAAAATATGTATGTATATATTTGAAATAAATTGATTTTTGTGTGTAAGGTGAAATATAATTACACAATTTTGTAATTGTGATGTTGAGAAAATGATTTCTTCTTATGTTAAGTTGGTGAACCAAAATATAAAAATGGTAAGTTTGATGACAACCATCACCGATCTTGAATGTTTTCAGGTACACTCCACATGGGGAGGGGGAAATGAATGAGGACCCCATTCACTACCAAGGGTTGGAGGACACATAAATCATCAATTATACTTTTCCATTTTGTCTTGTTTTAATCACATTATATTCTTGTTGTAACAAGTTGTTGTTAATGTTTACATGCACCTTGTCTTTTTGTAATTGAATTGAATTTAAATATCTTTGTGGGTTGTAGTGTACTAGTAAATGGATCAATTTATGGTTATTCTTGATGTTTAAGTTTTCGTATATTGAAATATTGAAGTAAATGGTGTTTTGATTTATGTTGGGATGGATTTATTTATCCACAATAGATTTGTTACATAAGGTATGAAAAAAGTTAAAGAATATACTAATGAACTATATATATATATATATATATATATATGGTGTGTTTAATATTTGTTGGGATCCATATTTTGGAAAGAGTGCAAATAATGTATATTTATCAATTTACTATATCACTTATGATTTCAATATATTTAGAAAATAAATTGAATTCCAAGTTACATTATGATAATTGATAAGTTAATTCAAGTTAGAACTTCTTTTTGGTCTTTTGTGTTGGAAGGTTTGTTAATTCCTTCATTGTACATAGGTTGTTAAATGTGTTCAACCTAAGTACAATTACTAAATTATAAAATTTTGGGTTGAAGAGTCTAATATATTATTTAAGGCATCAAAAAATGCTTCCATGTTGAAAGGTATGGGCTTTCAAATTTACAATTCATTATTGCAATGGTTGAAATTTGTCATAATAGGTGAATTAAAAAAAAAATGCAAAATGTATGTGAATCCATTTAAATCCCACGTCATTCATATAATCACAATAAAATAACATACAATTGGGGAAAATATATGTTGAGTATTACCATGTTTTCTATTAAGTTTATATGAATTTAGTTCCAAAAAAACTAAGAGTAGATCTAAAAAGTATTTTTGAAATTGATTACATAATATTAGTAACATAAAATTGGTTTAATATGTGTTCAAATTTAGTTTTAACTTAAAACTTTTAATGAAATAAATATGTATTAAGTTAAGATATGAAGATCATCCTATATTCAAAGGCCTCATCAAAAATAAATTTACATCATTTTTGATAAAAACATGTTTGACACCTAATTGAAACAAAAGTCAACATTGCAAAAATAAAGATTGTAAGTAGATTGCATTTTTAAAAATCAACTAAAAACCTATTCAAACACTGTCAAATTTGAAAATTAATTCACATTAGTAAAAAAAATCTTGTCTTTGATCATTTAATTAAACACATTTAATTTTTCGCAATTTGTTTTGTTGACATTTTATTGGGCAAATTGCATCTAATTTTGACAAGGTAATCCAAATTTGTTCATGTTAATTTGCTTACACCTCAACTTGAGTTTTTATTTCTTTTAATAATCATGCAATAGTGTATGATTAGCTTGAGATTAAAAACTAACATAAACCATGATATGGTGAAATCTCAACTTGATATGTATTTTACTTATAGGGTTAGGGTTTAGTATATTTTGATAATTTTTTTTCTTCCTTTCCTTCCATCCAAACCCCCACTTTCCCCTTCCTCTCTCAAATTATCATGTTTTCATTTTCTTCCTTCTATCACCTTTCCACCATTTTCCTTCCCCATCCCAAAGTGAACCTTAGGAACCTTTTGTGTGACAAAACTTTCATATTTATTCAATTTAAAAAATATATATTTCAAAACTAAAAATAAATTATCTACCTACATTGATATGCTTGATTTTAGCCTCAACAAAAGAGATATCATTCAAAAGACCATAAATATCATTTTAAACATCTAATGGAAAGCATTGGAAAAATTCATCTAGATTTTTGCCTTTTTCAAAGAAGCCCTACAATTTTTTATGTGACAATATTTATCATAACTTGGATATAGGTAGTTAAAAAAATTGAAGGAATATTTCTTTGTTGGGTATGTACTTGTCTTGCAACAGGATTGAACCTAATGTTGCATTTTGTGTTACGCCTACAACCCCAAATTTAAGATTTTGAAAATTTGAAATATAAAATGATCTTGAATATGACAAGAAAACATGGGAGGGGGCTTTGCACCACTTGGTTTAATAGTTACAAAGACAAAAAAATATTCAAAGGGGAAACATTGGTAACTATTCGAATATTGCAATATTAAAAAAATAGTGATTTTAAAAAACAATTAGCAAAATTAGTAAAATTTAATTTAGAAAAACAAGATGTGTTATACACAATGGCCTTGCCATTCATTTAATATAAAAAATGGATATTGTATATGATAATTGGTCATAGTTACAAGATAATTGGTCAAGTTATATATTAATTTTTGCATATGAAGGATGCCTTAACCATTTTTGGAAAAGGTAGTTTCATATTTAGTTTTGTGCATTATGGATTGGTGACAAAGTCACTTGGGGCTAGGTGCACATTTGAGGAGGTGGCAAAGGAAAAAATGTCAAAAGATGAATGTGATTCCTTTTACAACCAATTAGGATGAATAATCTCACTTAGTTTCTAGAGGCCAAAGTCCCTTGAAGCTACTATATTCTATAATGATTCTCAACACAATTTTCTTACCTTACATGGCATGGTCAACAAAAATCAAATAAATTTCTCAATTTTTTTATTAATTAATTAATTAAAATTCTTTTGTGTTGAAAACAAAAACATTATATATCAATGACCATGCATATAAAGTTAAGACATGCAATGATAGGAATGAAGTTGATTGATGGGTACAAACATTAAAAAACATGGGATTTCTTAACATTCTATTGAAGGATGACAACCTACATGAAAACATGCAAAAATATTAAATGGAGATGCATGTTTTGAGCTTGTAAAACACAACTTAACATTCATTGGTGACTTTAAACAAAAGAATTATATAATAATCATGTGTTTGAATTGTTGAAATGCAAATCCAAGATGCATTAATTATTGTTGTGTTTATGTTTACAATCTTCATAACACACATGGCATGGTGTTTTAAAAATAAGATGTTTGTACTTGAATTGATTTAAAACATGTGGTTATAACACATTGATCTATTGGATGAACTAGTATATGATAATTTGAATCACATTAATGAATGGTGAAGTGAATAGGAACCTTGCCCCAATACATGAAAGCCTTGCAACTAAAAGCAATGGATGGAAAAATGAATAATGATGGTCATGCCATTTAGAAAATATTTGAGTGGGATGTGAATTTCAATAGTGGAAATCTTTAACAAATGGGTATATTATTAAATGAATAGGTTATTGAATGTTTATGACATTATAAATCTAAGAAAAATATACAAATGGGGATCAAAATAGTTTAGAAAAATCAAAATCCCAAAGCTCTAAATAGGAGTTTTGTAACTTTGTAGTCCAATTGGTTTCAATTGAATGGTTTTTGTAGGTGGTGAAAAACTTCACAAATTGTATAACTCTATAGGATTTACATTCTCAACTTTCACAAAGTTTTTCAATAAAAGGATTTACAACTTTTAAAAAGTTCAAACAAAACATGATTCAAAGCTTCGAACCAACAATCTGTTAAGAAGGGAAATTATAGTTTTTAGTAATGAAATAATTCACTCTAGAGTAATAAGAAACACAACAAATTCTTATTTACCGATATTGTTCTAAAAATATTTCTTTTAAAATGTTTTAAATAATATAAAGAAAAAACCCCTTTAAACTACAAAATTGGGGGTTTAATTACCTTGCCAAAAGGTGGTGTGAATTGTTTTGAAAGGCTACCAAAGTGGTTTTAGTAAAGGCAATGTCGACCAAATGTTTGGTCAATACTCCTCTTGAGCCTCCAATGACATTTTCAAATGGTCACCATCCTCGAACTAACCTTTAAAACATTTAAAAACTTATTATATTGGTAGTCCAAGTTTCTAATAACTACTAAAAGAACAAAACTTTCAAAGTTTTTTTTTTTCAACATCATCCCCCTTCCTATTTGAGATTACATCCTCATAATTCCTAGTTAAGGGGTTGAATTACTAATCCTTGGGTTTGGATCTAGCTATGGAAAAACCCTTAAGTCCTTTGATTGTTTTTGGCACGCAAACTTTCTCACACAAACACACATAGAACACATCCTCTTTCATATAGACATAATTTTTTTCTCTTTCTCTTTTTGTATTTTAAATCTTAAAACACACATGAACAAATAAACATGAATGAACCACAATAAAATTTTCGTGGGCACAAACAATTGTAACATGCACAAACTTGGGACCAAACTAATGCGACCATGAGTTTTGGTCCAAAATTGAATTTCATGCTTCATTGACTTTGGAAACGATTGTTGCAAACAACAAAATCCCTTTGTTTATATTTCATAGCATGTTCCAAATTTCACCCCTTAATGTTGCATTGAAATTGGAGGTTTCAATGCCTTTTTTGAAGGATTTTACAAATGATTATGTTTATAATCCAAGTTTTAGGAAATGACATTCCAATTGGTCATGCATCAACCTATAATATAAAACTAAGACTTGATTTCAAATGTAATGCCAAATGATATAAGGTTAAAAAATGATATAGAAAACAAGTTCTTTATTTTATTTGTGAAATATTTGAATGAAAGGAAACACAAATCCATGAAGGGATCTATTATGGGTGGTGATTCCAAATTTCAAAATCAACATGGCCAATGCACATGTTTCAACCATGACATTTTAATCTTTTTATGCCAAAAAAATCATGATTTAATATAATTTCTACACACTAATTCATTTTTCAAAATGTCAAGTATGACAAAACGTTTTTTAAATAATCCTTTATAGTTATGTTTTCCTTTTCAATTTTAACTTGTTGGTTTTGGGAGCTCTTTTAATACTATGATAAATATTAATAAAATCAATGTCAAAATTGTCTTTCACATATCATTTTAATGATTTCAAGGCAATAATATGAGTCCAAGCTCTTTGGTCGGTTCCCCAATGTGATTTGAGTGAATTATTTTAAATAATCCCCACCAAGAGGTTGGAGATAAATCCACAAGTGAGTCATAATTACAACTTCCACACATTACTAGTGGAGCTCGAAATATTCAATAAAAATGACTAAACACCACTAGATTCCCAAGCTTTCAATTTTTGGCCATTTATCATTTTTTTTTACCTTAAAAAATTATTAAGTTCCAAGTGTAAAACATTAAAGAAAAAATTGACACAAATAACTTAAAATCGTATGGCCTTGAGCATTTCATACTCAAATCATGTAACATTGCCTACTTCTTCATTGTCATGCTAATATTTTATTGTTGAATAATTAGTAACCTACATTAGATATTAACCCCACCCATGCCCCCACCTCCCCCTTCTTTTTTTACCAAATGGCTATTACATACATGCAAGTTTATGATGTTCAATGAATAAATATTCAATATTCAATTGTGTTAATTTAAAATAAGGTATTGTACACAAGGGTTAGAGTGGTAATCAAGTGTTGAAATATATATTTTTAGGGCATCCATGACTTTGGCACTCCACTTTTAATTTCCAAACATTTTGATATTGTCTCTTTAGTTTTTCAACATTAGTTTCTTGGTTTTGTCAAGTTTTGCCCACACACTAAACTCTAGGTCCACACATCAAACTATGTGTTATTCACAATGGTTCATGTCAATTCACTTTTTTATAATTTTTCATATTTAGGTGAAAGTCTTGAACAATGGAGTTCTCTTGCATGTTTTCTATCTAATTAGTTCAAGAATTTACTTGCCATATTTAATTTTACAAATATCTTAAATATTAGACAAAATGGTTAAAAATTTTCTTAAAAAATCTAACATTTTCCTAAAATTTTCAAGATTTTTATGTACATTCAATATTTATTAATTAATGCCTAATTTGGCCCATGGGTAGGGTAATTTAGAATGAACATGTGTAACTACATCTTTAACAAACTCATGTTCTTGATATTTAGCCATAAGATGTTTGACTCCCCCCCCCCAAACTAGTTCATAATTAAAAAAACCTTTGTTGTGCTTCATTTGCATTCATAGACATGATGTGTTGCTCAAGATAAGCGCAACTTGCAATGTTGCCCGTGTAACAATTACAACAATTTTGCAAAAGTTGAATATCTAGAAAGCCTTTTGTTTCCATAAATCCACTTTACTCAAGCTTCAACCCTATGCCTTTTCCCCTTGTGTTAGCTTAATATCATTAACAACCTTTCAAAGTCAAAAAAAAACTTGAGCTTCCATCCCTAAAGTAGTTTTTGTTGTCTCTTCACAACCTTGCTCCTTTTATTAAATTGGTAGATTAGACTCCCAAAAAATCTACTTTTTATTGTTTCACCTAGTTGTGAAACCTAGAGCTAGCCATGATATATAGTCTAGCTTCTGACCTAAAAATGTGTTTATTGAAGGGTTAAAGCCATGTCCTTCTTTTCATAGGTGGAGGTGGAGCTCTTGAGAGTGGGGAAGAATTTCTTCTAACTTGGTGTCATTAATGAAAACCAATAGTTAATTATGGGAACTTGCAAAGGCAAATATTTCATCTACAAAAGGGTGAGTGAATTTTCCAAATAAGGTCTCCCATATATGTGCAAATGTCATCCATGATTAATTTCAGCATGGAAATATAAGGTTGATTTTGGGTTATTCCTAAATAAATTTAGAAAGTTGGGTAGAAGAAATCATTTGTGGTGGAAACTTGTTGTAAGGTTGATTTTGGGTTATTCTTTAAGAAATTTAGAGAGTTGGGTAGAAGAAATCATTTGTGATGAAACTAGTTGTAAGGTTGATTTTGGGTTATTCTTTACAAAATTTAGAAAGTTGGGTCAAAGAAATCATTTGTGGTGGAAACTTGTTGTAAGGTTGATTTTGGGTTATACTTTAAGAAATCTAGAAAGTTGGGTAGATGAAATCATTTGTGATGAAACTTGTTGTAAGGTTGATTTTGAGTTATATCCTAAAAAAATTAGAAAGTTGGGTAGAAGAAACCATTTGTGATGAAACTAGTTGTTGTAAGGTTGATTTTGGGTTATTCTTTACAAAATTTAGAAAGTTGGGTCAAAGAAATCATTTGTGGTGGAAACTTGTTGTTGTAAGGTTGATTTTGGGTTATACTTTAAGAAATCTAGAAAGTTGGGTAGATGAAATCATTTGTGATGAAACTTGTTGTAAGGTTGATGATTTTGGGTTATTCCAAAAGAGATTTAGAAAGTTGGGGTAGAAGAAACCATTCCTGAATAAAAACTTGTTCAACCAAAAACATGAGCTTTCCTAAAGTGCAGGTCCACTGAGCGTCCCAATGGGGCCTAAAGACCACTTTTGAGAATTTAATGAGCTCCTTTGGGGTGTTCAACTAAGGCACTTTTTGGTCCCCCAATCTTTTTGAGGGTATTATAAAAGCACCTCTCTAATTCAGGTTTGACATGTCAAATTTGGGATTAATAAAGTATCCTCACTTTTTGCATTCTTTTTTATTAGTCCTCACCAGATTTATTTTTTTAAAAATGAAAAAAATGATTTAGTTATTTTACTGGCGAATGGTGCATATTTTCGACTTTTCCTCCAATAGAAAATCCTCCAAAAGAAACCAAAAAAAACCCTTGAAGATATTATAACTCTATAATAAACTAATCTCAAGTTTCAACACAATAGCCAAAAATATCACCTTTCAAAAATCCTCATATGAAAAAGAGACCTATTATTATTATTATTATTATATTACCTAGTAGGGGCATATAAAAAATCCCTTGAGCTACTACTATACTCTATAATAATGAATCCGAACACAATAGCCTTAAGGGCCTCCTTGGTTGGCAAGAAGGCCGATATAAAACCCCCCACCCCTTGGAAGGAAGGGAGCTGTTTGCAATGGTACAAAAATGCCTTTTTAAGAAATGACAAAGGGTGCCGAAGGAAATAAGATGGTCCGAACATAAAAACAATTTGCTTCGAGTTCTTAAATACAAGCAAGCAAGCAAAAGCAAGCAAGCAAGCAAACAACAACAACAACACTCGGACCGTTAATTTATTTATTATTTCGGTGAGTGTTGTTGTTGCCGCATGAGTGTGGGGTCGGGTCAATTCCTTTCAATGGAAGTGACAATTGAGTGCATTATTGGTGAGGACTACGGACTATATAATGTAGCGACGATTTCGGCGGTGGTGTTCGGTGAAAATCGGTGTTTCTCACATTTCGTGTGGGAGGAATTGGATGGGGCATAAAGAAGAGTACCACTACTCACAAACCGTCGTACATGATAATATTACAATACGGGGTGGCAAGACAAGACGTGCATATGGGTCGGTCTGTTGTTCGGTAATAGTTTATTAATAAGGAGGCAATTTGGCATGCCAGAGTTTTGCAGCAATTTTTTTAAAAATTATTTCCCCCCCCCCCCACATCCAATATAAAAATTTATGGGGAATCAAACCCCACTTCACCATTTTATTTTTGGTTGCTTTGACGGCTTAAAGCCTAAAAGACTAGAATAAGGAACCGGCCCAAGCCCCGACCCGACCCGACCCGACCCGACCCGGCCCCCCCTTGAATAACAAATTTCAACCAATGAGAATTGTAAGTGTGCCCTGAAATTCTTCTCATATTGTAGCTTTTATATGATGATCCGTCCTATCACAATTGGAATCGATCGAAGAAGGCTCGTGTAAAGGCCGATACACTCACCTTCCATCCAAGCTTTGTTCGGTAGTAGGGAAGAGACTATGGACGGAATGCTGGAGTTTTCATTCGGTCCCCCACATTTTGAGGAATGTTCACAGGCAGCAAGTGTGAACAGGCGCTTTCTTTTTTTTTTTCTGGCAAAATTTAGTCACTTGCCAAAGCATTTTTGTCCCAAAAAAAAGAAAGAAAAAGTGCCAAAGTTGCTCGCTCAAGGAATTTTGTTTTTGCCTTAATAGAGTTGAGCAGGTCTATATTTGGCTAATTCCTCTTGGATGATTTGATCACCCACAAGAGGAATTAGCCAAAACATAGTAGGATTCTTCAATTTTTCTACTTTCCTCTCTCTAACATGTCGTCATATTTGGCTATTTGGCTAATTTCCTCTTGGGGGTGAATTTCTTACCCCACACTAATCGTCACCTAATGCTCAACAATTTTAAAAGCACATGGGTTTTGAATGTACATGCACTACACCAAAATAATATGGGTGCAATTAATTCATTGCAAATTTCACTCAATTTGAATGAAATTCATGGGAATTCACTACAATGAATTTGGCATAAGAAATGAGAACAACAACAAGTGAACAATTAGTGGACTAGGGACCTGTGCTATTATTGAGCATGTAGTTTTGAATGTGCCATTGTGATACATGACAATAGGAAACAAAATTAAAAGTCCATGTATGGATTTTAG
>Ga0116227_10012132_pt1 | contig 14180 bp, 13 predicted proteins | sample S1TSphgellanicum_FD_89693 | JGI IMG/M metagenome (GOLD analysis project Ga0116227, IMG submission 89693) | Host-associated microbial communities from peat moss isolated from Minnesota, USA - S1T2_Fb - Sphagnum magellanicum MG | ecosystem: Host-associated > Plants > Peat moss > Unclassified... | reverse complement strand
TTTCGAACAGTTAGTCAGAGGACATACGATTCCGCGCAGCGCTACACAACGCCTGAAATGCTCGCCGCCGAGCGTGCCAATATCCAGCAGGTTCGGGACGGAAGACACGCCCTTGCGCCCATGATGACGGAACGCGAAGCCTTGGCTCAGGCAGATAAGCGGAGCTTTCTAAACGACGCCCAGCGCCGTGTTGTTCTTGAGGTACTGACCTCGACGGACCGCGTTCATGGGCTTCAGGGGCTGGCCGGTTCAGGCAAGACCGCGAGCCTCGAAACTATCCGCGCAGGAGCGGAGACAAAAGGCTACAAGGTGGAGGGTTTTGCACCCACGTCTCGCGCTGCTGGCCAGCTCCGCGAGGCCGGAATTGAGGCGAGCACCTTACAGAGTTTTCTCGCCCGCAAAGCCGAGGATACGCCGGGTCAGCGCCACCTTTATATGCTCGACGAATCCTCGCTCGCTTCTTCGAAGCAAATGCGTGACTTTCTTCAGAGGGTCTCGTCTGACGACCGCGTTCTGGTCATCGGTGACGTCCGCCAGCACCAGGGCGTGGAGGCCGGCAAGCCCTTCGAGCAAATGCAGCAGGCCGGGATGCAAACCTCGCAACTGGACCAGATCATGCGCCAAAAGGATGCGGAGCTGCTGAAAGCGGTCCAGCACCTTGCCATCGGAGAGACCGAGAAGGGCGTCGAGTTGCTGGCCCAGCAGGGCCGCGTGACCGAGGTAAAGAGCAGCGTAGATCGTATCGCGGCCATCGCCAAGGACTATGCCGCCCAACCGGAAAATACCATCGTCGTCTCCCCGGACAACCGGAGCCGTCAGCAGATCAACGAGGCCATCCGCGCCGAGCTGCAAAGCACCGGCCAACTCTCTCAGGATAGTCGCGAGTTCCAGACGCTCGCGCATCGTTCCGACCTCACCGGCGCAGGCCGTACCTGGGCGGCGCTCTATAATCCCGGCGATGTGATCCGCTACGAGTCTGGCAGCAAGGCTCTCGGCTTCGAGCGGGATTCTGAGGCCCGCGTGGTCGGCGTAGACGCCCGGACCAATATCCTCACGGTCCAGAGGCAGGATGGCGAACAGGTCTCCTACGATCCGAAGCGGCTCTATGGCGTGAACGTCTTTGAAGAGCGCAGCCGGGATTTCAGTTTGGGCGAGCGGGTCCAGTTCACTGCCGCGAACCGCGATCTTGGTATCGCCAATCGCGACCTCGGCACCATTACGGCCCTTGCAGAGCACACTATCACCGTCCGCATGGACGGCAAGAGCGTGGGCGAGGTCACGTTCAACCCGACCGAGTTCCGGAAGCTCGACCACGGTTATGCGGTCACGTCCCACAGCTCGCAGGGACTCACCGCCGACCGCGTGATCGCCAATATCGACACCGATTCCAGCCGTTCGCTTATCAATGACCGTCTGGCCTATGTCACCATCTCCCGCGCCGCTTACGACGCCCGCATTTATACCAACAGCGCTGCCACCCTTGGCGAGCGGCTGGCGACCGATGTTTCAAAAAGCGCGGCCCTGGAACTTGAAGATGTGCGGCAGGCTGTGGACAGCTTCCGGGGCGACGACACACATTCGGCAACCATGCTCCTGCGCGACACGAATCGTATCCACGTCTACAGTGACCCGGAACACCGCGTAGCTGCCGTGGCCCAGGACTACGTTTCCAAAGAAGACCGCGCCGTCATCTTCGCTCCAGATAAGACGGAGCGCGAAGAGTTGACCCGGCTCGTCCGGGCAAACCTTCACGAGCAGGGACGGTTGGGCGGAACCCTCACCGCCAACGTACTCACGGACAAACTCCTGTCAGACAAAGACGCCAAGATCGCCGCGAATTATGAAGTCGGCGACGTGGTCCGCTACGGCAGCAAAGGCAGCGATGAGTTGGGCATCTCACCGAACACCTACGGAACGGTGACCGGCGTAGACGCTGAAAAGAACCTCATCACCATCACCGGAGCGGATAACAGCCCCCGCGTTTACAATCCCGCAACCGAGTGGCAGATGCGGCTCAAAGCAACCCTCTACAGCCCCGAGGAGCGCGAACTCGCCGAGGGTGAGCGCATCCAATTCACCCGCTCCGAGTGGGATCAAGGTATCCGCGTCAGCAATCTCGCCACCATCGAGCACATCCACGAAGACGGCGGCCTCTCTGTCAAAGTAGATTCGGGAGCCAGCCTGCAGCTCACCCCCGAACAGGCGCTGCACGTCGAGTACGGCTATGCTATCGAATCGACGAAACGCTTGGCTGTCGATCGCGTCATCCTGAGCGACGAAGCCGAACAGATCAGCGCACAACGCGAGGCACTCTCCCAGCTTCCGGCTAACCTCGACGAACTGACCGTATACACGTCGGACGGCTACCACCCCGCCGCTCCCGACCTTGCCGTCCAGAAAGAGTTTGTCGGTCCATTTTTGACGGAAATCCTCACGACGGAGATCGACACGCCTTCCATCGAGTTCGAGGGATACGCCATCGAGATGTAATGGGTGTGAAGAACGAGCTAAATGGGGCATCGTCAACTTGTTACTACCGGTGGGATGGAAGAGCGTACCACGTCCACCATTGTGAACGGGTCGACCTGACCTCCGATATCCACTTGGCTGGCAGTGACGAGGTCTCCATCAGCCCCTCCGATGTCATGGATGGCGCTGTGCACGTTCGGCAAGATGAATACAAAGCGCCTCATCAAATGGCATGACGAACACAGATACCGAAAAGCGGAAATAGCTCACCCGTCAGGAAACGGTAGGAGTGTTCGGCGGCAGGATTCCGCCGAAGAGCCTGCGCCCAAGTATCTCGATGGTTTCGATGGATGAGCGGACTTCGTTGGGACTAACCTGCACCTTGCGGCCTGCTACAGCGCCCGGATCATTGGCCCTTTGAACATATTCATCATCAATTACACCCATCTTGTGGGCGAGCAGATGCCGCTTCTGGAAGACGCGGGATACATACTGCCATTGCTCGGCTGTAAGTCCGTCGGCAAAGTCGAATCCAAACTTTTCCTGGACGTTGCGCCTGGCACCGGGGAGGTTCTGAAAACGAATCTCGGAGCCCTTACGCAGGCAGATCTCCCGCCCAAACCCGTCAAACGCCGATACGACATTTTCGAGGGCGTCACCGATCAGATGGTCCGCAAGATCCTTCTCCACCGTTTCCGCGAGGCTCAATTCCTTGCGCGCCAGCTCGAAGTTCTTTGACAAGATCTGGACAGAATTGTGGATGCCGCAGTCCGGGCACCAGCCGAACACGCCGTAGATGGCGTATCGAAGGGTGCAGGCATCACAGATGACTTCCGTCTCAAGTTCCTTTTCCCGGTAATGCTGGATCGGATGCCTTGCGCCCTGCGTGACCTTCAGGCTGATGCCGATGCCGAACCCGCCTCGGGGTGGGTGGTTGAACTCCATGGATTTCAGATCTTGGTGGAGCGCATCGGTAAATTGCCGGAGCGCGATGGACTTGGCGTATTCGATCTGCTCCTGAGTGAAGAAGGTATTGCTGTCGCCGCTATGGCCGCAGTACGGGCAGTGGCAAGGCGCTGGCCCCTTTATGCCGGTGCCGGGAGTGATCTTGAAATAGCCCAGACATTCCTCGACCGGGCACTCACGGCCAAGATAGCCGTCCTCGTCGGCATTGATAGGTATGCTCAGTTGTTTTCCTAGCCGGTCGAGGTTTCTTGTGTTGAAGCTCATCGGTGTATTCGCACACTCAGTTCAACAGGATGCCCAGCGATCCATGCTACCGCGAATTGCGGCGCGCGGGGCGACCCTAGTTTCCTTCGTGAGAGACAATGAACTAGCGATCTGCTAGGCGTGTGTGTCCTTGAAGGAGAACTTATGGATTGGGCGACTGTTGCCACGACGGCTGCAACATCTGCTGTGCTCTCAGCAATCGTGACTGGATTCGTCGCACGCCGAACCAGTGAGAGGGCCATTCAGATTGAGAACATCACCAAAGAGCGTGCAAAATGGCGCGATAAGGTTCGTGAGCAGGCATTAGCCGTACACAGGGCCGTTAGGCAGAAAGACGCTGCAGCCTTGGGCGAACTGCGACTATCTCTGAGCTTGAACCTCAACCCGACCGACCTTGAACATGTTGCAATTCTCAGCGTGGTCACGGCCATGGCGAACGCAACGACGCCAGACGAAAAGGCGAGTCAGGAATTCGGCGACAGGATTGCTCTATTGCTCAAGCATGACTGGGACCGGGCCAAGAACGAGGCAGAGCACCGAAAGCCGGGCCACGCCTGACCTATGAGCAGTTTCAAAAGCGCCGGGCGTCTGGATTCGCCTAATCGCAGAGGCTATCGAATTTGCGGATGAATGCTCCCTGGACCGCGACTTCCGAGCCTAGGGCCGTCCTGTACCATTCGATGAATTCAATAATCCCAGCCTGAAAATCATTCCGATAGACAACTTTGGCGACGGGGTCAGCGACTTTACCTGCGGGGCTTCTCGCCCATATGGTCCAGCCGTTCTTTGTTCGCGCCTCATGGAGCAGGCCGCACCTGACACTCTCATAAAAGTCACGCGCGGTATCCCTGTTGAAGTCCGCTGCAAATGGCTGTCGGTTGCTCAGAAACTGCACGAAGATGTCGCCGCTATCCGAGTATTCATGTGGCCCGAGCGGGGGATCGTTTCTGCGGCGGTGATGGTAGCTCAATCCTTGAACGGTGGATTCGAGGAATTCGATCAGGCTGCACTGGATGGCGACGATGGAGAATCCCTCCCCCTGAAACGTCCCATTGGCCTGCAACACGCTGATCGGTTGTAAATACCGCGCTGCGAGACGCTCGTAGAAATAGTCGGTGAACGCCGTTTGCCATAATTCTGGGGCGCTGCCGGGAATGAGCGTTTGCCTGAACGATGTCCAGTCGTCAATCGTCTTCCAACCGGCGATATAGGTGACGCCGGTCGTCTTCGGTGGGAGGGGTATGTTCTTCATGGTCTACTCAAGCGCTAATGTTCCGACAGCAGGAATGTTATGTAGCTGCGGATCAGGTTGCAGAAGAGCCGGGCTTCATCCGGAGTTGTCGCGATACCGGCTCGCAGGTCCGCTCCGTGGCGGATGCCGCCGCCTGTGGGTGAAGAAAGATAACCATGCAAGGTGATCATCCAGCTCAGTACCTGGTCGAGCGTCGTCCCCGGATTATGTTTTCGGAGGTCGGCGACGATCTTGTTGAAATATTTCCCCTGCACGCTGCCTGTCTCTGTCGCGAGGCCCTGGAACGCGGTTGAAACGGTTTCCAGCAGCCACAATATCTCCTGCACCGCTGGTCTCAAACGCCCCTCGGAAAGCAGCTGTTCGGAATCCTTGAGCGACTTCTGAATCATCTCCTGTGCCTGCTCGTCGAGGGACGGCGCACGCGGCGGGACAACGATCTGCGTCTGCAGGTTGGTTGTGACGAGATTAGGTGGCTGGATCTGATAGCCCGACCCGCTCTCGTACAAGATGCGATTGATCCGGCTCAGGTCAGGGACAGCAGTCGGCGGCCTGCCCTTCGCAAGGCTCTGGCAGCCGTCGTAAAACGCTTCGATGAAGAGGGGGCGTTCGACGCGGCGTGGCCCATATAGCCCAGAAGGTCCGATTCCGCCCAGCTTGTAGACGAGCTGTAGCTGGAACTCGAACCGGCGGCGCTGGCGAAGTAATCCTTGAAATGCTCAAGGATCGCCTTCCGGTTGTCGGACGTTGCTATGCGCCCGATCAGCTCGAAGAAGTCATTGCTCACTTCATCCGGAATCGGACCGGGACTGTCGAAGCGCCAAGCACCATCAAAAATCAGCACAGGAGTCGATCCATGGAGTAAATGTGGCCCAACTGCAACAGTCTTGATGCTAGCAGGATTGGGACCGCTAAAAGCGGTGATGGCTCCCGGTGGCAGGGGCGATAATGATGACACCCGCCTCACGCCAGGATAGAGAGATGCCTCTGAAAGACCTTGCCAAGTTTGACGCTGAGTACGACAGTTCGCATGAAGATACGGCGCTGCGGACGCGTGGCGTATTCATCCGCCGCTTTCCGTTGCATTCGCTGGATAAGCTGACGCCTGAAAATTACGTCGTGGGTCATGGTCAGCCGAGCTTCTGCAATTTAGTGGAGTCCGGCACGAAGGCGTGGGCCAATATCCAGGGCGCAACCTCCTTCAAATTCGGAATCTACTACGGCAAGACCAAGAGTGATCCGACGCTCAAATACCGCTTCACCGAAAAGTTTGGCACAAACGAGAAGGAGGCTTTCGCGGCGGTGAAAGCCGCGTTGCTTGATCTTGTCGCGCTCGGGGCCGCACCAGATCCGGATTTCAAGGCGATTGACGACAACCTGCTGTCCCAGATGTTCAAGGCCAAGATTCTGAGCCTTTATTATCCCGACCGCTTTCTTGCGGTCTGCAGCGGAGAGCATCTCGATATGCTCGGCGAAATCGCTGGCTTTGAGATGAATCTGCCGCGCAGCGAATATCAGAGCCTGCTCCTCAAAGCGAAGCGTGACAACGCCAAGGCGAAGAAGTGGAGCGCGCCGAAGTTCATGGCGTATCTCTTCAAAACCTATGTGCGCGTCGAGCGGGCGGTTGATTCACCCATAGAAAAGCCGCGCGTCAAAAAGCATCGCCGTGTCGATTTCGAGGAGATGCAGAAGCAGCGTTCGGAAATCGGCAGGATTGCGGAGGAATACGCCCTCAATTGGGAGAAGGAACGGCTTGCGGGTGCCCAGCTCGAACATCGTATTAAGGAGATTCAGGACCGGCGCGACAGGCCGGGCTACGGCCATGATTTCCTGTCTTTCAGCGCGGACGGCGGGCATCGCTACATCGAAGTGAAATCCGTCGCCGGGCTCAGCGACGGGCACAGATTCTTTCTTTCCGACAATGAGCATCAGACATCGCTGTCAAAAGAGTATGGCGACGGCTACTACTTCTATCTGGTCTACTTTGGCGGTGATGGCAAGCCGGTGGAACTGGAGGCGGTGTCGGCGAAGCAGCTCTATCCAAAGGTGGAGTTGCTGCCGTCGTCGTATGAGGTCAGGTTTGATCGCCGGGAATTTCAAAAAACGGCGGAATGAGTGTTCCCGGCAACAGCGCCTATCCGCGCCGATTACGCGCCGATTATTTGTTTAGCCACGGCAAGTTCGCTATCTGATAGTCGCTGAATTCCCGAACGAATCCCTCGGCCCATATGGCCGCCTGGGCGACAGCGTCTTCCAGCAAGTCGTCCTTATACTCGATCTTGTGCCAGTGCTTATGCTTCGCATAAGCGTCCTCAAACATCCAGGTCGCGCCTTTGCCTTCTTCTTGCAGCACTATCGTGACGCATTCAGCGGCCTTAGCGACATGGGGAATTTCATAAAGATGGCCGGATGGCTCGGAGTTCTCGATGACGACAAACCGGGAGGAGAGCGCATACCGCATGACTTTCTGCACAACGCCTTCGCCAGCCCTGTCGGGCTGCTCCTTGATGATGTAGGTGTAATAGCCCAGCTCCTGGAGCTTTGATTCGATCCTCTTCAGTCTGTCCAGTGCCGGGCCGGTATCCTTGCCGAGAATCAGGACCGAGTCGGAATCTTCCAGGATGGCGTCGGCACGCTGCCACACCAGATCAAACGCGGCCTTTATCGAGCTGACCAGCACTGCGGAGGGCGTCGCCAGCGGCACACGCAATTGCCAGCGCACGAAGATATGAACGTCCTCGGCATCGCGGGAAGGGTCTGAGAGCGGATGACCCTCGTGCATGAGGCGCGTGACGGCACGTTCCATCGCCTCGGAGAAGGCGTAGGCGGAAAACTTATGCTCCCAGTATTTGGTGTAGAGATGCTCTTCGATCTCGCACATCAGGGAATCGCCCTCACGGCGGATTCGCGTGGCGGGGAAGTAGTTGTCCATCACAGGCACGGTTACATCCTCCGGCATGGCCGCCAGATCGAGCTGAGTCAGGGCCTCGATGTTAATAGGCTCATTTTCTTCATACCGGAACTCATCCCAGCCGTCTCCAACTTCATCGGTGTCCTGCTCTTCATCGTCGTCGTCGGACATGCGTCGCCTTTCTGATCTCCCTCAAGGTGATACAAACAGTTTAGTCGACGGATCGCGAGAGTATGGGTGCTGTCACGGATTGCGGCCCATAAAAGAGGTTATGGGCCGCAATACTCTTGACCGATCTGCGTGCGCTGGTTAGGGTCATGCCATCAGGAGTCGCGACGCTATGGTTATCGCATCATTTGACGAAACGCATCTGGAGCAGGTCTGCGCTGTGCTGGCCGAAACCAGTACCGGCTTGACGGGACCGGAAATCGGGAGTCTGCTTTCCCAGCTCGGATTCGACGACCCGGAACCGACAATCACGAAGCGCAAGAGGCTGTTTGCCGCTTTGTGTAATCGTCAGAGGCACGATCAATGCGGGAATAGCGTCGCTCAGTTCATCCATAAGGCGATGGACCCGGTCCGTTATACAGCCAAACGTGAAGTGTTCGACTCCCGACGGCACGAGCTGAATCAGATTCTCGGTTTCAGCGGCTACAGCTTAGGTGAGAACGGCAAACTGATGGTCTCGAAGGCCGTTCACACGCTCGACGAAGCCGAAACGCGGGCGGACAGGCTACGAGCGGAACTACGCAGGCGAAACGTCCACGCAGACGTGCTCCGGTTCTGCCGGGCGGAACTACTGCGAAGCAATTACTTCCATGCCGTCCTGGAAGCGACGAAGAGCGTTGCCGACAAAATCAGGCAGCAGTCCGGCCTCACGAGCGATGGCGCGCAACTGGTGGACGATGCGTTCGCCCTTGGAAAAACCGGCATCCCGCTGCTCGCGTTCAACTCTCTGCGCACCGAGACGGAACGCAATGAACAGAACGGCATGATCAACCTGATGAAAGGTATGTTTTCCGCCTTCCGCAATACGACAGCTCACGCCGCAAAGATATCGTGGACGGTTACAGAGCAGGATGCTTTCGATCTGCTGACGCTGGCCTCGCTGCTGCACAGGCGCATAGATAGCGCGGTGCCGACCGGACGCGCTCCCACGCCATGACGGAGACCGGGGTAGACCTTCTCCCGGCCATCCCAACATCGCTCTTGCCGGTGCCTGCGGTCATCGCCGCTGCCGGTGATGAAGCCAGCGACCACTTCGTCGATTTGTTCGCAGCAAACATTCGTAATCCCAATACGCGTGCGGCCTATGTCCCGCCCGCGCAATTCTTTGGCTGGCGCAGCATCCGCAACCTCGGCCTCCGGGATATTCGGCCCCTGCACGTCGCGGCCTATATCGAAACCAAGCTCAGAGCGATGAGACCGCCCTCCGTAAAGCAACACCTCGCGGCGTTGAGGGGTACTTTTCAACTGGTTGGTGATCAAGCAGGTCGTTCCCACGAAATCAGGCTGGAGCGAAAGCGCGCCCGTCTGCGGCTTTACGAAAATGGCGGCAAGGAAAAGCTTGTCTGGCTGCACCGTGAGGCGGAGGACTTCCTGGACGCTTACCTCGCTGCGGCGGGCATCACCGAACCGAGAGCGGCGTTGTTTCAGACGCTCGATAAGAAACATCGCCTGACCGGCAGAGGGATGAGCCGCCGCGATATGCTGCGGGCCGTAAAGACTAGCTGCGAGGCGGCCGCCTGCCGGTTACGATATGCAATCACACCTTTCGGGGAACGGGCATCACGCTTTTCCTTCAGAATGGCGGCTCGCTGGAAGCCGCACAGGATGTGGCGAACCACACCGATCCGCGCACGACAAAACTGTACGACGGCGTGAGATCTCGCGACACTCAGCGAGATCGAGCGGCGGATTGCGTCCTGAACGCTATGGCTAGACTAAAGCGAAGAAGGTTCATCTCTTGGCGGCGTTCATGTCCGCTTCAGCCTGGAGCATTAGCCTATACGCATCCGTCAGTTGTGACTCCAGCACTTTTCTCTGCGTCACTGCCTGATTTCGAATCTGTATCAACTCGCCTGGACCTGCAGCTAAAGCCTGTTCGAGCCTTTGCCGCTGGTCGCTGATGTCTTTGTCTAGTACCGCGATGTCGCGAGGGTCAATCCCTTTGGTTGGGTCGAAGACGAATCTCTGCTCAAGACTGCGACGCCAGTCCATCAATTTCTCCGTCAGCGCCGGTCCAAAGCCGGGCACTCGCATCCGGTGTGTTACGTCGAATGCCGTTTCGATGTTGAAGGATTCGAGGACCGCCTTCCGGCTCGCCCCAATCCCTGGAATAGACGCATGATCGATGGCGAACTTTTCTAAGAAGCGCTGGAGCTGCTGTTTTTCACGCTCTCGCTGGAGTTGCTGATACCGTTGCTGCCGAACTGCGGGTAGGTCTCTCCATTTCTGCTTGGTAGCCTCAAGATCAGAGAGCTTAGCCCGAAAGCCCTGATCTCCGGCATCACGATCCCACCGTTGCTTGATGGTTCGGTAATGAGCTTCAGCGGTTCTGTGCTTTGTAGCAAACTCCAAGACTTTCTGCCGGTTCGGATTGCTCTGGGCAATACTCGAAATCAGTCCGATACCGCCGATGATCCAGAGTAGCCAAGCGCCCGGAAGGGCACTTAGCAGCGCGATGCCCACCACGATCACGAAGATGATTCCGAAAGCTTTGCCAAACGCAAAGCGACCGAGGGCGGCGGCTTCATCAGACGGCTTCAGGGTTCCAAAGGAAATCCTGCTAGGCTCCGGTGGTGCCGCGCCTGGCGACTCAACAGCAATGATTCTGGCCCATGCAGCCGTGAGATCAAAGAAAGAGCTGCTGCCCGGCAACGCATGGCTGCTGGCGGCGAACAGTATTGCGCCGGTTGCCGCTTCAAAGCGACACCACGGGCATCCTGGAAGTCCATTGAAGTAGTAGTGAGAGCCGATAGCGGAGCACTTCTTGAGCTGAGTCTCCAAAGTTTCCAGAGCCGCGATCCATTGCTTGGCGGTTGGGCGTGATCCGTTGACTCCATCCCTTGAAAAAGCGCGTTCGATCAACTGAACAATCGGAGGCGATACCGAGATCAGGGGAGGGACACCGGGAGGAGGTTCCATTAGGAAAGACTTCGCATTCGCCCCATAAGCGAACCGGAATTCGGCAATGGCCTTCTCGATCCCCATGTCACCGGGACCGAGAAAGCGACCGGCGAAGGGATGGCGGCCCATGAACAGCAGTTGAAAGATCACTACGGCGAGTCCGAAGTTATCGTGGTTCGCGGTGCGGACTAAGCCGCGAAAGCTTTTGCTGTTCTGAAGTTCGGGAGGGGTGAAGAGAGGTGTACCGACTTCGCAGGCGAAGAGACGCTTGCCGGCATATATCTGTAATGAGTCACAGTCGATCAATCGCACGGTCGCCTGCTCAGAAACCGCGATTCCACCCGGATTCACATCGCCAATGACGCAGTTGAAGGAATGCAGCTCGGCAAAGGCGCGTGCCGTATTGGCGGATGCTCGAATCAAGAAGCGCCAGTCGGCCTGGGGGAACTCGCTCTTCCTGCTGCGGGGGTTGTAGAGGGTATGAATATCCTTACAGGCTGTGACCCGTGGCATGATGAAGCCGCACGCATCGCCGTTGGCGCTTCTGAGGACTTCTGTCGGCCACGCCGTAAGTAGTAGCAAGCCGTCCGTCTTCATGGAGGCTAGCGCTTCAAGCTTGGCGACTTTCTCCGAATCTACGGGCTTGTGGTAGATTTTCGCAACGACGTTCGGCTTGCTCGGTATCTCATAGACCGCGCCCTCCCCGCCTCGGCCCAATACCGCGCCTAACGCTACCTTCCCCGACGCGCTGTGCAGGACCGCCTTGGCATGGCAACTCGGGGTCATTCATTAGGCTCCCGTTGCTGGGCGCGTAGTTTCGTAGCCTGGATTGCATCGTTCGGTGGGCGGCGAGTTGCCAGAACGAGGGTCTTGTCATCATCCGTTCGCTGACAGATGGCAGGCGAATCCAGATATTTTGCCAGAGCCTCGGATAGCTTCTCGTCCAGTCCGTTTTCAGGGAGCGCACGCACCGCCGGGAACATCTTGTCGAAAAAGGGCTCGAAGACGGTTTGCGTCGCGTATTGCATCACCAGTGGCTCAATGCCGTCACTGAACGCGGCAAGCTCTTCGATCCTGCCCCTGCAGTTATCGAAGGCCATCTGTGTTTCCGCGCCATCATCTGTTACGAAGTACGTGGTGTTCGCAAATTCTCCTCTTTGGGGCCAATGCACCCACGTCCAACCGTCACCGTTATCGACGACGATTGCACCGTCGCCGATCTGGAGCATAGCAGCGGAATCATCGGCAATGACCGCCACCAAGAGGGTGCAGGCATAGTCCTTGAATGCGGCGCTATCATCTTGAGCGCGGTTGCTAATGGCTTGCCGCACCATCGAAAGCCAAAGTTTTGCGGTCTGCTGGCTGATTTCCCCGATAGTGCCGCCAGCGGCAAAGTGGACCTCGGCGGCCTCGGTGATGGTGGAACAGGCCAGAGAGGAGCCGAATTCAGCCCGTGCTGCGCTTCCCGCACCGTCGGAGAGAACAACCACGAGAATTTCGCGGCCTGCGCCGTCGAAGAAAACCTTCGTCATGGCGCAGTCCTGGCAGGGCGTGCCGAGCTTCGTATGGGAGGAGCCGGTGACCGACGCGGCTGCAAATCTCCAACCTACCGGGGCATTCATCCGACGGTCGCCCAACCATCAGGTGCGGCTGGGTTCGACATTGCGACAGCCTCGCCTGGTTGGGATCTGGAAACGGAGCCGAGAGAGTTCGATAGCCACGAAAAGAGCGCATCGAACTTCAAGCCTTTGAGCTTCAAGGGCTCACGCACGGCGATCTGCGCCAGCTTGCCGAAGTCGGCTCCTTCGACGCCAACCGCAAAGAACTGGAAGTTCTTCGACTGTTCTCCGGCACGGACGAGTTCCGCCGCGTGCTTCCAATCGTCCGTGGGAGAGCCGTCCGTGATGAGGAAAATCCACGGGCGATACCATGCGACGCCGTTCGACTTATACATTTCCTTGCGCTGGCGGATGAGATCGATCCCCTGCACAATCGCAGCGCCCATCGGAGTGTCTCCGGTCGTCGAGAGCGTCGGCGGGGTGAAATAGTCGGCGGTCGTAAAATCGACAGCAACATTCACTGGTCCGAAGGTCACGATACTGACCTCAACCCGCTTGGCGGCCAAGGAATCACCCATAAGTTCCTGCTTGAACGTGGTCAGTCCTGCGTTCAGCTCCCGGATTGGATTGCCCTGCATCGAAACGGAAGTGTCCAGAAGCAAAAGACACGGGCATCGTGGCTCCGGGTTGTCGGCGAACTCCGTCGCACTGAAAGGAACCTGCTCGAACTCACTCATCCATCCTCCAATCCTGATTCTGGTGTTCACCCGCATCCAGGGCATTGTGTTTGCAAGGCTTTGCCCACAGAAATCGGTACGATAAACATATCAGGCGATGGACTGTTATTGCCGATCCGGGTGCCTGAAGGCTCCCAAACGGCGTCGAGGCTGAGCACGGGTACCCCGAGCAGGTGGAAATGGCAGGAGCGGATATCGGCCTTCATCTTTGCGGGTTGGGATCCGACCCTTGTTAGGGATATTCAACAAACCTCGCTCAGTTATGCGATGCCGAGTGTTTTCCAGTGCCTTAAAAACTCCTGCAACGTGCCGTGGGCATAACGCCTCAAAGCGGTCCGTTCCTCTTCAGTCCCTTCGGTCGTCTCAAATCGCGCGTACTGCGCGGGCCCTCGGTGGTCGATGCTTTGGAAATTCTTGTGGAGATATTGGATGGCTTCCTTCACTTCTTCACGGCCTATCACGGGGCTCTTGGCCATCGCTGCAACCGCGGCCTCAGAGCCGCCCGCGAAGGCGTTGAGAATCCATACGATATCGTAGCTATCTTTATCCTTGTCCCTCTCTTCGATGGCAATCGATTTGAGAACGAGGAACGGTAGCAGGTTGGCTACGCGAGCTTCGACGCCCTCCTGGATACCGCCGTGGTCGAGAGTGTCTCCCTTGAGTACGACTACAAAATGATCCAATGCGGCGAGTTCCGCGCCGCGCATCCGCAGCGCGCTGATCTTGGAGCCAATCTGCTTTCCCGGATTCCGAAGAGCGCGGCCAGCGGTGCCATCGCCAACCGGGCAAAAGAACTCCAGGAACACTCCCACTCCGTCCACATCGCGTGTCCAGCGGAAGGTTTGCTCTTGACCCGTCTCGGGATCGACGGCAGGCGTGAAGCCTGCGTCCTTGAG
>Ga0116227_10012131_pt1 | contig 14180 bp, 10 predicted proteins | sample S1TSphgellanicum_FD_89693 | JGI IMG/M metagenome (GOLD analysis project Ga0116227, IMG submission 89693) | Host-associated microbial communities from peat moss isolated from Minnesota, USA - S1T2_Fb - Sphagnum magellanicum MG | ecosystem: Host-associated > Plants > Peat moss > Unclassified... | reverse complement strand
AGTCACATTGGTTTGAACTGTCCGCGAAGCAAGATGGCCCAGATTGTCATAGGTGAGGCCAATCGTATTGCCATCGCGCAGGCGGGTCTGGGTGGGATGGCCATTCGCGTCATAAGCCAGGACCGCCTCATAATCGCCCGAGTTGCTGGCATTGGCGCCTGTGCTGCTCGAAGGATACTGAGTCTGTGAAGGCCGGTCGAAGCCATCATAGAAATAGCTTGTCCGGTTGTTGTTGCCATCGATCACATAGGCCATCTGGCCATTGTCGGTGTAGCCAACGGTGCCTGTAACCCCTTGCGCCGATGTGCCGATTCCCTCGGTCACGCTGCTCGGCCTGTTGAGGGCATCATAGGTCGTCTGGGTGACCCGATCCGGGCCGTAGGGCCCGGTTGTCTGCAGCGGCGTGCAACTGCCCGCTTGGGGCCCCCAGTTATGGTTATCCATATACTGCACGGTGCACGTCACATTGCCCACTGCGTCGCGCAGATAGTCGGAGACCGCATAGTCCACGCCATAGGTCCACACCGTTGTGCGGACAGTACGATCATAAGCATCGAGCTGAGCGTAGTTGTGGTAGGTTTCCGTATAGTTGTTCCAAGCCGCATCCGATTGGTCGGTCACCGTGCCCACGGAATCGATCCATTTGGCGCCGCGCTCATTGTACTTATATTGGCGTGCGAGGGGCGTACGCGGCCCTGCGCCGTCTGGATCCGGATAAACCATACCCAGCAGACGGCGGTCAGCGTCATAGTGATAGACGGTGCTGTTCCCCAAGGCATCGGTCGTGGTGCTGACATTGCCCACGGCATCATAGCTGGTCGTGGTCGTGCCGCCAAAGGTGCCATCACCGGCCGACATTGTCTTTGACACAGGCAGAAGATTGTTGCCCGTGCCCGCGCTCTGCGGGCCATAGCCGATCGCTGTGCGCAATTCTGCGCCACCACCAACACAGTTCCCATAAAAGCGGCAAACGGAGATGCCCGTGAGCTTATAGGTCGGCTGCCCCGATGCTGAAATCGAGCCGCTACCATTATCATAAAAGGCCTGCATGGCCGTATAACTGTAGCGCGTCTCCGGACGGACGCCGGTATTGTCCGCCGGTTGCGTGACCGTGACCACGCCGCCATGCGTCGGATCATAAGCATAATCGGTCTGATTGCCCAGCGCATCCCTTGTCCAGTTGGGCTTGTTGCACTTCACCGACGCCGTGCACGAACCGTCATAGCCAGCTGTCGTCACGACATTGGCCAGGCCGCTGTTCGGCTTGGCCACCTGTGTCACCTGCGTCACATTTCCGCGCGCGTCATAGACGGTCTGGGTCTGGTTCCCCTCAGGCGCCGTAACCTGCGTGACACGCCCATAGCCGTCATTCGCATAGTTCGTGACATGACCAAGTGCATCCGTGAAAGACGTCATACGTGCCGAGTTCAGGTCGAACACATAAGTCGACATCTTCCCATTGCCATCGGTAACCGTGACCGTGCGATTGCCCCCCGCATCGCTGGTGACGTAGTTTGTCGTACCGGCGGCATTGGTGACACTGCTTACTCGATTGTTATTATAGCCAACGGTCACGGTCTCTGCTGAATTACCCGGCATCGTGATGCCGAAAACAAGGATGCCGTTCGTGCGGAATTTGTATTGGGCCGACGCATTGTCGGTGATGGTGTAGTAACTCAAACCGCCCGAGCCAGAAGTTACATAGGTCTGAGACGAGACCACATTGGAACCGGATTTAGCGAGATTGAAAGCATTTACCCCTTCTGCCCGGGACCACAGACTCAAGTTGGGCTGGGTTGCAGGATCAAATTGATCGTACTGATAATCGTACTCAGCATACCGTAGTTTCAGTCGGTAACCGTTGCTGCTATCAATCGAATTTACGCGAAATGCGCTGGCCATACGAAGGCAGATATCGCCTTCACTCCCAGGCTTCGTTGAGTTGCAATAGTCGAGCTGGTCGTAGTTGTATGTTAGTTTCTCACCATCCGGATAGATGATATCGCTAATTAGCCCACTATTTCCGTAAGGATTCCATTGGTTCCAACGTTGTTGATTAAAATGGGCCACCGTGCCGTCATGGGCAGTGTAGGTGTATATGGTACCATTGAGTGAAAGCGTTGCGCCGTTACCTTCGGTTGAAGTATAAGTGTTGCCTGCTACCGAGAAACGATCACTGACGCCCCCTAATGCCACTGTCATGGTAGAATTTGATAAGTTGAGGAACGAAGTGGTACTATCGGTCCAGCCGCTTCCGTTATTCCAGCTATGATAAGACATGCTGCTGCCGCGACCGCCGACAGTCAAGGCAGGGCCAGAAACGCTTAAAGTTCCATTGAAAAGGTCAACACCGTTGCTGTCGATCGATGAGCGTACAGGCGCGGCGGGAGCGGTTTGGGCATGGACCTGACTGGTCATACAGGCCGCGAGAACGCTCGCCGACATGAGCAAAACACAACGAAAACCGGTGCGAAACCGAACACCGTTAGCCAGCGCTAATGCAGACACGTAATTCCCCTAGATTGCCCCGAGAAGGCGGCCCAATGCCTTCTCTATACTTCCGACATTGAAATAAGAGAGGGGCTCTCGTCAATGAGGGCAAAGTGGGTTTATGGTTTTTATATGATCAAAACACGCCCGTGCAAGCTTCTCTCGTGCAAATTTTCTAACCAGCAGTTGCGCACGTCGGCGCCGACTTCCGAGCGGACACGGAGCGCGAACGACGCCTATGAGAGTGCCCGCACGAAAATTGCGTGCCAGCCGCTGGATTAATTCAACTTTTGGTGGCGCCCCACTCTAGCGGCAAGTTCTCATGATCCACGCCGCGGCAGTGCAGCGCCAGCGAAGGGATCAGGCCTGGTTGAGTTCGGAGATGGTATCCGAAGCTCCAGATGAGACGGAGAGGTTACATTGAGGCGGATCCCGACTTCGGGGTGCACTTGCGACATAATTCCTTTAGCAATTTGGGGCGCATCGAACAATATGAAGCATCCCAACACAACCCGCGCGCCCTGCCGCCAGTCCAGTCGACCTTGCATCATCATCAATCCAAGCGCAGCAATACTGAAAACAGCGATCGTCGTTGCAAACGGACCGGTGAGCAATTGCGCCACCCAATTTATGGATGCGGCAACCGCCGACTGGTCTGCCACGGAGAAGCCAGCGGTCGAAGCGAAAACCATAAGCTTGTTACTGTCCAATATGAATCTGTGGGCATAGCAGAATTTGGGGCTTGGCTTTTATGGAAAGCCTATGCAAGGCGAAAGTAGGTATCTCACAGGAGGGTTCGGTGCGAGTGGCGCGTTTCTTCGGATTTTCACTTACTTTCGCCATGTTCGCTGCAGCCGTACCTGCTTATGCGGCCCAGATTTCGGCCGATCCCGCTGGTTCGGGGGTGCTTGTCAATGCCATGGATTGGCTTCAAGGAACGCTTTTGGGAACCGTCGCGACGGTGGCTGCTGTTATCGCCGTCGCATCGGTGGGCTTCATGATGCTGACAGGGCGTATCAACTGGCGTCACGGTGCGATCGTTATCCTGGGCTGCTTCATTCTCTTTGGTGCAGCTACGATCGTAGCCGGCATCCGCACCGCAGCGACGGGCAGCTAGAATCATGGCTTCTGTCCTTGAGCGTCAGACTGTCTTTGTAGCGTTGACTCGCCCGCAAATGTTTGCCGGCGTGACCTATTCGTTCTTCGTCGCTAATGGCGTGCTGGCTGCGGAGCTGTTCCTGATCTTCAAGACCTTCTGGGCGCTGGGAGGCGCCCTGATCTTCCATCTGATCGGGGTGCTGCTCTGCCTGCGGGAGCCAAGAATTTTCGACCTGTGGCTGATCCGCGTCAGCCGATGCCCACGTGTCCCCAACCACAAGGTTTGGGGCTGTAACTCCTACCGTCCATGAGCAATGACCTAGCGTGATCGACAAGGAAAAGCCTGCCGGCTTACATTTACCTTATACCCGACACGTCGATGGGGTGACCCTCGAGACCCGTGATGGTCTGCTGATGCAGACCATCCGGCTGGACGGTTTACTATTTGAGACGGCCGATACCGACGAACTCAATTATCGCGCGGCCCTGCGCGATGCGATGCTGCAGACGATCGCGTCCTCGCGCTTTGCACTCTATCATCACGTTATTCGCCGTAAGGCGGAGGTTTCCCTCGAAGCCCCCTATGCCGATGCTTTCTCGGCTCATCTCGATCAGCGTTGGCGCGACAAGCTCGCTGGGCGGCAATTGTATGTGAACGATCTTTTTCTAACGGTGGTGCGACGCCCGCTTCAAGGACGGATCGGTTTTCTCGACCGAATGCGCTCGCTCTTTGCGTTTGGCGAAAATGAACGACGGGCGAGTTTTGCTTCGGAATGCCGCGCACTCGACAGCGCCGTGCAGGCCATGATGGCAACGCTGAGCGCTTACAAACCGCGCTTGCTTGGCCTTCAAGTTGGCACCAGTCACAATGGTAGCGGTGAAAGTGGGTTCCGATCAGAGCCGCTGGAATTTCTTTCCTGCCTGTTTAACGCGGAAATGCGCCCCATGGTGCTACCGCACGGTGACTTCGGCCACCATCTGCCTTTCCGCCGCATCAGTTTTGGCCAAGAGGCGTTTGAGCTCAGCCCCGCAGGACATTTCCCGCGCAAGTTGGGCGCCATCGTCTCGATCAAGGATTACCCGGGACATACCCTGCCGGGGATGTTCGATGAACTTTACCGGATGCCCTTCGAAATGACGGTCAGCCAGTCCTTTGCTTTCGTGGAGCAAGGCGCGGCGCTCGGCCGCATGAACCTGGCACTGCGACGCATGCGTTCAGCAGAAGACGAAGCCCTCTCGCTACGCGGCGAATTGTCCAGTGCCAAGGATGACGTTGCGGCGGGCCGCGCCGGATTCGGCGAGCATCACACCACCATCACCCTTCATGCCGATACGCTGGAAGCGGTCGATTCCGCTGTAGCCGAGGTGACCGCCGTACTGGCAGATCTCGGGATCGTTGGGGTACGCGAGGATATTGCGCTGGAACCCAGCTTTTGGGCTCAGTTTCCAGGCAATTTTCGCTATATTGCGCGCAAGGGCTTGGTTTCCACCGGTAACTTCGCCGGGTTGGCTAGCCTACATAATTTTCCGGTTGGGCGTGCAAACGGCAATCATTGGGGCGAGGCCGTCTCTCTCCTCGAAACTACGGCAGCTGGGCCCTATTTTTTCAACTTTCATCAGAATGATCTTGGAAACTTCACCATTATCGGCCCCTCCGGCTCGGGCAAGACGGTGGTGCTCAATTTCCTTCTGGCTCAGGCCCGCAAGTTTAATCCGCGCATTGTCTTCTTCGACAAGGATCGAGGCGCAGAACTTTTCATCCGGGCAATCGACGGCCAGTATGACCGTCTACGCCCCGGAGCCCCTTCAGGCCTCAATCCGTTGCAAATTGAGGATACGCCGGCCAATCGACAGTTCCTGATCGAGTGGCTCACCATGCTGGCTGGCGAGGTCTCGGTCGCAGAGGCCGAGACCATCCGGGATGCTGTGGTCGCCAATTTCGAGCAGCCCATGACGCGGCGACGCCTACGCTACCTGATCGAACTCTATCGGGGCCATGAACGCCCGCACGCCGGCGATCTATGGTCTCGCATGCGCCCATGGGTAGGAGACGGCGAACGCGCTTGGCTCTTTGACAATGAAGTCGACCTCACCGATCTGAGCGCTCAAAGCGTTGGCTTCGATATGACAGCCATTCTCGACGATCCTATCGCTCGGACCCCCGCCTTGCTTTACTTCTTCCACCGCGTGGAAGAACGACTTGATGGCAACCCGGCAATCATCGTCGTTGACGAAGGCTGGAAGGCCCTTGACGACGACGTGTTCGTCCGCCGTATCAAGGATTGGGAAAAAACGATCCGCAAGCGCAACGGCATCGTCGGCTTCGCCACTCAAAGTGCACAGGATGCATTGGAAAGCCGCATCGCCAGCGCTATCATCGAGCAAGCTGCGACCCAGATTTTCATGATCAACCCGAAGGCCCGAGCCGAAGACTATATCGACGGATTTGGGCTGACGTCACACGAGTTTGAGTTGCTCCGGACGCTCCCCGACACGTCGCATTGCTTCCTGATCAAGCACGGTCACGAGAGCGTTGTTGCTCGCCTTAACCTATCCGGCGAAAAAGACCTGCTCACCATTCTCTCGGGGCGCGAAGCGACTGTTCGCCTTTTCGACGAGGTGGTTGAAACGACGGGCCCACATTCTTCGGCATGGATGCCCATTTTGCTGGAGCGTGTCTGAGATGGCATGCGCAGCGATCCAGACCGGCGCACACTTCCTGGGCAGCACCCTGGCGCATCTCGATTGCCAGGGGCAAACGATTGGCGCTTACGGCTATGGAGCACTCTCTGAGCCTGGGTCGATCGTCGCCTCGTCCATGACGGTATTGCTCACCATATTCATCGCGCTATTCGGCATTCGCCTCCTGGTCGGATATCCGATCGGCCTGCGCGATGTGATGGGAAACATGATCCGCATGGGGCTGGTGCTGACGCTAGCTCTCAGTTGGCCGGCATGGCGGGTGGTCGGCTATGATGTCGTGGTCAAAGGGCCTGGAGAAATTGCGGCCAAGATTGGTGGTGCATCAGGTCTGCCGGGGACCGACCGAGGCATGATTGCCCGCTTGCAAAACATTGATGATGGCCTTGTCGCCATGACCCAGTTTGGCACAGGGCGCCTAACTGGTGGTGTCGTGGGCAGCAGCGACCGAGGAGACAGCTTTCATGGGATCGCCATGGCCGATGAGACCGGATTTGGTTGGGGGCGCGTTCTTTTCCTGGTCGGACAACTGGGTCCTTACGGGATCATCCATGTAGGCGGAGGCATCCTGCTGGCTGTAGCCCCGCTGATGGCGGGCCTAATGCTCTTTGCCCAGACAACAGCGCTATTTGTGGGCTGGATACGCGGATTGATCTTTGCCGCACTGGGCAGTCTGGCACTGTGCCTGTGCCAAGGTGTGGAATTGAGCATCCTGACGCCTTGGGCCAGTGATATTCTGAGCATCCGCGAGGCCAACACCTTTACGCCGTCTGCTCCAACGGAACTCATCGCGCTGTCGCTGGGCTTTTGCTTGCTCAATTTTGGCGTGTTAGCGATCGTAGCGCGCCTTGCGTTCATGCCGCATACTATGGTGTCGCAATGGCTGCCTGCGACTGCGCATGCACAACTCACCGGTCCGCAAACGCAAACCAATTCACCACCAATCCATTCTCGCCACCCCTCGCCTCACGAGAGCCATTCTCGTGCTGCGGTGATCGCTGAGGCCGTGGCAGGCTCTATGCGGCGCGAGGAGGCCGGTGGCTTTCCCGCCAGCCTGGATCGGCGGATAGAAATAAATGCCTCAGGTACCAATCTGGGAACCATAAGCGGTTCAACATCGAGCGAGGCGCTCGGCAGCAGTTTTCGGCGTAACTCACGCCGCACCTCAACAGCAGGACAGAAGAGAGATACCAAGGCATGAACAAAGACCCCTCCAAGGATCTTGATGCCTGGTTCCGCTCTTCAGAAAGCTGGGCTCACGACCGCGAACGTTCGGCCCATCGCGCCCTGCGCCTGGCCTGGATTGTAGCCGGCGTTTTGGGTACCGTGGCGATTGGCGAGGCGATTGCCTTAGCGGCGCTTGCCCCTCTCAAGACGGTCGTACCTTATACGCTGCTGGTCGATAAGCAGACTGGATCGGTTCAAACCTTGAAGCCGTTGGAGCGTGAGACGATAGCACCTGATCGCGCACTCACCCGCTCATTTCTTGCGCAATATGTGATGGCCCGCGAGGGCTTTGACATCACCACGCTTCAGGACGATTATCGCAAGGTAGCGCTATGGTCATACGGCGAGGCACGTGATCGCTACCTCAAGGGCATGCAGCCCACCAATCCAGTTGGTCCGCTCGCCACGTTACCACGCAAAGCTCTGGTGCAGATCGAGGTGCGCGGCATATCCCCGCTCTCGAATGACAGTGCCCTCATTCGATTTTCTTCAACGCGCACAGATCCGGGTGGGCAGCCACAACCTCCCCAATATTGGCAAGCCGTGATCAGTTGGCGCTTCTCAACCGAAGCCATGAGCGCAGCTGATCGCCTCATCAATCCGCTCGGTTTTCAAGTGACACGTTACCGCCGAGATGCCGAGATCGGCCCGGAATCGGCCGCTATGGTACAGACCTTGCCTGATCAGCGCATTCCGATGTCCATGTCTGATCGAGGCAACGCGCCATCCCCTGATGCTCCACCTGCAAAAGCAGCGGGATCGCCCCTTCCGCAGGGCATCACGTCAAGCCCCCAATTGCAATCGGGGCGGGCTTACCCGGCTGTGCGGAGGGTGCCGTGAAACGCTACGCTGTCATCCTTTTTGTTCTGGCTGCTGCAGCGCGTGCCGATGTTATGCCCACGTCATCCAACGAGGACAGTCGTATCGGTATTGTCCGCGTATCGAGGCAAGAGATCATTCGTCTTCAAAGCGCGCCGGGCACCGATCTGACCCTACTCTTCCCGCGTGGGGAGCATATTCAGCAGGTCACACTCGCAGATCCTAACGTGTGGCATGCTTCCGTGACCGGCGAGCAGGACGCAATGGTGCTATCACCGCTGCGCTCCGCCGATGCCGTGGCAATGACAGTTCGGACAGATCGGCGCGGCTATGAGTTCGCGCTCACGGCATCAGCTAGAGGCATCAACCCCTATTTGATCCGGATGGAATCCCAGGATGTAGCCTCCAACGCCTTTAAACCGAAGCCGGGGTCGATTCCCGGCGTGGGTGGAACCTATAAGTTATTCGGACGCCGGGAGCTTTATCCCAGTTCCGTTCACGATGACGGCCATAAGATGTATCTTGAATGGGATGCATCTCAACCCATACCTGCAATTTTCTCGCGCGATGCTTTGGGCCGTGAGCAAATGGTCGATGGCTATATGCGCGATGGAATTTTCACACTGGATCGCCTTTACAGCGAACTCGTCTTTCGCATCGATAAGGCAGAAGCCCATGCCTTGCTGGTTACCAGAAAGGCGAAATCGTGATCGACAAAGATGACACGCAATCGGCAGCTGTTCGTCGTCCTTTGGTCGCTGGATCCACAAGCAACAGGGCTTTGTGGATATTTGGAGCTTGCGCCCTGGCGGGAGGAACCGCTCTGTTCGCCTCGCTGGAATCGAAACGCGCAGCATTGGTTGCTCCTGCTATTGAAATGGGAACAGCAGACAACGCCATCGTCGGGGGCGCCACATCGATTAACGAAGGCGCGGGCTCCATCGCTCCGATCCAGATCCCTGCTGATCCAGCAGAAAATCAACGCGATTTCTTCCCCCCTGCAGCGAGCCTACCATCGCCTCCGGTGATGACGAGAATTGCCCCACCGCTTTCTGCGAACCCAGGGCCCTATCGTCCGCCCGCGCCACCGCAATATACCCCTCCAATGGCTTCAAACATGCCTCCATCTCCCCCTGTCTCCACAGGCCCCGAAGTGGTGTATGATGCCAGTCGGGCCCGCCCGTCCATCAATTCGACGAATGTTGCTGATGGAGATGGCAGCAAGCCCGGCGAGCGTGTCCAAGCCACACATTTTGCGAACCCGAGCATGACAGTTCCCAGAGGCACAGTCATTCAGGCCGTGATGGAAAGTGCGCTTGATTCCACACGTGCCGGCTTGGCTCGCGCTATTGTATCACGCGATGTCTTCGCCTTCGATGGCAGTAAAGTCGTAATCCAGCGCGGCAGCCGCCTGATTGGAGAATATAAAGCCGATCTGTCAGCTGGACAGGCCCGCGCCTTAATCCAGTGGCAACGTCTGATGCGGCCCGATGGTGTCATCGTAAACCTGGATTCCCCTTCGGCCGATCCCCTTGGTCGAGCGGGTTTGAAAGGAAAAGTTCACGGCCATTTCGTGCAGAAATTTGGAGGTGCCATCTTGCAATCTGCCCTGAATGTGGGTCAGCAAGTCGCAGTCGATCAATTGTCTGCCGGCACAACCATTTATGCCATGGGGGTGGGACCTGGCTCCGGACAAAATGGAGCATCACTCGGCATTGAGAAAATACAGCCCACCCTCACCGTGAAGCAAGGCGCCAGCGTTTCTGTTTTCGTGGCACGGGATCTTGATTTCTCAAGTGTGGGACAATGACCGCTTCCCCTGAAACCATCTGGCTTGAAAGCTGTCTAGCGCCCTTGGCGGAGCATTTGGCTCGCGCTGACGTCACAGACGTCTACATCAATCGCCCTGGAGAACTTTGGTTGGAGGCACTCGGTGGAAGCATTGAGCGCCATGAAGCGCCACATCTAACCAATATACTGCTTGGACGACTGGCAAGACAGGTTGCCGCCGTATCAGCGCAAGGCATCAACCGCGAACATCCAATCCTCTCGGCTGCATTGCCGACAGGTGAAAGAATTCAGATCGTCATTCCCCCAGCAACGCGGGGGGACATTTCCATCGCCATTCGCCGACAAGCTGTGTCGGAGATGCGTCTCGAAGATTATGAGAAGCAGGGAGCTGTGGGCGAAACGCCCATCGTCATCGACCAAGGGCCGATCAGCAAAAAGCGCCTCCCCTCACCTCCAACTACCAGCGTCACCGACGCCCTTCGCCAAGCTGTTCTCGCAAAGAAGAACATTTTGATCTCAGGCGGTACCTCTACTGGCAAGACCACCTTCCTCAATGCCTTGCTCGCAGAGGTTCCTGAGACTGAGCGTTTGATCATGATCGAGGATACGCCAGAACTCCATATTCGCCATCCCAACGCTGTTGGCCTTCTAGCTTCACGCAGCGCATTAGGAGAAGCCTCGGTAACAGCGGACGATCTGCTGATTTCTGCACTTCGGATGCGGCCAGACCGAATTATTTTGGGAGAAATACGCGGCCGTGAAGCAGGCACGTTTCTAAGGGCGGTCAACACCGGGCATCCGGGCTCGCTCACCACGATCCACGCGGACTCGCCCCTAAGGGCGATCGACCAGCTGGGATTGCTCGTGCTGCAATCTGGACTTCGGATGGAATGGGATCATGTCATTGCCTATGTACGCCGTTCGCTCGACATGATCGTACAATTGAAGCGGACGGCAGAAGGGCGGTCAGTCCATCAACTTTTGCTGCTCGAGCAGGATTCTGACTGACCGCACTTGAATTGAGTTAGGTAATCAGCTCGGCGCGCCGGTCGTCTTCTTTTCGACACGGTTGTCAGCGTTGTCGTGCGAGTAAGTTACAGTAAGGCCATTGTTGACGGTGGCACTGGTGTGGACCACGGTCGTCACCCGCCCGCGCGCATCGTAGGTATAGGTGATAACTTCAGTCGCTGAGGCCGCGGTTGCGCCGCCAAAAGCGAGCAGCGCGACAAGGAGGGGAATCTTCATACAGCTCTCCAATAGTCCTTTTAAAAGACAATCCCTACTTTCACGCTCGTGTCAACTGCGTGATAGCGACTTGAACGCAACATTCGCCTCTTTGAGCAGAGCCCTAGCGTCTACCTAAGATCCATTTCGTCAGCCACGAAAAGTCAATCTTGAAATCAACCCTTTCTACAAGTTTAGCTTTTCGAAAGAAAAATAATTACGTTGACAGAGCGGACTCCGCTTTCGCATGAAGCCCATAAAATTTTTATAGCTTTTCGCTTAGGGGCATATTCATCATGAAGTTGGCTCATGGCCGTCCTTCCGGGCGGCGCGCGCATCGTCGCCTGCAGTTTTTGATGACCGGCAGCATTCTTGCTGGATTGCTAGGCTGCGAAGTGCCATTGGCTCACGCCCAGCTAGCGCCCCCTATTCCTGTACGCACGCGTATGGATGGCAACGGCGTCGATGTGCTGACTGGCAAATTGAAGGTGACGGGCCCTGCCGTTTCGGTTGGTACCTCAGATGCCGGCATCACTTTCTATACTTGGAACTTCGGATCCGGGTGGAGCAACACAGCTCAGGGTTTTCTGACCCTCAACGGCTCCACAATGACCGTCAGCATCGGCGACGCAACCGATGATTTCTCTGTGTCCGGCACCACTTACACATCGCTCGAAGGAAATGGGGCAACCCTGAGCTTTGACGGCTCAGGAAAATACACTTATGTCGCACGTGACGGCACGATTGCCCATTTCACAACCAATATATCGAACGCATGGAATACCTACGGGAGCACGGCGGTCATCTCCGATTTGACCAGACCTAATGGGGAAGTCATTACCTACTCCTACGAATCCATAACGTTCTGCGATAACTGGAAGTCGGGAAACACCTTTTGCACACATCATGGAAACGCTTTTAGGCTCACCAGTCTAACGACTTCGAGCGGTTATCGTTTGAAATTCACAAACGCTGCCACTTCTTCGTTTAGATTTGCGGGTGACGACGGAAGCACCGATGCCCCGATCGATACCAATTATCGAAGCGATCTGATGAACTGGCTTCTCCCTCGCGGGGTGGGGGTCTATAATTTGGCAACTTCGACTACAGCGCCTGTTGCCACCCAGTCTTTTACGGTGCCCGCGGAGGGTATCATTACCCAAATCCAGGACAGTATGGGCAACGCCTATAATTATAATTATGGCACTGTCCCAACCAGCGTAACCAATCCGGCAAGCTCTGTTGCCAATTTGGTCGGCACCTATGATTCATCGTCTGGCCGCTATACGGCAGTTAAGAACGCTGCAGGAACGACCACTTATAGCAGCAGCGACAACGGGGCAGTTCGCACCGTCGTTGCGACTGATGCTCTTTCGCATGCATCGACGTATTCCCTGAACACTTCGTCAAACACTCTGACGTCATTTACGGATGCGCTTGGCAAGACCACCAGCTATTCCTATGACGGATATGGCCGGGTGACGCTGGCCGTAGCGCCTGAACTTAATCAGGCTATCACCCAATACGACGCGCGCGGGAATGTGACGCAGGTGACGCAGGTGGCCAAGCCAAACAGCGGCCTGGCCAATGTCGTGACGACAGCGGGCTATGACAGTTCGTGCACGGTGTCGGTGAAGTGCAACAAGCCCAACTGGACCCGGGATGCGCTGGGCAACCAAACCGATTATGCCTATGATCCGACGCATGGCGGCGTGCTGACGGTCACGCAACCGGCGGACAATACCGGCGTCCGGCCGCAGACGCGCTACAGTTATACGGCCATGCAGGCCTTCTATGACAATGGGTCCGGCTCGATTTCAGCATCGGGGCAGCCGACCTATAAGCTCACGGGCGTTTCCGTTTGCCGCTTTTATGGGAACTGTGTTGGTGGTGGCGCAGAATTGCGCACAGCAATCGGCTATGGCCCGCAGAGCGCGGGCACGGGCAACAATCTTCTGCCGGTGTCAAAGACAATGTCGGCCGGTGATGGCACCTTTGGCGGCACGACCACGACAAGCTATGATGCCGTGGGCAATGTGAGCACGACGACCGATGCCTTGGGGAACAGCACCGTCTATCACTATGACGCTGACCGCCGTCTGCTGGGTATGGTTTATCCGGATCCAGACGGCGCAGGGCCGCGTACGCCCCTCGCACGTCAATATAAGTACAACGAGCGCGGCGCCAAGTGGATTGATTCGGTGGGCACGGTGACCGACCAATCGGATGCGGCTTGGAATAATTACACGGAAACCTACCACAACTACGCTCAGCTCGATGATTTTGATCGCACCGTGCGCACGACAGTGTGGACCTATGGCGTGGACTATGCGGTGTCCGACTATATACGTGACGCAGTGGGCAATGTGACTTGCGTCGTGCAGTATATGGATAACCATAATTGGGGGCCGCAAGCTGGCAGCTGCGCGCCGCTTCAGACAACCGGGCCCTACGGCCCGGATCGGGTCACCCAGACCACCTATGATGCGCTCAACCGGCCGAGCAGCGTGACCGAGGGAATCGGCACATCGGCGCAAGGGGTTACAGGCACTGTTGGCTACACCGACAATGGCCAGAAGGCCTGGGTGATGGATGGCAACAACAACCGGACGAGCTATTTCTATGACGGCTTTGATCGGTTTTCGCAGGTTCAGTATCCCTCGAGCAACCTGGGTGCCAATGCCAGCAACTCGGGCGATTATGAGGCTGTCCTGGCTTATGACGCGAATGGCCATCCCACCCAGACCCGCCTGCGCGATGGCAATACGATTGGCCTCACCTATGACAATCTGGGCCATCTTGCTTCGCGGACAGTTCAAACCAATGTGACT
>Ga0116227_10012130_pt1 | contig 14182 bp, 9 predicted proteins | sample S1TSphgellanicum_FD_89693 | JGI IMG/M metagenome (GOLD analysis project Ga0116227, IMG submission 89693) | Host-associated microbial communities from peat moss isolated from Minnesota, USA - S1T2_Fb - Sphagnum magellanicum MG | ecosystem: Host-associated > Plants > Peat moss > Unclassified... | reverse complement strand
TTTGGTTCTTTTTTTCAAAAAAGAACATCTTCCTTAGCTGACCGGCCTACGCCGCCCGGAATAATTCGTAATCACCTCATGCACCCCCCCGGCCGCCTGATCCGTAATCACAGCGGCAATATCCCCCCAGAAATGGTCCAGCATGCCGCGCGGCAAATCCTTGCCCTGGGCGATGTCGCCGGCGACGCGGCCCTGCGGGTCGCGCACCACCCAGTGAATCTCCACCTGCTGCTGGCCGCCGGCAACGTCGGTCACTTTGACGATGCCGGCGAGCAGGAAGTCGGCGGCGGCTGGTTTGGTCACGAGGACGTCGCCGGTGTCCGGCAGCCGGGCGCGCATGTCGCGGGCGAGCGAAAAATTGCCGTCGCCGGGGGCGCCGGTGACGCCGGCGAAGAAGACGCGGGCGGGGCGGTTGTAGAGGCTGTTCGGGTCGCTCTGCTTGGCCTGCGCTTCCACGGCGCGGACCAGACCGAGCAGCGGCGGGGCGGCTTCGGCGGCCGCGCGGGCGAAGACTTTGGTGTCGCCGGAGGCCCAGGCCGAGGCCGGGACGGGCGTGGTCGCCACGTCGCCATGCGGTTTGCCGCCCGGGTCCAGATACGTGTAGCGCGGGGTGACGCTGGCGCCGTGCATGTCGGCCGAGAGCACCAGGCGCCAGTCACCTTTGCGTGGCGGCTCGACGAGAGCGGGCAGTTCCTCGCCGACGAGCGCATTGGCCACCGCCCGCGCCCATGCGGCCGCGCCGCGGTCGTCGAGCAGGGCGTTCGTGGGGGGAGCGACGACGAGCCTGGCCGGCGGCGGCACGCTGAGGCGGATGGCGTTGGCGCCGGGGTTGTCGAGGAAGGGCTGCGGCAGGTCGCCGCAGGCGGCCAGAGCGAGGGTCAGGGTCAGGCAGAGGGCGGCGGTCTTCACGCCGGGGGTTTAGGGCGGGTTGGCCGCGATGCCAAGGCGGGGGGGGGGTTGCTCAGGTCACCGCTGACGTCAAATATGCGGTCGGCTGGGCGGAGGGATCCACCTTGATTTCGATATCGTAGCCGATTCGGCAAAACGTTACAGGATCATGGTTCAATGTCGCGGCGGTAAATCATCGGTCAGGCTCTCAGAGACTCGTGCCAACCAACGGTTTACGCGGCCTGGACGTCGGCGATGAAGGTGCTGACCGCGCTGGTCAATTGCCTGGCGCTGACCGATACGTCGCCCGCGGCGGTCAATACGTCGCCTGCGGCGCTGCCGGTTCGCATCAAGGCCTGGATGACGTCACCGATGTTCGCGGAGACCGCCTTGGCCGAGGAGGAGGTTTGTTCCACAGTGCGCGCGATGCTGGATGTGGCCGCCCCCTGCCCGTCCACGGCCGCGGCGATGCGTGAGGCGATCCGGCTGACCTCCTGGATGGTGCCGGCGATCCCCTGAATGGCCTCGACCGCCTGCCTGGTTGCGGCCTGGATTTCCAGGATCTGCACGCCGATTTCTCCGGTCGCCGTCGTTGTCTGACTGGCCAGCGTCTTGACCTCCGAGGCGACCACGGCAAAGCCTTTGCCGGCAGCGCCGGCGCGGGCCGCCTCGATGGTGGCGTTCAGCGCCAGGAGATTGGTCTGGCCGGCGATGCTGGTGATCAGGCCGACGACGTCGCCGATTTTCTCAGCACCCTGCGCCAGTCTTTGCACGATCGCGTTGGTCCGCTCGGCCTCGGCCACCGCCTGACCTGCGATGGCGGATGACTGGGCAACGTGGCGGCTGATGTCGGTGATCGATGCGGACAGGTCCTCGGTCGAGGCCGCGGCCGTGGCGACGTCGGCACTCGCCCGTTCAGCCGCGGCGGCCACGGTCGCGGCCTGGTCCCTGGTCCGGGTCGCGGTGCCGGACATGGTCTGCGCACTCTCTTCCATGGCCGCGGCCGAGGATGAAAGATGGGCGGCAAGACCGCCAACCCTGGTCTCGAATTCATCCACGGCCGCTTCCAGAAGCTGAGCCCTGTTCGCCTGTTTTTCCAGCTCCAGCGCCTCCTTCCGCTTCGTAGCCGTAATGTCGCTGGCAACCTTGAGGACTTTCTGGATCTTGCGGCCGATACCCGCAACCGGAATGAAACTCGCCTGCAGCCATACCTCACGGCCGCCGTTGGCCACCTGCCGGAGCTCGGACGTCTGGAATTCGCCCCGCTGCAAGGCCGGCCAGAATTGCCGGTAGGCCTCGGTGTCGCCAGCACCCGGCGGTAGAAACATGCTGTGGTGCTGGCCGTGGATGTCGGCGAAATCATAGCCGACAGTGTCGAGAAAATTCGCGTTGGCGGCAATGATCTTGCCATCCGGCGAAAATTCGATGATGGCCAGCGCGCGGTCGAGCCCATCGAGCTTGGCGGCAACCTCCAGACACATCCACGCCAGGGCCGCGGCCTCGACGACCACGATCACGGCGTGCAGCAGCACGCGGATCAGGTCCGTGCCATTGGGAAAGACCAGCGCGGGGGCGAGAAAATTCAGCGTCAGATGGTGCAGGGCGATGACGGTGGACGCGGCCAGGATCATCCATACGTCGCAATAGGCGGCGAGGATGGCGAGCATGGCGAAATAATACATATGCACGTCGAGCTGCCACGGGCTGCCACGCGCGGCGGCGAGCAGCAGCGAGACCATGCCAATGGCCGCAATGCCGATGACGATACGGGTGATGCGTGCCTCGGGCGTGCGTGTCCACAGCATGCTCGCCATCAGGGCGAGAGCCGCGGCCGTCGTTACGAGCGGTACGACTGGCCCGGAGAGTGCGGCCGCGACGGCGGCGATGAGCGGAATGTGCAACCACAGGCCAGGCACGAACAGCTGGTCCAGCGCACGCCGCTGGCGAGATAATCCGGATCCCATGAGGCGCCCTCCGATATCAGGATGGTGACAGCGAACAGCCACCAACCGCGCTGGGATCGAGTAGCAGCCAGGCGCCGTGGGAGCGCAGCAGGGTGCGGTCCATGGCCAACACGATGACGATGCAGGGAAAAGCGCCGAGGCGTATCACCGCTCCGGCGCTGCCCGCGGCCGCGATCGACTGCCGGGCACTCCACCACGGCGGAAAGAGAGCCGCCACAGGCCCGGTCCGCGGCGGCGCCAGTGTGGCGGCGAGCGCCACGCCTAACGGGCTGAGCGATGCGAGCAGAATGAGGGTGATTTGGGACGCGCGCATGGCCCCTCCTCGGCGCTGGGATGGTTGTCTTCCCGGCAAAATGGTGCGGGCGCCGTAAAGATATCATGAAGCCGGGCGCCCGCATTGCGCGGCGGCTTCGGCCGACGGCGTTATGAGATCGACCGGTCCCGCATCGCTCAAACGCGATGCGGGCAGTTCGCTATGCAACATCGGAGGGTTTGCTATCCGGGGAAACCTGACCCGGAATATCGCCAGCCTCGTCAAATATGTTGGTGATGACTGGCGAAGTCCCAGGCTGATAGGCGAACCAATAGCGGTGGATCTTGATCCACCGGAAACCGTAACGGGCCACGTCTGGATAGGGCCGTGGGTGGGCAAGCCATGAGCGCGGGTCGGACGCGATCTGCGCTACGGCCGTATCATAGGTTTCAGTGAGTTTCCTGGCAGCATCGGACCTCGGAGGGCGATTCGGCATAGACTGCAGATAGCGCGAAACCATGCCCAGATATTGTGCCCGGGCAGCGCCCGTGATCAGAACGGGCAAGAGATGTCACGCCGTCTGAGAGCGCTTCGGAGGCGAGGCGGGATGGGCCCGGTCATAGTCCGCAAGCATACGCCTGGCCTCTGTCTGCGCCGATCGCGCATCGCTGACAGCCCCGGATACAAGGTCACGCAGGCTGGCCTCAAGAGATTCCGTAACGTCACGCGGTGCGGGGCGGTTGACCTGGTCGTCCATGAACGCCTCCGTGAGCAAAGATGTGGTGACGCAACCCTACCACATCATCAATCCAGGTCGATCCACGAAAGATGCCCGCCCTTCCCTGCCCCCGTGTCCATGAACACCGCGGCGCCGCCGGACTCGCCGTGCGCGACCCAGGGGCGGCCGTCGCGGCTGCGCTGGTCGTGGCCGCAATAGACCGTCAGGCCGGCGGGGATGTGGTTCACCCAGCGCAGCAGGCGCTCGGGGTAGCCATCCGGCTGGGTGCGGCCGGTGGTCTCGCCGAACAGCGCGCGCGACAGCAGCGGATCGACGGGGCCCAAAGGCGGCGGCGGCGGCGTGAGCAGCATGCGCGTGTGGAAGGCGGCGTGCACGAAGAAGCGCGACCCGTGCACGATCCAGGCAGGCGCACGCTCGGCCTCGGCCAGCATGCGGGTGCGCAGGGGCTCGTCGAGCGCCGTGAGCGTCGCTTCCAGCGGCGGGCCGATTTTCACCCGCTCGCCACGCAGCACGCGGCCGAGCTTGCGGTCGTGGTTGCCGAGCACGAACAGGCCGCGGCCTTCGTCGATCAGGCGGAACATAAGTCTCAATGCGCCGGCGCTGTCGGGGCCGCTGTCGGTGAGGTCGCCCAATTGGACGACGAAACGGTCGGTGTCAGCGGCGAAGGCGAAGGCACGCAAATCGCCATGCACGTCACCAACCACACGCAGCGGCCTGTCCGGGGGGATCATGCGTTCGCCGCCGCTTCACGCACCGTGCGTTGATAGACGTCGAGCGCCCGCTGACGGCCCTCGGCCAGGCCGATCAGCGGATACGGGTAGGTTTTACCCAGCTCCACGCCGGCGGCGCGCAGTTCCAGCGGTGGCGCTTCCCAGGGCTGGTGCACGTAGCGGTCAGGCAGGGCGGCGAGTTCGGGCACGTAGCGCCGGACGTAGGCACCCGCACCATCGAATTTCTCGCCCTGGGTCACCGGATTGAACACGCGGAAGAAAGGCTGCGCATCGATGCCGGTTCCCGCCACCCACTGCCAGCTTGCCGCATTGCTGGCGAGGTCGGCATCCACCAGCGTGTCCCAGAACCATCTCTCCCCCTCCTCCCAGGAAATGAGCAGATGTTTGACCAGAAAGCTGGCGGCGATCATGCGCACACGGTTGTGCATCCAGCCGGTCTGCCAGAGCTGGCGCATGCCGGCATCGACGATGGGCAGGCCGGTCTGGCCGCGCTGCCAGGCGTGCAGACCCTCGGGGTCGCGCCGCCAGGCCAGGGCAGCGAAGGCCGGGCGCAGCGGTTGTTCCGGCAAGGTGCGGTGGTGCCAGAGCAGGTAGGCGGAGAAATCGCGCCAGATCAGCTCGGCGCGGAAGGTGCGCGCATGTTCCCCCTCACCGGCGCGCAGCGAGGCGTGCCAGATGGTGCGGGGCGAGATTTCGCCGAAGTGCAGATGCGGCGAGAGCATGGAGGTGCCGTCCTGCGCAGGGAGATTGCGGCCGATCCCGTAGTTTCCGACCGCCGCATGAAGAAAACGCTGCATGCGTGCGTCGGCGGTACGTTCTCCAGGGGTCCAGGTTTCGCGCAGACCGCCGGCCCAGTCGGGGCGCGCCGGCAGCAGGCCCCAGGCGTCGAGTTTTTCCGAGGCGGGCGCATCTGCCCCGTGCAGTTTCTTCGGCCCCGGCAGGGGCGCTGCCGGCGGCGGGCCGGCGCGCACGGCATTCGCGAACGGGGTGAACATGCCATAGATGCCGCCCGTTTGCGTCCGCACAGCCTCCGGGTCGAACAGGGTGGCGCCGGGGTGGCGGGTGAAGGTCCGGCCTTCGGCGTGCAAAATTTCGGCGACCTCGGCGTCGATGTCGCGCCAGAACGGCTCGTGCGCGGTGGTGGCGTGCACCGAGTCGGCACAGGCTTCGGCCGCCAGCGCGGGAATGACGTCGGCACTGCGGCCGCGGCGCAGCACCAGCGGTGCGCCGAGCGCGGCAAGGTCGCGGCCCAGCGACGCGAGGCTGTGGTGCAGCCACCAGCGCGCAGCACCGCCCATGGCCCAGGCGCCGGCGCCCTCGTCATCCAGCACATAGACCGGCAGCACACGCTCCGCAGTACGCACCGCCTGGTGCAGTGCCGCATTGTCCTGGATGCGCAAATCCTGCCGGAACCAGACGAGGGCGACGCCATGTTTCATGACGCGCACGGCGCCGGCAGGGGAAATGTATAAAGCCGTGCCTCGCCCAGCAGATGCACGCTGCCGCCCTGTGGAAACAGCGTGGCGAAGGCGGCGCTGCGCACGTCCAGCCCGCCGGTGTAGGCGCCGAACGCCGGCAGCACGATTTTACGCCCGTCACTGACGAAGCAGGGCCGCACCACCTGGCCGGCGCGCGTCGCTACCCGCGCCTTGGGGTGGAAATGGCCGGAGATTTCGCCCGACTCGGCGCAGCGCGCCTGGTGGCGGAACACAAGTGCGCCTTCACACCATTCCTCCACCGCCAGGCCCGGCACGCCTGCGGGCGGCGCGGGATCGTGGTTGCCGCTGACCCAGACGATGCGCATGTCGCGCGCGATGTCCTCAATGGCCTTGCGGTCGGCCGCGGCGAGTCGCGCCGGGCCGCCGCCATCATGAAAACTGTCGCCGACTGCCACCAGCACGCGCGGCCGCCAGTGCGCGCACAGCCTCGCCAGGCGCGCCAGCGTCAGCCCGCTGTCCCAGGGCGGCACAAGCTGGCCGCGCGCGGCGGCGGCGGTGCCTTTTTCCAGATGCAGATCGGCCACGGCCAGCACCGAGGCCGCCGGCCAGAATAGTGCGCCCGCCGGATCCAGCACGAGATGTTCGCCATGGAGATGAATTTTGCAGCTCATTACCACCAACGTAGCCCGCATGGAGCACTTGCGAAATGCGGGACCGGCGCGAATTCGGTGGATGGGTCTCGACCCATCACCTCGCCACCGCGCGCACGATGATGGGTCAAGACCCATCCTACGCTGTCGCCTCGGCCACCAGCGCCTCGGTTTCCAGCAGCAGCGCCTCCTCATCTGCCGCCGTGCGCACGCTCTCGCGGCCGATATCCAGCAGCACCGGCACCGCGAGCGGCGACACACGGTCCAGCCGCTGCACCACCAGCCCTGTATTCGCCCGCGCGAGCATGAGGGATACGCGGGACAGGTCGGTGAGGTGACCGGCCGCATCCGCCCTGGTCGCGCGGAGCAGAATGTGATCCGGCTGGTGGCGCCGCAGCACGTCATAGATCAGGTCGGCGTTCACCGTGACCTGCCGCCGGTTTTTTTCCATGCCCGGGTGGTTGCGCTCGATCAGCCCTGCAATGACCGCGACGTTTCTAAACGTGCGGCGCAGCATGGAGCTTTCGGCCATCCATGCTTCCAGATCGTCGCCCATCATGTCCTGCGCGAAAAGCTCCGCCACGTCCCGCGGCTCGTTCGCCGACCAGGCCGCAATGACGTAATCCGTGGCAACGAAACCGAGCGGCGCAACCCCGGCGCGCTCCATGCGCCTGGTCAGCAGCATGCCCAGCGTCTGATGCGCGTTGCGGCCCTCGAAAGCGTAGGCGACTGTGTACCAGCGCCCGTCGCGCGGAAAAATCTCGACCAGCAGATTGTCCGGGCCAGGCAGCTCGCTGCGGCCGCGCTGCAATTCCAGCCATTCGCGCACCGGCTCGGGGTAGGCGTCCCATTGCGCAGGATCGTGAAGCATGGAGCGGACACGCGAGGCTAAATTCGTGGTCAGCGGCATGCGGGCACCGGCGTAGGCGGGGACCATGGGCGTGCCGCTGCCGCCGTCGGTGCATTCCACGATGGTTTCGCGTATGCGCTCGAAGCGCAGCAGGCGGGCGGCGAACATGAATGTGTCGCCGGGGCGGAGCGTGTTCGCAAAATATTCTTCGACCTCGCCGAGGTTGCCGCCGCGCATGCCCATCAGCCGCACTTTTAGTACCGGCGCCTCTACGATGGTGCCGATGTTCATGCGGGCTTGCCGTGCCGTGCGGTCGCCACGGATGTGCACACGGCCTTCCGAGTCACGAAAAAGCTTGCGGTAGCGGTCGTAGCTGGCGAGCGCGTAGCCGCCGTTTTCGACAAAGCTGAGCACATCGTCGAAATCGCGTCGGGAGAGTGCCGCGTAGGGGGCGGCGCGCTGCACCTCGGCAAACATCTCGTCCGGCATGAAGGGGCCGGCAGCGGCGGTGAGCAGAAGGTGCTGGGCGAGAACGTCGAGGCCGCCGGGGCCGGGTGGGTCGCCGTCCAGCTCGCCTGCCGCCACACCTTCCATGGCGGCCTGGCACTCTAAAACTTCGAAACGGTTGGCGGGGACCAGGATGGCATCGCTCGCCTCATCCATGCGGTGGTTCGAGCGCCCGACGCGCTGCAACAGGCGGGAGACGCCTTTGGGGGCGCCGACCTGGATCACCTGGTCCACCCCGCCCCAGTCGATGCCGAGGTCGAGCGAGGAGGTGGCCACCACCGCCCGCAAGGCGCCCGCCGCCATCGCCGCCTCCACGCGCTTCCGGTGCGCAATATCCAGACTGCCGTGGTGCAGGCCGATCGGCAGCGTCTCCTCATTCAGCCGCCACAGCTCCTGGAACAGCAGCTCGCCCTGGGCACGGGTGTTGACGAAGACGATGGTCATGCCGGCCGCGCGTATGCGGTCCAGGATGACGCCGGCGGCGGCAAGCCCCATGCGCCCGGCCCAGGCGATGCGCTGCTCCGGCAGCATCATGCGCAGTTTGGGCGCGGCCCCTTCCGCCACCTGCACCAGCCGCACCGGGCCGCCGGCGCCGACGTAGGTGAGTAACGCTTTGGGGTGGGCGACGGTGGCGGAGAGGCCGACCCGGCGCGCCTTGGGGGCGAGCGTGCCGAGCCGCGCCAGGCCGAGCGCCAACTGGTCGCCGCGCTTGGTGCCGGCGAGCGCGTGGATTTCATCGATGACGATGGTCGTCAGGCCGGCGAAGAACGCCCCGGCGCTCTCCATGGAGAGCAGAACCGCCAGGCTTTCAGGCGTGGTCAGCAGAATATCGGGCGGCGCCTCGCGCTGGCGGCGACGGTGGTCGGCGGACGTGTCGCCGGTGCGCGTGTCGATGCGGATGGGCAGGCGCATCTCTTCGACCGGCAGGGTGAGGTTGCGGGCGATGTCGGTGGCCAGCGCCTTCAGCGGGCTGACGTAGAGCGTGTGCAGGCCTGATACGTCCCGCGGGTTTGCGAGCGCCACCAGGCTGGGCAGGAAACCCGCCAAAGTCTTGCCGCCGCCGGTCGGCGCGATGAGCAGCACGCTCTCGCCGGCTTCGGCCGCTTCGAGCAGGGCGAACTGATGCGGGCGCGGGACCCAGCCCTTTGTGGCAAACCAGTCCGCGAAAGGCGAAGGGAGCATAAGAGCCTGACCCGACACGCACCTTAGCCGCCCGCATTACACACCGGACGGAAAGCCTGGCGCAGATCAGGGACGTTTAATCATTACAAAACCGCTACAACCGCGTATATAAGCCAAGCCCAGGGCAATCGTGCCCTGGGTATCTGGAAGGAGAGACCGATGCTAGTCCGCATCGTGATCGAAATCCGGATTTGGGGTTGGCGGCTCAGAATCAGACTGAGCCGCCGGTAGGCCCCAGAACCGGAGGGTGGGCCGCCGCGAGGCGGCTCACCTTCTGGGACATAAGGGCACCGTGGGCGCCTTTCAAGCGCGTCTGGCAGTGCCGCCACAAGGTTTGCCGAAGCCGCGGAGGTGCGGCCCTCATAGCGACATCGGCGTCGCGGTCTGCTAAGCTGCTGCAATGTCCGGTGTCGTCCGCCTTCCCGCCCGCATGACTGCCGCGGAGTTCCTTGCCTGGAACCCAGGCGGTGCGCAGCGGTTCGAGTTGGTGGACGGCATACCGCGCGCCATGGCACCGGCGGCGATTATTCACGGCTTTCTGCAAAACGAACTTGGCAGCCGGCTGCGCATCCACCTTCGTGCACGGAACAGTGCCTGCAGCGTAATTGCTAATCCAGGGGTGGTTCCGCGGCTGATGCCCGATCATAATTTCCGCATACCCGACCTTGGTGTCACCTGTTCGCCGCTGACGCCGACCCAGACGATGCTTGATGAGCCCGTGTTGCTCGTCGAGATATTGTCGCCGGGCAACCAGCCGAAGACCTGGTCGAATGTGTGGGCGTACACGACGATCCCAACTGTCCGCGAGCTTCTGGTTTTGCACACAAGCAGGGTCGCCGCGGACATTCTGCGCAGGACCGGCGACGGAGGCTGGCCGCAACGATTCGCGCCGGCGGCAGATGGCGTGCTTTCACTGGAAACTCTTGGGTTTCAGGTTCCGCTCGCTGAGCTTTACGAGGGAACCGGGTTGCGGGCATGACCCACACCTATTGACCAGCTTGGATTGCACGACGGCATTCATCCCCTGCCACGAAACCGCGAAACGGCTGCTATGCGTTGCGGAACATGATGCGCAGCGCGCCCCAATGGCGGCCGCCGATCATGATGGGGGCGTCGGCTTCCTTGATCATCATGCGCTCGCCACCGCCCATGTCGCGCTCGTAGCTTTGCAACATCCAGGGGCGGGTGCTGCGGCCGGCGGCGAGGCCGGCGCGGTCGTCGAACAGGCGGCGGTTGCGGCAATGTTTCGCGTTCCAGGCGGGGTCGCCGGCGCGCTGGGGCTGCGAGACGCGAGCGTTGTGGGTGGGCGCATAGCCGTCGCGGTCCACGGCGAACACGCCGATGACATTGCTGTCGAAATTCAGCGCTGAATCGAGGATCGGCTGTATCAGCCGGTCGGCAGACTCGGTGAAGCTGGTGGTGAACTGGGCGGGATCGCTGCCGGGCACTGGCTTGTAGTGTCTGTCGAAGGGGGCGGCGGAGGACAGCGTGCCGGCGGCGATCGCCTGGTCCAGCGCGGCGCCGATGCGCGCGGCCGTCTCCTTTGCCGCGGCGACGAAGCGTTCATCGGCGGCACGGGCGCGGGTCAGAAACTGGTCGAGGCGCGCCGCGGCCGCGGGGTCCGCGGGCGCGAGCGCGATGAGCAGGCGCCCGTCGCTGGCGGCAACCAGCGTGCCGGCAAGGCTGCCGACGCCGGGGAGGTCGAGGTCCATCGTGCTCGCCTCGGCCAGACGCCCGACGGAAGATGCCGCCTCGGGCGGCGCACGCACCAGCGCCGCTTCGGTGGATAATTCCAGAATCATGACATCGCCCGACCAGCCGGCCGCCTTCAGTTTTGCCGCCGCCAGCACCGGCACCTGGGCGTTCCAGTTGGCGCCCAGCCGGGTGACGCGGCGCAACACCAGGCTCACATTGCCGCGCAGCTCATCGGCACCCCGGTCGGTCGCTTGCCGGTCCGCCTCGGTCTCATCGGTGAGTTGGCCGAGATAGGCGCCGCGGCGCGCCACCTGCTCTATCGTTGCGGCGACGCGGCCGGTGTTGCCCGAGGCGCCTTGCAGCCGCTCGGCGATTTCCCGCAGCGTCGCCTCCTGCTCATCGACCGCGGCGGCGACGGCGGCATTGGCGGAATCGATGTTGCGGACCGCGCCGGCGACGCCTTGCATGGCGGAGACGCTGCCGGCGGTGGCCGACTGCATGGTGTGGATGCGGTTGGTGACGTCCGCCGCCGCCGCCGCTGTCTGGCGCGACAGTTCCTTCACCTCGGCGGCGACGACGGCAAAGCCGCGTCCCGCCTCGCCGGCGCGCGCCGCCTCGATGGTGGCATTCAGGGCGAGCAGATTGGTGCGCGAGGCGATGGCGGCGATGGATTTGACCACGCTGCCGATGGCCTGCGCCGCCTCGCCCAAGGTAGCCACCGCCTGCGCCGCCTCGTCCGACGCGCTGACGGCCTGGCGGGCGATGCCCGAGGAGCGTGCCGCCTGGGCGGCGATTTCGCGGCCGGCGGCCGAAAGTTCCTCGCCGGCGGCGGCGACGGCGGCGACATTCTGGCTGACCTGGCGCGCCGCCTCCGCCACGTCGGCCGATTCGCGGCTCATGGCAGCCACCTCCTCCACCACCGCGTGGGCGCGGGTGGCGGCAAGCACGCTCTGGCGCCGGCACGCGGCGTTGGCGCTATCAAGCTCGGCCTCGATCAGCTCGCAGGCGTCGATCAGGTCACGCGGCGGCGGCGGCGTTACCGGTGGCGCAGGCGCGATCCCCACGGGCTCATCGTCCTCCGCACCCCCCTCATCCGATGTTTTCTTGCGGCGCGCCTGGGCGCCGATCATTGTCAGCAAGGACATGGCACAAGAGTAGGCGCTGATGGTTGCGTAGGCATTAAGAAACTGCGCCGCCATTGCGCGCGGGCGCGGCAGTTGGCGTATTAGGCTTACCCGGTGGCACCGCAGGCTGCCCTCTTGTGAAGGAAATTCACCATGCCCAGCATCGACCAGTCCGGTAGTTTTGCGCTCGGCGGACGCACGGTCACGCGCCTCGGCTATGGCGCCATGCAATTGGCGGGGCCTGGCGTGTTCGGGCCGCCCAAGGATCACGCCGCGGCCATGACTGTGCTGCGTGCTGCCGTGGCGGCGGGCGTCAACCACATCGACACCAGCGATTTCTATGGCCCGCACATCACCAACCAGATCATCCGCGAGGCGCTGTCGCCCTATCCCGATGACCTTGTGATCGTCACCAAGATCGGCGCGCGGCGCGGCGCGGATGCTTCCTGGAACAAGGCGTTCGCGCCCGAGGAGCTGACCGCGGCGGTGCATGACAATTTGCGCAACCTCGGGGTGGAGGTGCTCGATGTGGTGAATTTGCGCGCCATGTTCGGCGTGCATGGCCCGGCGGAAGGGTCGATCGAGGCGCCGCTGACAGTGCTGGCGGAGCTGCAGCGCCAGGGGCTGGTTCGCCACATCGGGCTGAGCAACGTGACCGCCACGCAGATCGCGGAAGGGCGCCGGATTTGCGACATCGTCTGTGTGCAGAACGCCTATAATATCGCGCACCGGGAGGATGATGCGCTGATCGACGAGCTGGCGCGCGAGGGCATTGCCTATGTGCCGTTCTTCCCGCTCGGCGGGTTTACGCCGCTGCAATCCTCCACCCTGTCCGAAGTCGCCTCCGGCCTGGATGCCACGCCGATGCAGGTAGCGCTCGCCTGGCTGCTCCGCCGCTCACCGAACATTCTGCTCATCCCCGGAACGTCTTCACTCGCACATTTGCGTGAGAATCTTGCCGCGGCGGAGCTCACGTTGCCGGACGATGCCGTCCGCGCGCTGGAAGCCGTTGCCGGCACGGTATAGCCGCAGCCCCTGCCGACTGGCACCGTCCACCTGCGATAAGATCCGGGTGGCGCCGGTCTCGTCGGGGGGGCAGGCCCGTTTCCAGCCCGTCTGACCCCCTGTTTCGCGCCGAACGTTCGTGAGTTGCGCGCGTTGCGATTCCTCAGAGCATGGCACCATGCCCCATCCCGACACCTGGCTCTGCGTCCGCCCCGAGGGCCTATATTGCAGGCCGGGCGACTTCTTCATCGATCCGGTGCGGGCGGTGCCGCGGGCGGTGGTGACCCATGCGCATGGCGATCATGCGCGGCCTGGGCATGGGGCGGTGCTGGCGACGGCGCAGACGCTGGCGGTCATGAGGGTGCGCATGGGCGTGGAGCGCGCCGGCGATGTGCAGCAGGCGCTGGCGTATGGCGAGCGTTTGCGCATCGGCGATGTAAGCCTGTGGCTGCAACCGGCCGGCCATGTGCTGGGCAGCGCGCAGGTGGCGATGGAATTTCAGGGCAGCCGCGCCGTGGTCAGCGGCGACTATAAGCGCGCCGCCGACCCGACCTGCGCGCCGTTCGAACCCGTCGTCTGCGACGTGTTCGTCACCGAAGCGACATTTGCGCTGCCTGTCTTCACCCACCCGCCCGCGCTGGCCGAATGCCGGCGCCTGCTGGCGAGTGTTGCCCTGTTTCCGGAGCGGACGCATGTGATCGGCGTGTATGCGCTGGGCAAGTGTCAGCGGCTGATCGCCATGCTGCGGCAATGCGGCTGGGACCGGCCGGTCTATCTGCACGGGGCGCTGATGCCGGTGTGCGAGGCCTATGAGCGGCTGGGCGTTCCGCTCGGCGATCTGCGGCCGGCGACGGTGGCGGCGAAGGCGGAGCTGGCGGGCGCGATCGTGCTGGCACCGCCATCCGCCATCGCCGACCGCTGGGCGCGGCGCCTGTCCGACCCGGTGACCTGCCTGGCCTCGGGCTGGATGCGCGTGCGGCAGCGGGCGAAGGCCGGGGGGATCGAGCTGCCGCTGGTGATTTCCGACCACGCCGACTGGCCGGAGCTTCTGCGCACGGTGGCGGATGTGGGGGCGCCGGAAATCTGGGTGACGCATGGCAGCGAGGAGGCGCTGATCCATGCCGCCGCCGGCATGGGGGTGCGCGGGCGGGCGCT
>Ga0116227_10012129_pt1 | contig 14183 bp, 12 predicted proteins | sample S1TSphgellanicum_FD_89693 | JGI IMG/M metagenome (GOLD analysis project Ga0116227, IMG submission 89693) | Host-associated microbial communities from peat moss isolated from Minnesota, USA - S1T2_Fb - Sphagnum magellanicum MG | ecosystem: Host-associated > Plants > Peat moss > Unclassified... | reverse complement strand
TGCCAGAGCAGCATATTGGTGTTGCGCACGGTACGGTCCACGTTCATCAGCAGGCAATCTAACCATACGATCTGCGACGCCAGTAACGAATTTACCTTTGTAACAGCAGGATCGAACGTTATGGAACCCGAAAGGTAGTGTAGCGCCAGGTTGAGTCCTACGCTGGCTTTCAGCAGCTCCTGTATCTCTTCGTCAGGCTCAGTTCGGCCAAAGGCCTCATCGAGTGTTGCAAAAACAAGTTCGGGCATTTTGATGCCCACAGCACGGGCTATCTCGCCACCAATGAGCTCGGCAATAAGGGCTTTAATGCCCTGTCCCGCCCCACGGAACTTGAGCACATACAGAAACCCATCATCAGCCTCTGCAATGGCCGGCATAGAGCCACCCTCGCGCAACGGTGTAACATAGCGGGTGACCTTAACGGTCCTTAGTGTATGATCTTTGTTTTGCATCATAAGGTATTGTACAAAAGTATGGTTTTGTATGGAGCACAAATAATGCCCTACTTTATTCTACGTCCTGCTCATCTTCCAACTGTGCTTCGTGGATAAGGTCTGCCGGTAATTGTTTGCTGGAACTGATATGCAGTTGTTTCATTTTTTCGGCCTGAGTAATGAGGTTGCCTTTACCCGTTCTTAGCTGGGCGTAGGCAGTAGTAAAAGAGGTGTTGGCTCGCTCCAGGTGCCTGCCTATATCATCCATGCCAGCCACAAAGCCTACCAGCTTGTCATATAAGGAACCCGCCTTTTTAGCTATCTCTTGCGCATTGCGATTCACATTGTCACGCTTCCAATAGTCATATACCAGTTTCATAGCGCCAAGCAAGATAGTGGGGCTAAGCAGGATGATCTTTCTATCGTACGCATATTGCCACAATGCCGGGTCGCCCTGCGATGCAGTGATGAATGCAGCCTCTACCGGGACAAACATCATCACTGTATCGAGAGTGCCGGGCAGGTTGGTGTATTTTTTACCGGCCAGACCATCTATGTGTGCTTTTACCGATCGAACAAGCAGTATGCGGTATTGTGTCTGCTGCTCTTCAGTAGTGGCAGCGCAATACTGCTCGTAATGGATCAATGATACTTTAGAATCAATGATGACCACCCTATTGTCCGGATACTTCACCAGCACATCAGGACGAATGGTTGTACCATCCTCGTTCTTACCAGTTTCCTGCACCGTGAAATGTATCTCTTTTTGAAGGCCCACATATTCCAGTATCCTTTCCAGAATAGCCTCGCCCCAGTCGCCCTGCTGTTTGGTGCTGCCGCGAAGAGCATTAGTAAGGTTCTCTGCATCTTTTGATAGGCGCTGGTTCATCTCCATCACCTGTTTTATCTCCGTTCTCAGCGACGCTCGTTCTTTTGTCTCATTATTGTAGCGGGAATCTATTTCGTTGCGGAACTCACTTATCTTTTCCCTTAACGGATCGAGCATTACTTTGAGATTGGTCTCCTGCTGCTCATTGAATTTTTTGGCATTATTATCTAAGATAGTACCTGCTATCACTTTGAACTCTGTTTCCAGTTTTTGCTTTATCTCCTCCAGATCTTTCTTTTGGGTATCCAGTTTTTCGAACGCGCTCTCCTTTTGGGTCGTTGCTATGTAAAGTTCTTTACGAAGTCGCTGCAGTTCTGCATCTTGTAGGTGTGTCTTACGCTCGGACTCCCCAATTGTATCTTTCATGTTTGATCGCTCCTGCTGCAAAATTGCATTTGCGGTTTGTGTTTGTTGCAATGCAGTTTTTACCTCCTCGTGACGCGATAGGGATACATAGTCTTTATCGAACATCAGTTTGCGGATGACCCATATGAGTATGGCCCCCACTGAAAACCCGGCTATGAACATGAATATACTTGCCTCCATTATTTGCTGATCGTACAATGAAAGTACAAGTTATAAAGAAACCCAGCAGCCTGTTATACTATCATTCCTCATACCGATCTGCAAACCCAACTATTATTCAGAAAATTTTACAATTGTTGACCAATTATTTTCATATCATTGCGGTAAATATTGCCATCAAGTTATATACTAAATTAATCGCTTTAACAACAAGACGAGATTCAATGAAGCAAAGGCAAGCAGTACTTATTTTCTTTTTCGTGGCGTGGGGAACCAGTGTATTATTTCTATTGAGGGAAGACGAGCACATAGAATATATTAAATTGTTCGGCTTTTCCATTGGAATGAGCATTGTTGCAACAGTGATCTATGCCCTGCTGCGCCAACCTGTTCTGCACATCATTCGATACAATTTCGATAAAACATACAGGCATTCTATGCGAGCACGTAAAAAACGCAGAGCCTAGACAATACAGATCAAATACACATCTAACGAACGAAAAATCTCCATTTTCAGAGAAGCCTGTGTCAAAAAGAGTATTCCGGACAATGCCTTATTTTAATTGGTATTCTTCAATTTTCCGGTATAAAGTTGCCAACCCGATATTCAATAAGCGTGCAGCTTCTGTTTTGTTGCCTTTTGTGTAGCTAAGGACCTTCTGAATGTGCAATTTTTCCATGAGTGACAAATGGAACATGGCATCTTTGGCAACTGCAATGCCTGAAGACATCTGCAATTCGAAGGGAAGACTTGATAAGGTGATCTCTGCTGTATCTTCAAGAATGACAGCTCTCTCTATTACATTTTTCAATTCACGAACGTTGCCTGGCCACTGATGGGCTACAAGAGCCTGGATCGCATCAGTTGCGATGCTGTTTATTTGCTTATTTGTCTTAGATGCATACAGCTGCAAGAAATGTTGCGCCAGTTTAGCCACATCAGCAGGGCGTTCCTTCAACGATGGAAGCCTGATCGCAAATACAGCTATGCGATAGTACAGATCGCTACGAAATTTATTTTCGCTGATCTCCTCTTGCAGGTCCCTGTTTGTAGCTGCTATCAGACGCACATCAGACGTGCGTTGGGTGGTATCGCCGACTTTATAGAAAGTATTATTTTCCAGAAAACGCAACAACTTGGGTTGCAATTCTATTGGCATCTCTCCTATCTCATCAAGGAACAAGGTGCCACCGGAAGCTTCTTCTATAAGGCCCTTTTTGTCTTTTACAGCGCCTGTGAATGCACCTGCTTTATGCCCAAAAAGCTCGCTTTCAATGATCTCTTTGCTGAGCGCGCTACAATTGAGAGCAATGAAAGGTCCGGCAGAGCGGTTGCTGTTATAATGTATGATCTCTGCAAAAACTTCTTTACCCGTGCCGGTTTCGCCGGTAAGCAGGACAGATGCATTGCTGGGAGCAACTTTTTTTGCCAATTGTATTGCCTGCATGATAGCAGGACTATCGCCTACAACAGTATCAAAACTATGCTTATTGCCTAATTGTTTTTCAAAGCGGGCTACTTTACCCTGCAATGCTTTTTTTTCCACTGCCCGGCATATCAAGGGTATTATGCGGTGATTGTCATCTCCTTTTACCAGGTAATCGAAAGCGCCGTTCTTTATTGCTTGTATCCCATCCTGAATATTACCATAAGCGGTGAGTAGGATAACCTCTACAGCAGGGTATTTATTTTTGATGACAGATATAAGATCCACACCATTGCCGTCAGGTAACTTCACGTCGCACAACAGTATATCTATTGATCCCTGATCAAGTATCTTAAGCCCGGCAGCAATGGTATTAGCATTAAAGACCTGGTACCCTTCTAATGCAATAAGCCGTTTTAGTAACGCGCCTAATTTTTCCTCATCGTCGATGATCAATATGTTCGCTTTCATAACACGCGGCCTGGCCGCTCTCATTTGCCGGACCAAAAGTAAGTAAAATATATAGGGTGGAAATGTAGCGCGCTATATTGGTGAAACATACCTAATTTCAATTCTTACCATATTCACAATACTATGCTGCGGTTTTGCGTGCTACTTTTGCTTTTCCTACCCTCGTTATTGTGTGTGTTCCCTGCACCAGCCTTGTTTTGCTGGTATCTAGCCATAATGGTGACGGAATTCCCGTGGATATTCATAGCATTTACATTATTATTCCTGACCTGGGGTTTTGGACTTAAAGGTTTTAGTCTTGCCGGTACAGTATTGGGAATAGCTGCACTTGTCTTATTCCTGCGGCCGATAGTGGGTGCAAATGTTTTATCGGGTGGACTGGATGAGGGCCTGCAACAGTCTTTTGGCAAGTATGATATTAATAACAATACGCCTTTCAATGTAACAAGGATGATAACCGGAATTGGCGCAAAGCAATTGGCTTATGAGACCCTGACCTATACCCCAAACGGTACAGCTCCGCTTACGCTTGACTATTACGGAGCACAACAGACAGGCAGCAGGCCATGCGTGGTGGTGGTACATGGTGGATCTTGGGCGGCCGGTACCAGCCAACAATTGCCTGAACTGAATACCTACCTGGCCAAGGCTGGCTATAACGTAGCGACTATCAACTACAGGCTGGCACCAGAGGTTAAGAGTCCGGCGCAAGTGGAGGATCTGCACACGGCGCTGGCCTACCTGAAAAGCAATGCACAACAACTGCATATAGATACCTCGAAGCTGGTGTTACTCGGCCGATCGGCGGGTGGTCAGATAGTACTGGAAGGGGCTTATACCTTTAATGACCCCGACATAAAAGGGGTGATCAGCTATTATGGTCCGGCAGATATGATATGGGGCTACAAACACCCCGCTAACCTGCGGGTGTATAACTCGTGCGAGGTATTGCGCACTTACATAGGCGGAACTTATGATGCTGTACCCCAAAAGTACGAAGCAGCATCGCCTATAGAAGCAGTGACCCCGCACGTTGCGCCTACGTTGCTGATACAAGGCAAGCTGGATGTACTTGTTGCTTATGCACATGCGCCAAGACTGGTGGAAAAGCTAAATGCTAATAAAGTACCCAACTACTTGCTGAGCCTGCCCTGGGCCACGCATGGGTGCGATTATACCATTAACGGCCCTAGCGGACAGCTGGCAACATATGCAGTAAGTCGTTTTTTGGAAAAGGTTTTTAAATAGCTGGCTGTAAACCTTATTTTTGCCTCATTACAAATTATTTTTAATGAACCTCATAGCTGACCTGCGGGCGCGCAACCTGGTACAGGACGTAATACCCGGTACCGAAGAACAACTGAATAAAGAAATGACTGGCGGCTATGTAGGCTTCGACCCCACATCAGACAGTTTGCATATAGGCAATTTGCTCCCTATAACCCTGTTGATGCGTTTGCAGCGTGCTGGACATAAGCCTTATGCACTCGTGGGTGGTGCCACCGGCATGATCGGTGACCCATCGGGCAAATCAGCAGAACGCAATTTGCTGGATATGGAAACCATTACCCACAATTGCAATGGCATACGCAAGCAATTGGGAAAATTTCTTGATTTTGACGCATCATCGCCCAATGGTGCAGTAATGGTGAATAATTACGACTGGTTCAAGGATTATAACTTTCTTGATTTTATAAGGGAGGTTGGTAAGCACATTTCTATCAACTACATGCTTGCGAAAGATTCTGTACAAAAGCGACTGGAAACAGGTTTGTCCTTCACAGAGTTTACTTATCAGCTGATACAGGGTTATGACTTTCATTACCTGTATAACCACAACAACGTGAAGTTGCAAATGGGTGGCGCTGACCAGTGGGGCAATATAGTGACCGGCACAGAGCTAATACGCCGCAAAGGCGGTGGTGAGGCCTACGCGCTAACCTGCCCACTCATCACTAAAAGCGATGGCAGCAAGTTTGGCAAAAGCGAGGGTGGTAATGTGTGGCTGGACCCCGAAAAAACATCTCCGTACCAGTTTTACCAATTTTGGCTGAAGCTGCCCGATGCGGACGCAGAACGTATGGCGCTAACATTTTCTTTTAAGCCTGTAGACGAGCTAAAAGTCCTGATAGCAGAACACCAGCAGGCACCGCACCAACGCAAATTGCAAAAAGCGCTTGCTGAAGAACTGACCATACTGGTGCATAGTGAAGATGACCTTTTGTTTGCACAACGTGCATCTGATATATTATTTGGGCAATCTTCTATAGAAGCTTTGCAATCTCTTACCGAGAAACAATTGCTGGAAGTAATGGAAGGGGTACCACAGGTGACCAGTACTAAAGAGCAGCTGACGACCGGTATTGACTTGCTTACATTTCTTGCAGACAGTGGGGTATTTGCCTCAAAAGGAGAAGCCCGGAAAATGGTGCAGAACGGCGGTGTAAGCATCAACAAAGAAAAGGTGGGTGGTATAGAGTTTTTACTGAATGAGGCCCACTTGCTAAATGGCAGCTATATACTGATACAGAAAGGAAAATCGAACTACACCCTGGCGATATTCAATTAGGTTGCTACGATAAATTTTGAAAGTACATGCCTTCACGTCCTCTGCGGAATCTATTACTTATTTTGGCGCTGATAGCGGTGACGCTGCCAACCTTGTTTTGCAATAGCCCCAAGAGTAGTACTACTGAGGAACATGCAGAATCGGCATGGAGGAATGTGTATGATACCAATGTACACTACGTAGGTATGCAAACCTGCCGAACCTGCCACGAAGGTATATACCAGACCTTTATACAAACAGGCATGGGGCAATCGTTTGGCCCGGCTACGCGGCAAAAGTCAGCAGCTGACTTTTCACCCTCCCACGCCCTTGTGTATGATACTGCATTAGACCTCTACTATCATCCCTATTTTGATAGGGACAGTCTGTATATAGAAGAGTACCGCCTGCAAGGACACGATACGGTGCATAAGCGTGTGCAACGAATAGACTATGTAGTAGGGTCTGGGCAGCATACCAACTCGCATATCTTCAGCACCAATGGATACCTGTACCAGGCACCTATTACTTTCTATACCCAAAAACACAGATGGGACCTTGCCCCAGGTTTTGAGAAAGGCGCCAATAGTCGCTTTCAGCGATTGATACAGATAGAATGTATGAGTTGCCATAATGGATATCCTGATTTTGTGGCCAATAGCCAGAATAAGTACGTCACTCTAAAGAACGGTATAGACTGTGAGCGCTGCCATGGCCCGGGCAGCCTGCATGTGCAGGAAAAACAGGCTGGCAATATAGTAGATACATCAAAAGTACCTGACTATACGATAGTGAACCCACGCAGACTATCGCCCGAATTGCAGAACAATGTATGCCAACGCTGCCACTTGCAGGGCATAGCCGTACTGAACGATAATAGAACATTCTTCGATTTTCACCCGGGCATGAAACTGAGTGAAGTGATGAACGTATTCATGCCGGAATATGAGGGGGCACAGGATAAAATGATCATGGCATCGCATGTGGAGCGCATGAAGAAAAGCCAGTGTTATTTGCAGAGCGGAAAAATGAGTTGCATCACCTGTCACAACCCACATGTAAGTGTAAAATTCACTCCCCGGCTACAGTATCTGAATGCATGTCAAAGCTGCCACGGAAATGCAGCAGGCCAACACCAATGCAGCGAAAAGGCGGAAGTACGCGCAACAAAGAACAACGACTGTGTGACCTGCCATATGCCGCACAACAGTAGTATAGACATACCCCATGTAGCCGTTACAGACCACTTCATACGCAAGCGACCAGTAGAGGACTCAATGAAGAAGCAGATAACAGCCTTCCTGGGATTGCAGTGCTTTAACAACAACAAAGTGGATGATATAACAAAAGCGCGGGGTTATCTGGAGTTCTACGAACGCTATGCACCTAATAAGCCACTACTAGACTCTGCACTGCTATATCTGGGCAAACAGAAAGACGTGGAGGCTACCGCAAAGCAAAACCGAGACTACATACGTGTGTACTATTTGCTAAAAGATTTCACTCAAATAGTTACTTATACAGACCAATTACAACCTTCCGATATAAATGATGCCTGGACCGCATACCGTGCTGGTGAGGCCTACTACCAATTACAACAACCGCAAAAAGCACTGCCCTGGTATGAACGTGCAACCAAAATATGGCCTTATGCACTTGACTTTGAAAGCAAGTATGGCACCTGCCTGCTGACACTGAAGAAGTACGGTGAAGCGCAAAAAATATTTGCTTTCATCATTAATGAGAACCCTGATTATACCGTAGCTAATACCAATTTAGGCTATCTGTACATGCAGCAAGGTAACCAGGCCCTATCTTACCATTACCTGCGTCGCGCCAATGAATTGGATCCGGACAATGAGCAAACACTCATCAATCTGGCAGTTTGGTCTCATGGGAACGGGCAGAATGAACAAGCCGCTAAATACCTGACCTCTCTATTGAAAAGACATCCGGACAATACCCAGGCCAAGGCTATGCTTGCTGATCTAAGGCCTAAAATGTAAATATGCTCACGGATAGCTAAAGCCTTGACTTGCACCTCATTTCATATTTTTTCATTTTATAAATTTATTTTTCAACTGTAGATAGGTCAATTGTATTATCAATTGTAAATCATACCTTTGAGAAATCGAAATTTGATCCCATATATGAAACGGTTAATTCTATTGTTATGCCTCTTGTCAGGTACATTTTATGTGCAGGCACAGGATCGTGTATCGCAAAAGAAGGCCGAAGCGATAAAGGACGTTAAGTGCCCTAAAGCATACTTCGGGGTCAGCACCGGGATCAATAACCCTAATGGTGTGTTAGGCTTCAATGTCGACATTCCAATTAAGCAGGTATCAGTAGGTGGTGGCGTAGGCGTAAGTACCTGGGGCAATAAGATCTATGCAGAGGGGCGATATTATTTGCGGCCATGTCAGCGTGGGTTTGCATTTGGCGGGGGCATCACTCACAATGCCGGCAGGGTACATGCCCAAATGAAATTGGAAACAGACCAGGGCAAACAGAATGTGACCATGAATCTGAATCCTCAGACGAACGCATTTATAGCCGCTTATCATTTTTGGTCATTGGGCAAAAGACATAACAGGTTTTATGTAGATGCAGGCTACTCTGTGCCATTGCAAACGGCACACTTCAAGCAGGTATTTCAGCCAGGACAACCGACTGCCATGATCAGTAGTTCCGCAAAAGACAGGCTGCGTGAATTTTCACCAGGCGGCCTTATGTTGGGTTTTGGCTTTTCTTTCGGTTTAAAATGAGCCTGCTTTTACACGAAAAATATAGGCTCCTGTACAGGAGCCTATTCTAAATATTGTGCGAACGCCACCATTTAGTGGTTTATGCCAAACTTGTTCTTTAGATACTCTTTTACCAACGCCCATGCTTCTTTAGCAGCGGCCGGGTTATAAGCTGGCCTTTCTTCATTAAAGAAGCCATGGTCCGCGTCTGATATAACAACAGAAGTGTATGATTTTCCAGCAGCTTGCATGGCCGCTTCGATCGCACTGCGATGCTCCGGCAATATGTGCGTATCCTTGCCGCCCCAAAATAAAAGCTGTGGCCCCTTCATATGCGGTGCACGCTCACTGAGGGTATGCATACCACCGCCATAGAAAGAAATAGCAGCAGCGAACTGCAAGTAGGTATTGGCCACAAAAGAAGCTCTGCCACCTAGGCAAAAACCGATGCAGGCTATCTTGTTTTGCTGTACATTTTTCTGTCCCAGCAGCCAGTCGTAAGCAGCCAATGTATCAGCCTCTAATGTTTCTGAATTTATGACCTGGAAGTGTGGGGCAACAAGCGAAAAATCCGCATAACCCGATTCAAAACCTACCGGAGCCGTACGATGAAAAAGCTCAGGAGCTATAGCTATATAGCCCTCTTTTGCTAATCTGTCTGTAACGCTGCGAATATGTCCATTTACCCCAAAAGCCTCCTGAAAAACAATAACTGCCGGGAATGGGCCATCGCCTTCCGGGAATGCTACATAAGCTCCCATTTCGGGCGCATTTTTTACCGCGAGTGAAATTCTTATATTCGTCATACTACAGTTGAGTAATGTTTAATGATACGCTGCGAATTTAAAAGCATAATACACATGTAAGCGGTGCTGAAACAATGATAAGATACATTTAACAGTTTTAGGCTTACATTATCTCTGTGTCAGATAATTATAGTCTTTCAACAACTGCCGGAGAAACAACAGAGATGGCATGCCGTTGTTTACTGTATTCTCTATTTGCAGCACATCCTTTATTCGATAAGCAACCTGGTCTATATAGGTATCCATATCTTTATTGCTCTTTACCTCCAGCAGATTGCGAATACCGTTGATGTCCTTATCTGTCAAGCGCATTACCTGTGGGAACATAGGCTTGTAATCCTCTTCATCTACAGGTAAATATATTGTTTCATTGATATTCATTTTGTTGCGATTGTCAATTACCACTGTGCCCGCTGCAAGGTCACTAAGACGTTGCGACCTTGGAGAAACAGCAACAGATACTACATCGGGCACATACAGGATAAGAAAAAAAATGAACACAATGGGATTAGTGAAAATGTAAAAAGGGACCACGTATATACTAAGATTCCCTACGGACAGAATCCAGCGGGTGATGTATTGTCCCATTGTAGGTTCCTGGCCTGTAACATCCACAACCTTAAGGCCCATAAGCCTTTTCCCCAGTGACTGGCCGTTAAAAAATATCTCCATGACCGGGTGATAGACCAGCACAGGTATAGTAATGAAGATGATAATGCCACTCGATATCATGTTGAACCTGACATTAAGCGCATCGGGTATAAAGCGCATCATGACATAATAATACAAGCATATGATGACCAGATCTGCAAACCATGCGGCCAGACGCCTACCAAAGGGCGCGGTCTGAAATTCCAGATCGATATTGAATGGCGTGGTGACAGCAATAGTGCTCATAATTGCTCAAATTTATATTTTTTATAAGAGCTGTTCATAAAATAATAAAAGGCACCAAAAATCAGTAAATTGTTGGAGTATCTTTGGATCGCAAGGTAATATTTATGCGCGAGGGGAATTTTATAAAACAAAATATAGATCGCTGGAAAAGCTACCAGGAGCCCACAGACGACCCTGATGAAGTAGCTAAAAGATTTACCAACCTGGTGGACGACCTGTCTTACGCAAAAACTTTTTATCCTTTTAGCAATACTGTTCGTTACATCAACTCTTTTGCAGCAGGTATTTACTTGTCTATTTACAAGAACAAAAAAGAGAAGAGCAGCCGCTTCATAACCTTCTGGAAAGAAGAGCTGCCGCTGGTAATGTATAGATACAGGTACATGCTTCTATTCTCCTTTTTATTCTTTCTATCTTTTGTATTGATAGGGATTTTTTCAGCAGCCAATGACCAGACATTTATACGAGCCATACTGGGCAATGAATATGTGAACATGACCGAACGAAATATTGCTAACGGCGATCCATTTGGTGTATACAAGGATGCGGAGCCCTTCAGCATGTTCATAAGAATTGCTTTCAATAACGTATTGGTATCCTTTATGTGCTTTACTACGGGGCTCGTATTTTCGGTTGGCACTATCTACGAACTATTCACCAATGGACTGATGGTAGGCGCTTTTGAGTGTATGTTCTTTCAGCACCACCTGGGGATACAATCTATAATGGTCATTTTCATACACGGCACATTAGAGTTGTCTGCTATTGTAATAGCCGGATGCGCAGGTATGGCGTTGGGCAATTCATTACTTTTCCCGGGTACCTATACCCGATTGCAGTCGCTGATGCGCGCTGCAAAAGACGGAGTAAAAATAATTACCGGCCTTGTGCCTGTATTTATTACGGCTGCCCTATTCGAAGGCTTTGTGACCAGGCATACAGGGATGCCGGTAGTGCTAAGTATTTTTATACTCATTACTTCATTGAGTTTTATTCTTTGGTATTTTGTATGGTATCCTAAACGTGTAAGCAAGAAAATAAAAGATGCGACAAACCCTTAGCAAGCTTTACAAGGCAATGATGTTAGGGCTATTGTCCTTGGGGGTCGCTGTACGCGTATATGCACAGCAGGTGCCTCATACTGTTAGTAATGCCCTGTGGCAAAAACTTACGAACGACCCGGCATTTGGCTACAAGAACGAAATTGAGAACCCACCTGCAGCATTGGGAGGTAATAACTTTTTGTTGCGCGCGATCCAATTGATATCTGCATTCTTCAACTCTACTGCAGGGCATATTACAATTGCTATTGTTGCTATTTCCTTACTGGTATTCGTGATATATAAGATACTACAGAGCGGACAAATTGTTTTTACAAGGAAGAAAGAAGCAGAAATATTCGTACAAGACACAGACGATATTACTGTGACCGACTGGGCAAAATTGATGCAGGAAGCAACGAATACCGAGAACCTAAGATTAGCAGTGCGATATGGATATATGTGGCTATTACAGCTCTTCGAAAAAAGGGGGCTGATACAATACCGGCCGGATAAAACCAACTACGAATATTACATGGAACTGACCGACCCCAAACACAAAAAATTATTTAAGGAACTTTCAAAACGATATGAATTTGCGTGGTATGGGGACCTTCCGGTATCCCAAAATGAGTTTGCGGCTTATACCAACATGATCAATGCTGCAAAAAAACAACTGAACTGACGTGCGGGGTATCGTTTATATATTCGTCTCGTTTTTCATACTGCTCAACGCAGGATGCAGCAACCCTTTTCATAAAAAAACAGATTGGACAGTAAGTCTGAAAAATACAGACAAGTCACCTTACGGAACTTATCTAGCCTATAATTCCCTGAAAGATCATTTCCAAGATGTAGAGATCAATATATTATCTAAATGGTCGAGCTTTAACAACCTGGATAAAGAGGTGAGGCGCAACTACAATGGCGCTACACTCCTCATATTAGAAGGCCTTAGCTTTAACCTAACGCAAGCAGAATGGGACCACCTTCTGGAATTTGCTAATGATGGCAATGAAGTGATATTATTCAGTAGCTATCCTGACCGTAAGATCCAGAACAAGCTGCATTGTACCAAAAAGATGTCGGGGATGGAAGAGTACCCGTTATCCTCTTTCAATACCGGAGAAAAGAATATGGGAGCCCTTTCTTTAAAAAATACACCAGGAAACTTTGGATATAACGGGCATTCCATACAAGGATACTTTGAAGCGGATACTACCGACCATGACAACGAAGATGTTGACACCAGCTATGCCAATTCTCATTTTACAGTAGCAGCTATTCCCGATACTCTTGGCTATGTAAAAGGTAAGACCAACATCTTAAGGTACACTGTAGGTGAGGGACATATTACACTGCACGCAGCGCCATTGGTACTTAGCAATTATTTTTTGCTACAGAACGAAAATAAGAATTACCTGGACGGTTTGTGGAGCACCCTACCTGCAGATATCAACCACGTGTACTGGTTGGAATATTATAAACGCAGCTTACCTGTATCTGGTGCTAATGTGATGTGGCGCTACCCTGCCACACGCTTCGCGACCATATTCGCAATTTTAGCGTTGCTGATCTATGTGCTGTTCGAAAGTAAAAGAAGGCAACGTATCATACCCATTATTCCACCTATGCAAAACAGTTCGGTATCTTTTGTCGAGACAGTAGGGCGGCTCTACTACAACAAGAAGGACCACACTAATTTGGCCGATAAAATGATCAGCCACTTCCTGGAATGGGTGCGAAACACATACTTTATCAATACCAACCAGATCAATGACACATTCATTGAGCAACTGACACTAAGATCGGGACAGCCAGAAGAAACAGTTCGCGGTCTTGCACATATGATACATGAGACCCGGCTGAGAAATGCTACCGGTGATGAGGCTTATCTCTACGAACTATACAATACCATTCAACAATTTTATAAAAGTAAGAACTGATGGATAATACCGAACTGAATATGGAGGAGCTTATCCCTGAAGCAAATCCGCTGGCGCAGTTGATAGAACGGGTGGAGGCAGAGATACAAAAAGTAATAGTAGGCCAGAAGCCCATGATAGACCTCCTGTTGGCAGGCCTGTTGGCTGATGGACATATACTGATAGAAGGGGCACCGGGAGTAGCGAAAACACTTACTGCCAAGCTGCTATCAAAGCTGGTGAATGTTCAATTCTCGCGCATACAGTTCACACCCGATCTGATGCCAAGCGATGTACTGGGCACAAGTATCTTTAACCAGCAGTCCGCCTCGTTCCAGTTCAAACCTGGCCCAATATTCAGTAATATAGTGTTGATAGATGAGATCAACAGGGCACCTGCGAAAACGCAGGCGGCTCTTTTTGAGGTGATGGAAGAACGACAAGTGACCATTGACGGACATACCAACCACATGA
>Ga0116227_10012127_pt1 | contig 14188 bp, 17 predicted proteins | sample S1TSphgellanicum_FD_89693 | JGI IMG/M metagenome (GOLD analysis project Ga0116227, IMG submission 89693) | Host-associated microbial communities from peat moss isolated from Minnesota, USA - S1T2_Fb - Sphagnum magellanicum MG | ecosystem: Host-associated > Plants > Peat moss > Unclassified... | reverse complement strand
TGACGAAACCGGCGGATATGCGGCACGGTCGACCATGTCGTCAGCGTCGGAACCGATCGATCCCGCGATGTTGGGCAAGCAGGTCGGGCTGGCCCAGCGGCTGGTTCGTGAAAAGCCCGACACCGCCGTCGCCGCGCTGCGGCAGATGCTGAACGATCCCGCAACGGAGCCGACGCCATGAGCGAATTATCCCACGATGGCCTGAGCCCGACAGATGCCGAACGCGCCGCCGTGATGATCATGCTGCTCGATAACGACCAGGCCTCTGCCCTGCTGGGGCAACTCGATCCCGCCGAACTGCGCCTGCTGGGCGAACGGATGTGTGCGCTCGGCGAAATCAGCCCGGCCGCGATCGAGGACGCGATCGCGCGTTTCGTCGAAAAGACCGAGCGCATGGGACTGATCGTGTCCGATCGCGTCGGCCAGGTGCGCAGCTTGATGACCCGCGCCATCGGCGATGTCAAAACCGAAAGCCTGATGCAGCGCATCGCGCCCGAACAGCGCACCAGTTCGCTGGAACTGGCGCGCTGGCTGACCCCCCATGTGCTGGTGCCGCTGGTGCGCGACGAACATCCGCAGGCGATCGCCGTGCTGCTGGTTCAGCTCGATGCCGAAGTCGCGGCGAGCGTCCTGCATGGCTTGCCCGAAGTGATCCAGCCGCAAGTGGTGCACCGCATCGCCACGCTCGGCCCGGTTTCGCCCGAAGCCATCGTCATGCTGGAAGACATGCTGGCTCGGCGTATCACCGAAACCCATGGCCGCGCCGCGCTGACGATGGGCGGCCCGCGCGAAGCGGCGGATATCATCAACGCCGCCGCGCGCACCGTCGAACGCCGCATAATGCCTGAAATCGCCAGGCAGGACAAAGCGCTGGCAAGGGCGATCGAGAACGAGATGTTCAAGTTCGAACACCTGTTCGCGCTCGACGACAAATCGATGGGCACGCTGTTGCGCGAAGTCGACAGCGACACGCTGATCGCCGCGCTGAAAGGCACCCCGCACGACAACCGCGAGGTGTTTTTCCGCGCGATGTCGGCGCGCGCCGCCGATGGCGTGCGGGACGAAATCGCCGCGCGCGGACGGATGAAAATGGCCGAAGTGCTCGAAGCGCAAAAGGCGATGGTCGCCGCCGCGCGCCGGCTCGCCACCGAAGGTATGATCGTGTTCGGCGCCGGGGATGACGACTATGTCTGAGCAGGCGCGCGCGCGGGGCCTGTCGCTGGTCGCACTGGGACGCGGCAACGGCGCGTTTGCCCGCGACAGCCGGTTCCTGTCGCCGACCGAACGGTCCGCCGGCCAGGACGACCCCGCGCCCGATCCCGTCGCACAGGCCTATGCCCACGGCTATGCCGAAGGGACAAAGGCGGGCGCAGCCGCTGCACAAGCCGAAGCCGCAGCCACCGATGCCGCGCGCCACCGCATCGAAACCGCGCTGACGCGCATGGATCATGCGCAAGCCGACGCGTTTGCCCATCGGCTGAAAGACACGGTGCTGGCGCTGTGCAGCACCGTGCTGGCCGACGCGGCGCTGTCGCCCGAGGCGCTGTCGCGGCGGGTGACGGTGGCAGCGGCCATGTTCAACCGCGCCGATGACGAGCGGGTGATCCGCCTGAATCCGGAAGATCTGGCGCTGGTCCACACCCGCCTGCCGGCAGCCTGGCGCTGCGAGCCCGACCCCGCGCTCGAACGCGGCGCGTTGCGCATCGAAACCAGCGGGGGCGGGATCGAGGACGGCCCGGTGCAATGGCGCACCGCGCTGGCAGAGGCCCTGCGATGAACCCCGCGCTGCCCTTGCTCGAACGGATGGCCACGGCCAAGCCCGACTTTGCCCCGCGCCGTTATGGCATGGTCTCGGCCTGTGACGGCGGGTTGCTTGAAGTCAGCGGCCTGGCGCTGCCGATTGGCGCGCAATGCCATATATCTCACGGACGCGGCGCGCTGTCGGCCGAAGCGATCGGGTTTCGCAACGGACGCACGCTGATGATGCTGCTGGGCGACCCGGTGCTGTTGCGCCCCGGCGCGCGGGTGCGGCCCGCAGGGCGGCCGGGCATGGTGCCGGTCGGACCGGGGTTCCTGGGCCGCGCGGTCGATGGCGAAGGCCACCCGATCGACGGTGGCGATGCAATCGCCACCGTCGACGAATGGCCGGCCGGCGGCGTCCGCGCCGGGGCACTCGACCGCGCGCCGGTGCGCGCCACGTTCGACGTCGGGGTCCGCGCGCTGAACGCGCTGACCACGTTCGGCGTCGGGCAGCGTATCGGCATCATGGCCGGATCGGGTGTCGGCAAATCGGTGCTGCTCGACATGATCGCGCATGGGGCAGAGGCCGAAGTGGTTGTCGTCGGCCTGATCGGCGAACGCGCGCGCGAAGTGTCGGACTTTGTCGAGCGCCACATGCACGGGGCAAAACGCGCGCGCAGCGTGATCGTCGCGGTGCCGGCCGATCATGCGCCCAACTTGCGCATTCGCGGCGCGATGCTGGCGACCAGCATGGCCGAACATTTCCGCAATCAGGGCCGCCGCGTGCTGCTGATCATGGACAGCCTGACGCGCGTTGCGCATGCGGCGCGCGAAATCGGGCTGTGGCTGGGCGAACCCGGCGCGGCGCGCGGCTATCCCCCGTCTGCATTGGCCGCGATCACCAAACTGGTCGAACGCGCCGGCAATTCGGCGGCGAGCGGCGGATCGATCACCGGGCTCTACACCGTGCTGGCCGATGGCGATAACCAGGACGATCCGGTGGTCGACACCGCGCGCGCAATCCTTGACGGCCATGTCGTGTTGTCGCGCGACCTGGCGCAGCGCGGGCAATACCCCGCGATCGATATCGCCGCCTCGCTCAGCCGGGTGATGAACGATGTCGTCGACCCCGCGCATGCCCAACTCGCGCGCCGGTTCCGCGCACTGGTCGCGACCTATGAAGCCAATCGCGACCTCGTGCTGATGGGCGCCTATCGCCAGGGCACCGACCCGCAGCTCGATCGCGCGATCGCGATGCACGACCGGCTGACCGCGTTCCTGACCCAGCCGCAAAGCGAGATCGTGCCGCTGTCCGCGTGCCGCGCCCAGCTGGCGGAATTGCTCGGCAATGAGGGGTGAACGCGTCAAGCTCGGTCGGCTGAAACGACTGGAAAAGCTGCGCGCGATCGCCCGGCAGAATGCGCTGGCAGAGGCCGGTCGCGCCGAAGCGCGGCTGGCCCAACTGGAAAACCTGGGCACGCGCACCACCGCCCTGATCACCGGCTACGCCGCGCGCACCGATGCCGCATGCGGCGCCGATCTGGTCAGCCAGCGCGTCTATCTGGGCGAACTGCAACGCATGATGACGCGCAATCAGGGCGATATCGCCCGCGCCCGCGAACTGGCCGACGCCCGCGCCGCCCAGGCCGCCGCCGCCGAACGCAGCCGCGCCGCCGTCGAAGATCGTGCCGCCGCGACCGAGGCACGCATCGCGCGGAATCAGGCGGGCACCGCCGTAGCGCTGGGCGCACGGCCGGTGCGCCGGTCATGACCGCCCGCGTGCTGAATTGGCATGGTTCTCGCAAGATCACCGATGACCACTTCGCCGGGAGCCAAGAGCCGATGACCATTGCGATGCCCGCCCCCGCTTCTGCCCGCGCCGCGATCCCGGTGGGCGCCGGCGGGACTGTGCCGTCGGCCAACGCCACAACGGCAGCGAACGGCGGATCTGCCCCGCATTCGGCCGGGTTTGCGGCCGCGCTGGCAACAATGCAGGCCGCGCCCAGGCGCGCCGTGCCGCCACCCCCCGTCGTCACCACCCCGCTTGCCCCGACCGCAGCGCCCGGCAAGGATCTGCCGGTGGCAGATCCGGCGGTTGCCGCCATTGCCGCTCCCGCCACGATCCGGACCACGCCTGCAAGCCGGCAAAAGCCGGCAAAGGCCGAACCGGTGACAACCGCCACGGCCGCGCCGACGTCCGAGCCGGCGCAAACGGTCGCCATGACCGCCATTCCGGCCCAGCCGCCGATTGTGACGCCGGCACCGGACGAGCAAGTCACAAAGACCCGCACCCCGAGCGATACACCGGTCTTGAGCGATGCGGCAGGCCCTGTCACCACGACGGCACAGGTCCAGGCCGAAAGTCAGGCGATCGCCATGGCTGCACCGGCGCAATCGCCAGCCACGCCGACAACTCCGTCGACAACGACCGGCCGCCCCAACGCGGCGCTGTCTGCGCGTGCCGCCATCGTCGGGAACCCGCAGTGGCGCACCGCCGACCTGCCGACCGCTACACCCCGCGCACCGACCGGTCAGCCCGTCACCGCACCGGTGCAACCCGCCGCCACGCCAGCGCACCCGGCCAGCGCAGATCCCAGGCCGGCCGCGAGCAGCCCGCCTGCAACGGGGGAAAGCCCTGCCGCCGCACCCGTCGCTCCGCTCGCCCCGACCGTGGTCCCGATAATGACGGCCACCACGCTGTCCACGCCACAACCGGCATCCCCGACTGCCCCGGAAACCCCGACCGATTTTGCCACGCTGGTCGATTCGATTGCCCGCGCCCGCACCGAAAGCAGCGCGGCGACCACCGGCGCGGTCGGCGTCACGCTGAGCCATGCCGATTTCGGTCGCGTTACGTTGCAGTTCAGGGCGCACGACGAAGGCCTGTCGGTAACCATGCGCAGCCCCGACCCCGGCTTTGCCCCGGCGGTCGCAGCAGCGGCGTCAATGTCGCCCGGCACCGATGCCGGCAATCACGGCGCCAATCACCCCGGCCAGCAGGCGGCAAATGCACCCGCGTCGGACAGCCCCGCGCCAAACCTGGGCAGCAACGACGGTGGCAAATCGAACGACGCCCCGCGCGGCGACACCGCGCGCCGGAACGCGCCGCAGCGGACTGCCGCCAATCCGGCGACCGCCGCGCGGCCGGGCAGCGATGGCGCCGCCGACGATACCGACATTTTCGCATGACCATCACACCATTGAATCAGGGGGCGGGTGATCCGCGATGAGCGACAAGAAGGACAAAGAGGCCAAGGCCGGCAGGAAAGGCGGCAGCGGCATGATCATCAAGATCGGCGGCGCGGTCGCGCTGCTCGGTGTCGGCGGTGGCGGGGTGTTCGGACTGGTCGCGACCGGCGTGATCGGCGGCGGCAAAGTCGCGGTCAAGGAAGACAAGAATCCCAAGCTGATCAAAAAGGGCGAAAGCGACCCATATGCCCCGGCTGCCAAGGACGGCGACGGCGGCAAAGGCTCTGAAGGCGAAGGCGGCAGCGAATACCGCACGTTGTATTTCAGCTTTGCCGAGGATTTCACGTCAAACCTCAAGGGCGCGGGAACGCTGGTACAGGTGTCGATCGCCTGTTCGACCCATCGCGATTATCGCGTGCTGCTGTGGCTGAAAAAGCATGAACTCGCGATCCGTTCCGCGATGCTGGAGGTGCTTGCCGACACTCGCGAAGAGGACGTTCAGTCTCCCCAGGGCAAGGAAGCGCTGCAACGCCGGCTGACCCAGGCGATCAACAAGGTCCTGGTCGAAGCCGAAGGTTTCGGCGGCGTCGACGCGGTCTATTTCAAGAATTTCATCATCCAATGAGGCAGGATTTCGCCCTTGTCGCCGCTCGCGCGCTCGCCCGCCACAGTGTGTCCCTGCTGCGCCCCGGCCCGGCCGATGCCGACCTGTTCGAAGCCTTGCACCAGCGTCGGCGCGGCTGGCGCGGTCGTTGCGCGGCGCGCTGGCACGCCTTTGCGGGTGCGAAGCGCCCGATGTCACGATCGATCCGCCCTATGAAGTGGTGTTTGCCGATTTCGCCCGCGACGGCTTGTGCGCGTATAGCACATACAGCGTCGCACCATCGGGCGCGCGCCTGCTTGGCGCGATCGATGCCGAAGCCGTGCTGCGACTGGTCGACCGCGCCTTTGGCGGCCCCGGCGAAGCGCCGCGCCCTTGCCCTCGTGAATTGCCGATGTCGGCCGACCTGATTGTGCAGCGGATCGAAATGATTCTGGCCGCGCAACTGGGCCAGACGCTGGGCAGCGCAAGTGGCGGGCGGCCGATCATCCAGCCGCTGCGTCGCGATTGCGACCTGGCCCAGTTGCAGGTCTATGCCCCGGCAACCCGGCTGGCGGTGCTCGACATCGCGGTGTCCGAAGGGACCCGCGCACCCTGGCCGATCCGTATCGCGCTGCCGCTGACCGCGCTGGCGGTGCTGACCGGGATTGCGACCGAGCCGGCCACGCCCGTTCGCGATGTCGCGCCGGCAGATCCCGGCGGCGAACCGTTTGCGGCAATGCCGCTGACGATCACCGCGTTGCTGATCGACACCCGGCTGCCGCTGCACGTCGTGTCACAGCTTGAACCGGGGCAAGTGCTCAATCTGCCGATCGCCCGGCAAGTGCCGCTGGTAGCGGGCAAGCATGGCATCGGCCACGGCACCATCGGCGCGGTCGACGACCGTGTCGCCATCCAGATCACCCGGCTCGCCTGAACCCCTCACACCTGCCATTCGAACACGAGGTAGCAATGACCTTCACCCCCCGCGGCTTTGACCTGATCAAGGACGTCGACGTGCGCCTGACCGTCGAACTCGGCCGCACCGACATGAAGCTGAAGGACGTGCTGGGGCTGACCACCGACAGCGTCGTCGTGCTCGACCGCATGACCGACGAATTGCTCGACGTGATGGTCAACGGCACGCTGATCGCGCGCGGCGAAGTCGTCGCGCAAGGCGAACGCTTTGGCCTGCGCATTGTCGAACTGATCGGCCAGGAAGCCCCGGCCCCGGTCGAAGATCTGCGCCGCCGCGTCAATGGAAAGGACCTGTGATGGCCTGGTACATTGTCAAGCTGGTCATTTTCCTGCCGCTGATCGCCCTGATCGCGTGGGGCTCGTTGCGCCTGGCCAAACGGCTGGAAGGCCGCTTCGCCGGTTCCGAGGGATCATCGCGCCTGCGCGTGATCGAAACGCGCATGCTGTCACCGACGATGCGGCTGGCCGTGATCGCGTTTCACGACCGCGAAATTCTGGTCTCCGCCTCAAAGCAGGGGATGGTGCGGCTGGCAGAGGCGCCAGCCCGGCCGCGTCCTGAAGGGGGCAACGCCGATGCCGTCTGAAACCTTGCGACGCTGTGCCCTGGCCGGGGCCGTCGCAATGGCGGCGCTGGTGCTGGCAACCACGGCCCACGCGGCTGCGGCTCCGGCCGGCGGCGGTGCCATCCCCGGCGCGCTCGACCGCGCGTTTGGCGACTTGTCGGGGGCGCAAGGCAAGGGCAGCCTGGCGCTGTCGCTGCAATTGCTGCTGATCATGGGGCTGCTGAGCATCCTGCCCAGCCTGTTGCTGATGATGACCAGCTTTACCCGCATCCTGATCGTGCTGTCGCTGTTGCGTCAGGCGCTGGGACTGCAACAGAGTCCGCCCAACCCGGTGCTGATCGGGCTGTCGTTGTTCCTGTCGCTGTTCGTCATGGCGCCGACGCTCGACCGGGTGAATGCCAACGCGATTGCGCCCTATTCGGCCGGAACGATCAACGCCGAACAGGCCTTTGTTGCCGGTGGACGCGAATTTCATGCCTTCATGATCCGCCAGACGCGCGAGCACGACTTGCTGATGTTTGCCGAAATGGCCCATGCGCCGCGCTTTGCCAATCAGGCCGATGTGCCGTTTTCGATCCTGCTGCCGGCATTCGTCACCAGTGAGTTGAAAACCGCGTTCCAGATCGGCTTCATGCTGTTCCTGCCGTTTCTGGTGATCGACATCGTCGTGTCCTCGGTGCTGATGAGCCTGGGGATGATGATGATGAGCCCGACCGTCGTGTCATTGCCGTTCAAGCTGCTGCTGTTCGTGCTGGTCGATGGCTGGTCGCTGCTGATGGGCAGCCTGGCCGCCAGCTTTGCCTGAAGGGGCCACAATCATGGACGACACCGCAACCCTGCTCGCGCTTGCCGACCGCATGCTGTGGACCGCCGCGCTCGCCGCTGTGCCGGTGCTGGTCGCCAATCTGGCGGTCGGGCTGGTGGTCGGGATTGTCCAGGCGGCGACCTCGGTCAACGAACAGACGCTGACTTTTGTGCCAAAGCTTGCGGTGACTGCGCTGGTGCTGGTCCTGCTGGGCGGGGCAATGCTGGGGCTGGCGGCCGATTTCCTGAAGGATGTCATGGCCCAGATCGCCGTGATCGGGCGATGATCGGGCTCGATTTCGGGTTTGGCGCGCTGGAGGGTGAATTCTGGCGGTTCCTGTTCGTCATGACGCGGATCGGCGCCGCGCTGTTCGCCGCGCCGTTGTTCGGGTCGGCGGCGGTGTCGTTGCAAGTGCGCGTGATCGTAACCGGCGCCATCGCGGTGTTTGTGTGCGCCTGGACCCCGGTCAGCGCGCCGCCGGCCATGCTGACGCTGGCGGGATTGGTCATTCTGGCGGGCGAAGTGGTCATCGGGCTCGCGCTCGGGTTTGTCATGCAACTGGCGTTTGCCGCGCCGGTGATCGGGGCGGAAATGATCGGTGCCGGGATGGGCATGGCGATCGCCGCCAGCGCCGACCCGATCAACGGCGCGCATTCGGCGATGTTCGGCCAGTATTTCAGCGTCGTGCTGACCCTGCTGTTCTTTGGCATCGGCGCGGATCTCGACTGGATCAGCCTGCTGGTCGAGAGCTATCGCACGTTTCCTCCCGGCGCGCCGTGGATGACGCCGGGGCGGTTGCACATGATCGACGTGTTCGGCGCCGACATGTTCCTGGCCGGGCTGAGCATCGCGCTGCCGGTGGTGGTGCTGTTGCTGGTGGTGCATATCGTCACCGGGGTGATCGGGCGGTCCGCCCCCGCGCTCAACCTGTTTGCGCTGGGCCTGCCCGCCGGCGTGCTGGCCGGGATCGCGGCGCTGATCGCATCGGCCCCGCTGATCGGCGAGCGCCTGGCCGAAGCGGCGCACACCGCCGTGGCGCAAAGCGCCGCGCTGCTGGTGAAATAGGCCATGGCAGGAGACGCAGGCGAAAAGACCTTTGAGCCGACGGCCAGGCGCAAGCGCGAGGCGGTCGAGAGCGGCGATGTTCTGCGCTCGAAAGATTTGAATGTGGCCACCGGCACGGCGGTCGGCGTCGTCTGGCTGATCGTGTGCGGGCCCTGGCTGATGCGCGGGCTGACCAGAGCGATGCGGCTGGGCTTTGGCTGGGATCGCGACAGCCTGGAACACTTCGATGCCGGCGCCTTGCTGCTTGATGCGATGACGGCGGTGCTGCCGCCGGTCATGCTGTTGGGGGTGCTGGTGCTGGGATCGTCGCTGTTTGTGCAGCTTGGCCTGGGTGATGGTGCATTTGTCGCGGCCAACATTGCGCCAAAGCCGTCGCGGCTGAACCCCGCCAACGGGCTGTCACGGATGTTCGGCGTCCATGGCCTGATCGAGATCGGCAAGGGCCTGGCGAAACTGGGCCTGCTGGGTACGCTGGCCTGGGTCTGGCTGCGATCGCGGCTGGCAAGACTGATCGGGCTGGGGGCGGGGCCGTTGCACGCCCAGATCGGCTTTGCCTGGAACGCGATCACCATGCTGCTGATATACCTTGCCACCGGGCTGATGCTGATCGCGCTCAGCGATTTTCCGATCCAGTGGGTGCGCCGCCAGCGCCGCCTGCGGATGAGCCGCCAGGAGGTCCGCGATGAAAGCAGGCAGACCGACGGCAATCCGGAAAACAAGGCCGCGATCCGCCGTCGCCAGCGTGCCATTGCCAAGGGATCGGTGCGCAAGGCGGTGCAGGATGCCCAGTTCGTGATCACCAACCCGGCCCATTTTGCCGTCGCGCTCTGCTATGACCCCGATCGCGCGCCGGCACCGATCGTTGTCGCCAAGGGACGCGGCGAAACCGCGCTGGCGATCCGCGAACTCGCCACCGAATTCGGCATAACCACGCTCGAATACCCGGCGCTGGCGCGATCGGTCTATTACACCACCCGCCAGAACCAGGTGATCCGCGAAGAGCTGTATGTCGCGGTCGCCGCCGTGCTCGCCTTTGTGCTGAGCCTGAAACGCGGCGAAAGTCCGCCCGCGCCGCGTGTCGACGTCCCGCTGGCGGTGCGTTTCGATCCGGAAGGCAATCCCGAAATCATCGCCGGCGACCGCGTCGCCACGCCTTAATACCCTCAACAATCGGCCGTTCTTTTCGGTATGACCACGTTCTCTTCAACCAGTTCGTCGACCCCCGCGACCAGCAGCTCGAGTTCGGGCACGACGTCGCCATCGGGCACGGCTTCGTCCAGCGCCAGCACGTCCACCACCTCGACCGGCAGCGCCACCGAAGCGCTGCTGACCGAACTGGGGGTCAGCGGCAATATCGATGCCAGCAGCCTGGCCGACGAGTTGTCCACCGCGCAATATTCCAGCCAGGTCGATCAGCTCAATTCGCAAAACTCGACCCTGACCACCGAAATCTCGGATTCGTCGTCGCTGATGAACATGATGTCGACGCTGGCAAGTTCGCTCGATTCGATGATCAACGAGGGCGAACTGTCCTCGACGCCGCAGATCGCCAACAGCGCGGTCGCGACAGTCAGCGCGGGATCGGTCCAGGGCAGCGGCACCTCGACGCTCGAAGTCGATAGGCTCGCCCAGGGGCAGACCGTCGCCAGCCCGACCATTTCGTCCACCGCGACCGATGTCGGATCGGGCAGCCTGACGATCACGTTCGGCACGATGTCCGGATCGACTTTCACCGCCGGCAGCAGCAGCCCGACCACGATCAGCATCGCATCGGGCTCTACGCTGTCGCAAGTGGCGACCGACATCAACAACGCCGGTGCGGGTGTAACCGCCTATGTCGCGACCAATTCCAATGGCCTGCAACTGGTTGTCACCGGTCCGCAGGGGGCGGCCAATGCCTTTACCATCGGTGCGACCGAGAATGCCTCTGATCCCGGCCTGTCGCAATTCGCGTGGAGCCCGACCACGAGCGGTTCGTCAGGCAGCGGGTCGACTCTGGCCGCCTCGGCCACCGACGCCAGCTATATCCTCGACGGGGTTTCCCGAACCTCGCCGTCCAATTCGATTACCGACGCGGCGCCCGGCATCTCGCTGAATCTGACCGGGACCAACCAGGGCAGTCCGACCACGATCAGCTTTACCGACCCGACCCAGGCGATCACCACCGGCATGAACGATCTGGTGACGGCGCTCAATTCGATCGTCAGCCAGCTCAACACCGACACCGCGGCCGGCGCCGCGCTGGCCGACAGTCCCGGCGCGCAGGCGCTGCAACAGGCGCTGTCGGCGCTGAGTTCGACCACGGTCATGCCCGATGCCACGACCGGCCAACCGGCGACGCTGGGCGATCTTGGCCTGACCACCAACAAGGACGGCACTTTCACGCTCGACACGTCGATCCTCGACACCGCGCTGCAGACCAATCCGTCGGCGGTTGCCGCCATGTTCACCACCGGCGCAAACGGCGTCTATGCGACGATCGACAACCTGTCGCTGGCCGCAAGCGACAGTTCCAACGGGGATTCGCTGGCCGGCCAGGTGTCCGACATGCAGACCCGGCAGAGCACCATCGCAACCCAACTCGGCACCATCGCCACCGAGCAGTCGACGCTGCGCACCCAGTTGCTGACGCAATATGCCGCGCTCGATTCGGTCGTCACCGCAGACAAGTCGACCCAGTCGTTCCTGACCCAGCAAGTCGCGCTGTGGACCAACCCGACGACGACGAGTTAGGCCTGGGCTGTGTTGTACAACCGCGACCCTTCCGAAGCCTATCGCCGGGTCGATTTCGACGCCCGCGTCAAAGGCGCGGATTCGCGCCAACTGGTCGATCTGTGCCTGGAACAGGTCGCCGGATCGCTCAGCCGCGCGATCCATGCCGCCAGTTGCGGCGATAACGGCGCCAAAAGCCGCGCGCTGACCCGTGCCGTGTCGGCGCTGACCGCGTTGCAGATGGGCGTCGACGGCGATGCACCGACCGGGCAGGCGCTGCTTCACATGTATCAGGCGGCGCGCGTATCGATCCTTGACTGCGTGCTGAACTTCGACCCCGCCAGGCTGGGCCAGATCCGCCAGGATTTCATCGAGATCCGCCAGGCCATGCTCGGCGTCTGACCAGAACCGGGGGATGTTTTTGTCGCGTCACACTTGGCTTTATTCCCGCTGCCATTATGGCAGAGGCGATGTGGTATCTGTACCAATTCCCGATCTGTCCGTTCAGCCGCAAGGTCCGACTGCTGCTCAGCGAAAAAGGCGTCGGCTATGAACTCGTGCGCGAAAACCCGTGGGAACATCGCGAAGAGTTCCAGATGCTCAACCCGGCGCTGCGCACGCCGGTCCTGACCAACCCGGAACGCGGGCTGATCCTGATCGACAGCCGGGCGATCTCGGAATATTTCGAAGAAACCGTCGACAAGGCGCCGATGATCAACGGCACCGCCGCCAACCGCGCCGAAATCCGCCGGCTGGTCGCGCTGTTCGACGAAAACTTCTTTGCCGGCGTGACCGGACCGCTGCTCGACGAGCGCATGAAAAAGCGGCTGATCACACGCCAGCCGCCCGACGCGCGCAGCTTGCGCGAAACGATCCGGCTGGCGAACGACTATCTCGACTATGTCGATTTTCTGATCGACAACCGCCCGTGGCTGGCCGGCGCAACGATGAGCCTGGCCGATCTGGCCGCGGCGGCGCAGATCTCGGTCGCCGATTACCTCGGCGGCATCGACTGGTCACAGCACGAACAGGCGCGCGGCTGGTATTCCGCGCTGAAAAGCCGCCCCAGCTTTCGCCCCCTGCTGACCGAACGCATGGATGTCATCAAGCCGCCCGAACATTACGGCGACGTCAACGCCTAGGGTCAGGACCTAAGAGCAGCGAACCTTAAATCGGACGCACCGTCCGATTTAAGGTTCGCTGCTCTTAGGTGGCGCGGGTGCCCAGGCTGAACCGGCCGTTCTTGCGATAGGTCACCAGCCACCGGTCCAGAAACAGGCCGAGCGGACGCGGCTGAACGCCAAGCGCGCGAATCCCCGGCAGCGCGTCAGAGGCGACATTGCCCTGCCGCAACAGCGCGAACTGGTCTCGGCTGATCGGTGTCAGCGGCAACGCGGCAATCAACCCGCCAATCCCATCGGACAGTGCGACAATCAGCGGCGAACGGCCGGTTGCCTGCGCAATCCGGCGGTTGAGATCAAGCACGCTCAACACTTCGGGACCGCCCAGTTCATAGGTCAGGCCGGCACGGGCGGCGGGGTTCGCCAACACATTGCCGACCGCTTGCGCGGCGTCGTCGACGTCAAGCGGCTGCAACAGCGCGGTGGGTGCAAACACCGGCAGCACCGGCAACGCGGTAAACCCGGCAAAAAGCGTCAGGAAATTGTCGTCGGACCCGAACAGCACCGACGGGCGCAGCACCACCGCCTCGGGAAAAGCGGCCAGCACAGCCGCTTCGCCCTCGGCCTTGGTGCGGGCATAGGCGACCGAAGACCCGGCATCGGCGCCGATCGCGGAAATATGCACAAAGCTTTTGACGCCGCGCGCCCGGGCGATCGCGGCAATCTGTCCCGCGCCCTTGCCCTGCACCGCGTCGAGATTGCCGGTAAACGCCCCGACCAGATTGACCACCGCATCGACCCCGGTCAACGCGACCTCAACCGTGTGCGGCTTGGTCACATCGACCGCGACCAGTTGCACTTGCCCCAAATTGCCCAACGGTTTGACCTTGAACGCTTTTTCCGGATGGCGGCTGGCCACGCGCAGCCGTGCGCCCCGCGCCAGCAGCTCCTGCGCCAGATGCTGCCCGAAAAATCCCGTCCCGCCAACCAGTGCGATCAGCTTGCCGTCCAGATCGCGCGTCCTGCCGATGGTCATACCCAGTCCTCGATTGCGTCATGGCGATTCGCGGCCGGTAACACCCGACACGCCGTTACGAGCGGCCCAATTGCACAGCCCCCGTCCCCGATTCAATGGCGAAGAGCACGCAATCGCATTCTTTCGCCAAACCCTTGTTGACAGCCCCGCCGTCACCGCTTATCGGCCCGCTCCTACCCGGCGAAAGGCGCCTTTGCCTTACGCCCCGTGCCCAGATGGCGGAATTGGTAGACGCACCAGCTTCAGGTGCTGGCGCTCGCAAGGGCGTGGAGGTTCGAGTCCTCTTCTGGGCACCAGCACTTCTCAAGTGCTTGAAATCTCTCGGGGATCGTCGAAAAAACGGTCCCCAGAGAGCGCCTGCTACGTTTCCATGCTACGGTCTGGTGCCGATAGTTCCCC
>Ga0116227_10012126_pt1 | contig 14189 bp, 13 predicted proteins | sample S1TSphgellanicum_FD_89693 | JGI IMG/M metagenome (GOLD analysis project Ga0116227, IMG submission 89693) | Host-associated microbial communities from peat moss isolated from Minnesota, USA - S1T2_Fb - Sphagnum magellanicum MG | ecosystem: Host-associated > Plants > Peat moss > Unclassified... | reverse complement strand
GAACGGGCCGGGCTGCGCAACGGCGACGAAATCGTCAAGCCGGTGCCTCAGGACGGGATCCAAAACGATCAGCACGCCCTGTTGCACCTCATCATTCGACGGGACGGTAGCGTCCAGACCATCAGCTATTTGCCTCGTGGGGAGACCGTGGTGGTAGATCAATGGCGAGATACCGGAAAATGCGGTGAGGAGACGAGCCGGGTCGGCGCACCTTAGATGGCCAAAGATTTTTGCGTCGAGCCGCATATCAAATTCAGCGTCGGCGGGGACGATGGGATGGGCGTTATCAAGAAGCTCGATACACCCGGGAATTTCAGCGGGAGGTTTAAATTGATCGCCGAATCGCCGGAACCTGCTCAAAGCAGCGGTTGGCGCGTCCGCCTTGCCTGGCATGGCGAGGGGCGCCCCCGTCGACGTAGCGGATTCGCTCGGCGTAAGGCGCGATTTCCCGTTTTGATCCCCCGAAGCGACCCTCACGCCATGTCAAAGGCAGATCGATAGCTTGCGAGCGCGGCCCCGTTGCGCACAGAGCAACGGCGGGTGGCTCAATTCGCGTTGACGCAGACCGCCTGCATCTGTTTCATAGAAGAACACGACTCGATTCAGACGCTCCGATGTCGGGGGGGAGCTGCCCAACCCCAAAAAGCCCCGCAGCGTTCGATATGAATTAATAATCGGAAGTCGAGATGAACAAGAGACAAGTTTTAATCACCACTGTTTTTGTAACGATATCGGCTTTATTTTTCAATACCGAGTCACGCGCATCTACCGCCGATGATTCGAGTATATTAGTCTTATTGAAACCAGAGGCGCCGAAAGTGGGCAAGATCGACGTCTTGGATGTCTCCATCCAGTCGTCGGTCGGCGTTGTTCAGGCAGGCGCGCCCTTGGTGCGCCTTCCATTGGTCCTTGGCAACGTGGAGACGAGCGCCTCGGCGCTAGAAAAGTTAGAGGCCAAGGATGATCTTGGCCCTCTGGTCCTCACCAGTCGAGACGACTCCGACGGCCACGGGCTCTACCGCCATTGGGTGGCTGGCCGGCAGGTACGCGGACGGCTGACGTTGAATTACGAGGTCGCCATCGACGACGCGCCTAACACGCGCGGGGCGGCGCCGCCTTTAGAACTGCGAACAGAAGACGGCGCACTTTCTGGCCTTTTGGGGACCTTTGCGATCCTGCCCGACTCCGATCATCCTTACAGGCTCGATCTGCACTGGGACTTCTCCGCCGTCGCGCCGGGGGCGATCGGCGTCTCGACGCTTGGCCTAGGCGACGCGTCAACGCCTGGTCCTAGCTCGCCGGCCGAGCTGGAGACTAACTTCGTCATGGGGGGCGCCTTGAGCCGAGAGCCTGCGGTTCCCGCCGCCGATGGCTTTTTTTCGGCTTGGCAAGGTTCGCCGCCCTTCGACGCGCACGCGCTGATGCAATGGACACATAAACTCTACGCCTTCGATCAGACTTTCTTTGAAAGTCGTGGAAAAACCTATAGCGTATTTCTGCGATATAATCCAATCAACGCTGGCGGTGGTGTAGCGATACAAAATTCTTTTGTCGGCACATTCGATCAAAATACCGATCCGGCCGATTTTAAAATGACGCTAGCGCACGAAATGGTCCATACTTTCATCGGTAGACTTAGCGACGACTCTTATACAGCGTGGTATTCTGAAGGATTAGCTGTTTACTACCAACGCGCATTGCCATTCCGCGCAGGCTTGATCAGCCGAGCTGATTTTCTGAAAGACGTGAACGAGACCGCCGCGCGCTATTATACCGATATATTGAACAACACGCCAAATACTGGAATTAATGCCCGATTCTGGGCTGATACGCGCGTGCGAGTGCTCCCCTATGATCGGGGTTCGCTCTATTTCGCCCTCGTGGATGAGGAAATGCGCAAGGCGTCGAACGGCGCCCGATCCGTCGACGACGTGGTTTTAGCGATGCTGAAACGCCGCAAGGAGGGTTTGTCGGTCACGACGGCGGATTGGCGAGAGGCTGTGACCAAGGCGCTGGGGCCGCGCGGCCAAGCTCAATTCGATGACATGTTGGCGGGTAAGGTGCTATCGCTCCCTTCGGATAGCTTCGGCCCCTGCTTCGAGCTTACCAGCGCCCCCATGCGACGCTACGAATTGGGCTTTACGCCGGACGTGTTGACCGAGCCCAAGCGGATCGTTCGGGGTTTGGTGGCCGGATCGGCTGCTGAACGGGCCGGGCTGCGCAACGGCGACGAAATCGTCAAGCCGGTGCCTCAGGACGGGATCCAAAACGATCAGCACGCCCTGTTGCAACTCGTCATTCGACGGGACGGTAACGTGCAGACCATCAGCTATTTGCCCCGCGGGGAGACCGTGATCGTGGATCAATGGCGAGACACCGGAAAGTGCGTCGAGGAGACGGGCCGGGTCGGTGCACTTTAGGTGGCCGAAGATCTCTCAGCCTCAAGCCGCATATGAAGTTCAGCGCCGGCGAGGACTATCAAAACAAACTTATGCCATCCGCCGCCGCCCCCATACTTAGGCCGTTTACGGCCGAACCCATTCCACCGTCGGCCAACTACGAATTTACCCCACTGGGGCGGACGCTATCGAAAAACTCGATCCACCATGCGCCGTCATCGCCATATTCCCTTGCTATGGAGGCGTCAGCATGAGGTTTAAGTCTCGTGGATAATCAATCGCTGGATCGCCGGAACCTGCTCAAAGCAGCGGTTGGCGCGTCCGCCTTGCCTGGCATGGCGAGCGGCGCCCCCATCAACGTCGCTGATCCGCTCGGTGTGAGAAACGATTTCCCAATTACTTCAACAAAAGAAGTTTTTCTCAACACGGCCTACAGATCCCCGATCCCGCATCAGGTGATCGCGGCCGCGCAGGCGGCCTCCGAGCAAAAGGCGTTGTGGCCACTCAAGGCAGACAACGGATACAGACAAGACGTACGTGAGCGCTTCGCCCGCCTGATCAATGCCGATACGGACGAAATTGCTTTGATCCGCTCGACGGGGGAAGGTGAGAATCTCGTCGCCTGGGGGCTGGGACTGAAAGCGGGTGACAACGTGGTCATGTCGTCTTTGCATTACGATACTGAGTTCATCCTATATCGGGTCATAGAAAAGGAACTGGGCGTACAGTTCCGTATCGTCCCCCACCGCGACGGCGTGGTTTCCGTGACGGAGATCGAGCCGTTCATCGACCACCGCACGAAGCTCATCACCGTGGCTCTCGTCTCTCACCAGAATGGCTACGTACACGATCTAAAGGCGATCACTGACCTGGGGCATTCCGTCGGCGCCTATGTTTTCGCCGACGCGGTGCAAGCCGCAGGCGTCGTACCCATCGACGTGAAGGCCTCCGGCGTCGATTTCCTCTGCGCCAACAGCTACAAATGGCTGTTTAGCACCGGCGCCGTCTCCGGCTTCTACGTACGTCGCGGCCTATTCGACCGTTTGCACTTGGACCGATATGGCGAAGGCCAGATCTCGAGACGCTTGGCCAATCGTCAATACGAGTTTTTCACCGACGCCCGCCGGTTCGAGTATGCGGGCGTAAGTAATGTCGCTGCGGCGCAGCTGGCGACCAGTCTGGCCTATCTCGACCAGATCGGTATGGCTCGAATTGAGGCCCACTCAGTCGGTCTCGGTTTGAGGTTGCAGCGGGAATTGGAGCGCCAGGGGCGTAGGTTGTTCACGCCGCCAGGCAATCGATCACCCATCGTCGCCTATTACATAGCTTCCCCGCCACCCGCGGTGCGAGACGCCTTTGCAAAGGCGGGCATAAACGTGACTGCGCGCGACGGGACGGTCCGGGTATCTCCGGCTCTGTTCAATACCGAAGAGGAAGTCGACCGCTTCCTAGAGGTCGCACGCAAGATAACGTAGTCTATCATCAGATAACGTAGTCTATCATCTCATTTCGACGCCCCCTCATAGGTCGTCGGTTGCAGCAGCCCGGCCTCGAACCCGTCGTCCCCAATCGGCATGCCGGGCGGCGCCTCAATCGCCTTGGCCTTTTGCGCCTCGACCAGCTTGGCCAAGGCGTCGCGGGTCTGATCGAGCAGGATGGCGGCGATGTAGCGGTCTTGGGCCAGATCGGCCGGGTCGGCGCTCTGGGCGGCTTGAAGTTTCAGGCCAAGCGCCGTCAGCGTCGCCTTGATCTCGGCCGCCGCGGTGGGCGACAGGCGCTTGTCCTCCATCGCCCGCGCCAGGTCGATCACCAGGCGCATTTGGATCCGGCGGCGGACCTCCGCCGCGTGGCCGGCGGCCATCGACGGGCTTGTGAAGACTGTAGCCACCGTGGCGTTCAGGAGTTCGCTCAAGCTTAACTGGCCAGGGTCGCGGGCGCCCTGGTCGGCGACGCGGTTGAGGCGCGCGGGGTGCAGTAATGCGCTGAGCGTCAAATCGGCCGCGATGTCCGCGGCGCCCGGCAGATCGAACACCGGATCGGACGGATCGCCGAACACCTCCACATCATTGGCCTTGTCGGCCTGCCCGAGCTGGGCGGCGTCGAGCAGGTTGAGCAGGGGATCCGGCAGATCGAGCAGACGCGGGGCAAGCGTGCCCAAAAGCGCCGACAAGGCCCGCCTCTGCTCCGCGCCAGACACAGGAACCGCCGTCTCGTGGCCGTCGCCCTTGACCGCGTAAGGGTAGTAGACGCCGCCGACCAGCTTGGCTGTGGCGTCGACTTCGTAGCGATGGAACAGATAGATGGGCACAAGGATACGCTTCAGATCCGCCACCGCCGCGCCCTTTGGCAAATTGCGCAGGCCGAAACGCTCGAGCGCGATCTTGCGCACCGCCAACACATGGTTCAGCGAGGCTACCGCATCTGGCCCATCGTCCCAGAGATTGCCCCAGGGCTGGGCTGCGCCGACCGGCCGCGAGTTATAGTCGGAGACGAACCGCAAACCGTGGGCGTAGCCGTCGCGTACGATGGCGTCCAAGGCGGCGGCTTCGTTCTGGCCGGGTGGAGCCTCGGTGTACAGCCACTTGACGGCGAACTTGTCCCAGGTCCCGACGCCGACCTTGTAGGCGTCGGTAAAGTCGAGATCGCCGGAAGGCGTGATCTTTATCCGGGGTGGAGGATAATCCATCACCGAGGCGCGGTCGTCGAAGGTGCTGCCGGCGAAGTTGTGCTCGAAGCCCAGCGCATGGCCGGTCTCGTGCACCGCCAGCTGGCGCAGGCGCGCCAGCGACACCCGGATCGGATCGTCCTGCGCCCCCGTATCCGTCTTATCTGCGCCGGCGAGACCTTCGAAGATCAATCGGTCCTGGCGCACCCGGAGCGAGCCCAGGAGCACGGAGCCCTTGACGATCTCCCCCGTCCGCGGATCGACGATGCCCTGGCCGTAGGACCAGCCCCGCGTCTGGCGGTGCACCCAGTTGATGACGTTGTAGCGGGCGTCCAGCGGACTGACCCCTTCGGGCAGAACCTCCACCCGAAAGGCGTCGATGAAGCCGGCGGCGTCGAAGGCCTGGACCCACCACCTCGCGCTCTCGACCAGGGCGCTGCGGATCGGCTCCGGCGCGGCGCGATCAACGTAGAAGATGATCGGCTTTTTGACCGTCGACCTCGCCGCGGTCGGATCGGTTTTCTCCAGACGGAAGCGGCTGGCCAGCCGATAGACCACCGGCGCATCCAGAGGCGCGCTGTAGTCGGCGATCACTTGCGAAAAGGCCCCGGTGCGGGGGTCGAACCGGCGTGGCGTGAAGCCAGACGGCGGCAGTTTGATCAGCGAGTGGTGGGCGATGATGCTGACGAAGTGGGGATCGGGCGCAATGCCTTGCACCTCGTCGCCCGGCTCGTCGCTGGTGAAGGTCTCTTTGGCCTCCAGCTCGATATTTTCGGGAAAGCTCTGCACGCCCGCGACGTCGGGGTAGCTTAGATCGTGCTCAAGGTGAAAGGTCCCCTGGTGCGCGTCCTTCAGGGCGTCGACGAAGCCGTTGACGTCTCGGGTTAGAAAGCCGGAGATGTCGACCAGCACCGCCCCGTCGGGGCCTGTCGCCAGGATATCGCCCGCCCAGACGGTGGAGGCCGCGAAGGAATCGCGGACGGCCGCCTTCTCGTCGGCGCTTCCGCCGTCGGCGCGAAACCCATCGTTCTCATATTCGGCGACGACCTTTGGGCCGGCCCGGCGAAAGACGATGATCTGGGTCGGACCCGGCTTGGAGCGGTCGAGGCCGACAGGGTTGGAGCCGAGCCCCGCGCGCAGATAGACCTGGTACAGATAGCGTCCCAAGACGCCGTCCCCGTCCGCCGCCGGGAGCTGCATCAGCACCCGCCCCCCTTCTGCGTCCAGATAGAGCGGCATCAATCCGTCCTGGCGCTTCAGCTTGGCCGCGATGTCGGCGATGGATTTGACCATCGGCTTCGGGGCCGCGGTCGTGTCTGCAGCGTGGGCGCCGTGGGACGCCGCAACGCTGAGCGCCAGGACGGCGATTGATAGGGCTGAGATGAGGCGTGAGCGCACGAACAGGTCCTTACAAAGACACCGCGCCCTCCCCAACGCTTGAAGGCGCAAAATAAAAATCCTGGGGCCTCGTCCATAGGCGCTAACCTAGATCGAGCGAGCCCTTTTCTTCCGCCTCTCCCAGATTTGTTAGCCTCGTTCCGCGCATCCATGGCGCGAGGCTTCCGCCGCCGAAAAGCTGTCGGCCCCCGGTCTCCCCCGGGCTGCGGGTCGCACGAAATGCAGCTCCCCGGCGCCGCCGATCATCAAATGTTGCTCGAACGACACCTAACACCCCCCAAGAATAATCAAAACCAGAGTGGCTATGTTGATTCAAATGGAAGTCTGAGCGCCTAGTAACTATCAAATGTATTGATCGACCGGCATGCTATCATAATATGTTTGTGTTCAGGTCAGCGGTAGAGTTGATTACGCACTGCAGCGTTGCGTGCCGTGCAACGCGACATGCGAGACTTGTGATTTCATAGGTTGGAATCTGGGTTTAGGACGTCGCGGCCCGCGAGTCGCCCAGAACGATGTGTCTTCCGCCTTCTTGGCGTTGGGCGTCATCCTCGCGAATCCGGTGATACAGACCGGCGCTCCGCGCAGCTCGACAGATAGATTTTCAGGCCCAATTCGGGGATACAAATGAATTTAAAACTTGTGTTCGCCGCCATCGCAGGACGCGCGCCGCTGGTCGCCCAGGCGACCACAGCCGACCGACAATATTTTCCGGCCAGCGCCGCCGGGCCGGCCGGCGCGCGCCTATCTTGGCGTCGATCACTTGCTTGGCGGGGCCAAGTTCGAGGTGATGGGTATCGCCGCGAAGCGGTAGGGCGAAGGCGCAGGACCCTCAGAGACCTCACACCCTAGGAAGCCATCTCCCGAGCATGGGCCAAAGAGCCAGAGACATTACCTCAAATCCAAACCGCCAAACTCCAGGACCAAACGTCTGTTGTCTATGCCCGTCTTCGTACGGGCGTTGGACGCCTACCTTACAGGAGCCTTCGCATGACCCTTGATCCGCACAATCCGCTGGGCTTGGACGGCTTTGAGTTTGTCGAATTCAGCGCCCCCGAAAAGGGCGTGCTGGAGCCGGCCTTCGCCGCCATGGGCTTCTCTCTTATCGCGCGGCACCGGTCCAAGGATGTCGAGCTGTGGCGTCAGGGCGAGATCAACCTGATCGCCAACTATGAGCCCCAGTCGCCCGCCGCCTATTTCGCCGCGGAGCATGGCGCTTCGGCCTGCGGCATGGGCTTTCGCGTGAAGAACGCCCGGCTGGCCTACGAGCTGGCCCTGGCGCGAGGCGCCGAGCCTGTGGAGACCAAGACCGGCCCCATGGAGCTGCGCCTGCCCGCCATCCGGGGCATCGGCGGCTCGATCATCTATCTGATTGATCGCTACGGCGACGACTTGTCGATCTACGACATCGACTTCGATTACTTGCCGAACGTGAATCGCAAGCCCGTGGGCGCTGGCCTGCGCCTGATCGATCACCTGACCCACAATGTCTATGGCGGCCGCATGGCCCACTGGGCGACGTTCTACGAGCGCATCTTCAATTTCCGAGAGATCCGCTACTTCGACATCAAGGGCGAGTATACCGGCCTGACCAGCAAGGCCATGACCGCGCCGGACGGTCTGATCCGCATCCCCTTGAATGAGGAAGGCGCGGGCGGGCGGGGCCAGATCGACGAGTTCCTGCGCGCCTATAATGGCGAGGGCATCCAGCACATCGCCTTCCTGTGCGACGACTTGATCGCGACCTGGGACAGGCTCAAAGCTCATGGCGCTCCCTTCATGAGCGCGCCGCCGGAAACCTATTACGAAATGCTGGAGGACAGACTGCCCGGCCATGGCGAGCCAACGGGGGAGCTGCAACGACGCGGCATCCTCTTGGACGGATCGACCACGGCGGGCGACCCGCGCCTACTGCTGCAGATTTTTTCGCAAACCATGGTCGGGCCGGTCTTCTTCGAATTCATCCAGCGCAAAAAGGACGAGGGCTTTGGCGAGGGTAATTTCAAGGCCCTGTTCCAGTCCATAGAGCGGGACCAGCTCCGCCGGGGCGTGCTTGCGGTCGCGGAGCCAGTGGTATGAGCGCGCCGTTCGCCCTTTCCCGCATTCACCACGTGGCCTATCGCTGCCACGACGCCAAGGCGACCGTGGACTTTTATCAGCGCGTCCTGGGCATGAGCTTCACCACCGCCTTCGCTGAGGATCATGTGCCGTCGACCGGCGATTTCGACCCCTATATGCATGTCTTCCTGGACGCGGGCGGCGGCAATGTGCTGGCCTTTTTCGAGTTGCCGCATCAGCCGCGCATGGACCGCGATCCCAATACGCCAGCCTGGGTGCAGCATATCGCGTTTGAGGTGGCCGACCTGGATACGCTCCTGGCCGCCAAGGCGCATATTGTGGCGCAGGGGATCGACGTGTTGGGGCCGACCTATCACGGCGTGTTCAAGTCGATCTATTTCTTCGATCCCAACGGCCACCGGCTGGAGTTGGCCTGCAATATCGGCAAGCCCGAACAGTATGACGAACTGCAGCGCCTTGCCCCCGTCATGCTGGAGGAATGGAGCCGAACCAAGCGCGCCCCGCGCCAGGCCGCCTGGCTGCATCAAGATCCGGACGCCGCCCCGTGAGCGATAAGACGACTGGCGGCCGGCCCGTGGTCGATGAGACGCACGATCTCCAGAGGCGGAGCTTCGTTGCGTCCGCGAACGGCCACCCGGACTTCCCGATTCAGAATCTTCCCTTTGGCGTTTTCAGGCCGCCGGGTCTGCCCCCCCGCGGCGGCGTCGCTATCGGCGACCAGATATTGGACCTGTCGGCGGCGGCGGCGTCCCCTCTTCTTGATGGACTGGCGAAGCAGGCGTCCCTGGCTGGCGCGGGCGGGACGCTCAACCCGCTGTTGGCCTTAGAGCCCCCGGCGCGCAGGGCGCTACGGCGGCGTCTGTCCGAGCTGTTGCTGGAAAAGTCCGAGCACGCCAAAACGGTCATCCCCTGGCTTTGGGAAGCGGCCAAGTGCGAGCTCCACCTGCCCGCCGCCATCGGCGACTACACCGACTTCTACGCAGGCATCCATCACGCCGTTAAGATCGGCCGCCAGTTCCGGCCCGATGCGCCTCTCCTGCCGAACTACAAATATGTGCCGATCGGCTATCATGGCCGGGCTTCCTCGGTGCGCGCCTCCGGAGCCCCAGTGCGACGGCCGAACGGTCAGCGGAAGGGGCCAAGCGAGGCGGCGCCGACCTTTGGACCATCCCAAAGGCTTGATCTGGAGCTTGAACTGGGCGTCTGGATCGGCGCCGGCAATCCGCCCGGTGCGCCGATCACCATCGACGAGGCGGACCAACACATCGCTGGCCTATGCCTCCTCAACGACTGGTCGGCGCGGGATATCCAGGCCTGGGAGTATCAGCCGCTCGGACCGTTCTTAGCGAAGAATTTCGCCACGACCATCTCTCCCTGGATCGTCACGGCCGAGGCGCTGGCCCCTTTTCGCATCCCTCAGCCGCCGCGCTCTGCGGAGGACCCCAGGCCCCTGCCCTACCTATGGAGCGAAGGCGACCAGGCCAACGGCGCCTACGCCATCACATTTGAGGTCAGGCTGCAGAGCGAGGTCATGCGTCGCCAAGGGCTCGCCCCCATGAGGCTCAGCCGAAGCGCCGCCCGCCACCTTTACTGGACGCTGGCCCAACTCGTGACGCACCACACCAGCGGCGGATGTGATCTTCATCCCGGCGATCTCCTGGGGACCGGGACCATCTCCACGCCGGATGACAGCGGACACGGGAGCCTGATGGAGCTGACGCGCAATGGTCAGGCGCCCATGACCCTGCCCACCGGCGAGACGCGGGCCTTCCTGGAGGACGGCGATGAGCTGAGCCTCAGCGGCCTCGCAAGTGCGCCCGGCTTTGTCCCAATCGGCTTTGGCCCCTGCAACGCTGTGATTACACCCGCGCCGACACTGTGACCCGGCGCTGATGTCTGCTTACCCTGTCTGGGATGTGCCCTGAGGTAAGCACCATCAATGGGCTGCGCTGGCCTTTCCCACCGGTGCTGGAGACGGCGAAGCCGATCTGTAACCCACGCCAATACAGGCCAAAGTTGCCTAAATGGGCCTCCGACCGCAGGGCTAACGCCTTTCTGGCGCGAAACAGCCCCCGGAATTGGCCTCCGCTCGCTTACCCAACCACAAGCGCCACGGCAAGTTCACCCTCGGCGGACAAATCTTCGATTTCCGCATGAAAGCTGCCTTCCCGCGCAAACTTAGCCGGGAGTTCCTGCTCGTCGATCTCGTCAACAACGTCGATCAACTGGGAGAAGAAGCCGGGGACGTGCTGCAACGAATCAGGGAACGGTTGCCAGCAAGCGACGTCGCCCGGTTGAAGACCGCAGTCCGGAGCTACGGCTCAGAGCGGGCCAAGAAGTTCTTCGTGCGCGCCCTGGCGGAGATCCACTCAGTTGCAGCTTGCAATGTATAGCTCTAGGGACTACGTTTTTAACGCCTTCCCAAGGGGCCGCCTGCGATGACGGTCTATGCAACCAAGGACTTTGCCCGTTTTGCCCGAAGGTCGGGTCTACACGACACGAAACTAGTTCAAGCGGCTGAAGACGTGGCGAAAGGTAAGTTCGACGCCGACCTGGGCGGCGGTGTGTACAAACAGCGTGTCGCTCGGGACGGCGGAGGGAAATCTGGCGGGTTTCGCACGATTATTGTGTTCAAGATCGGCGGCCACAGCTTCTTTGCCCACGGCTTCGCCAAAAACGAAAAGGCGAACGTGTCAGCCAAGGAGTTAAAGGCGCTGAAGCGACTGGCGGATCTGTTGCTGGGGTACGCAGACGCGGAGCTAGTAGCGGCGAAATCCGCCGGCGAATTGGTAGAGGTAATAAACAGTGGCGGCGACGAGCAGAAAACCTGAAGGCGGCATCCTTGCTTCGGTCCACAAGACCGCCGCCGGCCTGCACAAGGCCGGATTGGTGGACAAGGCGACCATGCGCGAGTTCGACGCCCTTTGCCTGACACCCGTCGAGCCGCTGGCGCCCGAGGAAATTCGGGCCTTGCGCGAACGCGAACAGGTCTCTCAACCGGTATTCGCCCACTATCTGAATGTGCGGAAGGACGCCGTCAGTAAGTGGGAGCGCGGCGAGAAGCGGCCGGACGGCCCATCGCTGAAGCTGCTTAACCTGGTGAAGGCGAAGGGATTGCAGGCAATCGCGTAGGCGTCCTCCGAAGGTCGGGGCCACACACTCGAACCGTATCGGTTGAGGGCCGCAGGAAATCACCATTACCTGCGTACCATGAGCGATCTGATTGAAGCCCTTCGCCAGAACGTTCGAAAGCTCGATCCCGATGGCCAGGCGGGGTTCGAGGGATTAATGGCGACCGTCCTCAGCGCAGTAACCGGCCGAACATTCGTGCTGGCGAGTTCGGGTACGCAGCGCGGTCGAGATGGGCAGTCCGTCCTGGACGATGGCGAAATCGCGTTCGAGGCCCAAGCGCTACAATGATGCGATTCCAAAAGACAAACTCTTCACCAAGGTCGTGGAACTTGCCGCCGACACGGCGAGCCGAGTGGAGCTGTTTGTCGTCGGGGCGACCTGCGCGATGTCATAAAAATCCAGGATGGGCTCCAAATCGGTCATGGCCGCCGGCTTCTCGATCTTGGCCATGACCGCCGCCTTTCCCCCGGCAAGGCTGCGCAGCTCCGCCCCGCGGCGCGCTGCACGAAGGACAGGGCCACCCAGTCAACGCCGAGCCGGAGCGCGAAACCCAAGTCTATGCGATCCTTGGGCGTCAGCGGCGACAGCGGGATGACGCCGCCGGGGAGCGATACGCCTTTGCGGTTCGATAGGCTGTCGCCCTGAACGACCTCGGCGGTGGCGGAGTCGGTCTCGACAGCGAGCATTCGCAACCGCACGCGCCCATCGTCGATCAGCAGATAGGCTCCGGGCCGCAGCGCTGCGAAAAGTTCAGGATGCGGCATATGTATGCGGCTCGCATCACCCGGCGTTGGGTCCAGGTCGAGCCGTATGCGGTCGCCGATGGCGACATTGATCCGGCCCTCAACAAAGGCGCCCAGCCTGAACTTGGGGCCTTGAAGGTCGGCGAGCACAGCCAAGGGCCGGTCGATCTCATGCTCCGCCGCGCGAACGTTGGCGAAGGCCGTCGCATGATCGTCGTGGGAGCCGTGGCTGAAGTTCAGCCGAAACACATCGGCCCCAGCTCTGGCCAGGGAGAGGATGCGCTCTGGACCCCGTGTCGCGGGTCCTAGCGTGGCGACGATGCGAGCGCGGCGGGCGCGGATCATGTTCGAGCTCTCCAAATCAATCGACAGCCGACGTTGGCCGCAAAGTCGGGTGCGCGTTTGCGGCTTACAGCGCTGCCGCAGCGCGGATATCGATGGCCGTCTGGCGCGTGGCGACGAGCAGCATGATCGCCGCCGCAAAGTAGAGCAGCGCCATGGATGTGATGGCTGCAGCCATGCCTACGCCCCCGGCGAGCTTCGCGATGAGCAAGGGCGCGATACCCCCGCCGATAAAGCCGGTCATGGTCATGAAGCCCACGGCCGTTGAGCGGGCGGACGCGGGAATGACATCCTGCATCGCGGCATAGATACAGCCGTCGAAAATACCTTTGCCAAAGCTGGCGGCCATCAGGACCAAGCCGATCGCCGTCGCGCTCCTGACTAAGGCCAGGGGTAAAAGCGTAAGGCCGGCGAGGGTGAGCCCTATGGCCAGGGTCAGAAAACGGGCCGTCGTGAACTTCTTGCCCAAAAGGTCCGCCAGGACCCCGCCCAAGGGCACAGATATAAAGCCCGCGACGTTAATAGAGGCCGACCCGTAAAAGGCTGCACTGGCCAAATTCAGCTTGAGGCTGTCGTGGACATAGGTCGGCGCCCAGACCTGAATACCGGTCGCCGCGCCGGCGCCCAGCGCGAACACACCGCACAGAAGCATCGCCGAACGGACCTTAAACAGCTTGACCAGCGGGGCGATGGACAGACGGGGCTTCACCTGCCCGAAGGCCGGCGGGCGGTCCTTCAACCATTTCAAGAGGACCACAGCGTGAGCTAAGCCTAGCGCGGCGAATACCATGAAGGGCGCACGCCAGCCGAGACGATCAGCCAGAAAGCCCGCGGCTAGAGCCCCTATTCCGCCGCCGGCGAAGATGGCGGTCTGATGCAGCGAAAGAGCCCGGCTCCGATATTGGGGCTTTTGCCAGTCGCCAATCAAAGCAGTACCAGCAGGGTAGTAGCTAGACTCACCCACGCCTACCACACCCCGGAGCGCCAACAACAAAGGAAAGCTTGTCGCCAGCGAGCAAAGTCCGGTCGATGCGCTCCAAAAGATCAATCCAAAAATCACCACCCGCGACCGGCGCACATTGTCGCCGAGAAAGCCGGAGAAAAAGGCTGAGACCGCATAGACCCCTAAAAATAAGGAATTGAGCAAGGCAAGTTGGGTGAGGTCCAAATGAAAGGCCGCACGCAGCTTGGGCATGACCGATATCAGGATCGACCGGTCCGCCGCGTTGAACACCGATACAAGCCATAGCAAGCCAAGCAAAATCCACGGATACAGAGCTTCATGCTCTGCACGTTGGGAACCATGAGGCTGCTGTTTCAAGAAGGCCGGCCCATTCAAAGTCGTCGCGTCCTTTACGGATCATGATTAGGCCGGCCACGCCGGTCCTCCCCTAATATTTTTAGAGCTACCCAGGCCCTGGACGACCTTCG
>Ga0116227_10012125_pt1 | contig 14191 bp, 2 predicted proteins | sample S1TSphgellanicum_FD_89693 | JGI IMG/M metagenome (GOLD analysis project Ga0116227, IMG submission 89693) | Host-associated microbial communities from peat moss isolated from Minnesota, USA - S1T2_Fb - Sphagnum magellanicum MG | ecosystem: Host-associated > Plants > Peat moss > Unclassified... | reverse complement strand
GCTCGTGTGAATCTGCATCCAAAAACCAACCAAATCGGGTTAGTTTAGCATTCGGGACACCCTTGGGTGTTGGGACTTGCCACGGGCACTTGGACACACAAGACTCACCACGGCCCGAACTCGAGGGAAGCCATCACCTTCCCCCATATAGTATTCTCTGCGGCTAGTCGCGGAGGCTACATCCGAATGGCACATTTTGTTGGGACTCCCGAAATGGAGTCCCGAAAATGTCTCGGTTGGACTCCCGGAACTTTGAACGGCCATAACTCCTCGCCCCAAACTCGGATCGAGACGAGTCTTGAATCAATGTTGTAGCTCTCGTCGAGAGCTTTTCAACTCCGTGTCGCACTCTTCAAGGTGACGTCAAGAAGAGGTCGATTCCCGACTTTTAGTGGTCGGAAGTTAAATTGGCAGTTTGACTCCCGGCCCTTCTTTTGCCCATAACTTGGGCTGCAGATGTCCGAATTACCAATGCGAGGCCATTTTCGATATCTACGTTTCAAGACCTTTCCAATGACATCAAGAACACCCCAATGCGAGGTGTTTTGGTCCTTGTTGTCGAGCTCTGAACATTCGGGAATCCCGGAGGACTCCAAACCTCCAACTTTTCCAAGTGTTGGGCTTCACCCCCACACTTGGCCAAAGTGGGGTTGCGACAACCATAGACCATCATAGTCGCCACATGTCAACATATGGTTTGTTCATTATTGGGATAAATATGATAATTTTTTTTTTATTGTTTAATAAATAAGTGGTTTTGACCATAATTAGTTTTTTTTATCATGGTTTAATTTACTAGTCTAAGTCTATGTCACACCACATTTTTGACCAAATCTAGTCATATAAGCCACAACCTAATTCATCAATTTGATTATTATCTCAATAGACTTGACTACAATTGGCAATCAATTTGTGTAGCCATGTGTCACCAATTTAATTTACATCCATTCATCACATGTCACCATGATAATTATCAAATTCTTTACATGGCTCACAAAATTATTCCAATCATATGGAATCATAATGTTTAATAAATATTACAAATTTCATAAATATTTAAAATTATTTCAATTTTTTATAATATATTTACAATTTTTGATATGTTGTGACGTACATTTGTTTGCACAAATATATTCTAACATCACATAATATATTTGCATTTAATTTTTTAGTGTTTTGACCTACCATAATATGCAAAAACACTGTGAGAGTCCTTCTTAATAATGACATGGTTGAAGTTCAAACATGGGTACCTTAAAAAATAGTACAATGCAACAACAATTTTGCCCCCCCCCCCATAATGTACTTTCACCTCCATATCAATGATGCAAGGAAAACACATGTGTCAATTGTGCACCTAAAACTTTAGTGCCCTTTTGTCCTTTGTGAAGTCTTCATTTATTTCTATTGGTGTAAGGGGGGGTTGTCCTAATTCATTTTCCTACAAAAGCATGCAATATGTTTCCATGACCATTTTGCATGTGTGAACTCCCAAGATCAAAACATGCCCTCATTATGCATGGATTTGAGCCCCCAAAATCAAAATAGATGCATAGTATGCATATTTGATCCCCCAAGACCAAAATAATCCCCTAGTTATGCATGTATTTGAACCCCCAAAATCAAAATAGGTTTGCATTATGCATATTTGAACCCCCAAGATCAAAATAGACCCCTAGTTATGCATATTTGAGTCCCCAAGGCCAAAACAAACCCCCATTACTCACATTTGTGAGCTTCCAAGGTCAAAATAGATCCCAATCACCCACATTTATGACCTTCCAAAACAAAAACAAACCCAAATTATGCATAGTTCAACCCCCAAGATCAAAACAAGCCCTTGATTATGCATATCTAAATTCCCAAGGCCAAAATAGACCCTCGTTATGCATTTTCAAGAATCTCCAAGACCAATACAAACCCCCATTATGCATCTCCAAGAGCCCCCAAGACCAAAACAAACCCCATTATATGTTGCAACCCTAGCTTTGGGCTTGCGACCAAGGCAAAGGGGTTGCAAGGTTGCGGGCCAAGAGGAAGGAAGCCTGGGAGTCAAGGCAAAGGCATTGCAAGGTTGCGGGCCAAGAGGAAGGAAGCCTGGGAGTCAAGGCAAAGGCATTGCAAGGTTGCGGGCCAAGAGGAAGCTGAGGAGTCACATCACATACTCCTGGGAGTGTTAGAAAGTGTGAAGGAATATGAGGGAGTGAACCCTCACACTCCCAAGGCAACTCCCACTTTAGGAGATGGAGTCCCGATGGAGTCCCAAAACTTCAGAGAGCAATCACAGGGGTCAAAACTCAATGGCTTGTGACGTTTTTTATATCATTGGAAAGCTCTTGGAACGTAGATGTCTAAAGTGAGCTCACAATTGCTCATTTGGACATCTGAAACATAAGTTATGGCCAAAAGAAGGACCGGGAGTCAAATTGCCAATTTGACTCCCGACCACAAAAAGTCGGGAATCAACCCGATTTACTTAGCTGCAGGGGGCGTGCCAAATATCGTTGGAAAGCTCTCAATGAGAGCTACAACTTTGCTTCAGATCGCACCTCAATCGGAGGTTTGCTCACAAAGTTATGGGGCTCCAAAGTCACGGGAGTCCCAGCTAGCGAGATTTCGGGACTCCCACTCGGGAGTCCCGAAAAAAAGAGCCATTTGGATGTAGCCTCCGTGGAGAGCTGCACAGTATACTATAAGGGGGAAGGTGGTGGCTTCCCCCAAGTCCGGGCCGTGGTGAGTCTTGTGTGTCCGTGTTGCTTGTGGCTCGTCCTAGCACCAAGGGTGCTCCAACTATGCACTAACCACCTTGTGTGGGTTATGTGCAGGACCGTGTGAGTGAGTGAAACTTCTCAACTCTTCTTAGTCCCATCTCGGAGCTCCAACACGCCCCTCTACCCCTCAAAGTGTTGTGAGCTAGGGAGTGTGCCTCGACTCCTCCCTCTTCCGTTGTGTTCCATTCGGACCCACATTTGGGTCCTTTAAGGAGCTGGGAATGCATCATTATACATCTTTGAACCCCAAGACCCATTTTTCACATTTGTGAACTTGTAGGATCAAAATAACCTCACATTATGCATATTTGAACTCCTAAGATCAAAACAAACTATCACATTTAACATCCAAAATGAAAACCAATTGAGTGACCAAGACTTAAATAGACCCCTAGGGTCCATGCATGGTAAAATGGACCAAAAAGTATGTCCGCCCAAATCCAAATTTTAAATATGGTAGTTTTTCAATGTAAACATAAGGTTCAATTTTTTAAAAAAATCTTTTAATGGAAGCCTCCATGCTTCCATTGAGTTTTTATGAGTTGAATACAAAATTTGAAAAACTTTAATACAACAAAAGCAAGTAATAAGTAGAAATGGAACTAACATGTTAATATTGTATTCATTCCTACTTCTACATTAGATGTTAAATATATTTTGATTCTACTATGAAAAATTTCAAAATCCACTAGTATATTTAGCATGTCATTGACTTAAAAATAAAACAGATCCAATATTTAATTTACATGTGCTTGAATTTTAATTTATTTTGTAGGTTGTGACATCCACTTGATTTTGATGAATATATGACAAACCCACTTTAAACATATGGTTTTTAATAATAGTTATAACAAAGTTAAAGAACTTCATATCATTAAACATTAAAGTAAATAATAATTTAAAATTCAATATACCGAGGCCTACTTGATGGCCACTTTCCATTTATACTACAAAGTAATTCTTTAATTTACTTTACCATGCTTTCGCCCCCTAGCATTTGTGAAGTTGCTAATATCAAAAAATAGATGAACCCATTATGCACTTGTGAACACCCAAGACCAAAACAAACCCCACTTTTACACATTTATGAACTGGATTTTATATTTTTAAAGTTTTATATTGTGCAAGTTTGAACTTCCAACTTGACCAAAATTGACCCATTTTATAGATGTGTGAATTTTCAATATCAAAACAAATCGGCATTGTGCATATTTGAACTACCAAAACAAAAATATACCTTCACATAGCATTTAACACCAAAGCCATTTAAGCTACCAAGACCAAAACAAACCCTCATTATGCACATTTGTAAAATTTGAATATCAAAATAGGATAAAAACATAGTCAAAGGAGCCACCCAAATGAGTGGATACTCATTAAAACTACATTTTTGTATGTTAAAAAAATCATAATGTAAGCATAATAGTTTGGATTGTCATAAACTTTTTAAGAATATTTTTCATCAATTGCAAAGTTTAAATGTTCAAAGATTAACACAAATCAAAAATGTTTTTGCATGTTCAAAACATTCAAACCTCAAAAATGGATAATTTTTATTTTTACTAATGTCCTTTTTTTAACCAAATGTGCACCATTCCTTTTAAAAATTGGAGAGGATTTTAACATTGATAATTTGAAGGGCCGAAGGACTTGAATTAATGATTTTTTTAATAACCAATTTGAACACATTTGGTTCAAACATGTTTTTGACCTTGAAAATTGTGGATTTTGAAAATGTGGCCTTAACAAAAGTTGTTCATATTTATGTGATTAAGGGCATGAATGCATAAGATATATGATATAAAATAATTTTTTAGTCAAAAAAATTTATATCTAACATGCAATGTTAAACTGAGTATCCAAAATACTAAATTATATAAACCAACACAAAAATGACATGTGTCATGTGCAATCCTTTGAAAAGGACCTTTACCTTGGTGCCCCTAACTCCTTTGACCTTGTTTTCACCCAATAGAACCCCAAAAGAGCAAGAAGGTTATTTATAAAATGAAAAAAATCTTGTAACAACTTGGAGGAATCAAAAAATTTCAAACAACAAAGGAAACGTTTTAATGTTTTATAGTCTAAGGTTTGAAACCTACATTTTTGCCTCTTATGTGCACCCCTACCAAGTTTTCAGACTCTTTGGATATGGACTTTAGCTCATCATTCGGGTCAAACTTTGATGATTACAAGGTATAGGGCTTGTCCCCATTTGAAAGTGCAAAATCCTTCATGACACCTTGCTTGACCTTGTGTCATAACCTACATCATAAAGTTTTTTCATACTTTCAAATCCAAACCCCCTTTGAACCCAACCATCTACTTTTTTGAGATTTTGTGAAACTTCTTTGTAGCAAATGCTTGTCACACATTTGTCACCAAACTCGTGCATTAAGTGGAAAGATTTCAACCTAAAAATTTCAAACATGTCCCACAAACCATGAAAAAACTACAAATATTACAAGCAATGTTGCTAGTTAATAAATTAACATTGAACCTGAGGACGAGAGGTTCAATGTTAAGCAATTCAAAGAAAGTGTTGTTTCATACCATGTTATTAGTTCTAATTCTATCATAGTCACATTCATATATTGGACCTTTGTTTGCCTCCATCATCCATGTCATGAGTTCACATAAAAGTTTCAAAAACTTGGAAAATTCCATGGTACCATAAACCCTTCTTTTGATTTCACATCCATGAAATGAATGATGAGGGGATGAAAAACAAAAAATACAAGTTTTTTATTTAATTAGGTCAAATGTGATTCGTGTCTTTTTTTTTTACCCATTTATGACTTGTGATCCTTTTTTTTTGGACTGCTTCAAAATTTGGAGTCCTTGATTTTGGACTTCACAAATGTGCATAAGTATGTTTTGACCTTTAGAGCTCACAGATAGGGTCAATTAGGGTCAATTTGATGTATGTGTTCACAAATATGCATAATGGTGGTATGTATTGGTCTTGGGAACTCATAAATGCACATAATGCAAATTTTTTTCATCTTAGGGGTTCAAATATACACATTGGGGGTCTATTTTGGTCTTGGGAGCTCACAAATGTGTATAATGGGGGTGTGTCCTTGGAAGCTTACAAATTTGAATAATAGGGGTTGGTTTTGGCCTTGGAGGTTTGAACATGCATAATTGAAGGTCTATTTTGATCTTGGGGGTTAAAATAAACGTGATGTAGGTCTATTTTGCTTTCAGAACCTCTCAAATGTGAATAATAGGGGTTTGCTTTGGTCTTAGGGCCCCAAAGATGCATAGTGGATGTCTATTTTGACCTTGGGGCTCAAATATGCATAATGTGGCCCATTTGTTTTAATCTTGGGGGTTCTACTATGCATAATGTGGGTTGTTTTTGGTCTTGGAAGCTCACAATTGTGAATAATGGGGGTCCAATTTGGTCTCAGGGCCTCAAAGATGCACAATGGGGGGTCTAGTTTGGTCTTGGTGTTCAAATATGTATAATTGGGGGTTTGTTTTGGTCTTGTAACCCAGTAAATCATAAGAAAAAATCTTGTCTTCTTCAACCCCCACACATTGTGATTACTTTTTAATTTGATTACATTTCAGTCACATTTGGCCATCTTAAGTTTACAAGTGGCTTGTTGCACTAGTTAATGGTCAATATTATTTATATATAGTTTTGACATTCATTAAATTGTTCATTTATGAGTATAATTTGAACCTTTTTTTTTTAAAAATAATTTCAAATTGTTGACATGAAAATTGAAGTAGCCTTTAACTTTATTTACATAATGCATTGTAATGGGTTCATGGTTTTTTGACATTTCTTCAACTGTCAAAATAGTACATGAATTGAACCATTCACTTTTAATATGTTAAAATTAATACTCACATGTTGCATCTTGCATTTGCTATGACATATTGAATTGTAACTTGATGTTTTGCAATTATACTTGAATGGTTTAATGATTTTTTTCACATTTATTATATTATTAACATTTGTAAATGAGTTGAAATCATTCATTTTGAATGCATTAAATCTATTATTCACAAGTTGCATTTTGCACTTATCACAATTCATGAAGATGGATGTATAAAAATTTGGCAACTCTCACATTTATAATTGAATGGGTTAGTGATTAAATCAAAACATTCATGCATGCAAATTTCAGAATGCATGTAAACCTCTAAATTACAAATTTTTAATATATTAAATTTTTGTACATTCATGTAAATTAAAATATGTGTTTTTCATCTAGTTTTTTTTAGGCATCATAAACAAGTTTTGTATTACGAATGTTCATGATGCCACACCAAAAACCCCAAGAATAATTCCCAATATTTTTCCTTTTAGTGTATGAGAAACAAATCCATGTTAAATTATTTATATTAAATTATTAAAAATTTTGTCATTATATACATACTTTTAAAAATCAAATATATGAATGAATTAAAATGGTGATCATAATAGTGACTTCAACAATGTTTTATAATTTGTTTATGTTTTCAATTTTGTGGTGTTGATTAAATCATCCACAAGAAGATTTAGCCACATTTTGGTTATAGACCATGTACATGGAAATATAAAATTGGTATTTAATCCTTTTATGGCTATAGGTCCTACAACCCATTGTAAAATTATATATATATATATTGGGTTTTAAAAATTAAAAATCCTTTGTTGATGTTGATGGCTCTTTTTTATGTTCACAAAATGGTGGACATTCACAACAAAAAACACTTAGTTGCAACATTAATATTTATTTTAAAAATTTCAAAATTGTTGGATAAGGTTTATAATAATCTCAAATATTATTCAAAACTTTTTAAATAAATTTAATGTTGGAACTATTTATTGGTTTAAGGTTAGAATTATTAGAATATTTTTGATTTTTTTATTCATCAGTAAATGATTAATGTTGCTAAACAAATATGGTCTTGAGAATTAAATGGCTATATTGACTACTTAATTAATGTTTCTTCTTGTATGGCCAATTTTTACCAATTTAAGGGGCCAACAACATCAACAAAGCTTTTATTTTCTTAAATCAAATTTTATCAAATTAAAAAGGTACACATATCATCATTTTTTTACAATAGGTTATCATTAATAACCATAATATTGAAGGATTTAAACAAGTTTCCAATTGCATAACTTGTCTATAGCCAAATGTGACCTTAAATCATTTTATGGTTGATTTCATTTGAGCAACATTGCAAAAATGAGAAAAAATATATATACTTAATTATATTGGGGAAAGTAAAAACTTGCAATTCCTCAAAAAATGAACATATATTTTACATAATGAAAATAACATTGTTAAAGACCTAATGAAGGGTATTTTTAATTCACATTGAATTGGAATTGAATCACATTTACACAAATTGTAAGTCAATTTAAACAAAAAGAGATCTTTTGATTTTTTATTTATTCATAACATGTTATTTGATTTTAAAAAAAAACTCTTTAAATTGATTATTTATAAATCATAATTGTTTTTTTGAATACAATATTGAATATTAACCTTCAAGATCATTTTTTTCATTTCTAGCATTTGATTAAATTTTGAAAAAGAAAACATATGTCAAAGTTAGAATGTCCTAAATATTTTCATGCTGAAATTTATCAATTTTCTTCTTTTATGTTATTAAAGTCTTGAAGTGATTTGATGGTTAAGACCTTGGTGCATTTCCATGAATTGTTGGGTTGAAACCTTGATGGATGCTTGCATTAATGTATATAACGTGCATTACACATTGATATATCGTGTACAAATGTAGTATACAAATATGTACATATCATGATGATGAATGGTGTCAAAACGTTTTGCTTACAAAGCTTTAAAATATATATTGTGCATGACATGTTGTGAAGAATTAATACAATTCAAGACTAACCTTTTAAAAAAAGTTAAAAAATTGGTGTATGATTATGTGGCACTTTAATTCATGTCATATTAACTTGAGACTTCATAATATCCATGTTAAAGAAATTAAATAAAAAATTACTTAATGCAACATGTCATTATCCAAAATGCTTTACTACTACAATTCATGGTTTTTTTACTATAAAATCCAATAAAAAAAGGACCCCATTTGGACAGGCATAAAAATGACCATCTTATCAATTTGGACATGTGTAATGTGACTGGGTAGTTTTTTAGACTAACAAAATGTTGGGCTTTTTGACTAGTGGATAATGGATCATTTGATTAATCAAATTTTTTCCTTTCTTTGGATATTACCAAAAATAATATTTTTGTGTAAGTAGGTAGATGGTAGCCTAGCCTAACCTAACCTCCTTAGGCTAGGTAAAAAATCTAATGGGTATGTAGGTCATGGGAGGTAAGTAGGTAGGTTTGTAGGATGGTAGGTAGGTAAGTAATTTGGTTTATAGGTAGGCATAGGCTATTGCCTAACCTAGTTGTAACTATCTTTGCCTATTGAGTAGCATAGGATGTCCCATTTGACTAGAACACCATTGTCAATCTTGATTAAGGATGTCAATTTGCTTTGTCCAACTTGAATAAATGTCCCAATTGACTAAAACACGTTGAGCATTTTGACCAAAGTGGTCATTTTTTTGTCCAACTTGATTAGATGTTCAATTTGACAAATATCAAATAGGTCATTTTAACCAAGTTCATTAATCAAAAAATACACATGTCATCAAGCATCAGGCCTTTAATCAAAATATGCATGTCCACTAATTAAAAAGGACTTGTTAGTCAACTTGGACCTTTTGAAAAACCATGAATTGTAGAAGCGATGACTAAAACAAATTTCATTAAAAATGTTTTAATCAACTAATCCTTTTTGACCGAAACCATGTAAGTTATATATTAGTTGATTTTTGTCCTATTTCAATGAAAACTTAAAAATTTTGGATAGTTGTAAGACCCATGATTCCTTGTGAATGTGAATAATGGGGGTCTCTTTTAATCTTGGGGGTTTTGAAAATTGAAAAAGGGGTGTCTATTCTAGCTTTGGGGGATCAAATATGCATAATTGGGGGTTTATATTTTTCTTGGGGCTCCCACATGCATATTGATGATGTGTTTTGATCTAGGAGGTTCACAAATGGGTGCAAGTATGTTCAAAGGAACCAACATGATAATTATTTTATAAAAGGATTGTGAATCTTTTATTTTTTCATATGAAGGAAATTTTTAATGAAATCTTTTGCAACTTGTTATTAAAAATAGAAATAGTTGCCTTGATATATCACATTTTTTGTTAATCATGGTTGAATAAATATGAAAATTTCAAAATGTGCATTTGTTTTTGCATTTTTTGTTTTCTTTTGAAAATTTGTCATAATTTTGAATCATACCAAAATATGTTAACTATTTTAGGTTTTAAATTCTCATATGATAAATTAAATTCTTTGATATATGTCATGTACATTACACCCCATTTACATATGGTAAAAAAGTCTTGAAATTTTAAAATTTTGAAACATACTTCAAATTTCTAAAAAGTTCAAATTTGATAACTTTTAATTGTGAATGTTTTTGGAGCATGGGTTGTAGGATACAAACATTTAAATTTTTTTACCGTAAAATAGTCCTAAATACCATAATCCTTTTCAAAATTAACTACTTTTGACACAATTGTTGTTCAAGTTCAAGAGTGATTTTTTATTATTAAAACCAAAACCCAAAATTAAGTTTAATAATTTTTTTAATTTGAGTTCTTCAATGCTCATATTAGTCATTTAACACAACTTGGAATGATTAACATAATTCTAAAATGTCAAAACAAAAACATATGTAAAAAAATTCATAGTTTTCATTTTTTTTTCAAGATGATTGTTAGCCCCTTTTAACATATATACACCCGAATGTGAATTACAGGGGTCTGTGTCGATTTTAGAAGCTCACACATGTGAATAATGGGTTTTGTTTTGGTCTTGGGGCATGAAGATGCATAATGGGGGTCTGTTTGATCTTGGGAATTCAAATATGCAAAATGCGGGTTTATTTTATTCCAAGGAGATCAAAAATACACAATGTAAGTTGGTTATGAGGGTTGGAGGGTGGATGTACAATTGGGTTGACCAACTAAAAACATCACACAAAATTTTATTAGATCCATCAAACTTTTAAAAAATATAACACTTTAAAAAGTGTTTTCATTAAATTGTTTTTTTGAATACATTACCCATGTCCTATAAAATTTGAGATTATAATGAAACAATTATTTCGAATTTTGATGTTCCTTATCATTGTACTTAGAAAAAGTTTCAGGAATGTCATGGTGGCCACCTTTCTTAAACTTTTTGATTAGAAACACTTTTGAAACAAGCAAAGGTTTTTATTTTTATTTATATAATTTTCATAAGTACTTTAGATGGTATTTTACTTGATTTTTTAATTTGGTAATTAATTGAGTAGATTTGATTTAATTATCAATTTTCAAAATTTAAAAGCGTGATTCCTGAAGGGGCCATGACAATTAGGAATACAAATTTGTATTATTTCCCATTTATTTTATTCTAATAAAAACTTATGGCCATATACTTTGGAATGCAATGGATAAACATGAGAATAAAATATTTTGTAATTGTGAAAAGATTTAAGGGAAAGGGCCCATGAATACTATTTGGCCAATTTTGGTTCCTTAACATTCCTTGAGGTGGTTCCTAATGGTACGACCCAATTGTACTTTCACCTTGGAAGTCTTTTAGCTTATGAAAAATCCAAAATGTGTATGCTCCAATTTCAATGAAATATATTGGAAATTCTCATTGAACTTAATGTATTTATCTTTTTGAACTTTATTTCTCAATGAATTTAATTGAGTTCACACATGCATTATGGATGTTTGTTTTGATCTTGGAAGGTCACAATATGCATAGTAGGGGCTTGTTTTGGTCTCAGGGGCTCAAGTATTCATAATTGGGGGTTTATTTTGATGTTGGGAGCTCACAAATATACATATTAGGGGTCTATTTTGGTCTTAAGGTGAAAGCATGGTAAAATATATAATTCAATTACCTCGGCAATCTACTTGTCAAGCTAACAAGAAGTAGGACTAATATAAAACCCATCATAAAATTATTATACATTTAATATTTTTACTTAAATGATGAAAAAAAGATATTTCTTCACTATTATGAATTAATTTTAAAAAATTACGTTGTAAAAGTAGGTTTCAAGTAGACTTTTCTAAATGTAAGTAACTTTTGAAGCCTACTTTTTGCAGTGTGACATTTGTTTCAAGTATGTGTCAAGTATATTCTACCAAAGAGAAAGTAAAATTTATTTATTTTCCTTCCTTTGAATATATAATGATCTTTTTGTTATAACTTCACACAAATCTATTTCATTAAATTTTTTAATGAAAAAGTACTCTTGAACATCATATTGGTTAGTCAAATTCAAAAGTACTTGTTCCCTATTTTTATTATTCCAAAGTTTTTCAAATTTTGTATTCAACTTAATACAAACCCAATGGAAAACACCATGGTTTCAAAATGAAATTTAAGTAAAAATTGAATCTACTTTCTTGTGTTTTCATGAAAAACTATCTCTTTTTAAACTTTGATATTTTTTCATCAACTTTTTTTTGTATAAAATACCATGATTTCACCCTTTAGGGGTTTAAACATGCAAATTGGGGGTATGTTTTGATCTAGGGAACACACAAATGCACAATGTTAGTTTATTTGGTATTAGGAGTTCACAAATCTATTATGTGAAGGTTTGCTGAGATCTTGGTGGTTCAAATATGCATAATGTTGGCCTTATTTTGATCTTGGGAATTTGATTGCCTTATTCACCTTAATTAATGAACATGTCCATTTTGATTAAAACCTTGTGACTTGAATGACTTGTGAATTTTTTGACATATGAATTAAAATTATAATGACATATTTGATTATTTACCAAATTGAACATTTAATCAAGTTGAACAACAAAAAATAAAATGCTTGATAAAAATGACCAATGATGTTTTTAGTCAAATTAAATATTTTATGCAAGTTAATAAGCCAAGTTAACTATTACCTAGGTGAAGTAGACCTAAGTAGGTTGCCAAGGCCAATCTACCTACCTCCTACATAGGCTAAGTAAAATGTTTTGGTATAAAAATATGGTTTGCCAAAAACTTGAAATTTTCAAAAAATCATCTTTCTACCCATTATTTTTTACTAATTCTATCATGATAAATTGCCAATTCTTTGATGTTTTTGAAATAACTAGAACTAATGATTCTTTGATTTTAATTTTTTTCCTCAAAAAATTGGAACAAAAAGTTTTCTAGTTTTGAAATTATAAAAACCCAAAATTGTTGGTTTTTTTAAAAAAAAAAGTAATCACACAACATCAGAAAAAACCTTACCGAGTGCAAATTCTTTAAGGTGTACAAAAATCTTGTTACAACATCACCATTTTATTTTATTTTTACCATGTAAAGACACATTTATGGATGATTATGATGGAATCTAGAATTGTAATAATCTATAATCTTTCTAAAATTTTTGACAACTTTTGATTCATTATTTTTATGGGGATCAAAATATAGGCTATAAAAGGACTACAGTAAAGATTAGGCCCTTTTCATCTTATGTGGTACACCTTAAAGGATTTTCACCCTACCTTGTTTATTATTGGGAACTTTGGGCGGGAGGTTGGTGAATCATGCCAAGTAATTCTTTGCACTATTAGAAAACTTGGTATTTTTTTACTAGCAAATTTAATAAAAAAAAATACCAATTTAAATAGGCATTAGAAAAACCACTCAATCATTTTGGACAAGTTGATTTTGACATGTTCGTTATGGCTAGGGTGGTTTTTTTAACTAGCAGAGTATGGACCATTTGATTAGTTGAATTTTTGCCCATAAAAAATAAATTGTGGTAAGTAGGTAGGTAGGTTGTAAAAAGGCAAGCAAGTAGGTAAATGGTAGTCTAGCCTAGCCTAACCTAGCCTACCTTATCCTACTTCACAAGTCTAACTTAATTTAACTTAGTATATCTTACTTAGCCTACCCTACTTACCTTAGCCCCTTAAGCATGTACATAAGTTATAATGTTAGGAATTGAACCCTTGACCTTCCCAATGATAAACCAAGTCCTTAACCAATGGACCACACCATCAAAAGGTTTTCAATCTTTGTCAATTTTGTTATTTCACATGTTTATTTCAACACTTCACTACAAAACTATGAGGTATGAAGGTAAGTAGGTTATAGAAATAGGTGGGTGGCTAGGTAGGTGGATGGTGGGTGAAAAGGTAAGTAGGTGGGTCGGTAAGTAAATAGGCAAGTGGGTGGGTAAAAAATATGTATGTAGGTAGGTGGGTGGGTATGTAGTACATATATGTAAGTAGGTGTGTGGGTAGGTAGGTAGGTAATTAATATATAGGTAGGTTATAGGTGGGTGGATAGGTAAGTAAGTAATACATCTAGGTAGGTGGGTCATGGGTGGATGGGTAGGTAGGTAG
>Ga0116227_10012124_pt1 | contig 14191 bp, 12 predicted proteins | sample S1TSphgellanicum_FD_89693 | JGI IMG/M metagenome (GOLD analysis project Ga0116227, IMG submission 89693) | Host-associated microbial communities from peat moss isolated from Minnesota, USA - S1T2_Fb - Sphagnum magellanicum MG | ecosystem: Host-associated > Plants > Peat moss > Unclassified... | reverse complement strand
GAACCAACATGCAGAGAAGTTGAGAAGATGTCCTGCATTTCAGTTCAATTCTGTGTGGCAGTGGAATTGCATTTGCAGATAGTTTGTTCATAATTGCATACCATTTCAAGTTCTCCTGTGATTATTAAAATGGTTCACAACACCAATCTAGTTCCAGAATTCATTTGGATACCGAAGTCTTGGGAATCTGAAATCCTGATAACCTGAAACAAGGTGGGATTCAGATTTAGGGTTGAGTAGAGTACCCATGGGCTTGCATGAGTGGATCCTCAAAGACAGCCTTGGGGGCATAGATTTCATAGTCAGCTGCTGTTGCAGTGCAATCATATCTGTTGCCATGTACAAGATGTGAGTCAGAAATCATCCCAGCAAGCTTGCACAACCATGGACACGAACCGTAATAATCTAACAAAAGGATTTTTGTTTCTTGCTCAACTGAGAAGCAGCTTACAGTTTGAAAAGGTGTGGGATGATGTTTGCCGAAAGATTTCCAAGTTTCTGCTCTGGCTTGGACTCTGAAGACGATGCCTCCACCTGATCACTATTGTTTGCAGCTGGTACTGACTCTCCTACATGCATCTCACAAGAAGTCAGCGTCCCATGGATTCCCAGGAGACCTCACACAAGCTCTAGGGAGCACAAGAAAACCTCAAACTTTGAACTGATTTTGGAGCCAAGACTCATCGTATTCGAACGGCCCAACAAGCAATTCAGAGCAAACAACGCTTAGAATCTCGAGTTCAAAAAAAAAAGCTTTGGAAAAATAAACATGCAACAATCACATCTGTTCTTCCTCTGCTTCTCATCAGCACTTCAGATGCACTCTTCTTCATCAAATACTTTGAAGCATCCGATTTCACCAAGCTCTTGTCCTACTTGTGCTTTGTTGAAGATGTACCAGCAGCAGGAGAAGTAGCAGCCATGGTAGGCAGTTGGACGAAAAATCCTCTGGTGGGTATGGAGGGAAAGCCTCGCGGGTAACTCCTCAAGCGCAAGGCAGCAGTCTGGGTCAGAGCAGGAAGCGACAGCACCATGTCCTGATCTAACACAGTGATTTAATTCCCAAGAGCAAACAAAACCGACCACAAGAAGAAGAAAGCAGGAAGACCTCAAGAGAAGCTGCCAAGCTTTTGAATAAAGGTTTCGTCTTTCTTTATTTGGTATCCTTTTGGACGCTTTTTAACTTTTCCCCATTTTCTCATTTTGCAAAGCGGAACACTTTTCCATTCTCAAGAGAAAGGATCTACCACCATGAATCTTTCTCAGTAGAAATCAGTCTTCTGGATTACAAGGGACTTGGTGGTGTAATCTCAGGTCTAGGAGGACCTTTTTTGTCCGAAATTATGAAGAACAGGCAGAAGACAACCCCACAATCTTGCTCTGATACGCAGACTTATTTCCATCCCCACTAGCAAAACACAAGTGCTTCTGATTGTTCTCTTTAGCAAAATTCAAGGCTTCAACATTGGCTTTTTCTGTTGAAGGAGATCAGTGGGGAAGCACGGAGATTCATCGATTCGAAACCAGATTACTCTTCAGCAAATGTTGCTATGTAAAGCTAGGAAGCTCTTTCTGTGGTAAACCCCGACCAAAATTTGACCATACAGTGCTGCTCTTCGAAGACCAGTAATAATACTAGAGAGGACTGCAATATGTGGACCATTTTGCAGAGAGAGAGAGCTTGGCATATGGCAAGAAACATTTTGCAAACACAGATCAAACAGGTATGAGTGCTCGGCATATGTCTGGATGTCTCGATCAACAGCATAAGCATATGTTACAAGCAAGTGTATCAAAGTCCTGGATATTTCCTGGTGACAATCTGCAATGAATCAATCCATGCTCACCTGCATGCTTGTCACTCCTGAGAACCTATAAAGTCTCAGATCTTTCCTGAACATGTCCTTTAGGTCCTAATAGCCAGCAAGTCCCCAGCAACCATATCTGAAGTCTTCTACTTTGATAAAGGGGATGCATATAGGATGGTAATATGTGGTCCAGACCTGTATATGCCCCCTTCAATGTCACATGCAAATCGTGTCTGTATTGCACATGGAGGCACATTTGCACCTTGAAACTCTATGACCAGTTAAAGTGCCACTTTGTAAGAGGTGCATTTACTACAGAAATCCATGTTTGCACAAATGTAAGGAACAACAAAACCAAGGCACCTACTAGACTGATGAATAGCCATGGCCTGGAACAAAACCTGGACCAACCCTCAGCTCGCCACTGTTTCCACCAAGATTTTTGATGGCTATGAATGCCATCAAAACATTCCTTCCAGGCTTCGGAGGGCAATACGACGAAGAGTCCCTTGAGTGTCTTGTCCCAAATTTGCAAAACATCTTCCTTGCTTCCAAAACTGTATACCACACCCTGGTTCCTTAGCAGATCCACATCTGCAGTAGTGGCTGTCAAGTAATTCATGCACCGCAAGTAGCACCTAAAATCAGAACAGTTCACAATTGCAAGTTGCTCATAGATTGCAAGATTTCGAATTTGCAGAGCAGTGGTGTCATACACGCTCAGTTTAGGGAGGTGAAACCTTGCATCTCGAAAATATCCCTTTCCAGAGAGCTTGACATCACGCAAACTCAGAGCTGTACTTGCAACAACAATGCCCATGCTCTTTAAATTCATTGCAGATGGCATTGGTCTCAAAGTGACAATTTGAGAATAATTGTCAACTGGTGGTGGTAACAGATGACCGCAGACCACTCGATAGACACAATCCAAAATATGTTGACAAGAGCTCAAAGACCTGTCTGGATCAGCAGGATCAGCAAGCTCACCAGGATAGTTTTTGTCAAGGTAGGAAAACCAGCTGTCATACACATCATTTTCAACCCCCCCAAAACACCACCTGACACATCCACCTGCTTTCTCAGGAAATGCAAAAGGGTGAAGGTAGATGACTGCACACTTCAGGGCTGCATCCAACATTTTTCTGGCAACCTCCTCATCAGTGACCTGAGGGTCCTTCTCCCGCATCTTGGGCACCTCTTTGTGTATGTCACACAACCGCAGGGTCATTGCCTTCAAAATTTCCATCGGAACTTGGTTCTCCACTTGCAAAAAATCAGATTGCAATTTTGCCAACTGAAATCTATTGGTGTAAAACAGATACGTGAACTCATCCAGGGCGTGATAGCCAGCTTTATATTGGAAGAATGCAACGACAAACAGAGAGTCCAAGGCCAACTGATATTGAACGACAGCTGGGTCTGTGCATCCAGAAGGATTTTCATACAATTTCTGTGCATGCTCAGGGTTTGGCACAATGAGATTGACCCATGCATCCCATGAGCTAGCACAATTGCCTTTTAGCTTCACATCCAGTATGCGAGCTAACTGAAGTTTGAGCCGTTGGACTGGTGATTGCTGCAGAGAGCGATGCTGAAGACCAAGCTGCAATCGAAACAGTTCAAAATATGAAGGTGTTGTTTGACGGAATTCTCTTGGGATCTCAAAGACAGTGAAATCATGTGCAGCAACATACGTATCATCAATGGAATGGTCCTTAGGTTCGTCTCGAAGCTGTGAAAGCCAGTTTATTGGACCAGTGGCCATTGCCCAAGGCTTGTTTGATGCAGGTAAAAATCTTGCTGGAAGGCAGAACAATTTCACAAGAATTGCACTTGAGTGTGATCAGAGTCATTCACTGTGCACATGGGTCACATGTGCTCTCATGAAAACATGGCTTGAACATTGTGTAAGGTCTCTGCACACAATTGAAATTTGGCATTCATAAGTATTGCTTCTCAAGACTTCCAGGTGTGATATAAACGTGGATGAAGATTCTCACCTCCCGAGAAAAGAAGTAAGCCAATCCAGTCCCAGTTGATAGACCTGCAACACTGAAATGATGTTGAGTATACTGAAAACTAAGATGAGCTGTAAAAATTTGTGAATTGTTAACTTGGAACATCACACTCAAGAGATTGCAGTGGGTGAAATGTACACGAAGTCAACTGCAAAGTGCATGTGAGGGTTGTGGGAACTGTGGGAGAGATGTACATGGAAGACAAACTGAAATACAGTCAGAGATATCACTCAAATGCAGAGAAGTGTGTCAGTCAAGATCTAAATTCTGATGTCAAATTCTGCGTGATTCTGATGGCTATTTCTATGCAACAATGTCTCCAATGCAGGATGCAGCTGATCAAGAGCTGATGTCAAGTCAACCAGATTGCAATTGTGACAACAGTATTGAGGAATTTCACTCTAGTGAAATTCCATCCTAGTACTGACTTTCGATCAACAATCGTTCATTTCAACATTAAGGAACTGCAGATTGAAACACGGAAGATGAAAAAAGGACAAGATCCTTCTTAACAACGCCTGCACCTGAAAGCTGAAGAAGCTCAGTGAGATCAATGCCCCGAAATTTTAAGGGAACCGAAGGAAGGGGGGAATAGGGCAAGCTGCAAACTTACACAGATGGTACTTATGCTACGGCAACACAGACCAGCAGGAGGTTGGGCCCAATTCGTATACTACGGCAACACAGACCAGCAGGAGGTTGATCCCAATTCGTGTAGAGAAGAAAGGTGGTTTACATACACAGGCGAGAAGCACAAGAACCTTATCGAGGGAATCGGTCCCTTTTACTAGAAAATAGATAGATAGATCCCTTCCCACCACCAGCAGAAACATTAACAAAGGAAGGACAGGGAGACAGTGATGACACAAATGGACAAAGAATTTGTGAACAACTCCTATGAACCCGTTCAAAGGCCTCACAAAAACTGAAATACTTGCGGGCGGAGAACCAACGAAGACAAAATGAGCAAAGCAAAATAACTTACGGAAACAATCAAACGGATGATGCTAACAAAAAGAACTTAAGGGTGCTGGAAACTGGGGTTTAGTAACAGTGCATTTTTTCACAATGGTCTTAAAAGAACTTAGGTGAAGCACTAGTCTAAGCACTAGTGACCATTTACAGAATTCAATTCCGATTAAAAATGAGATAATTTGGACACCCCAAAATGAGTGTGGTCTCATTGTTTGAAAATACCTAGATGCTCCTATCTCTTTGTAATTTACAACCTATGACCAAACACATTAAACTCCATGTAATGACACCATTCATCTTGTGAACACAAAATTAATAACTTAAATAGGTTTGAACAAATTTTTATTGCCGTTCAAACTTGAAAATTATTACATTAAGGCAAAAAAAATTCAAAAACTTTGTAGGGCCAGCTGCACAATGATGGGTGTGTTTAGGGTGATGACACAAAAGGTCTTTGGAACAACAAACTTAAAACCTTAAAATAGACAATTGATGTGTTGTCACATGGGGCAATCTCGTGACACCTTACATCTCCCCCAAATATCTCCCCTGAATCTTCGAAAGGGATGTTGAAGTGATGGCAGCTGCACTTCTATGGCTTGAATCCTTTTTTTACTTGTTTGTGTCTTTTCTCCTCAACACTTTTTTGTTGCTTGCTGCTGCAAGAAGACTAGTTTTTTGTCTATGCATGTGTTTATTGCCATCAACATTACTCAACAATCAAGAGGGCCCGAGCTTTCCTATCTTTTTCTGTTCATTTTTATGTGGTTATGTCTTTTTTTTTATGTTGACCACTCATGGATCACCATGCGAGCGCTTTATCCCCCATCAACATTTCATTGTGGATGTTGTTGTCACTCAGGTATGAAGGTGTGTTATGCAAGCCTCATAAATTTGTGCATTCTATTTCTAGATGCACAAAGTGCACCAAATAAGGGCAGTGTCGATGCACAAAATAAGACATATGCCCATAGTGTGTGTCCCAGGTGGTAGGAAGTGTGTGTTGCGCAACCGCATGTATTTTTTGGGCTTTGGGAACATTTTCTTACTTCAAGGCATACCAAGAGGGCCACAACAGTGCGCGTGAGTACGTGGAGGTCTCCAACCAAAGGCAGACTGGTTCGTGCTATCACCATGTCTAAGTTGACCAAGTGCACTACGTTGTTCCAATGCAAACATGTGTTGGAATTTGGCTTCAAGATTGTCGAGCTCAAAGAAAAAGGCAATATGCTGGTCGTGACAGGCGTGCGTTGCTTGTTCTGTGAGTACTGCGGTTGGGATGTTGAGCCGGCAAGTTGCAAGTGCAAACCAATCGACAATATTCATATTTTCAAAACGTCATTCATCAAGCAACATTATTTGTCGCACCTGAAGCAGCATGCCAAAACATGGGAGGAATACAATGAACTTTTTGTTGACGACAAGAAGGCGTATTTGAACAGCAAGGTCAAGTGCGTAGACATGATGCACATGTACATCAACACAAGCTAGGACGCTATTCGCTTCACTATCTCGTTGCCGATCATTGATTTCATCATCAAGAAGCTGTTTTACCTCAACGACAATCAAATCCTCATTGGTGTTGATGAGGTCGATGATGAAGACAAGGAGGACCACCACATGAATATGGAGCGTATTTGCAAGAAGGCGGAAAAGAAGATTGATTTGAAACACAATGCGATGAAGCTCTTCAAGCTTGATGAAGACAACAAGATCTACACGGTCGATGTCATAAACAACATGCGCTTCTTCCTAGCGATCAAGTATGTTGAGTTCAGCATGTTGTTCCAACAGGCCGCTGTTGCGATCCATCATGCCAAGGACCGCCTTAAAGTGCAAAAGCTAGGCGGCATCAACGATCATAAGATTCATAACATCAGCCAATGCGTTCGTGTTCTGGTCGCCACCAACCTAAACAAGATCCGCGGATCTATTGTTGCACTCGTCGGTCTGGGCGTTTTTGGTCATCGGGGATGGCAACACGCATCGTAGTAGTTAGTTTTTTGACATGCGCATTTACATCTGCGTCGACGACATCCTGTCCAATCTGCACTTGGTTGCCATCCCAATGTTCAAGTGGCACATTGTCGAAAACATTTTCAACATGATAGCACGCTTCCTAGATGATGCACTCCCAAACTCCTTAATGGATTAAAATGTGAGTCCAAACTGAAAACAACGGAAGAGCAAAGAGTCGGGGCACGTTCTTTAGTTTGCAGCACTTTGAGGGGGTAGAAGGGTGTGCTGGAGTTCCATGATGAGACTAGGAAGAATGACAAACATCAACTACCCACACAGACCTACACAAAACCACTAGAAGGTGGTTAATGCATAGTCGGAGCACTTTTGGTGCTAGGACGAGCCACGGGCAACTCGGACTCACAAGATTCACCATAGTTCGGACTTGGGGGAAGCCACCACCTTCCCCTTTATAGTATATTATGTGCCTCTCCACGAGGCCCACATCCAAATGGCTTTTTGTCCCGGGACTCTCAAATGGGAGTCCCGAAATTACCAAAGTTGGGACTCCCACGACTTTGGGGCCCCATAACTTTGTGTGCAAACCTCCAATTGAAATGAGGTCCTAAAAAAAGTTGTAGCCTTCATCAAAATCTTTCCAATGGTATGTCACATGCCACCTACACATAAGGAAATCGGGTCATTCCTGACTTTTATTGATCAATAGTCAAATTGCCAATTTGACTCCTGGCCCTTCTTTTGGCCATAACTTGTGTTTTAGATGTCCAAATGGGTCATGCAAACCCATTTTAGACATCTGCGTTTCAATAAATTTCCAATGGTATAAAGAGCTCCTCAAACCATTGGGTTTTGACCCTTGCAATCGCTCTCTGAACATTAGGAGTCCACCGAGACTCCACCTCCCAAAATGGAAGCTCTTTTGGGAGTGTGAGGGTTCATTCCTCACATTTTCCTTCATTCTCGGGCTTTCCTCTTGGCCCGCAACCTTGCAAGCCCTTTCCTTGGTTGCGAACCGAAGGCTAGGGTTATGACACTAAATGCGCTGAGCGGTGTGATGACGATCTAATGTGCTAAACTTGTGTTTGTGTCAACCAATGGTGATAACACAATGATTAGATGCCATCATTGTGTCATGATTCGCTTCAAACAAGCTATCAAATTTTCGGTTTTGCGCATCTGGTGTGTGCATCGCATTAGATTAACATTGTCATCAAAAACACAATTGCCCTACCTCGAGATGGGCAATAGATTGAGGTCATCTACAAGTGGTGCATGCACTTGCATCACTAGGAGAAGTTCATCATGGATATGAACGGCAAGATGTGCCCAAAGAAAACAAACTAGTGTGTGCACCTTGACGACACACACAAGTTTTTGTGTTGACGCCAGATCGTCGAGCACACGAACGCCCATGCGCACTTCAAGTCGTCGTCGACCAAGTGGTGGACAATCATGCTCGACATCGTAGCGGCGATCAACAAGATCAACAAGACCGTCGTCCAGTTGTAAAACCAATTGCTCATCATCATCCAGCAGAACATCAAAATAAGGCTTTTTAAGGACTTGTTGATCGGTATGTTCAAAGTCAAGGGCATCATCGAGATCGATGACGATGAGGAGGACATTGAAAACAAGTTTTACGTCGATGGTGATTAGTGCATTAAGCATTAGCACATCATCGAACACATTAAAGATCAAGGGTCATTTAGCTAGGAATGTTATGTGGGCTTCGACGAGGACAACCAAAAGGATGTGGTGCTAGAGATTGCTTGATTCACCATGTTCATTATCGCCATATGTAACCATGTCAAGGCTAAACAAGATGGTAGCAACAACACAAGCTTGTTCAACGAACCGCCTATTGTGCTACATGAGTTTGTCAAGGTGGCACTGCAACACTTCACTTCAGACCTGTTATCAACCCCGTTTTGATCGCTTCTAGTCCAAAAAGGAAATTGATGAGATCAAGGCCAAGCAATGTGACCTAATTAGGCGATACAACAATGACCAACACATCAAGCAAATTGTCAACTCGTACAAGCACATGATGTATTTCAATAAAATGTGGGACAAGATTAACGTCCGTTTTAATCGGTTGTGCCAATTCTGCAACGGGCTAGCAATGGTGTTCCCAAACACAATGTCGGTCAAGTTGGATTTCCCCATTTTGAAATGGGAAAAGGATGACAATTGTTCATCCATGACCAATATGATGTTAGCGGGAATATTGCAGTGTAATCGAATGAATCGGATTCTGATATTATAAGCACTGAACGTCGCCCATCCATGCACTACAACAATAAACGACATTTTCTTGCCCCAGGGGCATCGCAATCATAAAGATCCGTGGATGCACAACTTTGACCGAGGCGGTCTCCACAAATTGGCTTATTTTGTTTGATTTGTGCAAACGCACAAATTTATGAAGCCTAGTGTTATGCAAAGGTCAACAACATTCAATAAGGCCTAAACTTAAGGTTTCAATGAACCTTTCATTTTTTTCTACCACCTTAAACCTCTATCACCAAATTCCTTTTGGTGCACACTTTCTTTCTTGTTTGTTGTCATTATTTTCGCAACCCTAGCCTTGAGCTCGCGACCAAGGCAAAGGGCTTGCAAGAGTGCAAACTAAGACTAAGCCCAGGAGTCGCATTCTCATGCCCCCGAGAGTGCAAAAGAGTGCAAGGGAAAGAACCCTCACACTCCCAAGTGAACTCCCATGTTGGAAGTTGGAGTCTTGGTGGATTCCCGAATGTTCAGAGAGTGATTGCAAGGGTCAAAAACCAATGGCTTGAGGAGTTCTTCATACCATCGGAAAAGCTATTGAAATGTAAATGTCTAAACTGGGCTTGCATTACCCATTTGGACATTTGAAACAAAGTTATGGCAAAAAGAAGGGCCGGGAGTCAAATTGACAGTTTGACTCCCGACCACCAAACATCAAGAATCACCCCGATTTCTTTGCATGCAGGTGCGACATACCATTGGAAAGCTCTCAATGAGGGCTACAACTTTGTTTTGGACGTCATCTCAATCAGAAGTCTGCACACAAAATTATGGGGCCCCAAAGTCGCAGGAGTCCCAATTTTGGCAATTTTAGGAGCCCCACTTGAGAGTCCCGGGACAAAAAGCCATTTGGATGTGGGCTTCATGGAGAAGCACAAAGTATACTATAAAAGGGAAGGTGGTGGCTTCCCCCAAGTTCGGGCCGTGGTGAATCTTGTGAGTCCGAATTGTCCGTGTCTCGTCCTAGCACCAAAAGTGCTCCAAGTATGCACTAACCACCTTGTGTTGGTTTTGTGTAGGTCCGTGTGAATAGTGATGCTTGTCACTCTTCCTAGTCCCATCCCAGAGCTCCAACACACCCCTCTACCCCCTCAAAGTGCTTCGAACCAAGGAGTGTGCCCCAATTCCTTGCTCTTCCGTTATTTTCAATTTAGACTCACATTTGAGTCCTTTAAGGACCCTGGGGGGCGTCAATTACCTTCCTTTGTCAAAATCTTCTTGAATGCACCTTTGATTTCCACTATCACTTTAAACCTCCTCTGCTAAAACCTTTCAAAATGCACCCTCCATTTCCACTTTGTAACCCTAAACTTCATGTGGTAGAATCTTCAAGAGTGCATCTTCCATTTCCATTTTGTGACCCTAAACCTCCTCTACCATAATCTTCTAGAATGCACCTTCCATTTCCATTTTATCACCCTAAACCTTTTCTACCATAGTCCCTTAAAGTCCACCCTCCATTACCATTCTATCACTTTAAACCTCTTCTACCAAAATCCTCTTGAGTGCACCTTCCATTTCTTTTTTATCACCTTAAACCTCTTTTTATCAAAGTCCTTTTCGGTGCACCTTTTTTTTCGTTTTTGCCACCCTAAGTTTCCATTGTTGCCCAATTTCACTTCATTTTTTCATAATATCTCCCAATTCTATAGACATTTATTTCCCTTTGTGTTTGCTAAACCCTAAACCTAATTCTATAGTCATTTATTTCCCTTTGCATTTACTTTCTAAACTTTAAACCCATTACCACCTATAAACATTCTTCTTTCCTTTACCTTCATTATTTTTCTGCATTGCCATTTATAAACAATTTGACTTCTATTTCTTTCGTTTCTCCCCTTCTAGATGCACCTTAAACCCATCATGATCATAATCTAGAACCCTAAACCCTAAGCCCTGGACCTTTACCCCCTCTTTTATTCTTGTTGAGAAGAAAGTTGTAACCTAGCTAGGACATGTTTAGTAAGCCACATCCTTGCCATTCTTTGTTGTTTAGCAAATCTTTGCTGTGCATATGTGATTCCTAAGCTAAACCCTCTATGGCCTAGAAGATGGGCTCAAAATCCTGTTCTGAAATTGTTCTGGAAACATTCACTAGTAGCTTTAATTATAGTAGTAGACCACACTTGATGAAACTTGGTTCTTTGCTCCTTTTCAATGATCCTTTGAGCTCCTTACTTAGTTGGGGTAACTATATCTTGAAACCTTCTTGATCTTTTCTTTTCCCCTTCTTTTATTTTGAGTTTCTTAACTTTGTCTGTAACCTTTTTATCCATTGTTTTTTACTTGAGCACTATCAAATATTGGTCAGATGTCATGACATGTGAATTAGAATAGTCTACTATAGGTTCTTTCCCAAGAGTCCTCATTGTTGCTAGTATGCTAATGCAAGAATTTGTTGGGTTTGGTGTGACACATTTAAATCATCTGATTCAAGATGAGGATCTTTTAAATACACAACTAATTCAAGGTTGGTTGCTAAGGTGGTAGGGCTAGATGGCATTTCTACATAATATTGAGGTGTTGGTGAAAAGGGGCATTCAACTCTTATGGGAATTACTATAGCTATTCCTTGAAAGTTCTTGTGATATTTAATAACTTTGTGGAAGCTTTAGCTTCATCCTCACTATTGTTGGTTTACATTGTTGTATTTAAATGGTTTGAATTTTCAAGATCCTCTTCTTCTACTGTAATGAAAACCTCACTTGGACCAAACTTTATGGCCATGGTAATAGAATTCAATGCCCAAATTTCACAAACCTTAAACCCAAATTTGATGTTTTTTTTTTTTCAAAGATTGTTACAAAGCTTTGTCCACCTATTCTACCAACAAGATTTTGTTTGGTTACAAAAAATTGTTTTTTGCCACGGTAGCATTTCATTTCTTTCTGAATGGAGTTTTAAATGGTTTGAAACATGTCACATCCAAAGGTTGGAACATATGTGAACTCTGAAAAGGTAAGGTGACCATGTCTAGTCCAAATTCTGTACTTTGTTCAAGTGCTTTTATCATGACATGTGATCCATGGCCATCCATAATCAAGAGGTGATGATTTTGTTGAAAAATCCCCCTAGTATAAATTTACCAAAAACAAGTAAGCCATTGGTTGAAAAGGTATGCAATTATCCAAACTTTCTTTTGCATGACCATGCATGACCCTAGTCTGCATAACTTTATGTAAAAGATAGGTAATGTTGCCCCTACTGCATTAACCACATAGTTAATAGTAAGCCATTCCTACACCTTAAGGATGGAGCTATAAACTTCCTATGAACCCCACCTAGCCAAAACTCAGGGCATCAGAGTGTCGCCCTATTTAAATCACTATTTCATTTGAATTCCAAATGTGACTTGGTGAGTATTTGTGTTATGTGTATAGGTTCTCTAGGTTTTGGTAAAAGGCATGGCATGTTGCACTTGTTGACCTTTTAGTCTTAAAAACCTTTAATCCTTTTGCAAGACATATATTGATTTTTGGATGGCGTTTTTTGAACTAGTACCACTAGTTGCTTTTTGGACACCATTTTGAAAGGGTGTGGGTCTAGTTTGTGTAACTTTAACTACCTTCAATTTTAGTTGTTACAAGGTGATAGATAAACTAGCTTTTTGTATGTTCAAAACCCAACTAACTATTACTCCATCTTGTAATTATGTTAACACACCTTGAGGACCCACTTTCCTACTTCTAGTTCTCCCATTAAGGTGATTTAAGAGTGAAATAAAATAGATGTTTTGATATTTGTTAGCCTTTCTGAAAGAGGTGTGTCCACTTTCAATTATGTCCATGGCATCTTCCAGTTGTTGGTCTGTCCATTTGCTTTTACCTATTGTAATAAACAATCTTTTTTTTTTTCTTATGTCAAAATGGCGACGTTGATTTTGTGTTGTCGATATGGTTATTGTGGTAGGTTGAAATTGTTGTTGGTCTTGTGTTCTTGGGGTGTCAAGTTGGGGCTATTGGTTTTCTTGATCTTCATAACTTTGATTAAAAACACCACTTCAATGTTTTTTGGCACATTGAGATGTGCTAATGAACAATTTGTAAGCAATCCACCTTGCATATGTCATGGTATGGACTATAAGGCCTCCTCTCCCAGGAGGCCAAGGACAAAACCATGCAGGGTGTAAGACATGACATTAACAAAATTTGTAAGATGTCTAGACCCATGTCCAAGGGAGTCTTACAGAGTTCGCCCCCAGGCCCAAGTCAATATTTCCTGTCTTGGGACCCAAGGACAAAAAAAAATCTACTCTAAACCTCATGCCCAGGCCCACTCCTTTCATGGCCTTTTTTTCAATTCGGTACAATCACATTGCCTTTTAAACATGGTCACCCACCCCAAGAATGTGTTGGAAAACACCAGCTGCCTTTGCCACGTAAATCATTGCCATAGAAGGTGGAAAAGGCACTTGGTCAAATTTGCAAATTAAATGCCCATTTTTTTTTCAATTTTATTTTTAAAAATAATGTTTGACATCTTGACGTTAGTAATGAAGAATTAGTTCAGCTTGAAATGACTACTCACATTTAAATGAATTGTAGGACTTGGGCTTTCAGGCCTCTCTGCAAAAGCACATTTTTTCCTAGGTTGTGGGGATATCTCAAAGCAACCATCTTGCTTTCCACAACAATAGGGAATGAAAATTTTGGAACTATTCCATATTACTATCAAGGGTTGTGTCACACTGTGGCCTTGCTAAAAAGTATCCTACCGCAAAAGAAGAATTACGGAGACTCAAATATTTCACCATGCAAAAATGTAATCTTCAAAAAATACTTCAAGATATTACAACTCTATTATAACTAATCTCAAGTTTCAAGACAAACCAAAATATCATCTGTCAACAATCCTCATATTAAAATAGACCTATTATTACCTAGGGGCCAAAAATCCCTTAAGCTACTATATTCTACAATGAATCTAAACACGATATCCTTGCCTTGGTAGGCAAGGCCAATTAACAGTAATGCATGTGTGCACCAAACACAGATTGGTTATAGCGTTATAACCACCCATAATTAACCCATCATCAATTTGCATGCCCATTATGGATATATGGCACTGCCAATAATAATACTTCGACCAATACTAATACCAATATATGGCGTTTGCCAAAATATT
>Ga0116227_10012123_pt1 | contig 14192 bp, 13 predicted proteins | sample S1TSphgellanicum_FD_89693 | JGI IMG/M metagenome (GOLD analysis project Ga0116227, IMG submission 89693) | Host-associated microbial communities from peat moss isolated from Minnesota, USA - S1T2_Fb - Sphagnum magellanicum MG | ecosystem: Host-associated > Plants > Peat moss > Unclassified... | reverse complement strand
TTGCGAGCCTAAGACCCTGATTTTCCGTCTATGCCGTAGACGTGCCGTGATTTGAAATCACCGGCACATTCAACGCACACAGCCCATCGGCATACGGCGCCAAGTGATCTGCCGCGAGATGCGCGTAACGCCGCACCATCTCAGCCGACTCCCAGCCTCCGAGTTCTTGAAGTGCAAACAGCGGCGTCCCGCTCTGCACGTGCCAACTCGCCCACGTATGACGCAAGTCATGCCAGCGGAAGTTTTCAATTCCCGCCCGCTTTAATGCGCCATACCAAGCCTTGGTGCTCACCTGTGTCAAGGGTTCGCCCCGGTAGCTGAAAACGTGTGTGGCGTGCTCTCCTTTCCGCCTAAGCACGATTGCAAGCGCCTCCCCGTTGAGCGGGACCGCGATCGCTTTGCGCGCCTTGGCCTGATCGGCATGCACCCATGCAAGTTTGCGTTCCTCATCAATCTGCGACCACTGTAGACCGGTGACATTCGCCGCCCGCAACCCCGTCGCGAGTGAAAATGCCGCCATGTCCGCTAAGTGCGCCGGTAACGCCACCAGTAGCCTTTGCGCTTCCTCCCGTGTCAGGAACCGGATGCGGCGCGTTGGTTCCTTCAGCATCCGCACATGCGGTGCCCGATCGAGCCATTCCCATTCGTTGACACATTTGCGAAGTACCGCGCGCAAAACTTCCAGCGTTCGATTAACCGTCGCGTTCGTCCAACCCTCGGCCAGTTTTTCACGGGTCACCTGATCGATGACGTTGCGATCAATGGCATTCAGAATCTTGTCGCGAAGAAACCGGTCGAGCCAACGTAGTTTTGCTACGTCTTCGTCGGCCGTTGCCTTGTGACGATTTTCCTTGAGCCATCTCACCACGGCATCGTTCCAGCTGTACTTTGGCTTGGCACCGAGTTTATCGACGCGCCATAGCTCAGCCTTGATGCGATCATGAAATTCTAGCGCGAGCGCTTTGTTGGCAGTCCCAGTAGTGCGGCGTATTCGTTCCCCGTTGGGAGCGGCGACGTCGATCCACCAGATACCGCCTCGCTTGCGTAGTGACATATAACCTCCTCGGATGTCACTCGCAGCGCTTGCCCCTCATAAGGATACAACGAGCGGATGTAGTCTGCGAGATCTGACTCCAGGAATACCCAGCGCCGGCCGGTTTTGGCGCCGGGAATGAGCCCGCGCTTAGTCCGGGAGCGGAGCTCCTCGGGGTGCATCTTGAGAAAGGCTGCCGCCTCAGTCAGGGTGAGCGTAATCACGACGCCGCCCGCGAAATGATTCGGTCGGCTTCATCATCCTCAGCCTTGCAGCAGAGGTCGCACAGAAATCGATCGCCGCTTCGACGCCAGCCGACGATTATTTCAACCCCTGCGGATACCTGCCCGTTATCGAAGCATTGGTTCGGCGAAATTATCGGTGCGGGCTCCGCTGAGCCCTCCACCTGTTCCAAAGCTAGCTTAAGTCCGTACGATTGGTCGAAATCATGGATACTCGTTTTGCCCAAGCCCGACTTTTTGACCAATTGTGAGAGTCGGGGCATTCGAATCGGGGGTCGCTCGGTCGTCGGTTCTGAAGGGTGTGCTGCTCTTTCGCCTTGTAACATCAATTGCTCGCGCGCCAGGAGGCCGGACTCACCGGTTCGCTCATCGTTTTGATCACCGCGTTTCTCCTCATCGGCGTCGATGGTGAGTTCGAGACTCACAGGCTGCGCGCGGCGACGGGAAAAGGCGATGCTACGTTTCGTACGAATGGACCCTCATTCACGTGGGGTCATCTAACATTGCAGACAAGACGTGCGACGAATTGCGGCAGGTCGCTACCCACCGGGTTAACTTCCTCGGCCAAGGCGGCCTGATCGTGCCACAGCAGCGCGTAGGTGGTGAGCACCACATGCGCCGCGGCGATCCGCTCGAAACGATCCTTGCGCGCGGCGCCGTGCAGCTCGAGCACCGTCAAGGACGGCGCGAAGCGCTCGGTCTCCTCGCGCCAGTTGGCAATGAGGGTGGTCGGTACGACGATGAGTGCCGGCCGATCCAGGCGCCCGGCCAGCTGTTCCGTGAGAAGATGCGCCAGGGTATGCACGGTTTTTCCCAAGCCCATGTCGTCCTCAAGGACGCCGCCGAGCGCGTGCTCACGCAAGTATTGCAGCCAGATCAACCCCTGGTCCTGGTACTCGCGCAGCGTCATTTTGAGCCCGCGCGGCATGGGCACTTCGCGCATGCCGGACCCCAAGCGCAGCCGCTGCGCGAGTTCACGGATCGAAGCATCGCCATGGAATTGCCAACGACCCAACCCCTCCAGCGCATCGAGCCATTCGGCGTCCCAGCGGCTGATGCGAAGCGGGCTCTCGCGGGGCGCATCGGCGTCAAAGAGACCGATCAGCCGTACCAGGGGCTTCAAGCTTCGCGCAGTCAAGCGCAGGCGTTCACCGTGGTCGGTCTTCAAGTCAAACGTCTCCGCATCGCCAATTTGCTCGAAGACGCCGAACACTTTTTCGCGTTTCGGAAGGCGCGGGTGCATCCAAAGAACGAAAACGAATATCAGCGGTAAGGTGATTTAGTGATTTAGTCATACTGCTTACCGTTAGGGTGGATTGCCATTGGCGACTTCGGGGCGGTGGGTTCGGTGCATGTCAGCTACCGGGGCGCGATCAAGGCGGCAGAGGTTCAGCACTATGACGGCCCGCTCGTCAACCCGGGTGACGCACGCAAAGAGAATTTAGTGCGCTCCGTTACAGTGGTGGCGATCAGCCGTGAAGCGAAGCGAAAAGTGTCACCGGACGGAGTTCGCGGAAAGCCCGCGAAATGGCTGATTTTCAGCGAATCCCATCTTTGGCAGTGACGGTTTTCTTGCTTTTGTCGAAGACAACAATTTTGTCACTTGCATTCAAGAGACAATGAAAACATCACTTGTTAAGCGTAGTTTTGCGCACCGGTATTCACGGCCCCGCAGGAATTCCAGTCGTTTGGAGCGAAATGGGAAAGATTCGACCCTCTCCGGGACGAGGGCGATGCATCGCTAATACCAAGGGGCGTCTCAACGCGCGGTGACTGAGATCGTCGTACCGTATCGCCGCTGATCTTCAGCATGGCGGGCCGCCTCTTTTCTTGACCAACGCGGCTGGGGCGTGTGCATTACAAGCACAAAACTTACCATGCTGCGATTAAGGGTCGCGGGGGCGTATGGTCTACAAGCAGGTCAGGTTTGATTCGCCGTCGGAATTTGCCTGCGCGGTTGCGAATGGACACGGATCGCAACGTGCGCTAGACAATTTCGAATAAGCCGGCTCCGCCCATGCCGCCACCGATGCACATCGTTACGACCACGTATTTTACGCCGCGCCGCCGTCCTTCGATGAGCGCATGACCTGCCATGCGTGCGCCGCTCATACCGTAGGGATGGCCTATCGACACGGCACCGCCATCGACATTAAGCCTCGCCGGATCGATTCCCAGTCTGTCGCGGCAGTACAACACTTGGACCGCAAAGGCCTCATTCAACTCCCAAAGTCCGATGTCGTCGATCTGCAATCCGAACCGATTGAGCAGCTTAGGTACAGCGAACACGGGACCGATCCCCATTTCATCCGGCTGACAGCCCGCGACATTCATACCGCGAAAGATGCCCAACGGCTTGAGGCCGCGTTGCTCCGCGTACTTGGCTTCGGCGATTACGCAGGCGCTAGCACCATCGGACAACTGACTGGCGTTGCCGGCAGTAATGAAATATCCTGCCCCGCGCACCGGTTTCAAACCGGCCAGCCCCTGCAATGTGGTGTCAGCGCGATTGCCTTCATCCTTGGAAAGGATGATTTCTTTTTTGTCCACCACGACGCCCGTTGCCTTGTCGTACACCGACATATCCGACTTCAGCGGCACGATTTCCGCATCGAAGCGTCCCGCCACTTGTGCCGCGGCAGTGCGGCGCTGGCTCTCCAGCGCGTATTCGTCCTGGGCTTCGCGCGAAATGTTGTAGCGAACCGCGACATTTTCGGCGGTATCGATCATCGGCATGTACATCGCGGGAACGATCTCAAGCAATTTTTCATCATGCGCGCGGTGACTATTAGCGTGCTCGTTCTGAACCAAGCTGATCGATTCAGCACCGCCGGCGACGGCAACTTGGAACTCTCCGGTCATAATTCGCGTGGCGGCAATGGCGATCGCTTGGAGCCCGGAACCACATTGCCTGTCGACCGTCGTGCCCGAGGTGGTCACGGGAAGCCCGGCAAACAATGCCGCTTGGCGGGCGAGATTGTTGCCGGTGGTCCCTTGTTGAAGTGCACAGCCAAATACCACGTCATCCACTTCCTTCGGATCGATACCCGAACGCACCACAGCGTGGCGGATCGCGTGTTCGGCTAGACGCTGCCCCGAGGTGTCGTTGAAAGCTCCTCGGTAGGCTTTGCCGATAGGGGTTCGCGCGGTGGAGACAATAACAGCGTCGCTCATGGCGTTGCCCTGCATTTGCTATTTCGTAGCGCGATGATGCACCAGCCAGCCACCGTACATCCAGAAATTATGTCGGAGAAACTCCGGGCTAATTCCTGCGCCGGCATCATCAGCTAGTCCAATTCGAGCAGTATCGGGGTTTGAGGTGAGCAATATCAATAGCTTGCGCCACAATTCGGCACTACATTTTGGTGACGGCGTGCGCGCCGCTCAGGCGCTGGCGACGGCTGGTAGAGCAACGTCGGGATGCGCGGGCGCTTCGGCAGCACCATGCCGAGTCGCTTGAGCTCACCGCAGGTGTCGCGCATCAGATAAACAATTTGCTCGCGCCGATTTTGGCATCCCTTCGAAATGTTGAACCGGGCGGGAAATTCATCTGACCGGGCCCGCGAATTAGCGGAGCGCGGAATTGCAGCGGTGAGTGGTTCAACATGGCTGGTGCAGCAACTCCTTGCATTTGCGGGACGGCAGCCCCTTCACTCCATCGCGGTCGATACGGATGCCTTGGTTTTTGCGATGGCTGGGCGCATTCGCAGAACTGTGGGGGCGGATCATTTTATGTGCAAAAATGCTCATATGATGTGTATTTCTGCTTTTTTGCCATATGATTTCGCCAAGGTCAGCGGCGTTGCGTCTGCGGAGTTCCGTGACGCCGCCATAAGTCTGCAAACGGTGGATCCTAAGGAACGACTATGAACCGGGTGGCGAGGATTTGGCTTTACTTCATAGCGCTAATTTTCGGCATTGTCGGTTTCACCAGCTTGTTCTCGCCGGAAACGACGGGATCGCAATTGCAGATACAGGCACTATCGTTAGCAGGCACAAGTGAACTTCGCGGATTGTATGGTGGCGGCTTCGTCGGCTTTGCGCTGATACTCATTGCCGGCCTTCGCCGCAAAGACTATTCGCAAGGATTGCTCATGTCTATGGCCATCATTATGGGCGGCATAGTCGTTGGCCGGGTGGTCAGCATCGCATTAGACCACGAACTCAAGGCAACTCTGGGCGCGGGGGCCCCTGAGCTCTTGGTCGCACTGGCATGCTTGAGTGTGTATAAACACGACAAGGGCCTAACACATAGCATTTGACGCCCCAACCGCGACGTGTACGCGCTACCGGCGGGTTACCGACATGTTTAGCTAGGGCGTCGTGCTCATTTTACCATCGTACTCGATGTCCCGATTGCGCGCTGGAGGCACGGCAACGCGTCGGCTGCCACGCCATCACTCCGGTAGTAGTCGCTGTACGGTGGCGCTTCGTCCGACACGGCTTGAACGAAACCGAGCAGATCTCTCGTCGTTGCCGTTGCTTGCATGGCTGCGCTACTAGTCAAGGGACCTCAGTACATTCTTCGAAAAAGGATTAGGATTCACACCGGCCGCAATTTTGTGCGGCCATTCCGCATCCGCCAGAAGTGCCCTACCTACAGAAAACAGATCGAAGTCGCCCCGCTCGAGCCGCCACAACAGTGCATCCAGTGGAACCGCCGATGCACCATCTCGTTCGCGTAAGGATGTCACCAAATCTACATCCAGGCCTACCGAGCCGACCGTGATCGTCGGAAGTCCCGTGATCTTCTTCGCCCATCCTGCAAAGTTCAGGTCGGAACCTGGAAATTCGGATTCCCAAAAGCGTCTTTGTGAGCCGTGAATAACATCAACGCCCGCGTCCACCATTGGTGCAAGCCACTCTTCCATCTCCTCAGGCGTGTTGGCGATCCGAGCGCTCAGATTTTGCAGCTTCCACTGTGAAAGACGAATAAGGATCGGAAACGCTGCACCTACCGCCTTGCGAACTTCGCGAATTACATCGGCAGCGAACCGTGAACGTTCCCCTATCGAGCGACCACCGTAGCTATCGTCACGGGCATTCGTTTCCTTCCAAAAAAATTGATCTATCAGGTATCCATGGGCACCATGTAGTTCGACCGCGTCGAAGCCAGCTTCCTTCGCGTCACGGGCTGACGACGCATAGGCAGCGATCGTGTCCGCGACTTCTGCCCCTGTCATTTCTCTACCGCCGATTCGATCATGTGAAATCTTGCCCGAGGGGCTTTCCAAGGGCTCTGCAGGAGCGATGGCGCCCGCAGCGTCCGGCAGTGCTCCGACATGCCATAGTTGAGCTGCAATGGCACTCCCAGACGCGTGTACCGCTGTCACTATCGACCGCCAAGGTTCTAAAGCGGATCCGTGCAGCAGCGGAGTCCGACCATCGTTTCGCGAGGCTGAACGCCGAATGCCGATCGCTTCCGAGATGATAAACCCCACGCCGCCTTGCGCGCGCCGGGCATAATATCGAGCGGCCTCGGTAGAGGGGACGCCGTCGGTCGCAAACGCCCGCGTCATGGGCGCCATGACAATGCGATTCCGCAATGATAATGACTTGCAAGTGAACGGCTCAAAGACTGCCTTGACGTCACACATATAATTTTTGGATTCCGGTAAACACATTAAGTTCTCTATTGAAATCGCGCACTCGTGCGAACATAGCGAACGCTTTGTGACTCGCCATAGATCATGTTGCGCTTCTGGGCAAACCAAGACGGGCCGCTGAAGTGTCGTGCGCCAAAAGCCGCACCAGAGTCGATATCTATAAAGCGGGCACGGCCACCACTCACTCGCGTTGGCTACTCAAAAAAGACGGCCTAGTCGTCACTGCCAAGTTTCAGCTGAGCTCTCAGCCTGGCATTAGGGCGCTTCAATTCGTTAACTTCGACAAATCCAGCTCCGATGCGATCGCCGTGGACCCAGTTAGTGCACGCATCTGCCATCATGAAGCCGGACCGATGTGTGTGCACGCTGGCGCCATCGCAATGGCCTCGGAAGCGGTATGCCGCGTCTTCGTCGGTCCAAGCGGTCAATGTGACCTCCTCCGGGCTCACTCCATCACCGCCCATGCCTACTGTAATGTCCACCTTGACTACTCGGTGCTGTCGACCACCCTCCAAGACGTAGCCCTTCTCGAGGTGTCCATCCGGCTGAATGCCGGAGTCAGTGATATTGAAAACCGAGAATTGGAAATCCTTGGAGAAATATCCCCAAGCCCATCGGTAAGTCTCCTTGGTCGCCCAATCGCGAGGTCCCCAAGAGCGATCTTGGAATGCGTATCCGCGAACCGATATCGTCCGCCCTCCAAAGGTCGCAGTACCTTCGACAAGACCGCTATGTTCCCAATGCGACGCCCGCGAATCGGCGGAGAATTTTACGGCGTCAGTCACTGCGGTGAAATCTAGCGAAGCTTCTACGCCGGCGTCACGTACTAAAATCCGTCGTCGTACAAGCGGTTCGATGGTGCTAACTTCGAGGGGACCGAGCTTGATACGGGTTGCAAAGTCCACATTGTCAGGCGGCAGCGCGTTATTTTGATATTTCTGCACTACCTCTCCGCGATAACTTATCCAGCTCCAAGCATCTGCGACATTTCGGTTCCGTGCCAACCCTATGTGGTGAAATCCGCCGACGCGTGTATGCGGGTCAAACCAGGCGAGGCACCAGCTCTCCTGCCAGTGTTCATCTTCAGCACTAATTGGAACGTGGTTTAGTTCGTCTTCGACGTCACACTTGAATAGGAATTGCTCGCTCATAATTTCGTCCCAAAGTTCTTTAGTTGCCTGCTGCTATCTCGGCTACGACGGCGGGTTCCTCGACCAATTCGCCCACTTTCTGCAGGAAAGGGCCAAACATACTAGTTGCAAGAGCTGCGATCCTGATGTTGTCCCTTTGCCCCGCGTTAAAAAGTCCGGCGGAAATTGCCGTACGAAATGCATTTTTCAACCACACAGCGACGCCATGGAATCGAATGCTTGCCTCTGTCACCTCAAGCCCCCCCGCTTCCCGATAGAATTCGAGAAATCGCGTCCACGAAATGTGGGGTTCGACCATCGCTCGCACGGCACCCAGGTCCGCTGCGGGATCACCAATCTGAGCTGTTTCCCAGTCCAGCACGGCTTTTAGCGCATCGCCGTCGAAAAGGACGTTATGAAAGCCCATATCACCATGAATCAATACCGCGGACCTCGTGTCGTGCGGTACATTTCTCAATAACCAGCGGAATGCTCGTTGGCAGGACGGCGAAGCACCACTACGCACGCGCAACCATAAGTTGTAATTGGCTTCTACGATGGCACGATTGCGCTCTTCTATAGTTTGAGAGGTCGAACCGACACCAAATATGCGCTCAAGGGAATCCGAAACGGGCCCAATTCTTATCCGGTGGAGACTCGCGATTCCAGCGGCCAGCTCTCGCAGTTTTGTCTCGGGAATGCGTGAACAGCTGCCCATGACATCGCCGGCATTTTTCCCGGAAACAAAAGCCGTCACTGTGAAAGCTCCGCCCCATATGCTTGCATCGGCCTCAAACCATAGGAGACGCGGCACAGAAAACCCAACTTTAAAAAGAATATCAACAAGGGCGAACTCATTGTCCAGAAGGAAGCAAGCAGTGCTACCTGGCAAAACGACCTGGTTCATTCTGACGACTACTTTCTCGGAAGGCCCATTCGCTGGCGCATAAACGACCAACCAGGTCGATTTGCTGTATCCCCCGGGAATTCTCTCCACCGAACTTACGCGATGAGGGACACCGTGAGGTTTGCGCCGATCAAGGTAATTTTGCCAACTCTCGCAGGTAAGGGCGGCGTTTCGTACGAGGGATGGTCTCTCTGCCCAACGAGACGGTTGTGGAACTGCAAACGCAAGTTCCCACTTCGCCACGGAATGGATGAATGTCGTCCACTCCCTTCCCACATCATCGGAGTTTGCCTCAATGAGCCCTTCGAGCGCGGAGAGAATCCGACCGTAAGACTCGGCTAAGGCAGTCCACGAGGTATTCTCATTTATTTGTAGATCGAACGAAGATGATTGTGGAGGATCCTCGATATGCTCACGGCGTTTGCACTTAAGGACTCCCTGGTTGAGCAGCTCTTGACCCCCGCGAATTTGCCGCAACAACTCCAGGCGGCCGCCTGCTTCACGTTGAACCAACTCCGCCAAAAGTAAATCAACGCGGTTGAGCACGTCGAGTCCATCCGCAGAAGTGATTTGCGGTCGGACAACCGAGCTCAAGCTTCTACGCATAACTTCAAGCAACCGCTGGGAATCGATCAACACTCCGCCTCCACCGCCTCGCAATGAAACGTTATACGAATGGTGCCACAGTTTGTTGTACGCGCAAAGCAAAGCCCGCCCACCCGTTGTCATGAATCATTACACCATCGAGCGTGCCGCTGCTATCCTGACTGACCCCGACGCCGGCATTCTGGTAGATAATGTGGAGCGTATCGTTTCAATGAGACACTGGACTCCACCACGCCACCAAGCTGGTAATGGTGCCATTTGCCTTGGCCCACGCCTCGCGTCAGAAGATTAGCATTCCCTAAGGAATGCCGTGCGGACTGTGTGGCTCGCCGTCTAGTACAACGGTTTTGGCCTCTAGAAATGGGAGCAAGCCCTCTCGCCCGCCCTCTCGCCCGATGCCGGACTCTTTAAAGCCGCCAAATGCGATACCGAAATCGGAACGGAAGGCGTTGTGGCCAACGGTGCCTGCGCGCAGCATCCTGGCAGTTGCATATGCCTTATCGATATCATTCGTGAACACAGTGCTATTCAGACCGAAGCGAGAGTCGTTCGCGATTTCGACTGCACGTGCCTCGTCATCGGCTGGAATAATGCTGATCACAGGACCGAATATTTCTTCCCGGGCGATCGTTGATCGATGATCAACGTTTGAGAAAACTGTTGGCTCTATGAAAAAGCCGCGATCGAGGTGGCGTGGGCGCCTACCACCGGTTGCAAGGGTGGCGCCTTCTTCGCAGCCCTTAGAAATATAGTGCTCAACCCGATCGCGCTGCCGTCGCATGGCGAGTGGTCCGATCTGGCTCGCAGCATCATAAGGATCGCCAACCTTGATTGCCTTGAACGCTGCGCTGAATGCATCGGTTAGCGCATCATGCTTTTGCTTCGTAACAATGATTCGCGTTAACGCAGAACAGACCTGAGTTGTATTGGCGCAACTCGATGCGGCAATTGCTTTAGCGACCTCTTCGACGTCGTAGTCGTCCATCACTACAGCGGCAGACTTTCCACCCAGCTCCAGAGTACAACGCGCGATGCGCTCGCCGCAGATCGAAGCGATGCGCTTTCCGGCGGCAGTGGAACCGGTAAAACTGACCTTGTCTACGCCGGAATGCCCAACCAGCAGCTCAGACACGGCGCGGTCTGCAGTAATCAGGTTGATCACCCCTGATGGTAACCCGATTTCTTCTATCACCTCTGCAAGTACATAACCATCAATGGGAGCCTCTGGCGCAAGCTTCACGACGAGCGTGCAACCAGCCAATAGGGCTGGGGCAATCTTCACCGAGATAGTGAACAGCGGCGCATTCCACGGGATAATCGCAGCCACGACACCGACGGGTTCGCGAATCAGAAGACCAACCTTCCCCGCAACTGGTCGGTGGCGCTCCTCGAACGGATAAGTGTCAGCAAGCGACGCATAGTATTCAAACATCGCAGGAATGCCCGACATGAACACCTGAGATAGGCTGTGAATCATTCCGACCTGATTGGTCTGAATCTGACTGAGTTCCCCCATGCGAGTTCGCAGGCCCTCGCTTATGCGGCGCATATACCCGGCGCGTTCGGCATGCGACATCCGCGGCCAAGGACCTTGATCAAAGGCTTGTCGCGCAGAAGCTACCGCTCGATTGACATCGACGTCTTGTGCCTGAGCAACCGAAAAAAAAGTCTCTTCGGTGGCTGGAGTGATCACGTCAAATGTGGAGGCGCTCGATGGCGTTTCCCATTTCCCTCCAATAAAGAGTTGCCTTGGATGTCGAATGGCAATTGGGGGCAATCCTGGGTTGGGCATCTGAAATCCTCATCACACCGGGGAAAAATCGAGTCCAATGGGTCTCATCCGCACGCAAATGGTCCACGGGCCATTTCCCGTCTCGACAAGACTCAATAGGGCCATATTGAATCGTATGAAACGTTATATCGAGTATGCCATAATTTAGAATAATGTCCAGCGCGACGGCTCAGACAGGGTTGCTAGCCATGATTGCCATGTGCTCTATTAAATGAATTCATAAATCGCGCGGCGCACAAGCCCGCGTCCGGTTTCGTCAAGCGAAGCATTGAATGTCGGGAAGGCCTGTAGCGCGCTGACAGCCGCTTTCACCATGAACGTCAACGGAGTGATTTTGGACCCGCTGATTGAGGACAGCTTGCGCGGATTTGGTCGAGTCCCGTGATATCCGCCGCATCGTGATGAGTCACATGCGGGATCATTGCCCAATTGCGAGCCATCGGAGCTGGTCAGAGTCTGAATACGAGTTAGTGGCTTAGTCTCGACCGGACCAAAAGCAGCGGAATCGATTTGCGGCCATGGGGCGCATTTCAGTGTGACAGAGTCGTTGGAGTTGGATGACATGATTGAGGAGTTAAAGCATGTGCAAAAGTAAAAATTCAAGGACATTATTTTCATGGTAAGCGTCGATTGTAGCGGTGACTGTGAATCGCCTCGTTTGGAACGTTGGCTGATGGGCCAGGGGGAATTCCGGATAGCGCTGAGGTTGGCGGCTCTGCTTACGCTGTTTGTGGCCGCGGGAGTACGGACGGTCGTCGCAGAACCGTCGGCACTTCAGCCTTCAGTCGGTGATGCACTTCGGCTTCGCGATGCCAGCAACGGCGGGGACTGGGCGGCCTATGGCCGGACCTATGGAGAGCAGCATTACAGCCCGCTGAGCGAGATTAACGCGGGCAACGTCAGGCAACTCGGACTCGCGTGGTCGCTCGATTTGGGCCGGGGAAATCCGGCGACCATTCCAGTTGCCGTGGACGGCATTCTCTATTTTGCCAGCGGGCTGAGCGTTGTCCACGCGGTTGATGCCGTGAGTGGAAAGCAACTGTGGACCTATGACCCAAAAGTGTCCGAGGTCGCCGGCTTGAAGCTGCGCGGGAATTGGGGCAGCCGCGGCGTCGGCTATTGGGACGGCAAGATTTACACGGGCACCGTCGATGGACGCCTAATCGCTGTCGACGCCAAGACCGGGCAGCCGGCCTGGAGCGTGCAGACTGTGCCGAAGGAGGATGGGCGCTATATTACAGGCGCGCCCAGGGTGTTCAACGGCAAGGTCATCATCGGTCACGGGGGCGCCGACAGTTGGTCGATCCGCGGCTATGTCAGTACCTATGACGCGGAAAGCGGAAAACTTCTTTGGCGCTTCTACATCGTTCCCGGCAATCCCGCCGACGGTTTTGAGGACAACACGCAGGCGATGGCGGCCAAGACGTGGGCCGGCGAGTGGTGGAAATATGGGGGGGGTGGTGCTGCCTGGAACGCCTTTACCTATGACGCTGATACCGACACGGTCTTCGTTGGCACTGGAAATGGCACTCCGTGGAACCGCCGAGTGCGCAGCGCCGATCGGGGCGACAATCTGTTTCTCTGCTCAATCGTTGCGCTCGATGCAAAGACCGGCGCCTATAAATGGCATTATCAGGTCAATCCCGGGGAGAGCTGGGATTACAACGCGTCGATGGACATGCAACTCGCCGACCTCAAGATCAAAGGCAAGCCGCGCAAGGTGCTTATTCAAGCGCCCAAGAACGGGTTCCTTTATGTTATCGATCGGATCACAGGGAAGCTGATTTCGGCCGAGAAGATCGCCAAGGTGACTTGGGCGAAGAAGATTGATGTTGCGACCGGGCGGCCAATTGAGGTTCCTGGTATACGCTATCCCAATGGCCAAGACTTCGAACTATGGCCGAGCATGATCGGTGCGCATAGCTGGCCTCCCTCAGCCTATAGCCCCAAAGCTGGCCTGATCTTCATCCCGGTGATGGAGAAAGGTGCGATATACAATGATCGTGGAATCAAGCTGACCGATTGGCAACGCTTGCCCGGGAACGCCGACGATGTGGCGGCGAATTTCAACTTCAACGTCAAAGACAAACTGAACAACACAAGTTGGCTGCTTGCGGTTGATCCCGCGACGCAGAAACATGTGTGGAAGGTTCACACGGCGACCGGCTGGAATGGTGGCGTGCTGGCGACTGGTGGCGATCTGGTATTTCAGGGGCAGACTACCAACGAATTGGACGCCTATGCTGCGGCCAGTGGCCGGAAACTCTGGAGCTTTCCGACCGAAGCGTCCGTGGTGGCCGCCCCGATTACATATGTTGCCGGCGGCAAGCAATACGTGACCGTGCTTGTCGGCATGGGTACCAGCGCCGCGACCGTAATCGGACAGTCCGACGCTACTGTTATTGACTATCGCACCCAGGCGAGAAGGGTGCTGACCTTCGCCCTCGGCGGACGAGAGATTCTGCCTCCCGCGAAAATCGTCAAGCTGGTCGCGGTGGAGGACGCTGATTATCATCCAAACCCGGTAGTCGCGACCCAAGGCGCTATCCTTTATGGGCACTATTGCGTCAACTGTCACGGCGTGGACGCGATCGCTGGCGGATTCGCGCCCGACCTACGGACATCCGGCGTTCCGCTCTCCGCAGAAGCCTTTTCCAGCGTTGTTCATGACGGCGGCCTGCTCGCCAACGGGATGCCGAACTTTGGCGATCTCGACGAGGGCGAGCTGAACGAAATCCGGCAATATTTACGAAGTCGTGCAGCCGTCCTGCGGGCTGGTGTTGAGAAATAAGGGAGGCGGCGGTGCGCCAGCGTAGGAGAGACCTGCAGTTCGAACGCGTGGGGCGCAATGGCACATAATGAAATCAGCGCAACGA
>Ga0116227_10012122_pt1 | contig 14193 bp, 10 predicted proteins | sample S1TSphgellanicum_FD_89693 | JGI IMG/M metagenome (GOLD analysis project Ga0116227, IMG submission 89693) | Host-associated microbial communities from peat moss isolated from Minnesota, USA - S1T2_Fb - Sphagnum magellanicum MG | ecosystem: Host-associated > Plants > Peat moss > Unclassified... | reverse complement strand
TATTGCGCTGATCGGGCATGTCACTCTCCGTTCGTCCGTTGGGGACGTACAAGGTTCATGAACCTATCTGATAGCTTTGACAAGAGGCTATCAGATAGGTCCGAGCGCTTTTGCCAGCGCAGCGTGACTGTCGCGGCGCGCCTGGACCGCAACTTGTGCGGCAGGGTCGAAATCGAACCCGTGAAAACCGCCGGGATAGACATGCAATTCGACCGGCACGCCCGCGCGCATCAGCCGCCGCGCGTAAGCCATGTCTTCCTCGACAAACAGATCCAGCGCCCCCGTTGCGATAAACGTGGGCGGCAGGTTGGCCAGATTTTCAGCGCGGGCCGGTGCGGCATAAGCGGAAACACCGGGCGTGCCCGGCGCCTGCCCCAGCAGGGCGGCCCAACCGAACGCATTGTTGTGCGCGGTCCAGACAAATTCGCCGGTATGCGGATGCGGATTGGCTGCCACGCATGTGCGATCGTCGAGCATCGGATAGATCAGGTGCTGAAAAGCAAAAGCATAGTCGCCGCGATCACGCACCAGCAGCGCCAGCGCCGCGGCAAGGCCGCCACCGGCACTTTCGCCCATCACTCCGATGCGTGCAGGATCGATTGCCAGATCCTGGGCCTGTGCCACGATCCAGGCCAGCGCGGCATAGCAATCCTCGACTGCGCCGGGAAACACGGTTTCGGGCGCAAGGCGGTATTCAACCGAGACCAGCATGCAGCCAAGCTCTGCCACCAACGCGCGATGCATTGGCGCCAGGGGCTCTGCAGACCCACCGACGTAGCCGCCGCCGTGAATATGCAGGATGCACGGCCGCGGCTCATCAGCAGCGGCCCTTGGCCGATAACAGAACAGCTTGATGTCCGGTGCGCCCGCCGGACCGGGTACGGTCAGGACGCGGTCGTCGACCAGCGCCGCCAACGCAGGATCATCCTGAACGGGCAGGCGTTCTGCGGCGCGCATCTCAGTCAGCGACTGCGGCGTCAGCACGATCCGCGGCCACGCGTCGAGCAGCATCAGCAATTCGGGATCGACCAGTCGGCGCGAGCCCGTCGTCATGACGCAAATATCTTTCCCGGATTGAACAGATCATGGGGATCCAGCGCACGTTTGATCGCGCGCATCATGTCGACCGCATCGCCCAGTTCGGCAACCAGCCAATCCTGTTTGCCAAGGCCTATGCCGTGTTCACCCGTGCAGGTCCCGTCCATGGCCAGCGCCCGCTCGACCATCCGCTGATTGATCGCCTCGACTTCTGCTATTTCCTCGGCGGAATTCAGGTCGATCGAAAAGACGACATGGAAATTGCCGTCACCGACATGGCCCAGGATGGTTGCGGGAATAGCCGAGGCCAGCAAATCGCGCTTGGTATCGGCGATACATTCGGCAAGCCGGCTGATCGGCACGCATACGTCGGTCGCCCAGCCGACCGCGCCGGCCCGCAAATTGACCGCGGCATAATAGGCCTCGTGCCTGGCCTTCCAGAGCTTGTTCCGTTCTTCGGGCAGGTTCGACCACTGAAACTGCCCCCCGCCGTTAGCCGCAGCCAGTTCGCCGACCGTGGCGACCTGTTCCGCGACATGCACCGGGGTGCCGTGGAATTCGAAAAACAGTGTCGTCAGTTCCGGATAGTCCAGCTTCGACCACAAGTTGACCGCCTTCATCTGAACATCGTCGAGGATTTCGACCCGCGCGATGGGAATACCGATCTGGATCGCCTGGACCACGGTATCGACCGCGCCGCCCAGCGTGTCGAACGAGCAGACTGCCGATGAAATGGTTTCGGGAATACCATGCAATCGCAAGGTCACTTCGGTAATGATCCCGAGCGTGCCCTCGGCGCCGATCATCAGCCGGGTAAGGTCATAGCCCGCCGCCGATTTGCGCGCGCGGCGCGCGGTGCGGATATCGCGACCGTCGGGCGTAACCACCCGCAATGACAGCACAGCCTCGCGCATGGTGCCATACCGCACTGCATTCGTGCCCGATGCGCGCGTCGACGCCATGCCGCCGATTGTCGCATTGGCGCCAGGATCGATCGGGAAAAATAGTCCGAGATCGCGCAAGTGCAAATTCAACTGCTCGCGCCTTACCCCCGCCTGTACCGTGCAATCGAGGTCTTCGGGATTGACGGCGACGATGGCATTCATTTCCGACAAATTGACCGTCACCCCGCCGCGCACCGCCGCCGCATTGCCCTCGATAGACGTACCCGCGCCATAGGGAATGATCGGAATGGACGCAGCGACGCACAGTTTGACGAGGGCCACGACCTCCTCGGTCGAATGCGCGAACACCACCGCATCGGGCATCATCGGGGCGAAATGCGATTCGCTGTGCCCATGCTGCGCCCGCATCCCCTCCCCAAGGTGAAAGCGCGCACCGAACATGTGTGTCAACGCGTCGACCAGGTCGGCGGGCAAGGGTTTGTGCGGATGGGCAACGGGATGCGCTGTCATGGTCAGAACCTTACGCTGCCCCGGACGCCAAACCGGCGACGCTGCCCCTGGATCGCCAGATTGGCGGCAATCGGCGGTGCCAGACCGGCACGTTCCAAAAGCGAGGCGTCGAGGTATGTTTCGAGGTATTTGGCATTGAACAGGTTGGTCGTGAACGCGGCAAGCTCGAACCTGCCGTGATCCCAGGCGATCGAGCCGTTGGCGAGGTAGTAGGCCGACAGCACCGGCTGCGAAGCGATGTTCAGGGAATCGCCCGCGCGTTTGCCCTTGGCGACAACATTGGCATCGAACGTAACACTGTTGTCGGCATCGATCGCCAACCGGTAGTTCGTCCCGGCCAGGAAATTCCACGCCGGCACGAACGCAACGCGGTCGCCGGCATAGGCGTAGCCGGTTGTCTGTTCGAATTCCTGCGAATTGGTGACACGCTCGTGCAGCAGCGTCACATTGCCATACAGTCGCCAGGGCGTGGTGATCTGATAATTTACTTCGGCTTCAAAGCCATAGCTGTTGACGTGGCCGGAATTGAGATCGACCGCGACAAAACCAACGCCGGTGGTGCTGGGTGCGAGGGCATTCGCGCCGATGAAGTGATTATAGTCGTTGTAGAACACGTCGGCATTGACGGACAGGTGGCGATCGAGTGCGGAAAATTTCGTACCGAGCTCATACGTCCAGACGAAATCGCCGCGATAGATCAGATTGGGCGCGCCAGGATCGTTCTGGCCGCCCCCGCGCGATCCGCGCGCGACCGAGGCATACGTCATCACGTCGGGCGACCAGTGCCGGGTAAGCGTAACGCGCGGATCGAACTGGGTGGCTTCATAGACCCCGGCCGTCGAGGCATCGCTGGCATTGAGCTTTTGATGGTCGTAGCGCGCGCCGGCGGCCAGATCCCACCCCTCTGCAAATTTCCAGAAGACGGTGCCGAACACCGCCTGGGTTTCGTTCAGCGCATTGATCGACGATGGGATCGTCAGCCCGAACGGAACGAACGTGGTTGTGCCATAGCTGTACGTGGACGCATGATCGGCAAACACCCCGATCAGCGTCGAAACCGTATCGCTCCACTTCGTGTCAAAGCGGACTTCGCCGGTTACGGTCTTGAGAATGCGATTGGTGCTGGCGCGCAGATAGTCGATCGGACCAAAGTCGGCGTCACCGGTCGGCTGGCGCGAAACGCTCTGGTTGTATGCGCCAACCGCGGTAATCTTGGTGTGCAACTGTTCGACATCGAACTCACCCTTCAGGCTTGCGCCCGCATAAGTGATCGCCACGATGCTGGCGACGTTGGTCGGAACGTCGAGCGTATAGTCCTGTGGCCCGGACGCATTGGCATAAGGCACGCTGCCCCCAACCACGCGGTCGTAATTGGCATTGAGCGTGAAAGTTGCCCACGTTGCCGGCAGGAACCGCAAAGAGCCATTGATGGTCTTTTGTTCGAGCGGATTGCGATAGCCGCCGATCAGGCTGTTCTTCTGGAAATTGTCCTGGTTGTGATAAGCCACACCCAGCCGGAACTGTAGCAGATCTTCGACGATCGGGCCGCTGATACTGCCCGACGCCGACGCGAAATGATCGGTTCCGGCGTAGGCGCCGTCGACCCGACCCTTCCAGACGTTGCTCGGCTGATTGGTGATCACATTGATCGCCCCGCCCAGCGTGTTGTTGCCGAACAAGGTGCCCTGCGGGCCGCGCAGAACTTCGACCCGGGCGATATCGACCAGCGGCGTATTCAGATACGACGTGTTGGGCTGGTAGATCCCGTCGATGAATATGCCGACGCCGGGCTGTACCGTATCGATCAGGGTCGTCCCGATGCCGCGCATCGACACAAACGCACGGCCCGCGCTGTCCGAATTGATATTCAGGCCCGGCGACAGGGTCGCAACGTCGCGCACCTGATAAAGCTGTTGCTGGCGAATGGCGTCGCCTGTCACGGCAGTGACCGCGATCGGCACGTCCTTCAACGATTCCTGGCGTTGGCGCGCGGTCACGATGATTTCGCCCGGGCTGACGTCGGGCGCGGGGGCGGGAGCCTTCGCCGCATGGCTGTCGGATGGGGGCGCGTTTTGCGCAAAAGCCATCGCCGGAACGAGCGCTGTGAAGACCGAGCTGGCGGCTATGACGGATAGGCGGCGCATTTTCAAATCCCCTCGTGGTCCTGCCGGTTTCGATCCGGAATGGTCCCGCGAGGATACTTCGCCGCAAACCTATCTGAAAGGTCTGTCGCTATGCCGATCGGCAGGAATTGTTGGCCCAAATTACCAGCAGGTATAACCGCCATCGGCCAGCACGATGCTGCCGGTCATCAGGCTTGCTGCATCCGAAGCAAGGAAATGCACGATCGAGGCGACCTCTTCCGGTTCGCCGAGGCGCGCCATCGGCGTCGAATCGATCCACCGCTGGTACATCGCACCCTGTTTGTCGGCGAATTCGTTGAGCGGCGTGCGGATATAGGTCGGTGCGACGGCATTGACGCGCACCCCACGCGGCGCCCATTCGGCTGCGAGCGAGCGGGTCAACTGATGCACGCCCGCCTTCGACGCGTTGTAATAGCTCTGTCCTTGCGGTCGATTGACGATAAATCCGCTCATCGATCCAACATTCACGATGCTGCCCGATCCCTGGGCCAGCATGTGCCGCCCGGCTGCCCGCGCGCACCAGAAAGTGCCGTTCAGATTGACGTCGAGCACATTGAGCCAATGTTCGTCGGCGACATCTTCGGCATTGGTTTCGCTGCGCGCGATACCGGCGTTGTTGACCAGAATGTCGATCCTGCCAAACCGGCTCACGACCCCGTCGATCACCGCCGCGACGCGCGCGGAATCGGTTACATCCATGGCGGCGCCTTCGACAGCAAAGCCACTGGCGGCCAACCGGTCGATCGCCCCGGTGATGGCAGCCTCGTCGCGGTCGGCAATCGTCACCCGCGCACCGGCTTCGGCAAGCGCCTCTACGCAGGAAAACCCGATGCCGCTGGCCCCGCCTGTGACAAGCGCAATCCGGTCCGTCAATTTCAGTTTGTCGAGATACATCGGATTATCCTGTTGAATTGAGATCACGGCACAAGGGCGTCGGCCGGAATGACCCGATCTGTGGCTGCCACGCCCTTTTCCAGATCGTAGACTTGGCGCGATGCCGCATCATACGCAGGCCAGGGCAAAGTCCCGTCGCGGGCGAATTCGACCCAGATCGCGTGAATGCGGGTTGCCAGCGCTTGCGGGGGATTGGGGCCGACAAAGCCCTTCGGGCCGCTGCAGCTTGACAGTGTGTCGAACACGAACGGCAATTCGAGCGCATGGGCCGCGCCCAGATCGCCACCAAATGCGGGCGAGCGCCAGCCGAATTCATAGAAGTGGGTCCGTCCGCCCGCCTGGGCATGGGCTGCGGCAAAGCGACGCGCCGGCAGGCGAAATACGAGATCGGTCATCGCCTCGGCGAGCACATCGCCGGCCCGCCGCTTGCCCATGCCGTATGCGTTGAGCACCCGCCAGGCCAGCGGCTCTGCGCGGCGCAGCACATACCATGACAGCCAGCGCCCGATCGTGTTGCGAACGCCGGTGGGCACCAGATAAATATTCATTTCGTCGATGTTGGTGCCGATCAACAGATCCACGTCCTTGCCCGCGCCTTGCTTCAGCGCTTCCACCGGCGGCAGAGGCAGCACGTCGTCGCCATGTACGGGCAAAAATCGGCTCAGCCCAAAGGCCGGCTCCCGGCGGTCTTGATCGCGCAGATCGATCCGCGCGGTGGGCAACTGGACTTGTGACAATGCGCCGACACCCTGCTCTATGGTGGTGCCGCGAAATCCGGCCGCGTCAGGCGCAATGCCCAGCATTTTCGCCAGTTTCTTCACTAGCTTTCGTGCGACCGGGATCGGCCGCGTCATCGCGCCATGTCCGCTCTGGACGATCGCTCGGCGAAACAACCCCTGCGCGAGCGGTGACGTGATCAGATCGGCAATCGTCATTGCGCCGGCGGATTCGCCGAACACGGTAACGTTGGCCGGGTCGCCACCGAATGCCGATGCGTTGTCGCGCACCCATTCGAAAGCGGCGATCTGGTCGCGCAGCCCCAGATTAGTCGGCACGCCCGGGATGGCTAGGAAACCCTCGATGCCGAGCCGATAATTGATGGACATGCAGATCACGCCCGACCGCGCAAAGGCCGATCCGTCGAGCGCGGCGACATCGTTACTGCCAGCGGTAAACGCACCGCCATGGACGAAGACCATGACCGGCAGCCCGGTCATAGCATTGTCGGGCGCCCACACGCTGATATTGAGAAAATCATCGCCCCGGCGCCATCCAGGCCCGACCAGCGGCTCGATATCGAGATCTTCGAACGGCGGCGCGGTCGGCTGCGGCGCACTGGGGCCCGGGCTGGTCGCATCGCGAATATCCTGCCAGGCGGGACAGGGCCTGGGCAATTCGAAACGCAGCGCCCCGATCGGCGCCGCTGCGTAAGGCACGCCGAGGTAGCGCCGCACGGTTCCGTCGGCCGAGCCGCGCACTGCGCCGCTGGTCGTGACAACGATTGTTTCGGCCATGCTTTCTCCAGTTGAACGGTGTGCGTTCTTGTGGACACTCTAGCGCGTCAGCAGTGGCGGATCGCGCGCGTCGGCTTTGCCGAACGTCAATTTGATGATGCCGCCGACCTCCTGCCGAAATGTTGGTAGAACCAGCATCAGCGCGGGCCCATACGTATCGCGCCATCAAGGCGGATGACTTCGCCATTGAGCATGGCATTTTCAATAATGTGCTGTGCCAGTCGTGCGTACTCTGCTGGCTGACCCAGCCTGCTTGGATGGGGCACTTGCGAACCTAGCGCGTCCTGCACCGTCTGAGAAAACGCCGCCACCATTGGGGTCAGAAAGATGCCCGGCGCAATTGCCATCGCGCGAATCTTGTAAGAAGCCAGATCGCGCGCGATTGGCAGGGTCATGCTCACGATACCGCCCTTGGAAGCGGCATAGGCTGCTTGGCCGATCTGACCGTCGTACGCGGCGACACTTGCGGTGTTCACGATCACGCCGCGTTCGCCATCATAATCGTCCAGCGCGGCGCAGCGCTCAGCAAACAGCGACAAAACTGTGAACGTGCCGATAAGATTGACCTCAATCGTCCGACGATAGAGATCGATTGGATGGGGCACGTGGTGCTTGCCCACGGTGCGACTTGCCGGCGCGATCCCGGCGCAATTGACCAGGATACGCGCAGCACCATGGACCGCTGCGGCATCGTCCAAAGCGGCGGCGACTGCAACATCGTCGGCTACGTTGACCATGCTGAACCGGGCGCCAATTGCTGCGGCATTTGCTAAGCCTTGCTCTCCATTCATATCAAAAATGGTGACTTTTGCACCATTTTCGACCAGCAGCTTCGCGGTAGCAAAGCCCAAGCCTGAGGCGCCACCGGTAACGATGGCCGCTGTACCGTCGATGTGCATAGATGTGTCCTTACCCGATTGTCGTCACGTGGAGATGGCCGTTCAAAGTCCGCGGGCGATGACCATTCGCTGGATATCGGAGGTGCCTTCATAAATCTGGCAGACCCGCATATCGCGATAGATCCGCGCGATACCGTATTCTTCGAGATAGCCATAACCTCCCAGCGCCTGCAGCGCTCCGGAAGCTACCGCTTCGACCATTTCCGAGGCGAACAGCTTGGCCATCGATGCCTCAGTCAGACAGGGTAGCCCCGCATCCTTGGTGCGCGCCGCATGGAGCACGAGTTGCCGTGCGGCTTCGAGCCGGGTTGCCAGATCGGCCAAGCGAAAACCCACAGCCTGGTGTTCGATGATTGGACGGCCGAAACTGATGCGCTGCCGCGCATAAGCCAGCGCGATGTCCAGCGCGGCCTGCGCCATGCCGACACACTGCGCAGCAATGCCGATCCGCCCGGTTTCGAGATTGGCGAGTGCGATTCGATAACCCTGGCCCGGCTCGCCAAGCACAAGATCATCCTCGACAAACAACTCGTCGAACCTCAATCCGCAAGTGTCGGAGGCCATCTGACCCATCTTGTGCTCGACTTTTTCAACGAAAAAGCCAGGACGATCGGTCGGCACGAGAAACGCGGTCATGCCTCTCTTTCCGGCGGCCGGGTCGGTGACGGCGATGACGATAGCAAGGCCCGCGATCCGCCCCGAAGTGATGAATTGCTTGGTGCCGGTGATGCGCCAGCCGCCATCGGCGCGCACGGCCCGCGTGCGGATTGCCGCGGCGTCGGAACCGGCATCGGTCTCTGTCAAGGCAAAGGCGCCGATCGTTTTGCCGGTAATGCAATCAGGCAGGAACCGCGCTTGCTGCTGGGCTGTTCCATCCTTGAGCAGGCCGCCGACGATAATCGAATTCTGGATCGAAACGATCGTCGACAAAGCCCCGTCGGCTGCGGCCAGTTCGATCAGCGCCAGCGCATAGGATATGGCATCAGCACCGGCGCCGCCAAAACTTTCGGGCGCGGTCATGCCCCACAGGCCGAGCCTCGCCATCGCATCGAACAGGTCGCGGGGATAGCCGCGATCTGCCTCGAATTGCGCGGATCGCGGCCTGATGGCGTCTTGGGCAAAGTCCCGCACGGTGTCGCGGATGGCGGCCTGGATTTCAGTCAGCATGGGTGATTTCCGTTCAAGATGGCGCCGATCAGGCTGCTTCGGCGCGTATTGGAGCGGGGGTCAAACCGGCTAACAGAGCGGCGCGCTGCGCGGCATGGCGTTCCATCGCCTGTTCCTTCACCGGCCCATAGCCGCGGACTTCGCCCGGAAGTGCTGCCAGCGCGCTCACCAGGTCGAAAGTTCCGGGTGTCATCGTGGCCAATGCAGAGTCCATATCGGCCAGATACTGATCGCGCAGTGCCCGTTCGGCGCGGCGTTCGGACGTGCGAGCGAAGGGATCGAGCGCGGTGTCGCGCATGCCTTTGCAACGCGCCAGCAGTTTCATGGCGGTCAGGATCCATGGCCCGAACTTGCGCTTGCGTGGGCGGCCGGTCGCGGGGTCGATCCGCGAAAGGAACGGCGGTGCGAGATAGATCGACACGCGTTTTGTAGTTTCGAACTGAGCCGCCAAGGCCTCGTTGAAGGCGGGCTCTGCATAGAGCCGCGCCACTTCGTACTCGTCCTTGATCGCCATGACGCGATAAGCCTGGGTCGCGACCGTCCGCACCAGGTCCGTCCCGCGGGCGCCAAAGGGCTTGGCAGCACGTGTCGCCCGGTCCACCAGATCGGCAAAGGTCCGCGCGTAAGCCGTGTCCTGATAATCGACCAAGTCATCGATCCGGCGCGCAATCATGGCCGGCAGTGCTTCATCGACTGCAGGCGCCGTATCGCGGATGCCCGCAAGCGTTTCGACCGCCGCCGGATCGATTGCGGCCAGCCGCCCCCAGGCAAATGCGCGCTGGTTGAGCGCCACCGCGGCGCCGTTGGCCTTGATGGCTTCGGCGATGGCTTCAGCCGAGATCGGCAGCAGGCCCCTTTGCCAGGCATAGCCGACCATCAAGGTGTTGGCCGCGACCGCATTGCCAAACAACCCTTCGGCAATGCGCGTGGCGTGAAGCACGAACCCACGATCGCCAGCGCGCGACAACAGTGTCTCGAAGATCCGGCCGGTCGGCAAGGCGGCATCGCGGTCACTGACCACGTCGGCGGTGGGGGTTTCATCGCCATTGATCACGATCGCGGTGCGCCCCGGCGCGATCCGCCGCAAACTGTCGGGCGAGGTCGCGACCAGCGAATCCGTCGCCAGGACCAGATCGGCTTCGGCAAGACCCACGCGCACGGCATGGATGGGTTTGCCGGCGGGCGCAATTCGCACTTGGCTGACCACCGCGCCGTTCTTTTGCGCCAGTCCGGTAAAATCGAGGACTGTCGAAACCAGCCCGTCTATGTGTGCAGCCATGCCGAGCAGCGCGCCGACGGTCAGCACGCCGAGCCCGCCGATACCCGCGACATAGACATTCCAGCTATCGCCCAATGGCGGCAGAACCGCTGCAGGCAGCGCGTGAAATCGCTCGGCTTCGATTGCGGCAATGCGCGAAGGGTCGGGCTTGCGGAGTTTGGCGCCCTCGATCTCGACAAAGCTGGGGCAAAAGCCTTTGACGCAGGAAAAATCCTTGTTGCAGGCGGACTGGTCGATCCGCCGCTTGGTGCCGAGCGGCGTTGCCAGCGGCTGAACCGCGATGCAGTTCGACTGTACCGAGCAATCCCCACAGCCCTCGCAGACCCGCGGATTGATGAGCAGCCGGCGATCGGGATCAGGAAAAGCGCCCCGTTTGCGCCGCCGGCGTTTTTCCGCAGCGCAAGTCTGTTCATAGACGATCGCCGAGACGCCGGGAATTTCGCGCAATTCTCGCTGAAGGCTATCCATTGCGTCGCGATGCGACACGGAGACGCCCGCGGGCAACGCTGTCCAGCGTGCCGGATCGTCGCTGACGAGGTGGACCACCGCGATGCCCTCGGCCAGCAATTGTGCGAGGATGCTGCGCGGATCAGGGGCGCCCTCGGCAGGTTGTCCGCCGGTCATCGCGACGGCATCGTTATAAAGGATCTTGAAGGTGATATTCGTGCGGGCCGCCACCGCGGCGCGGATCGCCAGCAGGCCGCTGTGCTGGTATGTTCCATCGCCGATGTTCTGGAAGATGTGCGGGGTTTGTGAAAACGGCGCGGCGCCAACCCACTGCAGTCCTTCGCCGCCCATCTGGCTGAAAGTCGCGGTTTTTAGCGCGGGTACCGACAACGCCATCACATGGCATCCGATCCCGCCGCCTGATATCGAACCATCCGGCGTTTTGGTCGAACTGTTGTGTGGACAGCCCGAGCAGAAAAAGGGTTTGCGCGCGGGAAAGGCAATCACCTGGCCCCTGTCGGCAGCGGTTTCCCAAGCCGACAGACGCGCGGCAATACCGACGGGATCGTGCGGCAGACGACCGACCAGCACGCGCGCCACCATCAAGGGGTCGAACTCCATCACCACCGGCAGCAGGGGTGCGCCAGTGTCATCCTGCTTGCCGGTGACGCTGACGAGACCGCCATGGCGATTGAACAACGCCGACTTGATCTGGTTTTCCACCGTAGGCGCTTTTTCCTCGATCACCAGGATCTCTTCGGCGCCGGCAGCGAAGGCCAGCAGCGGCTCGCTCGCCAGCGGCCAGCTCATCGCCACCTTGTAGATCGCGATACCCAGCGCATCGGCCTCCTCTTCGCCGATGCCAAGGTTTTGCAGCGCCTGCATCAGGTCCTGGTGCGCCTTGCCGACAGTGACGATGACCAGGCGGGATGAGCGGCCCGCAAAGACCGGTCTGTCGATCCGGTTGGCCGTGGCCCAACCGATGGCAGCAGGCAGACGCTCTTCTATCATGCGGCGTTCGTATTCGGTACGCTGCGCTGGCCATTGCACCGCAGGGTCCCAGTTCAGGCCATGCGGCGGGACCAGTGCGGCGGGTGCGATGAATTCGGGCCAAGCATTCGGCAGGTCGAACGACGCAGCGCTTTCGACCACTTCGGCGATGGTTTTCATCGCCACCCAGACGCCCGAAAAACGCGACATCGCAATGCCGGCGAGGCCAAGCTCTAGAATTTCCGAAACATTGGCCGGTTGCAGCACGGGCATCTGCACCGACTGGAAAATGCCGTCGGTCTGGTGCGGAAACATCGAGGATTGCGCGGCATGGTCGTCGCCGGCGACCGCCAGCACGCCCCCGAGCGGCGAGGTGCCGAGCATATTGGCATTGCGGAACACATCGCCGGTGCGATCGACGCCGTTGCCTTTGCCATACCAGATGCCGAATACGCCATCGACGCGTGTGGGACCAAACGCCTTGTGCATCTGAGCGCCCCACAGCGCAGTCGCCGCCAGATCTTCGTTGAGGCCTGGCTGGAACACGACATCATGGGCATCGAGATGACTTTGTGCCTTCCACAATTGCTGATCATAGGCACCGAGCGGAGAGCCGCGATAACCTGACACAAGCCCTGCGGTGTTCAATCCCCGACGGCGATCGAGGCGCCGCTGCATCAATGGCAAACGCACCAATGCCTGGATCCCGGTCATGAAGGCCGGGCCGGTCTCGGCATTGTAGATGACGTCCAGACTGACCGTACCCTTGGCGCTCATATGCTCTCCTGTGCTGCGCTGAGGATAACATCGGAGCGATGGAAAGGGTCGCCAATCACAGGCGGGCAAAATGCGCGGTTTAGCGATCTTTATATGCTATTAGGCGTTCTTGGGTAATTTTTACTAAACTTGTAAATATCAACGGTCATATTTCGTGCTATCACGGAGTATGCCAGTTACACTTGATTCGTACGACCGCAGGATTCTGCACCATCTGACCGCGGACGGGCGCATGACCATGAGCGATCTGGCGGAACGGATCGGGCTGTCGCTTACGCCGACGATCCGCCGCGTGAAGCATCTCGAAGAAAGCGGCGTGATCACCGGTTACTTCGCCCGCCTCGACGAACGCGAACTCGGCGGGAACATGAGTGTGTTCGTTTCGGTCACACTTGAGCGGCAAGTGCGCGAGGTGCTCGACGGCTTCGAAGACCGTATTTTGGCCCAGCCCGAAGTCATGAGCGGCTTTCTGATGTCGGGCGGGGCGGATTATCTGTTGCGATGCGTCGTCCGCGATCTCGACCATTACCGTGAACTGCTGGATAATCTGACCAACATCACGGGCGTCGCCCATATCCAGAGCAGTTTTGCCCTGAAAACCGTTATAAATCGACCCGCTCCGCTGATCAGGACGGAACGGTGTTGAGTTGCACTGAGAAGCGACCCGGGAGGTCGATAAATTTTCACCGAGAATCGACCCATGTTTACCTCTCCCCTGGCTTTCAGTCGGGGGGCATTGGAGTGATCAACATGGACCTTCTCAGTGTTATCCGGCGCTGGTATTGTCGCGATAAGATCCCGATCCGAGAGATCAGTCGGCGGACGGGATTGTCGCGCAACACGATCCGTAAATACGTGCGGGCGGACACAGTGGAACCGATATTCAAGGTTCCCAAGCGGCCGGGCAAACTGGACGCCTTTGCCGAGAAGCTGACGGGTTGGCTGCGCGTGGAATCCGGCAAGTCGCGCAAGCAGAAGCGGACAGCCAAACAATTGTCTTCCGATCTGACGGCGCTGGGCTACGATGGATCATACGGCCGGGTTGCGGCCTTTGTGCGGGCCTGGAAGCGCGAGCGGCAGTATGAGCAGCAAACCAGTGGGCGCGGAACATTTGTGCCGCTGGCGTTTCAGCCTGGTGAAGCCTTTCAGTTCGACTGGAGCGAGGATTACGCGCTTGTCGCTGGCAAACAAACCAAGCTGCAGGTTGCCCATACCAAGCTGGCCTACAGCCGAGGTTTCATTGTGCGCGCCTATCCGCTCCAGACCCACGAGATGCTGTTCGACGCGCTGACGCAGGCATTCCGGGTGCTGGGCGGCGTGCCGCAGCGTGGGATCTTCGATAACATGAAGACGGCGGTCGACCGGATCGGAACGGGCAAAGCCCGGCAGGTCAACGCGCGCTTCGCAGCTCTGGCCAGCCACTATCTGTTCGAGACGGATTTTTGCAATCCGGCCTCTGGTTGGGAGAAAGGGCAAGTCGAGAAGAACGTTCAGGATGCGCGGCGAAGACTATGGCAGCCGGCGCCCAGCTTCCCCGATATCGACGCTCTGAATGTATGGCTTGAAGAACAGTGTGTCGCGCAGTGGGCAGAAATCCAGCACGGCGTCCTGCCTGGCACCGTTGCCGAT
>Ga0116227_10012120_pt1 | contig 14195 bp, 7 predicted proteins | sample S1TSphgellanicum_FD_89693 | JGI IMG/M metagenome (GOLD analysis project Ga0116227, IMG submission 89693) | Host-associated microbial communities from peat moss isolated from Minnesota, USA - S1T2_Fb - Sphagnum magellanicum MG | ecosystem: Host-associated > Plants > Peat moss > Unclassified... | reverse complement strand
GTTTTTTTTTTTGTGTCTGTTTTTTTCCCTTTTTTTTTTTTTTTTTTTTTGATGAGTTTTGTTTTATGTGACAGTTATTACTTGACGGGTGCATTATGCACCAGGTTCACATTAGTACATGATGATTGAAAGTGATTATTCACAAAATATTCTTCCTTTATTCATATTAATTTTCTTGAATAAAAATGTGAATTTGTCATTTATCCACCTATTTGATTAAATTTACTTATGTTAATGCATCTCACATAATTTGTGGTGTCATGTTAAATATAGGGTGCAATGCTTCAACAAATGAAACACAAAACTTTAAAATATGAATATTTAAAAATAATAACAAATGAATAATCATGGCAATTTCCATGAACAAAATAGAACATAACTCAAATTTAATAATATAAAGTCTAAATCATTTTTCTAGACTAACAAAAATATACATACATGAATTGGAAATTCCACATATTGTAAACATCAAACAAAAAAATTATTCAATGCATTCAAAACATTAAACAAACACAAAATAATAAGTTGATATGCAAGATATTCAACTAATGCAAAATGAACCTATATACACACATTTTGTCAACATGACCTATGTATGTGGAAGGTCAAAGCATTTAAAATTTTGTTAAAATAATTGGCCTAAAGCCTTTAAACTTAAAAAGTTGAACTTAATCATTAATTGAATTGATTGAATGTTGGGTAAGAGCACAATAGGGTTGATCAAAAGTGACACTTCAATATAGTCCATTTAAAAAAGTCTCTATCCTTTGTATTTTGAGTGTATTTTAAGCCCAATGAATGGGTTCAACTTTCACATTGGTGCAGATGATGTTGAAATAAACATATCTTCCATATTTATGTTTGATAACCATTTTAAACTCTTTTATTCAATATTGGTCTTGAAAAACATCAATCTTAATGTCAAAATGGACTTTTCCATTTTGAAATTTTATTCAATAATGAAAAAAAAAACTACCAAGTTATGATAATCCATATAGTTCCAATGTAATATGTAACTACCTAGTTTTTAAAATTCTTAAGTGGGGATTTTAAAAAATAGTTGGGCATGAAAAAACTTTTATTGATATTTTCAATAAGAATGGTTAACCATCATATGATTAAACTAAACATTAAATAAGTTGTCAATTTTCTTTTCTTTTTTCCTCATTTTGTCTCTCCATTGTCCTTTCTCCTTATCCTCATTTTGGAATGTGTGTTTGTTTGTTAATTATGGAAGGACTTTCACAATTTGTTGCTTATGACATAAATTACCTTGAATTGTTGCATTAGAAGGGTACATAGAGGGTGCATTTCATCCACATGGTTGGGTTTCATTCAATTTAGCCTATTAATTAGTGTTTTTTTTAATGAAAATTCACAACTTGGCATTCTTGTTTTCAAAAATAGAAAAAAATAGAAAAAATTGTGAGTTATAGGGAAATTTCACAATTTTTGAAATAAAAATAGTTAAATTATGCACATCTAAACCTAGGCACTTCCTAGGTTGCAAATTAACATTTTATTTCAAATGCTACATCCCACCTGGGACAATTGCCAATTAATGCTAATCAATGTTGGGGATTTTGGCCATGGGATTTATTTGAGGAATTTGCAAAAAACAAAACCATGCATGTAATCCACTTTTTCAAAAACCTGTAATTATGAAAATTATTTAAAATCTAAAATTGTATAACTTTATGTTACTATTTTAAATGAAAGTAAGGAGATAAAAAATAATTATTTTGAAAGGATTTCCAATTTTCAAGACAAATAAATGAATATATTAAAATTTAATACAAATTTAAATTTAAATATCAAATTAATATTCATTTAAAAAAACAATGTAACCAATGATTTTGTGACATTTCTAAATGACTTGAAATGTTTTGAAAATGACATAATCAATGAAAAGAGTTATTATCTCGAGAAAAATCATGAATTTTTAATCTATCCCCCTTTGTAATCAATCCAATATTGGCACTTCATCCCAGCTAATTCACTATTTTGTAAGTAACAATTTAAATGCGTAAGTGTGATTCTTTCAATTGTGATTGCACACTTTAACACATTAGGCTTCCCCTACCCATTCAATGGATTGACCATTTGGACATGGCTTTTCACCGAATGTTTAACTTCATTTATATCCATGTTAATTCCAAATTAAATGATTTAAGTTCAAAGAAAATTTTATTTTCATGTTTTAGCTTTGTTTTGTAAAATTTGTTTGCAAGTAAATAATGATTTTGAATAACCAAAAAAAACTTTGAAAATTTGGGTCTTTGAAAACCATGGGCCTATTGAATTGGCAACTTTTAGGGAAGGATTATTCAACATAGGATGGATTGTAGGACAATGACTTCTAAAAGAGCCACCAACCAACATGTTTGACATGGGGTATTGATCATTTTTTTGGTTAGCATTGCCCCTATTGATGCCTTTTATAGCTTTTTGAAGAGGCTTGTAATGGCCTTTGAAAGGTATAAGTAGGTTGAATTTTGCATCTCTCCCTTTTTATTTATTTATTCTCACACAAATCTATTACCATATTACATGGGTGACTTTGGCATATTTTATTTTATTTTAATTTTCAAAATTTTCAATTGTAGGAATCTAGAATTGAACCCTAGCCTAATATAGATAATTACATTAGTTGTGAACACATTGACCACAAGGACAATAAAAGAACTCTGAAGTTGAGTTAGAATTTAATATGTAACTTCCTTATATGTCAAAAAGTTTTAAATTAAAAACTCACACGACGAATCTTAAATTTTAAAATTAATTAATTAATTGGCAATTGTGTGCCAAACTTGCCCATGTATTACAATAATAACTAATGGTTTTGATGAAACAATTTTTTTTGTGGCTTGTATTATTTATCTTTTGACAATGTTAATTCTCAACTATAAAAGTTGATATTCTATAAATTAGTTCACTTTTTGAGATATATATCATTTTGACATCAATAATAAAAATTGAAAGTGTAGTTGAAATTTGTAGAATAATGACCATTCAATTTGATAAAAGTATGAAATTGTAAATATTTTTTCATTGCCTATTATAGTAGGCCAATTGAGTCATGCATTTCAAAACTTCAAACCTTATGTTTGAAGTTTTGTAACTTATAGACAAGCAATTTATGTTTTTCTTTTTTTACAAAACTTCCACACATTGGCCTTTTTGAATCCTTCAAATTCATTTGAGATAGCCTTTTGATAATTTATAATCTTCCAATTTATATTCCATTTAGTCATTTCTTTGAGTGGTCTTACAATGATTTCACGTGGCATTTAATTCAACACCTTTTAAGCTTTATTTTTTCATTTTGATACTTCAATTTTTATATCTTCACCTTCACCTTCTTTTGTACTTGGGTGGTGCCTTCTAAGTGTTGTAGTTTTCATATTTATTTGATAACTTTATCCGTTGCATGAAATATGTTAATATGTTGAGATTGTTGAAGTAAATTGTTAGTTTCTTTCAAGTACATTTCTTGTTCAATTTTTTTTGCCTAATTTGTATCAAAAGTGTCTCCATGAATAATGCATATGTTGTGAAGGCTAATGCAAATGCAAATCATATTGACACATTTTGTGTGTATATATATATAATTTATTTTTAAACAAAATTTTCCATCATCTTCAAAATCTTAAAGACCTTTTCAATTACCATTTAAATAAATAATTCCAATATGTTTATTCACCTTGAATGGTGAGTAAAACCATGGTCTCGTAGGATACACCATAATTTTAATCAATTTGTATGCTAATAATATGTTGATATTATCTTACTGATGTTGAATTTACATGAAACAATGTTTAATCATGGCAATGATTAGGCCATCCGTAATGATGGTCCCAAAGCTCACATTTTGCATCAAACAATCCTTGTAATAAAACTAAATATAAAACTCATTGTTAATAGTAAGAGGCTAGCCATAGGAATTGTGTGATAAATGAATCATGTGGCTATAATATACTAGCCCCAAAAAATATAAAGTATTGTTTGAATTTTTTTGAAATTCATTGGCCATTTTTCTTATGTTATTTGTTGTCAGTTGCTTTATCATTACATGCTTTAATTTTTAAAAAATAATTCCACATAAGTTTCATGTTTCAAATCAATATTTCGAAACATGTAAAACTTTCTTAGCATGATTCATAAGACTTATCATGTGTTTATATGTCTTGAAAAATGCCAAAGAAACACTTATATGTTTTTGACATATTTCCAACAAGTTTCAAAACATACATCGTAGTTGTAATTTGTCGCTTGTTTCTTAACACATAAGTCCTTCTTGATGTGTTTAGAACATATAAAAATCATCTTAACATATTTCAAATGTTTTTATGCACAATGCTTATTTGTAAAGTCTATAACTTTTGAGGGGTTATTATCTCTACCAAACTTAATCATATGAAGCATATGACTCCATCATCTTGTAACCCTTGTCAAAAGCTTTTCAATGCCATGTGAATCTTTTCAATCAAACATGATTTGGGTTTCAAATTGCACTTTGAATGGTTGGGAGTCTCTTTGCAAATACGATTAAAAATCTATATTCTTTTGATTTTCATGATGTGACACCACTTTCTTATTGAAATCATTGAGATCTTCCTAAAAATACAAGATCATCAAATTGAAACATGTTTCAACCCTTCAAACTTTATTCCAAATTAGAAAAAAGTCAACAAGCAACAAACTATTTGAATTTTTTTACAACTTATGAAATTATAATTTTTTTTCTCAAACATTCTAATTTTTTTTGAAATTTTCTAAATTTTAAAAACATGTTCATAAAACTATTTGAAATTTGTGAAACCATTCAAAATCATAACAAACTAGATTAAATGAAATGAATAAAATGAGTTGTAACCTTGCAATGATTCAAATCTTAAATTAAAAAATGAATAAAAAACAACAAAACAACTGAGCAAACAATGAAAAATTCATTAAGTTCGTGAACAAGCAACAATTTTTTTTGAAATATCAAACCTAAAACACTTAAATCAACAAAAATTTTTAAAAATGAAAAAAAATGTAGAAAATAAAAATAAAATAGTAATCAAAATTGACAAATTCAACGAACAAGTCAACAAGCAACAAAACAACAAATACAAATGAGCACGACAAATCTAATTTGAGTATTCCAAACTTGGTTCAAAGTGGGCATCATGTTTCATCCTTAAAATATGATAGCTTGAAACTTGGATTCAAAAAAAATAAAAACCAAAAAAAATAAATTAATAAATTAATAATAATAAATCTAAAAACATGCCAAAGTCCAAAACATGGCACCTAATTTATGCAATTTTTAATGGTTTTGCCAACACAATTGTACTTCCACATGCCTTGACTATTGTGGCCCACTTCAAAAACCTATTCATCAAACAACATTGGGATGAACTTCATCACACATTTAGGGTAAAAAAATTACTAACTAATTGGGAGAAGGGCAATGTTAATAACATTGTTTGAATGGCCATTGACTCATTCATACATCCATAGGTTTTAGGGATTAGGGTGCCACCCTAAAAAATACAAAAAGATTTTTTTTAATCATAGTGCTAAATGAACATTGGGTTCCATAATGAAGTTAACTATCATCATCATCATCATTGCATGGTAAAAATAATGTTGATGAAATGCAAAATTGTTGCAATATTATGACTATCATGAAAACTTGGAGATTCCTGATTTTATAATAATTATAAAAATAATTTCAGCACAAGTAATTAATTTTTTTTTCAAAAATTCGGAAAAATAAATAATTTAATTTATGCCAAAATTGTTCATGTATTAGCTAGTGTGTACCTTGAAGTTGGATAGAAGGGGAAAAAAATTGTTCAAGATTTGCAAATTATGGGTCCCATAATTTCTTGGCCCCGACTCCAAGTGAAAAAAATAATTAAAAAATAATAATAATAATAAAATAATAAAAATCACATGCAAAAATGTATAAGCCTACGTACGGTGGGCCCCCCAAAAAAGCACACTAGAAATTGCTTGTGAAATACGTACCTAAGCACCAACCCCCTTGAAAACAAATTTGATATAACAATTTCTTTTTTCTTAAAATTCATTATCATCTTTTTTTTCTTAATATTTAATATTTTATTATATTATCATAAATTTTCTCTAAATTTATTATCATGTTTATTCTTTAAATTTAGCATTATATATATATTTTTATATTTTATTATCATAAAATTTCTTTAAATTTATTATCATATTTATTCTCTAAATTTAGCATTATATATTTTTCTTATAATTTATTACCATAAATTTTATTTAAATTTATTATCATATTTATTCTTTAAATTTAGCATTTTATTTTTTTCCTATATTTTATTGTCATAAATTTTCTTTAAATTTTTCATAATACTTAATATTATCCTTTTCTCTTATTATCATTATTTTATTATCATTATTTCTTAATACTTAATAATTATTTTTTATCCTTAAATTTTATTATCATTTTTTCCCCTTAATACTTAATATTTTCTTTTTTAAAAAATGTTCCCAAACCTTCGCACTGTAGTCGGTGAGGGGAACTGTGGATTTTTTAAGTGAGGAGAACTTGGGAATTCTAGACCGTTCCCCGTTCCCCGTTCCCCTTCGATTCTGCAGAGACAGGCTTCCGAAGTTCCGTGGTCCCGGTTCTCCTCCGTTCCCCCGTTCCCATGTCTCCGCGCGACGTCGCTTCGCGTTCCTTGTGCTTCCTTGCGCTTTTCGCAGTCGGACGTCTCCTCCGACCCCAACGCCCACGGCTCTCGTCTCTCTCCGCTGCGCTGCGCTGCACTGCTTCGAGGTTTTCAGACATCCTTGTTTCTGGTTTTTGGTTTCTACAGACTTCTTAATTGAATCATGTCCGCTGTTCATTGATTGAGAAAGAAAGCTTCTGATGCTCAGTAGTTGAAGCTGCCGATTTATTTATTTTTGTAATTTATTTTTGTGTGTTGTTGTTGTTGTTGTTGTTTGTTGCAGGTGGCGGGGATTTTGTCGGGACATGGCGATGTGCCCCAACGAGCCTGGATGATCGAAAATGGGGTACATAATTTCCTCTGCTTTACGACGCTTCTGTGTAGCTGTAATGGGGTAGCTTTCTGGGTAGTAGTAATGTGCGAGTAGAAAGTGAGAAGAAACCACACTGTCGGTAATAGAGAAAAGAAAAATTCAAGACGTGAACAATTTGGTTTTGTTGGAAATTTTTCTCTAGAGAATTGGTGAGTAAGCTGAAGAAAAACAACAACAATAACAACAAGAATGTGGTGCATTGTAGTACTGTGGACAACGCTCCCTCTGGACCAGTGCAAAAATCTCCTCAATTGTAAAGGTAACATGGGTTATTGCCTGAATTCTCCCTTCCCTTTTGAGAAAGCATTCCTGAGTTTCTCCTACTTGACATTGGAACTGTCTGTCTCTGGAGGAGTTGTCCATGCAAATCGATAAAAAATCTGGTTTCCATTCTCTATGCCTTTACATGAACCCTGTACACACACACACACACACACACACACACACATCTATGGATATAGTTTTTGTCTCTTGGGTGTGAGTAAGTTTGGTTTTGTCTCTCTCTTGGGTGTGAGTGAGTTTTTCTTCTTGTTCCATTTTTTTTTCCTTTTGTGGATTGTGGATGTATCATGATTCTCTATAGGCTGGGATTTCTGTTAAGTAAGTTATACAGGCTTTATAGATGGAACATAAGACTGCTTGTTTTTCACTGCAAACTGACAGGGAGCAGCTGCTGAAACCATCTGGGAAATGCAGATTTGGGAGTTTTCCCATTGATCCAAACAGAAGATTGAACCTTGATAGGTAACAGATATTTTTCTGGTCAACATCTGCCGTGGTCAGAGCAGGTACCTTCTTTAGTCATTTTCTAATCCTTAATTGTATCCAAGTTTTTCCCATTATTTTTCTAAGACCTGCTAGAAGGCTAAGGTTTGAACTCCTGAGAAATTGAGAAGTTACATATCTACATGTCACAGGTAGCTACTAGCTCTGTAGTTTGGGTTACAGAAATCTTGACTGAAGCCAAGTGCTCATCATGCCCACTTACTGATGCAGTAGTTTCCTTTGACTTACCTTCTGAGTGCCGCATTTTTAGGTCATACACATATCATGTATGCTTCTTGGTCATGAAGAATTCTTCCTCTGTCTGGAATGTCTTCACCAATATACTTGTTGGCTGGATGGTGGTATCTGTAGAACAAGCTGTCATTTTGGAGAAAATGTGTTATCAGGGCTCTCTCACCCTCCTGTAATCATTCAGCGGAATCCCAACAATCACGATCCCCGAGATGGAAACTCTGTACAATCTTTGGTCTGAGAACAAGCAGGTGGAAATTGCAACGATTGGTTTGAAACTGATCGATGCATCTGAAACACATCTTCTTCTGGATGCAAATGGAAACAAGGTTCAGGTTCTCATACCTTCATCCATCCAAGCTTACGATGAAGGTTTGGAAAAGTTGGCAGATGAGGTCTTTATCGCCATGAGCCTGGAGAATAGTGATGAATTGTTAGACACGTACCTGCATTCTCTTAATGAGAAGCTCGAAAGGATCAAGGTTACACCTAAGGCTCTACATGATGTGCTGGACTTATTGCTCACAATGCTCATAAAATTTGACAAGCAAAGCTGTCAGTCTGAGTGCAAGCAGAGTCATCTGACTGGAGGTGGAGGGAAGAATCTTCTACACAGTAAGGAACCTGTTCAGCAGGTAAGCCTCCACCTTACAGAAGATGCAGTATGCTGGTCCAAAGTCAGATGTCAATCAGGTAGTCTTGCATCATCAACTGAGCTGCGGTGTACAAACTTGAGTCCCTCTCTCCCAATCATTCTTAATTTTCCCTCAACTGTGCTTTAACATGTAGGGCATTATCAAGGCCCAGAGTCCCCATGCTGTTGCCAGCGGAGAGGAAGATGATGAGCATGATGATGGTGGTGGAGTCTGCAATAGCTCTGAAGTGGCTGAGGATGATGATGATTCTGATGTTATCCCGGACACAGACAGCAATGACAGTGACACTGACAAGAGTGGTGACACTTCAGGCTACGATTTGGCAACAGAAGATACATCTGTTCCCTTTACAGAGATCGGGTATCGGTCAAGAGGCTTCCTCCATGCTCTTGCAGAGGATGCCAGAAAAGCATGTGAGCTTGCTCAAGCAAAAGTAGTCAGTGAGGAGGCATCTGATTCTGGGAATGATGTGTGGACGTGGTGCTGTGTGTCGTCAATACCCATGCACTTGAGGGTGCAGGTGCAGTTTGAGCTGGCAGGAATTATTGATAAGAGGATGGCAGCATCTCTTGGGATTTCATTGGATGAACCAGTCACATTAGCATTGGAGTTCAGCAAGTTGCTATGGTCAGATTCAATTTTCTCAGTATCCAAGCCTTTCAGCCCAGAAAGTATGTCTGCAACTCAAGAAAACAAGAGCTCCAGTGCAATGCCAGAGGAAAACAACACCATCCTGGATGTTGAAGCTCGAAAACTAAGAGGATGTGACCACAAGTGCTATGGGCTTGAGGTTCTTTTCCCAGAACTGACTCGTACCTTTTTCGAGGGCCTCAACTGGAGGAAGGCAGGAGGTCCAGAGGACCTTGTGAGTTGCCAGCATTGTATACTAACAGAAAAGACATCCAGTCTTTTTGAGCAGTTGGTCTCATGTGTTTCTCACCCAAATCCCTTCCTTGGCCTTCTGGATTTCATTTTGAAGCGATTGGCATCATTGCCCAATTGGTGTATTGTCTGCTGGGATTCATTACCAGTCTCTGTCACACGTCTGTGCACGTGTGATAAGGATATATGGTACGTAGCTGCACTGGATGATTCCCTCAGCAATTGTTTTGTTCATTTCTCCAGTGAATATTGTCCCTTGCTGCAGATTTTTGCCTGAGCACTAGCTCTGTATAAATCAGTGCTGACTTTGAGCTTCATAATCTGGGTGGTGACAGTCTATATAGATTTGAAGAGCTGGGGTTGGGAGCGTTGATTCTCCAGGAAATCAAAAACTCACTGGAACTTGTGGACCTTGAGCTTTCAATGGCGTATTCTGCAAGCATTAGTTCCCGTGATGTTTTTGAACCATTTCCTGGCTTCCTACTAGCCAAGGAAGAGCTACGAGGACGAAGTGGTTGGTTTAGCAATGTTCAAAAAACTAACACAAGAACCAGTCCGTTTGAAAATAAGAAGGTCAGTGTACTACAGGCAATCTTGAAAAGCATTCCTCCAATTGCAAAGCTCAAGCAGTGCTCGGACGAAGCTGAACTCAAGAAAGTATTGGCTAGGGCTTGGTCACCAGGTGTTAAGGAGAAACGTCCTTGGATTATTGCACATGAAAGTGCAGAGCACTCACAGGGTACTCTGGTAGGTGACTGAATTGCTTCACATCTGCTTGTTATCAACCTGGTGGGACTGATCATGCACATTCTTGGTCTTCTCCCATAGACATTCTTTTGGTTTTATGTGCCCTTGGTAGATGATTTTTGGCTGTTTGTCACAACAGATGAGGGACCAGGCCCAGGAGCAATGGCTGGCATATGATGTGATACGCTTTGTGTTGACAACCAACCGAATCTCACTGAGTCTGCTAGATGACACACAGAAGCTTCCTTCCCTTCATACCATCCTGCAGTTTGTTGTTCTATGGGACACTCCAGAAAAGGAGGCTCACTTTGTGCAGCGCCGCATTGATGCTGGCGGGTCTTTCTTTGCCTTCCATGGCAGCCCTGCAGAAAATTGGTACTCCATCCTCAGGTACAATGAATTAGCTTTTGAGCTGCTTCTGTCATATCTTCTGAATGCTTGGGGAACTATGCAATGGATTTGCACCTTACTGTCATCTAGAGACTTTATAATAGTTTGACTTTAGATAATCAGCTTGCTTCCTGATTTGCCTCTAATACTGTGTGTGGAAGTGTACAGTGTTCCACAATCTAGGTCACAGGTCTTACAGTCTGAAAGAAGAAACTGGTTGTATTCAGGAATGGGCTTCGGAGTATGAGCAAGACATCATACATGTCAAGTGGAGCTGCATTTGGAGAGGGAATATATCTCAGCACCAGGGCACAGACGTCAATGATATATGCACACTCCACAGGTGCAGGATGGCCTAATGGCCGCCTCAAAGATGGCTATCAATGCCTGGCCATCTGTGAAATAGTCAATGGATCAACTCAGGCATCTCATCATCACTCTGGCCATCCATCTGATATCCTTGTTGTGCCACCCCGATTTGAAAAGGATGTTGCAATTCGTTATGTTTTGGTCTTCCACCCAGGAGGGATTCATCGAGCTGTAACTGACAATATGGAAGAACCCATCATCAAGAGTAAGATGCGCTTGCAGGGCATCAATCTTCTTGATCATTACCATGGGCTACGCCACACACATTGTGAGATGTGGCAGGCGGAGAAAACTGCTTCGAAGGAGGCACGTCTCAAGCTCCTGAAAGCTCTAACAGGTGAGATCCAACAGCAAAAAGCTTCAGAGTTTGTGGAAGACCTGGTTCTTACAAAGGCTAGAGAATCGATGGAGGAAGGGCAACCCAAGCGAAAGAAGGGCAAGTCTCAAGACAATGTTGACTCATCAGTTGCAACAAGGGCAGTGATGCAGGAATTCAAAAATGTCCTGAAGGCCATATCCAAGGCACCACAGCTAACATCTTTGGGAGCAAATGATGACATTCCTTTGCTGGCTGGAGTTTCTGTCAACATCCCGGATGAGACTGATGTGTGTACATGGCGGGTAAGCCTTAATCAAGTTTTGTTCAAACAGAACCCATTGCTCATTAAAGACCTTGCGGATCTAAAGCTGGCTTTGAGGGTGCAAGATGATGTCAATGTTGAGCTAGAGGTGAAGTTTTCAGCAAATTATCCATTTCAGCCTCCCTTTGTGAGGGTTCTATCTCCCCGATTCAGAATGCACACAGGTCATGTCACTGTTGGAGGCAGTATTTGCATGGAGCTTTTGACAGCCAGTGGTTGGAGCCCTGCATGTTCATTGGAAAGCTTGTTGGTGCAAGTGGTAATGGCGATTGTTGAAGGCCAAGGCCGGGTTGACCTAGCAGGATCAACACTCAGGAAGGAGTATCAGGAGAAAGATGCACATGAAGCATTCGAGCGTGCTGCTCGCACACACGGATGGAAAACTTCATAGTTGAATCAGGTTGATCTAGTAAAGTCCCATCACATGCACTTTTCAACCTGGTTCACATATGGTGTAATTATCATGTCTTTACTAGAGAGATGCAGGTAAGCTTCCTGCCCATACTCTCAATTTTGGCTGTAGGTCCTGAAAGGTTTGTCCTTATATAAACCACCTCAAACATATGCATTGGGGGAACATGCCCCATAAAATTTGTTGGATAGATGTTTCTGTACCTAGATGTTCCTAGTGGCTTCTTGGAGATAACCCTTTCTTCACCACTAGGAGGGGAACATATAATAACTGTGCCCTGAATTTGTACCCATAACTCTGGCTTCTCACAACCAATCGTCTGGAGCTCTGATGGTACCCATAGCTCTCTCTGCTTCTCAAAGACAATCAAGTCATCCTTAGTCATCTACAATCACATGGCAGATACCATGTATTTTGGTATTTTTTTGGTACATTCCATCCATCATGAAATCATTTGTTCATTTTCTTGAAAGTACATAATACATACTAGAGTAGGACCCGACAGTGATCCTATCAAAGTTATCTTTACCTGGTGATATCACCTTTGGTTTGCAAAGATCAGGATGTTTGCATATGGGCCCTTTGCCCTCAAGTGAAACTATTTTGGCTGCATGATCTCTAGGTGCTTTTGTGTCAACTGTGCTTTTGGTTTTGGAGGTTGGTTTCAATTGATTCCTTCTTCAAATGCACATGATAACTTGATGCGGGTAGATTGCTGTGGTTTAATGCTAATTAAACCACCAGTGCTACATTTCCTTCATGCATTGGCATTTGGGACTGCAACCTGGTTGATCCACACACCCCAAAGTAGTCCTCTGCAAAACCAGTAACTCCTCTTTGGGAAATCTTCCTTGGGACTTGACTGGTCGGTTCCACATCAGTGCATATCTGTGAGACTGCAGAGAAAACTCACAATTAACATGTTGAAGATAAATTGTTTGTGTTAGATGAGTGTAATTTTTAGTTGGTTTTGGAAGTCTTTTGCTAATGCATCAGCTTGTTATTGGCTTATATCCAACGTTCTCCCACCACATATTCATTCACCCTCTTTCCTACACACCTTGGTCGATTCCTTATTGGCTAACAAGTAGGTAGTAGCTTTTTGAGCCAATCATCAAGGCAACTAGCCTCTTGAATTCGACTCAGCCTAGTGATTTTCATACATGGCCGACAACCACCTATAATCTTGTTTGAAATTGTGTTGACTTTGCTTTCAACACAATGATTTTGATTTTCCTAAATATCCTCAATTGCTTGGTGACCGAAGAGGTTTTTACTATTTTGTTCCTTGGCTTTCCATCAAATTAAAGTCCTGTTATAGGTACCAATAGAATGATTACATAACATGAATGATTAAAAATTTGAAAAGGAATCGATTATTCACCAACTAAACCCCCTCCTTTGTTAAACAAATTCAACTATTTCAAGACAAATAACAAGATTCTTCTCACATGTTTGACACAAACTTGACAATGAACAAAGAATTCAACTATTTTGAGACAAATAACAAGATTCTTCTCACATGTTTGACACAAATTTGACAATGAACACAAGCAGGTTATGCTAACAACAACTTAATGTAGATTTATTTCATGATCAATGTCCATCACCCAACATTTCATGTCCAATGCGGTCCCATATATGAAGCCTTTTTGTTTGAGAGCTAACATAACACCATCAAACTAAAGAAAAAAAATAGATCAAGAATTGTTGGGAGTAGGCTATAATGGTGCTAAGGTACATAAGGAATCACTAATAGTCTTCAATCCTATATATTAATTCACTACGTCCGTTAGTGTGTCTGTCTATCTTTTACTTATCTCTTACTTCTTTCGATTCTTGGCCCCTTTTTCTTTGGTACCCTCTTTCTTCTTCTTTTTCATAGTTTTTCTTTCTTTCTGTACGCAGCTTCTTTTTTTCTAGTGTAATCCCATTGGCTCCCGTTCCCTGTGGAGTGTTTTGGTGGGTGGGGGAAGGGAGAGCCCAGTGAAGCACGGGGCGGGG
>Ga0116227_10012119_pt1 | contig 14198 bp, 8 predicted proteins | sample S1TSphgellanicum_FD_89693 | JGI IMG/M metagenome (GOLD analysis project Ga0116227, IMG submission 89693) | Host-associated microbial communities from peat moss isolated from Minnesota, USA - S1T2_Fb - Sphagnum magellanicum MG | ecosystem: Host-associated > Plants > Peat moss > Unclassified... | reverse complement strand
TATATAACCGCCGATTCTTTCAGTAGTGGGGGGGGGAGGGGAAGGTTTTTATATCCGCCTCTGTGCGGTGGGAGAGGGATGCGATCTAACCGTCATTCCTACCCTTCAGACGGCTGCAATGTTTTGTGGAGACAGTTTGTACACGGAAACCGTGGTGGTCCAACCCCCGTCACAGACTGACACCGGTCGCTCGCTGCTTCACCGGCCTTTCCCTCCCCCACCCCCCGAAACCCCCATCAAACAGACAGATTGACAGACAGACAAACAGATGTAGTGAATTAATATATTATATTAGGTTTGTAATACTTGCATCCTAGTTAATACCAATTGTAAATATACAAATCCACTAGTTATAATATCTACATGTTAGGTCCTAAAACCCACATTAAACATGGGACGCAACCTTGTAATACTTGCAAGTCACAAAATACATTTTACATTAAAAAAAAACCCATTCTTGCAATATTTTCAAGTCACAAAATATAATTTACATTGGAAAAGGGGACCCATCTATGCAATACTTGCATATCGAATAGAACCTACATTGGAAAAAAAGACCCATCCATGCAATACCTACATATCAAATGCAACCTACATTGGAAAAGGGAGCCCATCAATGCAATACCTACATAACGAATGCAATTTACACTGGAAAAAGGGACCATCCATGCAATACTTACATGTCAAATGAAACCTACACTAGAATAAGGGACCCATGCATATAATAGCTGTAAGTCAAATAACATAAAACTTAGATTGGAGGAAGGACCCAATGGTGCAATACCCATAATTGACCCCTAAATATAATATGGAGTTAAAACTCCTCTCTTGCAATACCTACATGTAGCCTTGAAACCCACATAGCCCCTAATACTTCATCATGCAATACCCACATTCCATAACAAAACCATTGTATGTATTTAGATCATGAATTTAGTACCTGCATTTGAAGCCCCTTAATGTATGTGGGATTCTTAAACTAGGATAAAAAAGAGACCCATATGGATACCACATAATTTTTGATTTAACAATCTTTTTCAATAATTAAGAAATGTGGGGGTTGGAAGAAAAAAATACCTTTAAATTTGAAGAAACAAGGTGATCATTCATCTTGCAAAGCTACCCAACCTAGATCCAAACACAATTCCAAATAAATCAATGCAAAAACTTAAACAAATATAGTGATATATTAATTAAAACTCTAAACAATTCTAGTGATAGAAAAAACCCTATAAATTGTACATTTCAAAAAATGAAAACCCTACTTACAAGATCTTACATGTATAATTATGGATGAAACAGTCATGAATTAAAAAATCACAACTAAAAAATTTTAAGAATTCAAACGAGTGAAGGTAAAAATTCTTGCTTTGAGTTTTCCAAACCTGAAAAATTGAAAAATGTCTCCAATCACTTCCAATCACTTTGAGAAGAGAAGAAATGGGTTGGATTTATTCAATATATGTGGTTGTGTTTGTTTCCTTTAAAAGTACCCTAACTTAGGGTTTAATTAATCTGCAAAAAACATTGTGCAATAGTTATAAATGTTTTGCACAAGCACCTAACTGAAAATATTCTTTGATTAATTTTGTGATTGAAAATAAAAGAAAATTTTATTACAAACCATGGAATTAAATTAATTAATTGCATTGTGTAAAAAAAACAATAAATGAAGCAAAGTGAAGGCTCAAGGTGTGTAGGAGTGTTACTTAACCCTAAATTCACTTTGATTGATTTTGTGGTAAAGAATAAAATCAGTTTTCACTATGAACCATGGAATTAATTAATTAATTACATTGTGTACCAAAAAAAAAAATGGAGCAAAATGGAGGCTCAAGGTGCAATAGTGATGATAAGGCATGTTCTACAATACCTGCATTGGGGGGGGGGGAGAAGGTGCGAGAATATGCATTAATTAATATCAAGCACTCGAATGCAATACCTGAATATCCAATTATGTGCATCAAGGTGGGTGAATGCAAATATTGCAATTGTACCATTTATTACAGAATTCCAATACTTACATATGAGTATAGATACCTAATGCATTGGGGTGATTAATGCTTTCTTGAAATGCAATACTTGCATAGGGGTTCCTTAACATAAGCCCTTGGCACATAAGCATATTTAGATTTTGAAATTTGGATTTTGTGTGGGTGGGTAGGTAAACTATTGGGGAAGTGGCATTTCAATACTCGCATTGTCGAAATGTTCATCATTGGCGGCAACATTGTGGACATGCAAGTAGGTAGGAGGGTGTTGGGGGGGGTAGGTGGGTAGGCAGGTATGTAGAGGGGGGGTCCTTGGTAGGTTGTAAACATATAGGTTGGGAGGGTGGAAAACTAGAAAGTGGGTAGGTGTGAAAAGGTTGGGAGGTGATCTAGTAGGTATTGCCTCAGGGCATGCCAGTTTGGTCTGTTCTTTGATACCAAGAGCAAGACCAATCTATATACCAGGGTTCCATCAGGCAGGTACTGGTAAGAGACTGGTCTTGCCTCAGGTCATACCAGTTTGGTCTGTTCTGCAGTACCCATCTACATACCAGGGTTCCATCAGGCAGGTATTGTTGCCAGTGCCAGTCTATATACCAAGGTTCCAGCATGGTTCAAAGCTTATTACAAGCGGTAGTTGCAGTGGTGATCATTCAAGAACATTGGAAAGACAAATTTTGTTTGCGAGGGGACCGATAGCAAAATACATGTAAATTTCATAGGAAATGAAAGCTGAAAATGCTGTTGTGATTATCCAATGTCGTGAATGGATCCTGAGAAATAAAACACAAGCCAGCAACTATAAGATTGGAGATATAATTGTTGGGTGGTTGTACATCACGGTCGTGTCAGACATATTCAATACAGAGTCTGCGATTTCAAGGATGTTCTTGGCAATTGCCCAGGGTGAACTAGTGTGAAAGAGGCAATGGAGTCTTCATAACTGCAGCAATCATCCAAAGCAAATATTGAGTTTATGGTCAGAGAAATCTATGCCAAAATCAGAGGATTAGAGTACCTGGTAAGGTCCAAGCCACTGATGGGTGCCACTGGTGTGGAACTGCTCGTGCAGAACTGGGTGGAAACCACCTTCACAAAAGTAGTAATATGGTTTCAAGCTCATTGGTAAGGAAATTAGCACTAGGAGAAGATTGAGAGATTCTTGAGCTTCAGCAACTATGATTCAGAGCCGTTTTTCTCTGGAATTTGCAGTATATACATAGAGAACCACATAATCCTTGAGCTGGGTCCTGTTTCTTCTTGGTTTCTTTGCAATACACAGCATCTGAATTGCACCAAGCAGTGACTCAGTCAGACAACAGTAACCACATCCCTAGTTTCTAAAACCTCAGCTTTGCCTCCAGCTTTGTCTCTTTGTGATACCTATGGTGCATGCTTTCTCACGGTCAAATTTTTGATGTTTTGCTCCATAAATAAGTAAGGAATTGGGGCTCTCCCCAGCTTTACATAAAAGTATGGGTGTTGGGTTAGTCTAGATCTCTGGAAAATCTTCAGATTGGTGCTGGCGCTTGGAAGTAGCAAGCTCAAAAAAAAACCAAGTGCCAATCCCAAATGGACACATTCTAACTAGTTGAATCCAAATTCCACAAAATCAACATATCATCTCCGCTCACTCAAGAAGGTTTGCATCATTCACAAAAATAAGCCCCCACCTTCATTAAAAAGAGCAGGAAGAAGAAAGAAAGATACACACCCTTCATGTGTGAGTGAGCTAAAAAAACTTCCCTAACAAGATTGGCGCAGAGTGCATGCCACTGCTTGTGCCCAGTGCCGCAATCTTGTCTTCACTTGCGATGGATGATCACCTGCATCACCAATTCATTTCACAAAAAAAACCTCAGCTCTTGACCGGATTTGATTGCTTTTTTGATGCCTGATTACAGTTAACCAAATGTGTTCAGATCAAAAACCAGGATCTATTAGGCTAAAACACTTTCTCAACATTGAGGTGAGGAAGAAGAAGATGAGCGAGCTAAATTATCTCTTTGTTAACATCTAAAATCCCGCATCAATGAATTCCAGAGGATAACAATATGTTCTGTCAGGTGACAAGAAGAAGAAAAAGTCTAAATTCCCACATCGATGAATTTCAGAGGATAACAATGTTTTCAGGCAGGTGACAACAAGAAAAAAAGGCTGTAATCCCACATTGATGAATTTCAGAGGATAACAATAATGTTGTCTGGTGACAAGAAGAAGAAAAAGGCTAAAATCCTGCATTGATGAATTTCAGAGTATTATTAACAAATGTTGTGTGCTGGGTGACAAGAAGAAGACAAAAGGCAAAACCGAATCAATGAATTTCAGAGGATAAACAATGTTGTCAGTCAGGTGGTGATATGAAGAAGAAAAACAGATTGAAGGGTTTTGTGGGTTGAGGGAGGGTTTGCAGAACTACCAGCATGACTACAGTTTCCAGCAGCAAAAAATCAGTGATTTTAGAAGCTTTGTGGAATCAAGAAGTGTGAGTGTTGAAGGATGACGGAAAAGTGGATTTCTACCTGGACTGGAAATGCGCCAAGATTCCATAGGAGAGCTCTGCAAGCTGCTGCTGCTGCTGGTTCGATCAAGGGAGCTGCTGCTACTGCTGCTGGTTTGATCAAAGGATCTGCTGATGCTGTTGCTGCTTCTTCCTGAAGTGGAAATGGGTGAAGAAGATGATCTCCCAGTCACCACATCATTGTATTGTCTGGTAATGGCATAGCAAAGCTCCAAAGCTGGCAAGGTATTGCAAAGCTCCATATCTTCTTGCTCGTTGCTGAATCCAAAGCCCAAGTCTATGCAGCCGCGGAGCTCGTCCATGTCTTCATCTGTCAAGCTTCTGGTTCTAGAGCGTGTCCTCTGCAGCAGTGCTGGCCAGCAGGTTGTCTCCCCACAGTCAGAGACACTCCTTCCTACGCTCCTCCTGCTGGCAGCTACCCTGCTCCTCCCGCTAGCCAAGCTGCTGGTGCTCATCATCATCTCCGCGTCCTCCTCCTCCTCTGGCAAGAACAACAATGACGACGACGACGACCTGCTGTCCCTCCGCCTCCTCTCCCATGCCTCCTCGCTTGCTTCTTCTACTACGGATTCAGTGTTTGAGATGGACGATCTCCGATTCTGTAACCTTGTCTGGAACCGATTCAGTCCTTCCTGATCATCAAGAACTTGCTTCCTGGAGATGTCCACCCTGGGAGAAGAAGAGAAGAACGTCTCCCTCCTCCCGGGAGCCGGAGCTGCTGCTATGCTGTTCTCCGGCCTCCAGTTGATGGGTGCAGAGTAGACTCTCGAAAGACCCGGTCCCATTTCCAGAGCTCCGGATCTCGCGTAGCTCCGATTGATCTCTCCATAACTCGGGAGGAAGGAGGAGGATGAGGAAGAAGAAGAAATGGGTTGCGAAGAATTCGTCGCCACATTCTCCATCATTTGATCCTCCTCCATTTCTTCTTCCTCTTCTTCTTCTTCTTCTTCCTGGTACTCTTCTTCTCCTAGCGCACAAGTCTCGGAAAGCTCTGTCTCCTCCCCCACGATTTCCTCTTGGCTTTCAGACGTGCTGCTGCGTTTCCCGGAACCCGCTTCTCGAGAGGAGGGTGACAACATCCTTCCTGCTGCAAAACTCTCGCGGATAATCTCCAATCCCCGGAACATCGACGAGTTGGTTGTTCCCTTCTCTCTCATCACTTCTTGTCTCCTCCTTCTTCAGAAACCACAGCACCAGACTGCAAACTCTTGAAAAAGAACCAAGCTCTCTCTCTCCTCCTGGGGCGTTCTTCCGAAGTACAAAAGACAAGTTAGAAGCAAATCAACGAAATCTAATAAGTTAGCGGAAGGGAAAAAAAAAATTCACCTACACAAACACACAAAAACACACACAAATCCCACTCAACAACCACAACAACAACAACAACCACAACAACAAGGAGCTGAAGAAGAAACACAAAACAAGAGCAATTGGGGAGCTGAGAGAAAGAAGTTTTGTAATTAAGGTTGAAGATTCACAGACACAAGAAGCTTCAGGGGTAGAAAAAAAACTCCTTAATCTACAAGAAAAAACAGATTCTTCTCCAACAACAGAAGCAATGGTGGACAATGTGGGAGGAAGAAGAAGAAGAAGAGGAGGAGGAGGGAGAAGACGACGACGGAGAAGAAAGAAGAGAAAGTAAAGGAGAGAGAGGAGAGATGCGCGCGGCCGATGCAGTACCCGTGCTCCGACACTCGGGTCTCATACACCCGCTCTCATCCCCGCTCTCATCCATTAGCTCTCCTCCCCCGGGTCTCATCTACTCGGCCTCATCCAGCCAGTTTCCATTTGGGGTTAGGAAGAAACGACGTCTTCACAACAAAATGTGTTTAGCCTAAAAGGAAAAAAATGATGTGCCAAATTTGAGAATAATAAAAATGGCAAAAAAAACCAATCAAAGCTATATCAATCATAAATGGATTGGGGGGTTTTTTAACTAATTGGAAACATATAAAAAAAATACAAAAACATTTTCAGGATTTCTCCACGCATTCCAATTTAAAGGACGCCTCCACATCTTCGCCTTTCAATTCTTTTCCACATAAATAGGTAGGTATTCATAGAATCTCTCTCGTTAATTATTTGTTCGCTTTATATATAATTAGGTATTATATAGCAAATCAAATATTCTTAGAACCTTCTCCTTACAAGGTTCTAATCCTTCTTGCATGTTAGTAAAAAAATTATTCTTGCTTCTTTTTTGGAAAAAATATTAAAAAATAATTAAAAATAATTAAAAATTAAAAAAATCTCCGAGGATTACATGTAAGTGTAAAACTTATTGGTACTCTCTCCCTTATTTGGTGCCCATCACGTGGGCACATTTGACAAAATAGTGCTACCTTGTAAAAGTAAAAGAAAACCTCGGAACTAACTATGTAGGCTACAAGTTTCTTTTAGTTTACAAACTTTAGAACAATAACCCATTGGGTGCTTTTTTTAATCTTGTAAGTAAGTAAGTAAGTAGCCCTCCACCAAATACACTAGCAAAATTATGTTCCCATGTTCCCAAGGTTGTTACGGACAAAGGAAACCAAGCAAAAGCAATCTTTAAGAAAGAAAGAAAGGGAAAAAAAAAAACAATGTGCACAAGTAATGTGCAAATATTTAGACATTGTAAATAAATAAAAATTCAGACCACCAAATACGGCAATTTCATGGCATAACAATTTCTCTTCAACAACTACACACAAGCCTATTGAACACCTTCTATATATTAGTCCACTAATAATACAATATATAAAAAATAGGGTTTAAAAAAAAAAACCTTCTTAGTGGCGAGTTACATGAAGAGTTATTGGAATGGGTGCCTAGGGTTTCCATGTGGGTTGGGTGCTATTTCTCACCAATTCTATGCACAACAACTACCTACCTACTTACCTACATCAAGTGGCATCCAAACACCAAATTGGTCGGTTTCATTAAACAAATATTGGGGTTGTCCTAGTTTGTGATGGAAGATGGACACAAGAGCATTGTGGCTAAGTATTGTTGAAGAAAATACCTAGATTTCAACTTTCTTTTGCATTGGGTAGGTACTATGGGAGACAAATGGGGGAACCCTAAACCCTAAACTACCCCCCTGCCCCCTCCCCACAACAAAACCCCCATTCGTAAACAAACGAATAAATGAAAATGAATTAATTAAGTAGGTTTTTAAAAATTCTTAAAGACACAAGTGTTGTGTTGGAGAATCCTAATGCATGCAGACAATGTTTGTGGAATGTCATATTGGTTGTCGCTTCCTTCAAGTATAATATACCAAGGAAGCCTTGTGGAGGTGAAGGAAGGACACAAAGCCCCTTTTTTTTTAATCTCATCACCTAGACCCCCACAAATTGAAAGGGAAAAAACACGAATCAAAGGTGGACGACTCCTTCACTCCATCTTGGAAATGGATGGAAGGTTGTGTGTGTTCCTGGGACCACCGCCCCGGCCCCCACAACCCCCCCAGCCATCACCGTCTAGCTAATGCTGAAACAATTTTTGGAGTTTGACTTGTGAATTATAAATTGCTAATTAAGTTAAGGAGCCTGGTTTACAATGTCAGGTTGATTGAGCAAATTGGATCATTGACCCACACATCCCAATGTAGAGTATTCAAAGATTTCTACTACAAGACTTTGACAAGGATTTAGGGTTTAAAGTTAAACCCTAAACCCTAAACCCTGGGCTATTACAAGTAGGTAAAGATCAGATTAGCTTTCAAAAGTTGACATTAGGATTTCAATACTAAAGTATTGATAACAAATTTTCCCAGTTTGATCGATTGTACCGTTACAACAAAGTCACCAAAGAGACCAGGAGTTTATGGGTTAAAGTACTTAAGTGCAAGGGATTTGTAAAAATTTCATTCCCAGTTACGCATTTGATGGCCTATTGTGCTGAAACTGGCCATTCTCACCCCCTAATCACCTGACTTGACGAATAACTTTATTAGCCCGTGATACTTATGCCCAATTAGCAAAGAAAGATTTAGCCCTGGTATTGGTGCTTAGAGAGTGCCCATTGTTTAGTTGTATCAAATAGTTTTGAGCGTGCCTCCAAAGTGATTTTTTTGTTTTCTAAAAATGGCCTCTTTGATTGGTCAATCCTCAAAAGAAACACTCACAATCAATACTCATAAAGTAAAAAATTATGTAAAATTCCACTTTTGGTCTAGTTATATAAGTTACGAGGATAGAATTTTGGGCAAAGGATATGGGAAAAAGTGTTGAGGGCTATTGAGAATAGATTGGGGAACACACCAGAACTTGAGAAAACAAGGAAGCAATGATTGAGAGCCTGGTGGGAACAAAATAAATTCCAAAATTATCTCAACCCCCTTATTCCCTCCATTCCAAAGAAATCTGAGCCCTAATAGGTTGCATGTTGAGCCTTCTCATTGCCTGGGTGAAATTTCTATTCCTTAAACTGTTTGTGACAATTTTTGACTTGGGCTAATAACTTACCCCATCTTAAGAGCTTGAACCAGCTGTGTACTGAAGGGAAGGATTTGCCCACATTGGATGCTATGCCTCAAATTGAGAAGCTGGACAATAGAGTTTTCCATAAAGTCACCCTGTCTTCACCCTGACTTTGGGCTTCCTTTCACCCCCTCTTTGAGTGAGGTCCCCAAAGTAAGGAAATTTGATTAAATCTGAGTATAAAATGCTGAAACTCAGCATTTACTGCACAAGGTTCGAGAGTAATTATAGTAGTTGTCCAGGTAAGAGCAGTGAAAATACATGTAGCAGCGCTGGAGGCGCTCAGGAAAAAGGAAGGAGGGGATTAAAACAGGATGAAACTCGGTTTACCACCAAAAAATGGAGCTTTCTGAGTCCCCCCCCCCCCCCTTAAATGCTAAAGTATTTCCTTTTTTGCAGGTTTCTTTTAATTTCACCCGGTTTTGGAACAAACTCAGGGTTCTGGTGTTGTGTTTTCCTGACTTTACTGAAAACTCTAATAACAGTGAGAAGCTGCTTTGGAAATTTGGGAAATTAATGCTCACAAACTATGTCCAAAGTGGTGTGTGTGTGAGTCAGTGTGTCTCTTAATGAGACTTGGAAGGCAGCATTTGGCTGCAGGGATCCAGTGTAGGCGAGAGCTGAGAGAGCTCTGACTTGTCAGAAAGTATCCTTTGTACAAACGCCTAATCCAAAAGTTCTATTAAAGTCCATTTGAACCTTGTCATGTTTCAATGGTAAGTCAATGTTAGCAAAAATGCAATTTCACATTGCAATAACACATGCAATGTTAGCTAACCAAAAATGTGACATGGCATCCTTGTTGTCATCTAGTGGTATCACTATGGAAGGGTCACTCTTAATTAACAAAATATCTAGCTAGAAACATAGATTTTTCACCTGTTAAATAATGGTAACTTAAAATACTCAAAATGGAGCAAATAAGTTGGGGGTAACTGCACACTATCCTTCTTTGTTGTGTTCCCTATCTTTTACCTTACGTTCTCATGTTCCCTATTATTTATTGGCCACAGTGAACCAGCACCCACTACCGACCGTACCATGAAGGATGAATGGCAAGTGGTCAGGAAACAGTTTTCTGTTGGGTTCCAGTTGCCTAGCTAACCATGGTGGTTAGGTCAGTTGATTTTTTTCCACCTACCTATTAACAACCCACAAGCAAGTAGGTAGTAAAAACAGCCCTTAACTATGTATAAACTGTTTACTTACTTACTAGTTACCTATTTTCCTACCTATCTGCCTATATATGAGACCTATTTCTTACAGAATTGGTTACCAAGGTGAAACCAGATAGTAACTCAGTTGAGGTTCATCCACAACTGAGTAATAACGGGCATCCAGTTGACAGTGCACCGGTGGGTGCTGGTTCCCCATGACCCTATTGCATCACACCAGCCTCATCAAGAGAGAAAGAGAGTTCATGCCCATAGAGAGAGATCACATGCATATAAAAGCATTCTAGAAAGGTCCTTTTCACAATTGACACCAAGATTTTTCCAATGTCTGCTGCTCCTATTTCATAGAGAATTTGCAATGTAGGTTATTGTTCTTGTTGCAAGGAATGCATTCAACAATGGACCTGCAAGAAATGTGCACAACACGAAAGTCGATGCCCTCAAGGAACAAGGCAAAGAATTGCAAGAGATGTGTAAAACAAAAAGTTGACATGTAGCAAAAAGAAGCCCATGAAGAGAAGCATTCTTTTGGGAACGAGATGTCTCTACGAGTGCTAAATGTTGGTCTAGTTTACAACTAATGTGAATTGGTGATAGATAGGAGACAATGTTTACACAATGCTAAGGTATCAAAACACATTTAGGTTTGAATGATCATGCTTAATGATAGTGATAAGTTAATGAGTACTTGGTGATAGATAATGTCACATGACACCTTGTTAACAAATGCATCACAAACATGCTGGTCCTGCCAATAAAAAAGATGTACATCTACCTACCGTGTCCACACTCTGAACACCAAAACAATCTGTTCCAATCTAAACACTTTCACCAAAGAAATTGGTTCACTTAATGTGAATCTGGTTCTAATAAGATAAAACTTCCAAAAGTTGGATCCAATGTGATAGTCTCTCTCCCTGTGGGGGCAGGGCCCAACAAACCCTATTAGTACCAAACTTAACATCAAATTCTATAACATCAAGTCTAGACTTTTAGAAAGTTTTATGCTCCAATCACACCTTATGCTAAGTTAGTCTTAAGTGGTCTTAAGAAGAGCAAGAAAAATGTTGTATTCAAATTTTTAAAAAATAGTTAACATTAAAATCTAGGTGACATATGAAGTGGCACATAATGTTAATTGGGTGATAATTTAATATTAAGTGAATGTTAACTTAATATAAAAACTTGAAAAAATGTATATTTTTATATAAAAGTTCAAAGACAACAAAAACATGTTTTTACATTCTTCCCCAACTCACCCACACCTACTTACTTGCCCATTCACTTGCGTATTTGCTCACATACCCATCTACCTACTTTGGATGAAGTAGAGCTTTTCAACTTTGAACTAGTGTGAAATTGGGTTTTGGAACTTTGGACCAAGAAATTTGCACGTGAATCTCCATGATACTCAATAAAAGGTGACATGTCCATGCTCTATGCTTAGGGTTAATGTTACAATCTAAGCTGCTTTAAAAAGAAGAGGACAAATTTGTTGTGCAATGCAATAATGTAAAAGAGGATGATGATTTCATATGGGTGCAAAAGATGATGTAAGAGTGGAATCATAGACCCTAAGAGAACAATTGTTTAATAGGATCAAATCATCATATCCTGAGTATAAATTAATTATATTGGGACACAAGGTGTGAAAGCTTTAAATATACATTCTAAACAAAATACACCTTTTTTGAGTGATAACACCATAAAACCTTATTGTAAGAGGGTGATTATTTACATGAGGACAAAAGTTGTTAGAGCTACATGCATTGTAATGGGGACAAAATGTGTTAAAGTGGTTAGAGATAGTTGGGCATCAAAACTTGGCTACTTAATTAATCCCTTTTGGATTCTAATTGGTAATGCAATCTTTTGTTTCTTTTTCCTCCATTTTTCATTCCTTTGAGCATTTAATAGTTTAACTTCCATTATTTTATTCTACTTTTGGCTAGATATTCCCAGCTTCCATGTTTCAATCTGTAAGCTGGATTCATATCATAGGTTGTTACTAGGGATATTTTTATTCCATTTGCACCCTCTCTTGATTTGGGGTTTAAAATGATTAAAATCTATAGATTAAATTATCTCCTGTGATGTTCACACAAAGGGATTTTTTAAACAAAAGGTGTAATTGATTTAACCTTACATAGAATTGTTCAGACTTAGGGTGAAAATTTTAGGAATTTTCTCCCCTTGTTCTTAATGAGTTTTCATTCTGTTCCCATGGGGTTTCACAAGTTCCCAAGTTGTTCCCCCTCAAGTTGTTCCCAATAGCACCTCAGTTTTATCCCATCTCATTCACCCAAAGTTCAACTCCCCCGAAAATGTGGGCCATAGGAGATCACATCTGTTCCTATTTTGAGACTTGGGGTCCAAAGAGGTGCCTCTTCTATTGGGAAGTGCCCAATGTTTCCAAACAAATTGGTGATAAGCCAATCAATATGGCCCCTTCCCAAAAAGAAACACAAAAAAAAGTGTGACCGCACCCATGAACTAGTTAATATGAATTACACTAACTAACGACCCCGAGTTTATAATAATGGGGCTTATTAGTCTAATTCACTAGAGTTATCTGTAAAGTGAGGAAAACACAAGCACCAGAACCCTGAGTTTGGTCATACACGGGGTGAGATTTTTAAAAAACCTGCAAAAAGTAGAGTACCCTTCAAGGTAGGGGAACCCAGAAAACCATCAATTTTTGGTGGTAAACTGAGTTTCATCCTGTCTTTCCTTTTTCCTGAGCGACTCCACTGCTGCTACATATACTTTCACTGCTCTCACCTGTACAACTACTATAATTATTTTGGAACCGTGTGCATTAAATGCTGAGTTTCAGCATTTTATACTGAGATTTAATAAAATTTCCTTACTTTGAGGACAGGGGGTAAAAGGAGGCCCAAAGATAGGGTGAAGACAGGGTGACTATAGGGATAAATCTACTATGTCACTATTATTATTCCTTTTACCTCTTCAATCCAGTTGATTGGACCTTGCGTGTTAAGTCTGGAAGGACAGCAACTCTATGCTGACAAATTGTTGTATATATAGTACATGCAACTCATTTTCACCTAACATGATGCAACATGCTCTGTGCTTTTATCTTTCATTTATTGAGAAGAATTGTGATGGGATGTGATGAGCTCCTTTCTTTTCATTTAAGCTTCATATCTTCATTGCCCAATGGTAATAGGCATCAAGAACCTTGGAGAAAAACAACGTAATAATATACTTACATGGCATATTTGTCACTCATTTCTTCATTATTTTTCGTGTTTGGACTTGTGTGTTTCTTCCAATAACTCTTTCCAAGAGCCCATATACATGTATCTCATAAAATATAACCAGATTCCATAGTGTGGCTTGCTTCTATGGGATTCTGTTTTTATTTTGATTATATATATATATATATATATATATATCTAATTTAAATTTAAATTTTTTTCCTTGCTAGTTTTGAGCTGAATTAGAGTGAGGTAAAGAATCTGGTAGAGGTTTTACTTTTTTTAATAAAACAAATTGTAAGGTCAGACTTAACTCCTGTTGTATCATGAAAGCCTTTACTGTGGGTGATGGCACTTGCAGTGAAGAAAGAGACAAATATATCCAACCTAGCTTTAATATTCTTCCTTAATGAGCAAGCTAAGCATTTAAGCTGAGTTTTTTCTATAGGAAAAAACTGAAGTAAATGCAGCTTACAAGGGCCTTTTTTGGGGACCCACCCAGACAATGCTGCATGCAGTTTCATTCATTCATTTGGTCACTAAATTGCCGATTTCATAAGCAATGACACAATCCATCCAAATTGCATGTGTGTGCATCTAAGTGCATACTTGGGCATTATATCGTACTAGTGTGAACCCTGTGCATAATGCACAGGTTGTTATTTCAACAATGTTTGGTTGATGTTTTTGGTTTTTTTAAAAAAAAATTCTTTTCAAACCACAGTTTGGCCCCCCCCCCCCCGCCCCGGTCCTTCACATTTCCCACTCTGGTTCCTTACCCCATCGACCCCCCTCGCCTGATCCTTCGCATTTCCCACTTCGGT